>Ga0308160_10001081_pt1 | contig 41465 bp, 40 predicted proteins | sample PhyFR1_FD_201036 | JGI IMG/M metagenome (GOLD analysis project Ga0308160, IMG submission 201036) | Phyllosphere microbial communities from UC Gill Tract Community Farm, Albany, California, United States - DLSLF.R1 | ecosystem: Host-associated > Plants > Phyllosphere > Unclassified | place: USA... | reverse complement strand
TTTCCAGCACGTGCGGCAGCATGGTCTGGTGCAGGCGCAGGGTGATGTCGGAATCCTCGGCCGCGTATTCCTTGGCGCGCTCGAGTTCCACCTGGTCGAAGCAGATCATGTTGGCGCCCTTGCCGCACACGTCCACGAAAGGAATCGTGGTGTAGCCCAGGTGGCGCATGGCCATGGTGTCCATGTCGTGCGGCTTGTGCGACTCGAACACATACGACTGCAACAGCGTGTCGTGGACGATGCCTTGCAGCGTCACGCCATGGTTGTTGAAGATGTGCATGTCGTACTTCAAATTCTGCCCAAGCTTCGGCTTGGCCGGATTTTCCAGCCAGCCGCGCATGCGCTCCAGCACCTCTTCGCGCGGCAATTGCTCGGGCACGCCGGCGTAGCGGTGGGCCAGCGGGATGTAGGCGCCCCGGCCCGCTTCCACCGACAGCGAGATACCGACCATTTGCGCCGTCATCGGTTCCAGCGAGGTGGTTTCGGTATCGACCGAGGTCAACTCGGCCGCATCGACCAGGGCCAGCCATTTATCCAGCTGCTCCCAGGTGGTGACGAGTTCATAATCGCCCTTGATGATGGCCATGCCCGGCAGCGTATCTTGCGCGCCTTCCGGCGAATTCAACGACGGTGCGGCCGGCGCGCCGACGCCCGGTCCCTGGCTCAGCTCGCGCAACATGGTCTTGAAGCCATAGCGCTGGAAGAAGTCGCGCAGGGCTTCCTTGTCTTCCGGACGGCCGACCAGGGTTTCCTCGATCGACACCACGTGGTTCACCAGGTCGCAATCGGTTTTTACGGTGATCAGCTCGCGGCCTTTCGGCAGCCACTCCAGGGCCGAGCGCAGGTTTTCGCCGACCGCGCCGCCGATCGAATGGGCGTTTTCCATCACGCCGTCGAGCGAGCCATGCAGGGCCAGCCATTTCAGCGCCGTCTTCGGGCCGCATTTGCTCACGCCCGGCACGTTGTCGACGGTGTCGCCGATCAGGGTCAGGTAATCGATGATGCGGTTCGGTGCCACGCCGAACTTGGCCAGCACGCCGGCTTCGTCGAGCTTTTCGTTGCTCATCGTGTTGATGAGCATGACCTTGTCGTTGACCAGTTGCGCCAGGTCCTTGTCGCCGGTCGAGACGATGGTGTTCATGCCCTTGGCGGCAGCCTGCACGGCCAGGGTGCCGATCACGTCGTCGGCTTCCACGCCTTCGACCATCAGGATTGGCCAGCCCAGGTAACGCACGGCTTCGTGGATCGGCACGATCTGCTTGCCCAAGTCTTCCGGCATCGATGCGCGCGTCGCTTTGTACTCGGGGTACATGTCGTCGCGGAAGGTTTTACCCTTGGCGTCGAACACGCAGGCGATGTAGGCGGCCGGGTAGTCGGCGCGCAGGCGGCGCAGCATGTTGACCATGCCGTGCATGGCGCCGGTCGGGAAACCGTCGGGGCTGCGCAGGTCGGGCAGTGCGTGGAAGGCGCGGTAGAGGTAGCTGGAACCGTCAACCAGGAGCAGGGTATTTTGCATAGGGAAAGTGGTGAAGCCGGCCGGGGGCCAAAGTGGGAGCCATTATCGCAGAATCCGCCATGGAGAAAGCACAACACGGCCGTTCTCATATGAGGGCGGCGTCCTCGACACCTGGCACACTTTTCACAGGGAACGGTATCTGTTTGTTACAATGGTCTAAACGATACAAGGTGATCATCATGTCGCGCACAACTACCCGCTTCGCCAGCCTGACCCTCGCCCTCCTCGCCTGCGCCGGCACTGCCGTGGCGCAACAGGCTGCGACCGTGCCGCCGACGCAACCGCCGGTCACCGAACGCATCGAGCCGGGCAGCGATGTGCCGGCCACGGCCATCGAACCGAAGCGCGGCACCCAGATCACCGAGCGGCGCGGCAACGACGGCAAGGTGACGGAAGTCGAAGTGCAAAGCGGCGGCAGCAACTACATCATGCGTTCCGGCGCCCCGGTGGGCAATGCCCAGCCCGGCGACGCCCAGAGCAGCGCCATCCGCGCGCCGCAATGGAAAGTCATGGAATTCAACCTCGGCCAGAAAAAGCAGACGCCGACCGCCGAGGAAACCGACGCCGCCGCCACCGGCGCCGCGGCAGCCGCCGCCACGCCAACGCCGGCGCGTGGCGCACCGGCTGGCAAGGTTCCTCCGGCAACCGTGCCGATGGCCAAGCCGGCCGACATTCCGCCGCCGCCGCCCATGCCTGCCAACGGGCGCTAAACCCCGGCACCGATTATTCGCGGGGCCTGCGCGCCCCGCTGCCTTTACTCTCAATTTGTTGCTCCCACGATGGCAGTTTTCACCGCGGTCACACTGGATGACCTCACCCAGTGGATCAAGCAGTTTCCCCTTGGCCAGGCATTGGCGCTCGACGGCATCGCCTCCGGCATTGAAAACAGCAATTTCTTCCTGACGACGGAGCGCGGCGAGTACGTGCTCACCGTCTTCGAGAACCTGGATTTCGAGCAGCTGCCCTTCTACCTACAACTGATGCGCCACCTGGCCGAGCGCGGCATTCCGGTGCCGGCGCCGGTGGCCAACGCGCATGGCGAACTGGTGGTGGCCTTGCAAGGCAAGCCGGCCGCCATCGTCAGCAAGCTGGCCGGCAGTTCGCAGATGGACCCGCAGCCGGTGCACTGTGCCGAAGTCGGCGCCATGCTGGCGCGCATGCATCTGGCAGCGCAAGACTTTCCACTGAGCCAGCCGAACCTGCGCGGCCTGGACTGGTGGCGTGAAACGGCCCCGGCCGTACTGCCCCATCTGTCCGACGACAACGCCCGTTTGTTGCGCGAGGAAATCGCCCTGCAAGAAGCGTTCGCCGCCGGCCCGGCCTATGCAAGGCTGCCGCGCGGCCCCGTGCATGCCGACCTGTTCCGCAACAACGTGATGTTCGTCGGCGAACGGCTGAGCGGCTGTTTCGACTTTTATTTTGCCGGCATCGACACCTGGCTGTTCGACCTGGCCGTCACCGTCAACGACTGGTGCATAGACCTCGACAGCGGCCGGCTCGATACGCAACGCGTACGCGCCCTGCTCGACGCCTACCGCGCCGTGCGCCCCTTTACCGACGACGAAATCGCGGCTTGGCCGACCCTGCTGCGCGCGGCCGCATTGCGCTTCTGGCTGTCGCGCCTGTACGATCTGCACGTGCCGCGCGCGGCCGAGTTGCTGACGCCGCACGACCCCACCCATTTCGAGCGCATCCTGCGCGAGCGCATTGCCCACCCGGCGCCGGGACTGGCAGCGTAGTACACAGAACACATCGATGAATAACATGCCCGCAATCACCGGCTGGACCTGGCTCAAGGAAGGCACCGGCCTGTTCCGCAAGCAGCCAGCCGCCCTGACCACCCTGCTCTTCGCCAACATCCTGATCAGCATGCTGGTCAGCGCCATCCCCTTCATCGGTCCGATGCTGACCGTGATTTTGATTCCCTCGTTCTCGATGGCCTTCATGCAGGCTTGCCTGATGATCGACAGCGGCGAGCGCGTGACGCCGCTCGTGGCGATGACAGGTTTCCGGCAGCCGGCCCTGGTGCAGCTGTGCAAGGTGGGGCTGATCTACCTGGCGGTGTCGCTGCTGTTGACCGTGCTGGCGCGCTTTGCCATCAACCCGGAATTCGTGCAGCAATTCGCCCCGCCGATCGATCCGAAGAACATGCCGCAGGTAAATCCCTTCGACGTATTGACCATGTTCGCCCTGTCGATGCTGAACGTCAGCGTGCTGATCGCCTTGTCGTTCGCTGCGCCCCTCACCTTCTGGCAAAAGATGCCGCCGGGCAAGGCCGTGTTCTACAGCTTCTTCGCGGTGCTGAAAAGCGCACGTGTCTTCATCGTGCTGCTGGCGTCGTGGTTCGCGATCCTGTTCACGGTGCTGATGGTGCTGATGCTGGTCCTGGGCGGCGGCAACGTGGCGCGCGTGGCCATCATGTGGCTGCTGTTCCTGTTCATGCTGCTGCTGCAATGCGCGCTGTATGCGGGCTACCGCCACATCTTCGGCAAGCCGGCCGTCGCTGCCGCCAAGCCGGTCGATTTGAGCAAGTAAGGGGCTGGCGCCCTGCCATTACACATCGATTGAAAGGAAAGCCGTGCGTTTGCTGGTTATGATCCTGGCCCTGCTGCTGACCCTGGGCGGCCTCTACCTTGCCATGGCTGGCGGCAACAGCGCACTCGATTACTTCACTCGCTTGAGCAACAGCCAGCAACGCATGCTGAGCAGCGGCATGACCGTGTTCTCGGTGCTGGTGCTGGCCCTCGGCGCCCTCCTCAGGCGGCGCCGGGCCGGCAGCGACGAGGACGCGTAAGTTAGCCGGGCTTACGAAAAGCCGGGGAGCATCAGCCCGGCTTAACTCGACAGCATGATTTCAGCGCGCTACCCGCTCCAGCTTGGCCACTGACAAGTCGAGCACCTTCACACCGGCTGGCCCAAAATTGATCTGGGCCCGGGCCGCACCTGCCCCACCCTCGATATTCACGATCACACCCTCGCCGAACTTGGCGTGCGCCACGGTTTCGCCGATGCGCCAGCCCGAGCCGCCGCCCGACTTCTGCGTGATCTGCTGTGCGATCTTGTTGTCGCTGCCGTTGCGGAAGGCGGCATCATCCCAGGCCGTGGCCGCTTTCTTGTTTGCGAACCAGTGATTCTGCACGCGCGGCGACAGCCACTTGATCGATTCTTCCGGCAACTCGTCGAAGAAGCGCGACTTCATGTTGAAACGGGTCTGGCCATGCAGCATGCGCTGCTGGGTAAAGCTCATGTACAGGCGCTTGCGCGCGCGCGTGATCGCCACGTACATCAGGCGCCGCTCTTCGTCCACGCCATCGGGTTCGCGCGAGCTGCTTTCGTGCGGGAACAAGCCTTCTTCCAGGCCGGTAATGAACACGGCGTCGAACTCCAGGCCCTTGGCCGAGTGCACGGTCATCAGCTGCAGCGCATCCTGGCCAGCCTGGGCCTGGGCATCGCCCGCTTCCAGCGAGGCGTGGGTAAGGAAGGCGGACAGCGGCGACATCACTGAAGGCAATGGTGCCTCGGCATCGAGCAGTTCGATGCCATCCTGGTTGACAATGGCCTCGCCGGCCTGGGGCAGGGCTTGCGGCCCAAGGTGGGCCGGCGCGGCGATGCCGAAGCCTTCTTCCTGCACGAACTGGGTGGCGGCGTTGACCATCTGCTCCAGGTTCTCGATGCGGTCGGCGCCTTCTTTTTCCTTTTTATAGAAATCGATCAGGCCGCTGCGTTCCAGCACCACGCCCACCATTTCCGGCAGCGGCAATTGCTGGGTTTCGAAGCGCGCACCCTCGACCAGTTTCACGAAGCCGCCGAGCGAGGTACCGGCTTTACCGGTCATGTAGGGCACGGCGGCGTACAGCGAAATGCCGTAGCTGTCTGCCGCCATCTGCAATTGCTCGATCGACCGGGCGCCAATGCCACGCGTCGGGAAATTCACCACGCGCAAGAAGGCCGAATCGTTGTGCGGGTTGTCCATCAACTGCAGGTAGGCGATGGCGTGCTTGACCTCGGCGCGCTGGAAGTAGCGCAGGCCGCCGTACACGGTGTAGGGCAAGCCGGCCGCGAACAGCGCATGCTCGATCACGCGGCTCTGGGCGTTCGAGCGGTAGAGGATGGCCACTTCCTTGCGCGGCAAGCCGTCGGCCACCAGGCTCTTGGTCTCTTCGATGATCCATTGCGCTTCCTCGAGATCGGAGGACGCTTCGTACACGCGCACCTGCTCGCCCTGCCCTGCATCCGTGCGCAGGTTCTTGCCCAGGCGCTTGGTGTTGTTGGCAATGAGGAAGTTGGCGCTATCGAGGATGTGGCCGTAGGAGCGGTAGTTCTGCTCCAACTTGATCAAATTCTGCACGCGGAAATCGCGCTCGAAGGCCTGCATGTTGCCGACATTCGCGCCACGGAAGGCGTAGATGCTCTGGTCGTCATCGCCCACGGCGAAGATGGCGCCGCCGCCTTCCTCGGAATGGCCGGCCAGCAGTTTCAGCAAGTTGTACTGCAGGTCGTTGGTATCCTGGAACTCATCGACCAGGATGTGGCGGAAGCGCATCTGGTAGTGGTGGCGCAGCGGTCCGTTGCGCGACAGCAGTTCGTAGGCGCGCAGCAGCAGCTCGGCGAAGTCGACCACGCCTTCCTTGTGGCATTGCTGGTCGTAGAGCTCGTACAGCTCGATCATGCGCCGCTCGATCGGGTCGTTCGGTTCGAGCTGGCCGGCGCGCAGGCCCTGGTCCTTGGCGTTGTTGATGAAGTACATCAACGCCTTGGCCGGGTATTTTTCGTCGTCGACGTTGTGCGCCTTGAGCATGCGCTTGATCAGCGACAGCTGGTCTTGCGAATCGAGGATCTGGAAGGACTGGGGCAGCGCCGCGTCCTTGTGGTGGGTGCGCAGCAGCCGGTTGCACAGGCCGTGGAAAGTGCCGATCCACATGCCGCGCGTATTGATCGGCAACATGGTCGACAGACGCGTCAGCATCTCCTTCGCCGCCTTGTTCGTGAACGTCACCGCGATGATGCCGGCCGGCGACACCTGCCCGGTCTGGATCAGCCAGGCAATGCGCGTGGTCAGCACACGGGTCTTGCCCGAGCCGGCCCCCGCCAGGATCAGCGCGCTCTGCGAAGGCAGGGTGACGGCTGCAAGTTGTTCGGGATTGAGGTTGTGAAGGAGGTTCTGCATGTGGCCATTATACCGTCGGGGTGTACTGTATGCCCATCCAGTTACGATGATTGTTCACACCGCCCTACACCGAATATTGCCAAAATATTACTGTCGGCAAACTTTACATTCCACGGGGATTCGGATAACCGGAAGTGAATAAGCCCTTGAGCGCAAAGGTAAATTTTTTATTGGCATCGTTATTGCTTGCCTGGAGGGTATAAAGAATAATCCGGGATGTCCGACATGTTAGTCAAATCGCTGGTCGCCGCTGCGGCCCTCGCCCTGCTGCCCTTGGGCGCCGCCCAGGCCGCCGTCATCGTGGTCCATGCCAACCAGGATGCCACCGTTGGCGACAATGTCAGCAATGCATGGAATACCCAGTACCGCTGGGTCGGCACCAACCCTTCCATGTCGGGCGAGTATTTCTCGCTGTTCGGCTTCGACCTTAGCAGCCTGAGCGGCAAGAAAATCAGCGCGATCGATTTCTCGGCTTTCCACAACTACTCGCTGGGCGACGGCATCGTCACCGCCTCGTATGGCCTCGACAATACCTGGCAGGCGGCCACGGTTGCCGCCTACACCGCCATCGGTTCGGCCGAGGCCAGCAATGCCACGGGTAGCGCAACGGTCAACACCTACCAGACCTGGGCGCTGGGCAAGCCGGTAGTGGGCGACGGGCGCTTGACGGTCGTGCTAAACGGCGATGGCTGGAATGATTACGAAGGCGTCTTGTACGGACGCGGCCATGGCGCCTACCTGACCATTACCTATGCCGAGGTGCCGGAACCGGCCTCGCTCGGCTTGCTGGGCCTGGGTATGGCCGGGCTGGCCGCGGCACGGCGCCGCAAACCGGCCTGAGCCGGCATCACCTTCGGGAAACGGCAGCTGGGGCTGCCGTTTTTTATTTTCCTCAGGAAAATCAAGCGCTTTCGCTAGCTCAGCAGTATCCCTTTGCCGGTCTCCCGCGCGCCCCCTGTTCCGGATTTCGCTTAACTTAAAAGCAAATGTGAGCAGATCGCGTGGCTTACTACGACCCAACCAAACAAGGAGAATCATATGCTGAATCGCGTTGTTGCCGTTGCCGCCCTGGCTGTGGGTGGAATGCTGTTGTCGAAGAAAATCCGAGGGAAGAACGATGCGAATGGCAGCTCGGCCATCATCGAAGCGATCGAAGTGAATGTGCCGGATAGCGTTGCCTATAACCAGTTCACCCAGTTCGAGGACTTCCCGCAGTTCATGAAGAGCGTCAAGGAAATCCGCCAGCTCGACGACAAGCGCCTGCACTGGAAAGCCAACGTGGCCGGCGAAGACAAGGAATGGGATGCCGAGATCACTGAGCAAATCCCGGACAAGCGCATCGCCTGGCGCAGCATCGGCGGCGTACGCAATGGCGGCGTCGTTACTTTCCACAAGATTTCCGACAACGTCACCCGCGTGACCCTGCAGATGGATTACGAGCCGGAAGGCCTGCTCGAGCAGATCGGCGACGCCCTCGGCGCGGTGCGCATGGAAACGCGCAGCAACCTGTCGAACTTCAAGGAACTGCTGGAGAAGCGCGGCAAGGAAACGGGTGCATGGCGTGGGAAGATCGACCAGCATTAAGTATTGGATTGGATAGAAAAAGCGCCACCTCATCGGTGGCGTTTTTTTTGCCGCGCTGCTTCCCGTTGGCGCATAAACGTCCATCTCATCGCTAGCGCTTTTATTGCCGCGCTGTCTCCCGTACGGTGGGCACTCCGTGCCCACGCGGTTACGTGCTTACGCTTGCTGTGTTAGCCGTGATATGTCGCTCGCAACATATGCAATAAACAGCAACACCAAACCTGCCGGTGGTTTTGTTCGACGCCACGAGCGATATGCCATGGCCAACGCAACAATGAAGCGCACGTAACCGCGTGGGCACGTCATTGATGCCCCCGGCATCAATGACCCCACCGTACGGTCAGTGCCGCAGGCCACAATCTAAGCTGCAGGCCGAGCTCATGCCGCAGGCCAGGGTCAGGCCGCAAGGCAGAATCCAAGCAGCAGGCAACAGTCAAATCGCAGTCCAGAAGCAAGCCCCCGACAGCCTCGCGCCCAATAAAAAAACGCCGCTGCCCAAGGGGGCAGCGGCGCTATCAGCAGTCACACAGGCCAGCCGCCGAAGCAACTAGCCAGGCCCATCAAGCCAGCGGATCGATCACGAACGCCGGCATCTTGCCATTGCCGTTCGCCGCCTCCAGGAACTTGTCCGAGGTAACCAGCGCCTCGTTGATGGTGACGTCCATGTCGAGGTAGCGGTAGGTACCCAGGCGGCCGACGAAGGTGACGTTCGGTTCGTCCTGGGCCAGCTTGAGGTAGCGCTCGAGCTGTTCCTTGTCGCGCGCCATGCGGATCGGATAGTAGGGAATGTCGTCTTCGCCGCACTGGCGGCTGTATTCCTTGTACATCACCGTGCCTTCGTGCTGTTCCCACGGCGAGAAGTGCTTGTGCTCGGTGATGCGGGTGTAAGGCTGTTCGTCGTCGCAGTAGTTGACGACGGCATTGCCCTGGTAGTCGCCGGTGTCGCGGAACATCTCGAAGTCCAGGGTGCGGTAAGGCAGGCGGCCTTCCACGTGGCCGAACCAGGCGTCGATCGGGCCGCTGTAGAACACGTGGTCGTACTGCGATTTTTGCGCCGGGTCGAAGCGGGTGTTCAGGTGGACGGTGATGCCGTCGACCTTCAGGATGTTTTCCACCAGCGCCGTATAGCCTTCGGCCGGCATGCCCTGGTACTTGTGGTTGAAGTAATTGTCGTCGTAGTTGAAGCGCACCGGCAGGCGCTTGAGGATGCTGGCCGGCAGTTCCGACGGCTCCATGCCCCACTGCTTGATGGTGTAGGTCTTGAAGAAGGCTTCGTACAGCTCGCGGCCGACGAAGCGCAGGGCCTGGTCTTCGAAGGTTTGCGGGTCTTCGATGGTCTTGTCGCCCAGCTCGGCCAGGAATTCCTGGGCTTCCTTCGGACGCAGGGTCTTGCCGAAGAACTGGTTGATGGTCAACAAATTGATCGGCAGCGTGAACACTTGCTTGTTGGTGATGGCCTTGACGCGATTCACATAAGGCTTGAACTCGGCATAGCGGTTCACGAATTCCCAGGCGCGTTCGTTATCGGTGTGGAAGATGTGGGGGCCGTACACGTGCACCATGACGCCGGTTTCGGCATCGCGTTCTGAATAGCAGTTGCCCGCGATATGGGGGCGGGACTCGAAGATGGTGACCTTGTGACCGGCTGCAGCCAGCTGGTTGGCAATAACAGCTCCGGAGAACCCAGCGCCGACAATGGCGATATTCTTTGTCATTTGATTTCCTAAATGTTTATGTGCCATCTCTTACGGCGGTATTGACGGGCGTTCCTGGCCAGCGAGCATATGCTTTGAAACAAGAGAAATACAGGCTCTGACGGCAGGAACGCGGCAGCCAAAAGCGAGGCCGTGATCGAGACGATTATACGGAGTTGTGCATTTTTGCTATGTTCGATTGGGCACACGACGTATTTGTGCAACAGACAACATTTCATTTTTTTGCACGTGCATACGAGCAATGAATTAGTGTATGCAGGCATACTGGAGTGTATGGCGTCCATGCCGTTCGCGCCCCTGATATATCCGAGTCCATCAGTCAAAGGAGTCCATGTTGTCTACCCCGCTGTCTACCCGCCCGCTGGTCCGTACCGTCCTGGGCAGCCTGCTTGCCGCCGCCCTCGCCCTTCCCGCCATGGGCGCTTCCGCCGCCGAACCGGCCTGGGTTACCAAAAGCAACGATAACGCCAAGCTCTTGCTCAACGTGATGGCCAAGTATTCGCCGGAAAGCGCCAGCACCCTGGGTGTCGATGGCTATGACGAGCAGATCACGGATTTCTCGCGCGACCAGTTCGAGGCCACCAACAAGGACACGCGCGCGGCGATCGCCGAACTGCAAAAGCGCCTGAAGGCCGAGACCGATCCCAAGGTGAAACAAGACCTGGAAATCCTGATCGGCAAGGCGAATGACCAGCTGCGCACCGCCGCCCTCGACCGCAAGTACTTCATGCCCTATATCGACCTGACCGACATGATGTTCGGCGTGATGCGCTCGACGCTCGACCCGCGCATCCCGAAGGAACGCCAGCAAACGCTGCTGGTGCGCCTGGACAAGTACACCGGCGTCACGAAGGGCTACCGCCCGGTCACGGAACTGGCGCGCGAGCGCCTGCAGGAACGCCTGAAAGCCAACAAGAACTTGCTTGGCCCATATAAAGGCGAAGTCGAGCAGGCGCTGAACGATGCCCCGACCTTGTTGAAAGGCATGCGCGAATTGCTGGCCAAGAGCGGCCTGCCAGGCTGGGAAGCGCGCTACGCCACGCTGGAAAAACAGCTGACTGCCTACAACGAACGCCTGAAAGCGGAACTGCTGCCACGCGCCCGCGCCGACCACCGCCTGCCGGCCGAGGTGTACGCCAACAACCTGCGCGAGTTCGGCGTCGACATCAGCCCGCAGGAACTGATCGCCAAGTCGCTGACCTCGTTTGCCGAGATCCGCAACCAGATGCAGATTATGGCCGGTTTGCTGGCCAAGGAGCGCGGCTTCAAGGACGCCGACTACCGCGCGGTGATGCTGCAGTTGAAGAAAGACCAGATCCCGCTCGACAAGGTGATGCCGATCTACGCCCAGCGCCTGGCCTCGCTCGAGTCGGCCGCGCGTGAGCAGCGCATCGTGACCCTGCCCCAGCGCAAGGCCGTGATCCGGCTGGCGACCCCGGCCGAGAACGCCGCCTTGCCGGCCCCGCACATGAGCCCGCCGCGCCTGATCGGCAACACCGGCGAGTATGGCGAGTTCGTGCTGACCACCGGCATGCCGCCCGATGCTGCCGGCAAGGCGCTGGTGTTCGACGATTTCACGCACGAGGCCGGCACCTGGTCGATCACGGCGCACGAAGCGCGTCCGGGCCACGAGCTGCAGTTTGCCAAGATGATCGAGACCGGCGTCTCGACGGCGCGCGCGGTGTTTGCCTTCAACAGCGTCAACGTCGAAGGCTGGGCCCTGTATGCGGAAGCGGAAATGCAGCCGTATGAACCGCTCGACGGCCAGCTGTTCGCCCTGCAAGCCCGCGCCATGCGTGCGGCGCGCGCCTTCCTCGATCCGATGGTCAACCTGGGCGAGATCACGCCGGAAGGCGTGAAGGCTTTCCTGATGTCGGATGTCGGCTTGTCGGAAGGCATGGCGACGCAAGAGATGCAGCGCTACACCTTCCGTGCGCCGGGGCAGGCCACGTCTTACTTCTACGGCTACCAGCGTTTGATGGAAACCCGCCAGGCGGCGGAAGTGACGCTGCGCGACAAGTTTGATCGCCAGAAATTCAACGACTTCGTGCTGGCCCAGGGCCTGGTACCGCCGGCGCTGCTGCGCAAGGCGGTGATGGAAGAATTCGTGCCGGCCTCGCGCAAGTAAGCCGCGTCGTGCTGTAATGGAATGGCCGGAATGCTTGCGCATCCCGGCCATTTTTTTAGCCCGCGGCTTTATCCGCGATGGTCGTGAATGCTTGCGCATCCCGGTCGTCTTCGGGCCTGCGGCTCAACCCGTACGGTGGGCACCCCGTGCCCACGCGCTTACGTGCCTGCGATTGCACCCATGGCGGTGAATGATCGCTCGCGAATGCAACCATGGCCACGAAGGTGTGCACGGGTTTCGTCCGCCTCATGTTTCGCGAGCGAGTCGGCGCCGCCAGCGGTGCAAGGAAACGCACGTAACCGCGTGGGCACGGGGTGCCCACCGTACGGGTAGCGTCTCGGGACCTCGCGGATAAAGCCGCTGACCTCAAAAAAAAGGCCGGGATGCGCAAGCATTCCCGGCCCTTTTCAATTCCATTCAACCTTAGCCGCGTGTCGCCACCGGCTTCGCCGTGCCATTCTTCAGCGCATCGCGGATCACGCCGCGCGCCGTGCGTTCGGCATCCTGCTGCACCGCCTCCATCTTCTTGCCGACTTCTTCCATCTTCTTGCCGGTTGCTTCCATCGGCTTGCCTGCATTTTCCATCTGCTTGCCGATCGCTTCCATCTTCTCGGGATTGAAGGTCACGGCCGCCAGCGCCATCTTCGCGCCGAGCGAACCCATGGAACCGCCCTGGCGGCCCATCTCGGCGCCATGCTGGCCCATCTGCGCGCCCAGTTCCTTCATCGGCGCCCAGGCCGCGTCCATGCGCTGCAAGGTGGCCGGGTCCTGCACGATGTATTCCTTGCCGCCGTCGCGGAACCAGAGGAAGTCGCCCTTCACGCTGCGCTTGAGTTCCTTGACGCGCTTCCGGTCGGCAGTCTCGCCCGTGATCACGCTGCCCTCGCCGCGCACCAGGGCGAAGGGTTCGCCGCCGTCGCTGGCCTGCATGCTGCTGTTGACGCCGATGTCGCCGCCCAGTGCATGCGCCGGCAGCAAAGGCAGCGCGCAGGCGCCGGCCAGCACGCCCAGCAGCAGCGCGCGTTTCAGGGAAGCAGGGGTACGGGAAGGGTGCATGGCTTTCTCCATTGAGCGGAATGTCGATGGAGACAGCGTAGAACAGGCGGCCCGCGCCTGCCCGCATTCTGCGACGAACGGTCGCTTTTGCGGAACAGGCGTCGGAATTACAGCAGAATCACAGCGGAATCAGTACACGACTACCGAGCGGATCGACTCGCCCGACTTCATCAAATCGAAACCTTCGTTGATGCGGTCCAGCGGCAGATGGTGGGTGATCAGGTCGTCGATGTTGATCTTGTTTTCCATGTACCAGTCGACGATCTTCGGCACGTCGGTACGGCCGCGTGCACCGCCGAAGGCCGAGCCCTTCCACTCGCGGCCCGTCACCAGCTGGAACGGACGGGTGGAGATTTCCGCGCCGGCTTCGGCCACGCCGATGATGATCGACTGGCCCCAGCCCTTGTGGCAGCACTCGAGCGCCTGGCGCATGGTGTGGACATTGCCGATGCACTCGAACGAGTAATCCGCGCCGCCATCGGTCAGCTGTACGATGGCGTCGACCACGTTGCCGACTTCCTTAGGATTGACGAAGTGGGTCATGCCGAACTTGCGCGCCATGGCTTCGCGCGCCGGGTTCAAATCGACGCCGATGATTTTATCGGCGCCGACCATCTTGGCCGCCTGGATCACGTTCAAACCGATGCCGCCCAGGCCGAACACGACCACATTGGCGCCTGCTTCCACCTTCGCCGTGAAGATCACGGCGCCGATGCCGGTGGTGACGCCGCAGCCGATGTAGCAGATCTTGTCGAACGGGGCATCCGAGCGCACCTTGGCCAGTGCGATTTCCGGAACCACGATGTAGTTCGAGAAGGTCGAGGTGCCCATGTAGTGGTAGATCGGCTGGCCGTCGAGCGAGAAGCGCGAGGTGGCGTCAGGCATCAGGCCGCGGCCTTGCGTCGAGCGGATCGCCTGGCACAAATTGGTCTTTTGCGAGAGGCAGAATTTGCACTGGCGGCATTCCGGGGTGTACAGCGGAATGACGTGGTCGTCTTTCTTGACGCTGGTAACGCCCGGGCCCACGTCGACCACCACGCCCGCGCCTTCATGGCCGAGGATGGCCGGGAAGATGCCTTCCGGGTCGGCGCCCGACAGGGTGTAGTAGTCGGTGTGGCAAATGCCGGTGGCCTTGACTTCGACCAGTACCTCGCCCGCGCGCGGGCCGTCGAGTTCGACTTCCTCGATCGTCAGCGGCTGACCCGCTTTCCATGCAATCGCTGCCTTGGTTTTCATGCGTGCTTCCTATATGAAAAAAAGAATTTTGCCATCATACCAAGCCGGGGCGAAGCCTGCCGCCGCCTGTCCATTTCGGGCTATTTCGACGAGGGCTGCATCGTCAGCCCGATCAGGCGCGCCACCACCGCCGCCAGGTACATCACGCCGACGAACATCTCGATGCTGGTAAAGGCGCGCGCGTGCACCGTCACCGGGATCACGTCGCCGATGCCGGTGCTCGACAGCAGCGCGAAGCTCAGGTAATTCAGCTCGGTCCAGGTGCGCGGCAGCTCGGGGCTCACGGCCGAGGCAAAGGAGCCCGGCACGATGGCCTGCACCACGATGTACAGATGGGTGAAGCCCCAGGCGATCAGGGTGAAGGTGGCGCCGCCGGCGAACAGCTCGTCGCGCGTGACCTTGCGGTCTTCCATCATGTAGGCGATCAGGCTGCCGGCCGCGTAGAAATAGAAGAGCGCTTCCAGGCCCGAGGACCAGGGCTGCAGGTATTCGAGCCCGAACAGCATCTGGGCCGACAGCAGGCCGATGATCGGCACCGCCAGCGTGGCGCTGATCCAGGTATGGCCCGGCGTGCGCCGCACCATGTTGGTGGCGAATGTAAGGATGACGATGCCGAAGGCATTGAAGGCGACGTGGCCGAAGGTGGTGCGCTCGAGGAAAGGATAGAGCGCCATGCCCAGCAGCTGGGCCATCAGCAGGATGGCGGACGGGTGGCGCCGGGTATGGACGAGCAGGCGGACGATACGCATCGGTAGTCTTCGGTCGGGGTCGAAGCGCCTATTGTATGCAAAGCGCGGAACGACCCCGGCACGATGTGACGGCAGAGGCGCCGGCGGCGCCAATGACCTACGTTGCCTACACCCTGGCCACAATCAGAACGTTTGCCAGTCCTGCCCTGCAACCACCGGTTCCTTGCGCAGCATCGGTACCACGGCACGCGCCGGCCGCGCTGCCGGTGCCGGCGCAACCGCGCCCTGCCCCTCGCCCAGCCGGAACACCGCCACCAGCTCGGCCAGCCTTGCCGCCTGCTCCTGCATCGATTCCGCCGCCGCAGCCGCTTCCTCGACCAGCGCCGAATTCTGCTGGGTCACCATGTCCATCTGGGCGATCGCGCCGTTCACCTGCTCGATGCCCTGGCTCTGCTCGGACGTGGCCGCGCTGATCTCGGCCACCACGTCGGTCACGCGGCGCACGCTCTCGACCACTTCCTGCATCGTCGATCCGGCCTGCGCCACCAGCATGCTGCCGGCGTCCACGCGGTCGACCGAGGCGCCGATCAGTTCCTTGATTTCCTTGGCCGCGCCGGCCGAACGCTGGGCCAGGTTGCGCACTTCCGAAGCCACGACCGCGAAGCCACGCCCCTGCTCGCCGGCGCGCGCCGCTTCCACGGCCGCGTTCAAGGCCAGGATATTCGTCTGGAAGGCGATACTGTCGATGACGCCGATGATGTCGACCACCTTGCGCGACGACGCGTTGATCGCACCCATGGTCTCGACCACCTGCGCCACCACGTCGCCGCCGCGCACCGCCACGCTTGATGCCGCGGCGCTCAGGCCGTTCGCCTGGCGCGCGTTGTCGGCGTTCTGGCGCACGGTCGAGGTCAGCTCTTCCATCGACGAGGCGGTTTCCTCGAGCGAGGAAGCCTGCTGCTCGGTGCGGCTGGACAGGTCCTGGTTGCCGGCGTTGATCTGGGCCGAGGCGGTGGCAATGGTCTCGGTGCTGCTGCGCACCTGGCTGACGATATCGGCCAGGCTGTCGCGCATTGTCTTGATGGCGTACAGCAGGCTGCTGTCGTCCCCGGCGCGGGTGGCGATGTCGACCGCCAGGTTGCCGGCCGCGATCTGGCCAGCCACTTCGGCCGCGTAGACCGGCTCGCCGCCCAGCTGCCTGAGCAGGCGGCGCGTGATGAGCAGCGCCGCCGCGACGCCGGCCAGCAAGGCCAGTGCGCCCAGGCCCAGCATGGCGTTGCGGCCGGCGGTGTAGGTTTGCTCGGCTTCTTCATAGGTGGTCTGCATGGTGCCGCCCTGGTGCTCGATCACCTCGTTCGAGGCGATGAAGACCGTGCTTTGCAGCTTGCGCGCAGGGCCCATCAGGTAGGCGGTGGCGGCGTCGCGGTCGCCGGCCGCGTGCAGCTTCAGCACCTCGTCCATCGCCGCGATATAGGCGACGTAGGCCGCCTGGTAGGCCTGCAGGTTCTGCACGCCCTTCTCCGACTTGATGAGCGTGCCCAGCTTGCCGAACATCTCCTCGGAGTCCTTGCGCGCCGTGGCCAGCGCGGTGAAGTTCTTCTTGTTGGCGTCCGGGTCGTTCACCAGCAGCACGTCGCGCACGGTGCGCGCGGTGCGGTTGATGCGGTCGGCCAGGCTTTGCGCCAGCACCACCTTCGGGTAGGCATCGGTGGCCATCAGCCGGGTGCCCTCGTTCAGCGCGCCGAGCTTGCTGATGCCGAGGACGATCACGGCCAGCAGCATGGCCAGTACCAGCGCGAAGCCGAGCGCCAGGCGGGTTCCTACCTTCATGTGTGTCATCGTGTGCTCCGGCGCTGCGTCAGGACGCGATGCTGTCGATGACGCCCATTTCCTCGGACGACATCAGGCGGTCGATGTCGACCAGGATGATCATCCGCTCGTCGACGGTGCCCAGGCCGAGCAGGTAGTCGGTGTTCAGCGCGCCGCCCATGTCGGGCGCCGCCTTGATTTGCTCGGCGGTCAGCGAAATCACGTCCGACACCGAATCGACCACCATGCCGACCACGCGGTCCTGGATGTTCAGGATGATGACGACGGTGAACTGGTTGTAGGTCGGCGTGCCGAGCTTGAACTTGATGCGCATGTCGACGATCGGCACGATGGTGCCGCGCAGGTTGACCACGCCCTTCACGTGCTCGGGCGCGCTGGCGATGCGCGTCACCGACTCGTAGCCGCGGATTTCCTGCACCTTCAGGATCTTGATGCCGTATTCTTCGTTGCCAAGTTTGAAAGCCAGCGCTTCGAGCACGCCATCGTTCATCAAGGTATTGTCCATTTGCTGTCCAGTGAGTAGATAAAAGTCCGGAGCATTATATATTTTTGCTTTGCAGCAATAAACAGGGAATGCGCCGCCAGTTGACTTGGTGTCTCTCTACTGCAACTAAGATTAGCTTGAATGTCAATGACCGTAGCTCAACACGCGCAGCAGCTTCCACTGGCCGCCGTCGCGTTCCCAGACCATGGAAAAGCGGTAGACGCTGCATTCTTCCTTCTCCGCCGGCGACGGCTGGTTGCAGAAGCGGTGCTGGCCGATGTGCATGGCGTGACTCGGGCCGGCGGCATACACCTGCACCGTCTCGGGCATGGCGACACGCCGGATCCGGTTCGGCGCGCGGAAGTTCTGTTCGAAGGCGGCGATGTTCGCGGCGTAGCCGGTCAGGCCGGTGCGGTCGTGGTAGAACTCGAGGCGCGGGCTGAACCCCGCCTTCATCGGGCCGATGTCGCGGTCGTTCAGCCCGCCGAACAGGCGCGCATCGGCGGCCGCGATCTCGGCTTCCAGCTGCTGCTGCGCCGGCATCTTGTCGGCAGCGGGTGCGGCGCCGGCCGCCATCAGGCAGGCGGCTGCGATCCAGGTCTTGTCCATCTCGTGTCTCCCAATGTGAAAACCCGACAATGCCGCAGCGCCGCGGCGAATGCATGCGTTATCCGACGAAGCACGCGCCTGCCATGACGAACGGGGCGATTGCGCCGTTCAGCGGTCGAACAGGTACACGAACCGGCGCGCAGCACCTTCCGGGTCCGCGTCGCCGTAGACGCCCGTGATCGCCGCCACCATGTCGGCACCACGCGCCACCAGCGGCGCAGCGTTCTGCGGCGTCATGCCGCCGATGACGACCAGCGGCAGCGCCAGTTCCGCGCGCGCCTGGGTCAGCAGCGCCGGCTCGGTGACGAAGTCGTACTTCTTGACCGGCGATGGATAGAAGCCGCCAAAGGCGGCGTAGCTGGCACCGGCCGCCTGCGCCGCGCGCGCCAGCGCCAGCTCGCCATAGCAGGAGGCGCCGACGATCTTGCCCGGCCCCAGCAGGCGCCGCGCGTGTTCGATGGCGAGGTCGCTGCCGCCCAGGTGCACGCCGTCGGCATCGAGGTGCATGCACAAGTCGAGATGGTCGTTCACGACCAGCGGCTTGCCGTGGCGGCGGCACAGGGCCAGCAGCGCGGCGCCCTGCTCCACGCGCAGCACGGCGCCGGCCTCCTTGTGGCGGTACTGCACCAGCGCCGCGCCGCCGCGCAGGGCCGCCTCGGTGGCGGCCAGCAGGCGTTCGGTGTCGTTCCAGTTGGGGGTGACGAGATACAGGCCTCGCATGGTGTTCCTCTAGATGATGGGAAGGAGAAAACGGCGCGGAATGCGCTGGCCGGGCGCGATGGCGAACCCGCGCGCCAGCGCGTCGTGGCAATAGGCCTGGGCCGCGCCGAGCGCCGCCGCCATGGACTCGCCGTGCGCCAGCCTGGCCGCCAGCGCCGCGGCCAGGGTGCAGCCGCTACCGTGGAATGCGCCGGGCAGGCGCGGCCAGCGCCAGCGCCGCACCAGCTGGCCGTGGGTGTACCAGCGGTTTTCGACCACATTGCCGTCGCCATGGCCGCCCGTCAGCAGCAGGTGCGCGCACGGAAAGTCGCCGACCGCGCATGCTTCCGGCTCGTTCGGCAGCGCGATGCTGGCCAGGGACAGCAGCTCGTGCACGGTGGCGAGCGGGTCGTCCTCGGCCAGCGCGTCGCCCCGGCCGCTGGCGAGCACCGGGTCGAGCACGATCGGCAGCCCGGGCGCGCGTTCGCGCAGGCCGCGCAGCAGGCCGGCGATGGCGCGGGCATTGGCGCGGCTGCCCGGGATGCCGAGCTTCACCGCGCGGATGTCGACCGTGTCGACCAGGGCCTGCGCCTGGGCCAGCACGAAACCGGTATCGACCGCCCGCATGGCGTGTACGCGGTTGTTATCCTGCACGGTGAGCGCAGTGGCCACCGGCAGCGCGTGCGCGCCTTGCGCGGCAATCGCCAGCACGTCGGCCGCCAGCCCCGCCCCGCCGCCGGGGTCGAGACCGGCGAAGACCAGCACCGCGGGCACCGTCATGCGACGCGCCCTTCGCGCGGCGACGACGGCGAAGCGGCGAAACGCCTGGGCATGCGGCCGGCGAGATAGGCCTCGCGCCCGGCCTGCACCGCCAGCCGCATCGCGCGCGCCATGCGCACCGGCTCGCGCGCGGCGGCGATCGCCGTGTTCATCAGCACGCCGTCGCAGCCGAGTTCCATGGCAATCGCCGCATCCGAGGCGGTGCCGACGCCGGCGTCGACCAGCACGGGTACAGTCGCCTGCTCGATGATCAAGCCCAAGTTCCACGGATTCAGGATGCCCATGCCCGAACCGATCAGCGAGGCCAGCGGCATGACGGCCACGCAACCGATCTCCTGCAGGAGCTTGGCCTGCACCGGGTCGTCGCTGCAATACACCATCACGTCGAAGCCGTCGCGCACGAGCGTTTCGGCGGCCGCCAGGGTTTCCGGCATGTGCGGGAACAGCGTGCGTTCGTCGCCCAGCACTTCGAGCTTGACCAGCTTATGGCCATTCAAGAGTTCGCGCGCCATCTGCAGCGTGTAGACGGCGTCGCGCGCGGTGTAGCAGCCGGCGGTGTTCGGCAAGATGGTGAACTGCGCAGGCGGCAGCACGTCGAGCAGGCTGGGCGCGTTCGGGTCCTGGCCGATGTTCACGCGGCGGATCGCCACGGTCACGATCTCGGCTTCGGCGGCCAGCGTGGCCTCGCGGGTCTCGTTCAAATCGCGGTACTTGCCGCTGCCGACCAGCAGGCGCGAGCGGTACTGCTTGCCCGCGATGGTGAGGAAGTCGTCGTTCATGTTGGTCCTTTCAGCCGCCACCGATGGCGCGCACGATGTCTACCCGGTCCTGCTGTTGCAGGAGACGGTCGTTCCACTGCTGGCGCGGCACCACTTGCCGGTTCACGGCCAGCGCCAGCGCCTGCCCGCCGACGTTCAGGGCCAGCACCAGGTCGCCCAGGGTCTGGCCTGCCGGCAGGCGGTAGGCCTCGCCATTGAGTTCAATGTCGAGCATGCTCATACCTCGCGATACAGCTTCGCGCCGCCGCGCACGAACTCGATCGCCTTTTCCTGCATGCCGCGGGCCAGCGCCTTGTCTTCGTGCACACCCTGCCTGGCGGCGTAGTCGCGCACCTCCTGGGTGATCTTCATCGAGCAGAAATGCGGACCGCACATCGAGCAGAAGTGGGCGACCTTGGCCGAATCCTTGGGCAGGGTCTCGTCGTGGAAGGATCGCGCCTTGTCGGGGTCGAGGCCGAGGTTGAACTGGTCTTCCCAGCGGAACTCGAAGCGCGCCTTCGACAGCGCGTTGTCGCGGATCTGGGCGCCGGGGTGGCCCTTCGCCAAATCGGCCGCGTGGGCGGCGATCTTGTAGGTGATGATGCCGTCTTTCACATCGTTCTTGTCGGGCAGGCCGAGGTGTTCCTTGGGGGTGACGTAGCACAGCATGGCGGTGCCGTACCAGCCGATGTGGGCCGCGCCGATGCCCGAGGTGATGTGGTCGTAGCCGGGCGCGATGTCGGTGGTCAGCGGCCCGAGCGTGTAGAACGGCGCTTCGTCGCACTGTTCCAGCTGCAGGCGCATGTTCTCGCGGATCAGGTGCAATGGCACGTGGCCCGGCCCTTCGATCATCACCTGCACGTCGTGCTTCCATGCGATCTGCGTGAGTTCGCCGAGGGTGTTCAGTTCGGCCAGCTGGGCTTCGTCGTTGGCGTCGTAGATCGAGCCGGGGCGCAGGCCGTCGCCGAGGCTGAAGGCGACGTCGTAAGCCTTCATGATCTGGCAGATCTCTTCGAAATGGGTGTACAGGAAGGATTCGCGGTGGTGGGCCAGGCACCACTTGGCCATGATGGAACCGCCGCGCGACACGATGCCGGTCAGGCGTTTCGCCGTCATCGGCACATAAGCGAGGCGCACGCCGGCGTGGATGGTGAAGTAGTCGACGCCCTGCTCGGCCTGTTCGATGAGCGTATCGCGGTAGATTTCCCAGGTCAGGTCCTCGGCCTTGCCGTTCACCTTTTCCAGCGCCTGGTAGAGCGGCACGGTGCCGATCGGGACCGGGCTGTTACGGATGATCCACTCGCGCGTTTCGTGGATATGCTTGCCGGTCGAGAGGTCCATCACGTTGTCGGCGCCCCAGCGGATCGCCCAGGTCATCTTTTCCACTTCCTCGCCGATCGAGGAGGTGACGGCCGAGTTGCCGATGTTGGCGTTGATCTTCACCAGGAAGTTGCGGCCGATGATCATCGGTTCGCTTTCCGGGTGGTTGATGTTGCAGGGGATGATGGCGCGGCCGCGCGCGACTTCCTCGCGCACGAATTCGGGGGTGATCTCGGCAGGGATGGCAGCGCCGAAGGACTGGCCGGGGTGCTGGCGGCCCAGCAGGCCGGCGGTGCGCTGGCCCATCGGCCCGCTTGCTTCCAGCGCAGCGAGGTAGGCCTTGCGGTGCAGGTTTTCGCGCAGGGCGATGAATTCCATTTCGGGGGTGACGATGCCTGCCCTGGCGTAGTGCATTTGCGTGACGTTGGCGCCCCGCTTTGCGCGGCGCGGCTTGCGCGTCAGTTCGAAGCGCAGGGCGTCGAGGTCCTGGTCGGCCAGGCGCTGCTGGCCGTAGCTTGACGTCGGGCCGGGGAGTTCCTCGGTGTCGGCGCGTTCTTCTATCCAGGTGTGGCGCATGGCGGGCAGGCCGCGGCGGATGTCGATGTCGGCCGCCGGGTCGGTGTAGGGGCCGGAGGTGTCGTAGATATACACCGGCGGGTTCGGTTCGCCGCCGAAGCTGGCGGGGGTGTCGGCCTGGCTCACCGCGCGCATCGGCACGCGGATGTCGGGGCGGCTGCCTTCGATGAAGACCTTGGCCGAGTTCGGGAAGGGTGCGATGGCGGCGCTGTCCACCTGGGCGGTGGCGGCGTCGAATGGCTGGCGGGCGTTCATGTGGCTCCTTTGCGTGAGGAGCCAGCAAAGGAGGCCGAAGATGAACAGGCGCGTGCAGGCGCACGACCGTTGTCTCGGAAGCTTCCCTTCGCTGGCATTATCCAGATCAGGTTCAGAGGGTATTTCTCACCCGCGCATCAGATGCGCAGGACCCCTAGCGGTGCTGCCTTGTGGCAGCGGGCGGATTATAGACCTGTCGGTTGGACGTTGGCAAAGAAATATTGAGCAGGTATTCGGGAAGGGTATTTCGCGTTTTGTGGCGCTGTTGCGTGGGCGGTATCGGTTTTCATGACCCGCGTGGGCACGGGGTGCCCACCGTACGGGGGACGTTATCGGTGTAACAGCCCACGATGCCACTGGCGCGTCCTGTACGGTGGGCACCCCGTGCCCACGCGGACTACGCATATCAATACCGCTCCACGCAACAGCGCCACGAACGTTCGCGAACCTCCCTGAAAATCCCCGCCCGCCACGACCGCACGCGCGCCCTCCTCCTCTATAATGATCGTTTTCGCCAAACACACCAGCCACATCATGGAATTAGCCAAGTCTTTCGAGCCCGCCGATATCGAACAATACTGGCGCGCCGAGTGGGAACAGCGCGGGTACTTCGCCGCCACCCTCGACGCCGACAAGCCGGCATTCAGCATCCAGCTGCCGCCGCCGAACGTGACGGGCACGCTGCACATGGGCCACGCCTTCAACCAGACCGTGATGGATGGCCTGACCCGCTACTACCGCATGCGCGGCTTTAACACCGCCTGGGTCCCGGGAACCGACCACGCCGGCATCGCCACCCAGATCGTGGTCGAGCGCCAGCTCGACGCCCAGAAGATCTCGCGCCACGACCTCGGCCGCGAGGAATTCGTCAAGAAGGTCTGGGAGTGGAAGGAAAAGTCGGGCAACACCATCACCGGCCAGATGCGCCGCCTGGGCGCCTCGGCCGACTGGGACCGCGAATACTTCACGATGGACGACGTGCGTTCGAAAACCGTCTCCGAAGTCTTCGTGCGCCTGTTCGAGCAGGGCCTGATCTACCGCGGCAAGCGCTTGGTCAACTGGGACCCGAAACTCGGCACCGCCGTGTCCGACCTGGAAGTCGACTCGGTCGAGGAAGACGGCTCGATGTGGTACATCCAGTACCCGCTGGCCGACGGCTCGGGTACGCTGACGGTGGCCACCACCCGTCCCGAGACCATGCTCGGCGACGTCGCCGTGGCGGTCGACCCGACCGACGAGCGCTACCTGCACCTGCACGGCAAGATGCTCAAGCTGCCGCTGACCGACCGCGAGATCCCGATCATCGCCGACAGCTACGTCGACAAGGAATTCGGCACCGGCTGCGTGAAGATCACCCCGGCCCACGACTTCAACGACTACGCCGTCGGCCAGCGCGCGGGCCTGGCGCCGATCACGATCATGACGCTTGACGCCAAGATCAACGAGAACGCCCCGGCCCAATACCAGGGCCTGGACCGCTTCGCCGCGCGCAAGCAGATCGTCGCCGACCTGGAAGCCCTCGGCCTGCTCGAACAAGTCAAGCCGCACAAGCTGATGGTGCCGCGCGGCGACCGTACCGGCGTTGTCATCGAGCCGATGCTGACCGACCAGTGGTTCGTCGCCATGAGCAAGCCGGCGCCGGAAGGTACCTTCAATCCGGGCAAGTCGATCACCGAAGTGGCGCTGGAAAAGGTCGCCAACGGCGAGATCAAGTTCGTGCCCGAAAACTGGAGCACCACCTACAACCAGTGGCTGGGCAACATCCAGGACTGGTGCATCTCGCGCCAGCTGTGGTGGGGCCACCGCATTCCGGCCTGGTATGGCGAGAACGGCGAAATCGTCGTCGCCCGCAGCGAGGAAGAAGCGCAAGCCAAGGCCGCCGCGCAAGGCATCACGGGCGCGCTGCGCCGTGACGACGACGTGCTCGACACCTGGTTCTCCTCGGCCCTGGTCCCCTTCTCGACCATGGGCTGGCCGGAAGAAACCCCGGACATGAAGATGTTCCTGCCGTCGTCGGTGCTGGTCACCGGCTTCGACATCATCTTCTTCTGGGTGGCGCGCATGGTCATGATGACCGCGCACTTCACCGGCAAGGTGCCGTTCGAGACCGTCTACGTGCACGGGCTGGTGCGCGATTCGCAGGGCCAGAAGATGTCGAAGTCGAAGGGCAATACGCTCGACCCGATCGACCTGATCGACGGCATCGACCTCGAGTCGCTGGTGGCGAAACGCACCGCCGGCCTGATGGATCCGCGCGCGGCAGAGAAAATCGCCAAGGCCACGCGCAAGGAATTCCCGACCGGGATCCCGTCCTTCGGCACCGATGCCGTGCGCTTCACCATGGCCAGCTACGCCTCGCTGGGCCGCAACATCAACTTCGACCTCGGCCGCGCCGAAGGCTACCGCAACTTCTGCAACAAGCTGTGGAACGCGACGCGGTTCGTGATGATGAACACCGAAGGCAAGGATTGCGGCGCGCCGGATCCGGCCGACCTGTCCCCGGCCGACAAGTGGATCATCTCGCTGATGAACCGCGCCGAAGCTGAAGTGGCCAAGGGCTTCGAGGACTACCGCTTCGACAACATCGCCTCCGCCATCTACAAGTTCGTCTGGGACGAGTACTGCGACTGGTACCTGGAAGTGGCCAAGGTCACGGTCCAGCAGGGCACGGAAGCCCAGCAGCGCGCCACCCGCCACACGCTCTTGCGCGTACTGGAAGTGATCCTGCGCCTGGCGCACCCGGTGATTCCGTTCGTGACCGAAGCGCTGTGGCAGGCGATCGCGCCAATGGCCGGCAAGACCGGCGATTCGATCATGCTGCAGCCTTACCCGATCGCGAACCCGGATGCCATCGACGAAGGCGCCGAAGCCTGGATGGCCCAGCTGAAGGACTTGACGAATGCGACCCGTAACCTGCGCGGCGAGATGAAGCTGTCGCCGTCGGTGCGCGTGCCGCTGATCGTCGAGCCGGGCAACGAGCAGGACCGTGCCAACATGGCCGGCTTCGCACCCTTCATCGGGTCGCTCGGCAAGCTGGCCGAAGTGCAGATCGTCGACGCCCTGCCGGAATCGCCGGCCGCCGTATCGATCGTCGGTACCACCAAGCTGATGCTGAAGGTCGAGATCGACGTCGCCGCCGAGCGCGAGCGCCTGGCCAAGGAGATCGCGCGCCTGGAAGGCGAGATCGCCAAGGCCAGCGGCAAGCTGGCCAGCGAAAGCTTCGTGGCGCGCGCGCCGGCAGCGGTGGTGGCGCAGGAAAAGGAACGCGTGGCGAACTTCTCGGCAACGGCCGAAAAGATGCGCGAACAGCTGGCCAAGCTGCAAGCTGCCTAAGCGGCCTCAAGGTCGTTCCTGAATGAGCGGCATGGCGTGCAAGCGCCATGCCGCTTTTTTTCGCCCCTAGCTCCGGCGTGCACGCCGCGCCGCCGCCACGAGCGCCGCCAGGCCCAGCCCCAGCATGCCTGCGTACGCCGGTTCCGGCACCGGCGGCACCCGCGTCACGACGTTGTCGATGCGTGCCCAGTTTTCGCCGTAGATGTCGTCCGGATCGGGCGTGGTCATGTACCAGTTCACGTAGTTCACGTTCTGGAAGCTGGCCGGCAGCTCGACAAAGGTCAGGGGCACTTCGCCCACGATATTGAAGGTGGCGCCGTTATCGGCAATGAAGGTCGACGTCCCGCCCAGGTACTCGAAGCCGAGCAGGTCGAAGTTCAGGCCATCCTCGCGCCGGATCTGGTAGGGCGAGGACCCGAACTGGCTGTGCAGCCACAAATTGCCGCTGCCCGGATGCAGGTGGCCGCCGCCGACGCCGGTTTCGAGCGAGGTGAAAATGTAGCCGGATTCGCTGTACGATTCGATGTAGATGCCGTCGATCTCGTCGAAATCGATGACGACGATGGCCGCCGAGGCGGCGCCGGCACCAAGTAGGAAAACGGTTGCCGCAAGCAGCCATCGCATCAGTTTGAGGATGTTCATGGTGTTTCCTAAATGTTGAGTTTGAGAAAGCACAACGCTTCTTGTCTCTCCGTCCAGAATATGGACGAGCAGAGCGCGTATATTGATGTGTTTCAAAGTGCGCGCTGGACGCGGGCGCACTGCCTGGCGCGATCGCCACTGAAACATCCGGCAACGTTTTCGCCGCCAGTTCCTGCGCACAGTTTGCTACACTGCGCGGGAGCACCTACAACAACGGAGACCCACCATGCGTACCCTGAGCAAAACTGGCCTGCTGGCCGCCATGCTGTTCACTTCCGCCGCCGCCCTGGCGCAAACCGCTTCGCCGGTCGGCCTGTGGAAGACCATCGACGATGAAACCGGCAATGTGAAAGCCCTGGTGCGCATCACCGAGGAAAACGGCGCCCTGCAAGGCAAGATCGAGAAGCTGTTCCGCGGCCCGAAAGAAGACCAGAACCCGAAGTGCACCGAGTGCCAGGACTCGCGCAAGAACCAGCCCATCGTCGGCATGACCATCGTCTCGGGCCTGAAGAAAGACGGCAACGAGTACACCGGCGGCGAAATCCTCGACCCGGCCAAGGGCAAGGTCTACAAGAGCAAGGCCACCCTGCGCGAAGGCGGCAAGCTGCTGGAAGTGCGCGGCTACATCGGCGCGCCGATGTTCGGCCGTTCCCAGGTCTGGCAGCGCGAACAGTAAGCTGGTAATGTCACGATGCGAAGCGGCCTGCGGGCCGCTTTTTTTACGACTGGAACACGATGACCCTTGCCCAAAGCTACCTCTTCCTCGCCCTTGCCATCGTCGTCGAGGTGATCGGCACCACGGCCCTGAAGGCCACCGACAACTTCACCCGGCTGTGGCCGAGCCTGCTCACGGTGGTGTGCTATGCCGCTTCGTTCTATTTACTGACCTTCAGCCTGAAGGTGCTGCCGACCGGGATCGCGTATGCCATCTGGTCGGGCGTGGGGATCGTGCTGATCTCGATCGTCAGCTGGGTGGTCTACAAGCAGAGCCTGGACTTGCCGGCGCTGCTGGGCCTCGGGCTGATCATCGCGGGGGTGCTGGTGATTAACCTGTTCTCGAAAAGCGTCGGGCATTGATACGGTCTCAGCTATCGGCCCGGTGGCCCCGCCGCGACTTGAGCAGCGCGATCACTGTTTCGATGCGATAAGGCTTGGTGACACAAGGGTAGTGCTGGCCGCGCGTTTCCATCAGCGAAGGTGGGGTGAAGCCCGTGGTCAGCACGATATCCACCGCTGGAAACAGGCGCCTGACTGCTTCCGCCAGCTGCAAGCCGTTCATCCCCGGCATCATGACATCGGAAAAGACGGCATCGATCTCCGGGTCGGCGTCGAGGATGGCGAGTGCCTCCAGCGCCGAATTGGCAACCCTGGCGTCCACCCCATGGCCGCCCAGCAGTGCGGCGGCCAGGTCGGCCAGGTCGGGTTCGTCATCGATGACCAGGACCTTGCGTAGCATGGAAGCGGCTTCGGGCACAGGGCTGTCGCCCGGCATGGCGCTCCCTTCGTCCATCCCGAAGCGGGGACCGGAAGCGCACTGGCGGCGCTGTATGGATGTGGGCATGGCGGCGTTCATTGCCGGGTGGCCGGCAGGGCGGTATCGCCAAACCCCGTGGGCATGCGCGGCATCGTCACCGTGAAGGTCGTGCCCTCCGCCTGGGTCGAGGCAAGGGAAATCGTGCCGCCATGGGCCTGGACGATCTGGCGCGAGATGTACAGGCCGATGCCCAGGCTGGTTCGCTCGATGTAGTTGTTGCTGGACACCGTCGCATCGCCGTCGGCGGCATGCACACCTGCCGCGATGCGCACCATCGGATCGAATACCGCCGCCAGTTTATCGGGTGCAACGGGTAGGCCGTGGTTGTTTACTTCGATAATCACATCGGCCCCGCTGGCGCGCATGCTCACCTTCACCGGCGTCTCCAGGCTGCCATACTGGATGGCATTGCCGATCAGGTTGGACAAGACCTGGGCAATCCGTCCTTCGTCGAAGATCGCATCCAGGTGTGACGGGATCGACAACTCGATCAAGTGTTCCGGATGCGAGGTGCGCAGCTCGTTGACCACTTCGTCGCAGACAGCGGCCAGGCTGCCCTGCCTGACGCGGATCGGTATGCCCGGCCCCAGGTGGGTACGCGTGAAGTCGAGCAGGTCGTTGATCAGCTTGCTCATGCGCCTGGCACTGTTGAACATGCGTGTCGCCGCCAGGACATATTTCGGCGCAATGTCGAGCGCCTGCATCAGGAAACTCGATCCGGTCACCACCGTGCCCAGTGGATTACGCAGGTCATGGCCAAGAATGGCCAGGAACATGTTCTGGGTCTGCTTGACCATGAGCTCGTAGCGCGCAACCGATTCGGCCAGGGCCTGGTCGATGGCTTCGTTGAAACGCGCAACGTCTTCCATATGGGTTGCATGGGCGTCACCGGCGAGCGCCGCTGCCCACAAGGTCAGCACGCTCGACCGCAGGGCGCGGTACTCGGAGACCAGCTGGACGACGGTGTAGCCGGACAGCAGGCGCGCCTCGGCATGGGTTTCGGCGGCCGTGTCGTCCACCCCGCGCTTGCCGAGGCCGCGCGACTTCGCGGAACGCTCGTGCTCGGACTGCGGCATGGCCAGATCGGCGCTGATCGCATGCAGCATCTGGCGCGCATGGTCGCGCAATTCAGCGTCGTCCATGCTCAGTGCGGGTGGTTCGATGGTGCGCGCAAAATCTTCCCAGGCTTGCAGGATAGGCTCCATGTTATTACGGATGAAGCCGCTTAATCGGTGCGCTGGCATTTGAAACCTTTATAAGCCCCAATTCGCTGAAATTCAATGAAAATGGGTTACCCCATCATAACAGCCATTTCCCGGCATGCTCGAAACGGGAAAATATGCACACAGGAGAAAATTAAATCCGAAAGAATTAGGATAATCCGGAAAAGACCTGTATCTTCCATCTCGCACTACATCAAGTCGTTGTTATTGTTGGTCTTTCTTACCTGTCTTGCCGTTTGGCGGTCCCGTCTGATTCCCTTCGTTACACCCTCTCTTGGTCGAATGTGCAATTCGGGCGCTTGCCCATGCAAATTTAAAAAGGATGACATCATGACTACCCAAACCGGCACCGTAAAATGGTTCAACGATGCAAAAGGCTTCGGCTTCATTACGCCTGACGCAGGCGGCGCCGATTTATTCGCCCATTTCCAGGACATTCAATCCCAGGGTTTTAAAAGCCTGGCGGAAAACCAGCGCGTATCGTTCGTGCGCTCGACTGGTCCAAAAGGCGAAAAAGCCGGAAATATCTGCCCGATCTGATCGCGCAGCGTCGATACGGCGCACACCACGCAGATAGCATGGGTGGCCGTTGAAACAGGAGAGGCCCGCCAATTGGCGGGCCTTTTTGCATGGCGCTGTCATCGTTGGCTGTGGATGAAATAAGCAGGGTGTCGAGGTAATCAAGCCATTTCTCGCGCAGTCCGAACCTGGCCAGCGGCGTGCCTCAGGTGCATGAATGGACGGAAAATGACGTACGCCGCCCGCTTGCCCGGCCAGCGCAAGCAGCCCGTTTCAGTTCCGCTTCGAACTGCGCACGATCGCCAGGATGACCAGCGCGAAGATCGTGCTGAGCACGGCGCTCGCTTCGCGCCCCATGCCCGCGGCGATCCCGACGGCCGCGGTGAGCCAGATGCTGGCGGCCGTGGTCAGGCCGCGGATGTCGTTCTTGTTGCTTTGCTTGAGGATGGCGCCAGCGCCCAGGAAGCCGATGCCGGCGGTGACGCCTTGCAGCACGCGCGACACGTCTTCGATCTTCATGCCTGCCTGCAGCGGAATCAGCACGAACAGGGCCGAGCCCAGCGACACCAGCATATGGGTGCGCAAACCGGCGGAGGCGCCGACCGATTCGCGTTCATACCCGAGCAAGCCGCCAAGGACCACGGCCACCAGCAGGCGCACCACGATGCGCGTGATGTCGTCCACATCGCCCAGGTCGGAAAACTCTTCTTGGATTGTCAGTAAGACTTGCTGCCACCACACCATGCGAATCCTCCCGGGTATTGGGCAGATCATGCCACCGGAGCGGAATGCGCGGCGCAAGGATGAGCACGCTTCGAGAACAGCGACAAACCGTTTCCAATCCTTACAGCCAGCCGGCGTCGCGCGCCAGGCGGTAGGCCTCGACCCGGTTGCCGGCATCGAGCTTGCTGATCGCCTCCGACAGGTAGTTGCGCACAGTGCCTTCGGACAGGTGGATCTGGCGCGCGATGTCGGCGCTGCTGGCGCCCTCGCCGGCCAGGCGCAGCACTTGCCGTTCGCGTTCGGTGAGCGGGTCCTGGGCGCCGCTCCAGCTGGCCAAGGCCAGCTCCGGCGCGATCGCACGGCCGCCGCCGTGCACGGTGCGGATCGCGGCGGCCAGGCCGTCGGCCGGTGCATCCTTCAGCAGGAAGCCGCGCACACCGGCCGCCAGCGCGCGCCGCAGGTAGCCGCTGCGCCCGAAGGTGGTGACGATCATCACGCGGCAGGGTGCGCCCTGCTGCGCCGCCAGTTGCGCGGCCAGCTCCAGCCCGGTCATGCGCGGCATCTCGATGTCGGCCAGGACGATGTCGGGCGCATGCCGGGCGCACAGCGCCAGCGCCTCGGCGCCGTCGGCGGCCGTGGCCACGACATCGATGTCCGGCTCGAGCCCGAGCAAGGCGGCCAGGGCGCCGCGCACCATGGCCTGGTCTTCGGCGATCAGGATGCGGATCATGCGGCGGCTCCGGCCGGTACGCGCAGCTCCAGCGCCAGGCCGGCGCCGACCGCCAGCGCCAGCTTGCCGCCGACCGCCGCCGCCCGCTCCCGCATGCCGTTCAAGCCGTTGCCGTGCCGGATATCGGCGGCGTGGCGCAGGCGTGCGCCGTCATCCATCACGCGCAGCACCGCACTGCCCTCCTCAAGCGCCAGCGACAGCGTGCAGCGGCGCGCGCCGGCGTGGCGCACCACGTTGGTGATGGCTTCGCGCACGGCCAGCGCCACCACGTGCTCGGCGGCCGGCGCCAGTTGCACGCGCTCGACCTGCTCGTCGAGCGCGACGTCGGCGGCGGCCAGGCTGGCGCGCGCGCTGGCCAGGGCATGCGCCAGGCCGCGCTCGCGGTAGCCGCTGACGGCGGTGCGCACCTCGGCCAGCGACTGGCGCGCGGCCGCTTCGATGTCGGCGATCTCGCGCCGGCATGCGGCCCTGGCGCCATCGGTATCGCGGTCCGCCAGCTTGCGGGCCAGTTCGGCCTTCAGCGCGATCAGCGACAGCGAGTGGCCGAGCAGGTCGTGCAGGTCGCGCGAGATGCGTTCGCGCTCGGCGATGGTGGCCATGTGCTCGACCTCCTCCTGCTTGCGCAGCAGCTCCTGGCGCGAGCGGCGCAGGCGCGCATCCATGATCGAGCCGATCCCCACCGGCAGGCCGGCGGTCAGCAGCGGCATCACGAACACGAAGCGCATCTGCGGCGAGGACGCCAGCAGCGAAGCAAGCAGCGCCGCCACGATCACGAGGCCAACGGCCAGCAAGGCGCGCCGGATGTCGACGATCCTGGCCGCCATCGCGCAGGCGAAGATGAAGAAGGTGGCGGCGCCGGCGTTCCAGCGCACCCAGGCGGCGCCGAGCAGGCAACTGGCCAGCATGCAGGCCGCCACTTGCCAGCCGCGCGCCCAGTAGCTGGCGCAGTACAGCCAGAAAAAGAACACGAAGCTCAGTACCAGCAGCGCCGCCTCGACGGGCCCCGGCCGCACGTAAGCGAACTTCCAGAACATGTAGCCCAGGCTTAGCAGCCAGAGGTAAGACAGCTTGCCGTATTCGGACGGGATCCACGGCCCCGTCCACAGCCTCGCCATCGTGTGCCGCATCGTGTTCATCGCCGCTCCCCGCAGTGGTTATTCGGCCAGCAGGCGCACGTCGACGATCTCGAAGCGATAGTCGCCCGGCTGCGGACCGGCGTTGAATCCTAACATGGTCAGGGCCGCCGGATCGATGCCTTTCAGCGCATGGAGCAGCACCGTCACCTCGGTCCATTCGGGCCCCGCGACGAAGGGCTGCGCACCCGGGACCGGCACACCCTGCGACATGGCGATCAGCTGGTAGGTCTTGCCGTCGCCGCGCACTTTGAAGCGCACCGCTTTCACGGCGCTGAAGTCCTTCGACTCCATCGGCTGGGTGCCCGGCATGAAGGCCAGGCCGGCCCAGGCGAAGGGCAGGCCCGGCGCTACCCGGGCATCGATCGCGAGCGGTACCTGGCCGTCGGCCAGCGGCTGCCCCGGGGTCAGGGTGACGGTCGATTTGCCACCTGCAAAACTGTCGGTCGAGGCGCTCCAGCCCATGCCGAAGGGACTGGCCAGCCGCTGCGCGCTGAACTGGCTGATGCGCCCGTCCGCCGGCAGCGCCAAAGGCTGGCCGCCGCCCTGCCCTTGGACTGCCTGCGCCACCCGCCGCTGCTGGGCCGCGCGCAGGCCGTCCGCACGCTCGCCATCCTTCCAGACCTCGACGATGCGGCGCGTGGCCAGGATGTCCGCCGTCGGGTTACCGTCCACCAGCAACAGGTCGGCCTTGTAGCCTTTCTCGATGCGGCCGCGCTTGCCCAGCTTGAAGACTTGCGCCGGCACGCTGGTGGCCGCCGCCAGCGCCTGCGCCGGCGTGAGGCCGGCTTCCACCAGGGCTTTCAGCTCGCGGTGCATGCTCACGCCATACTGGGTGCCGGGGTTGCCGGCATCGGTCCCGGCCAGCACCGGTACGCCGGCCTGCACCAGGGCCGCGGTCACGGCCCTGGGCGCGGCCAGCAGCTCGGCGCGCTCCTTGTTGCCGTAGCGCGCTTTCAAGGGCGCCTGCGCATCCTTGTCGAGCAGGCCAGACAGGCCCGGGTTCGCCAGCAAGTCGTCGCCGCGCCAGCCGGCCATGCTTTCCAGGACCGCGAAGGTCGGGATCACGAAGGCGCCCTTGGCGCGCGCCAGCCGGGCCAGGCCGGCGGCATCGGCGGATGCGGCGGGGAACAGGTGCACCAGGCCGTCGGCGCCCGCTTCCAGCATGGCGCGCGCATCCTGCTCGTTGCCGATGTGGACCACGGCCAGCTTGCCGCGCAGGTGGGCGGCGGCGATCACGGCCTTGGCAGTGGCCAGGTCGATCGACTGCATGCCATAGCCGCCCCCCATCACGAGCTTGATGAAGTCCGAGCCTTCGGCGATGCGCGCGTCGACAAAGGCCTGGGCCTGCTCCGGCCCGGTGATGGTGGGAATCGGCACGCCGAACTGGGTGCCGTGGCCGTTCGGCGCGGTGACCAGGGTGCCGGCCGAGAACAAATCGGCGTGCTCGTGGTGGCCGCCCGCGGCCATCTCGTCCTTGGCCTGCTGCATGAGCCGGATGTCGGTGAACATGTCGATCTGCGTCGTCACGCCGAACAGCACCGGCAGCTCTTGCCAGCGGAAGCTGTGGGTGTGGGCATCGATCAGGCCGGGCAGCAGGGTGCGGCCGGCGCCGCTCACGATGCGCGTGCCTGGCGGCGCCGCGCCGCGGAAGTCGGCGTCGACGATGGTGGCGCCGTCGAACAGCACGGAACGGCGTTCGTGCACGGCCTTGCCGTCGAAGACGCGCACGCCCTCCACCAGGGTGGCGGCGGCGAGCGCGCATTGGCTGGCGGCCAGGCCGGCGCACAGCAGCAGGGTGTTCAGGGTGGTGGTCTTCATCGGTCTCTCCCAGGGTTTGGTATGAGACCAGTATGCTCAAGCGGCGGCTGCCGCAACAGGAGCGGCTGCCATCACTTCGGGGTGACAAATGTCAGGTGCGTGGTCGCTGCCGGGCCAGGTGCCGGTCGAGGGCGTTGGCAAAGTTTTGCCTGTCGGCCTGGCTGAAGGCCGGCGGCCCGCCGGTATCGACGCCGCCGCTGCGCAGTTCTTCCATGAAGGCGCGCATGGTCAGCTGCTGGGCGATGGTGTCCTTCGTGTAGAAGTCGCCGCGCGGATTGAGCGCATAGCCGCCCTTCTCCAGCACCTGCGCCGCCAGCGGAATGTCGCCGGTGACGACCAGGTCGCCGGCAGCCAGGCGTTCGACGATCTCGGCATCGGCCACGTCCGCCCCACTCGGCACCTGCAGCGCGCGGATGAACTTCGAACCCGGCACGCGCATCAGCTGGTTCGCCACCAGCGTCACCTGGATCTGCGTGCGCTCGGCAACCCGGTACAGGATGTCCTTGATCACGCCGGGGCAGGCGTCGGCGTCGACCCAGATCTGCATGGGGTTCGCGCTCAACGCAGGTTGTCCCACAAGTCGCCGGTGGGGCTGATGCGCGGCGCGGCGACGCCGAAGTGCTGGTAGGCGGCCGGCGTGGCGATGCGTCCGCGCGGGGTGCGCTGCAGGTAGCCTTGCTGGATCAAATACGGCTCGAGCACGTCCTCGATGGTGTCGGCCGCTTCGCCGATGGCCGCGGCCAGGTTGCCGATGCCGACCGGGCCGCCGCCGAACTTGAACAGCACCGCTTCCAGCAGCTTACGGTCCATCACGTCGAAGCCGACCGAGTCGACGTCGAGCATCTTCAGCGCCAGGTCGGCGATGTTCTTGGTGATGTCGCCGTTGCCCTTCACCTCCGCGTAGTCGCGCACGCGGCGCAGCAGGCGGTTGGCGATACGCGGCGTGCCGCGGGCGCGCAGGGCCACTTCGCGCGCGCCTTCCTCGTTGATCGGCGCTTCCAGCAAATGGGCGCTGCGGGTGACGATCCTGGTCAGCTCCTCGACGTTGTAGAACTCGAGGCGGGCGACGATGCCGAAGCGGTCGCGCAGCGGATTGGTCAGCATGCCGGCGCGCGTGGTGGCGCCGACCAGGGTGAACGGCTGCAGATCGAGCTTCACGGAACGCGCGGCCGGTCCTTCGCCGATCACGATGTCGATCTGGTAGTCCTCGAGCGCCGGATACAGGATTTCCTCGACCACCGGCGACAAACGGTGGATCTCGTCGATGAAGAGCACGTCGTTCGGCTCGAGGTTGGTGAGGATGGCGGCCAGGTCGCCCGGCCGTTCCAGCACCGGACCGGAAGTCTGGCGCAAATTCACGCCCATCTCGCGCGCAATGATGTGGGCCAGCGTGGTCTTACCCAGGCCCGGCGGGCCGAACAGCAGGGTATGGTCGAGCGCTTCGCGGCGCTTGCGCGCGGCCGAGATGAAGATCTCGAGCTGGTCGCGGATCTTGGACTGGCCGACGTATTCGTCGAGCTGTTTCGGGCGCAAGGCGCGTTCGATCGCCTCCTCGTTGGGCGAGGCCGGCGCCGCGTCGATGACCCGCTGCTCGGTGAAATTGTCGGTCTGGATGCTCATTGCTCGAATCTTTTCAATACTTAGGCTTTGGACAGCGCCTTCAGGGCGAACTTGATGCCGTCGGACACGCTGGCGCCTTCGGGCAGGTTCTTGGTCGCAAGCAGGGCTTCCTTGTCAGAATACCCCAAAGCGATCAGGGCGTTCATCACGTCGGCTTGCGTGTCGTCGCGCGGCGCGCCGCCACCGACGATGCCGATGTCGGCGCCCAGCTTACCCTTCAGTTCCAGCAGCAGGCGCTCGGCGGTCTTCTTGCCGATGCCGGGGATTTTCACCAGGCGGCCCGATTCCTGCAGCGTCACGGCCTGGGCCAGGTCGGCCACCGACATGCCGGACAAGATGCCCAGCGCGGTGCGCGCGCCGACGCCGGTGATCTTGATCAATTGGCGGAACAAGGCGCGCTCGCTGGCCGTGCCGAAGCCGAACAGCAAATGCGCATCCTCGCGGATCGCCTGGTGGGTGAACAGCACCACGCGCTCGCCGGTGTGCGGCAGGTTGTAATAGGTGCTCATCGGCACATCGACTTCGTAGCCGACGCCGTTGCAGTCCACCAGCAGTTGCGGCGGAACTTTCTCTAACAGGATGCCGGAGATGCGACCAATCATGCTTGGACCTTTTGTTCTTGGTTAGACGAGGCGGCCGCGCTTCATGCGCAGGCCAGTCATTTGGGGACCGAGGTTGCCGATCAGCGCCAGCGTGTCGTAGGTGTTCGCGTGGCAGATGGCCACGCCGAGGGCGTCGGCGGCGTCCGAGCCCGGCAAGCCCGGCAGCGTGAGCAGGCGCGAGACCATGTCCTGCACCTGCGGCTTGGCCGCCTTGCCGGTGCCGACCACGGCCTGCTTGATCTGGGTCGGCGAGTACTCCGCCACCTCCAGGTCGGCGCCGACCAGCGCGCTGATCGCCGCGCCACGCGCCTGGCCCAGCAGCAGGGTCGATTGCGGGTTGACGTTGACGAACACCTTTTCGATGGCCGCGCAAGCCGGCTGGTAAGTGGCGACGATCTCGCGCACGCCATCGAGGATGATCTTCAAACGCGGCGGCAGCGCCCCTTCCAGCCCGGTCTTGATGGTACCCGAGGCGATGTAGCGCAATTTGCTGCCGTGCTTTTCAATGACGCCAAAGCCGGTCGTGCGCAAGCCAGGGTCGATGCCGAGAATAATCATTGTCGAATGTTATACCGGCCAGCAAGGTTCGTGGGAAAAATACTGTGTATAAAACCAGTAGGGTGGGCACTCCGTGCCCACGCGGAACGATGAGCAGTGGCAACCTCACAACAGAAAAGCCCGGAACGTTGACAGCAGGATGCCATATATATAGGTGTCGCAGCGCTGCCAATCATCCAGGGTCTCCAGATGCGACAAACCCGCCATCAGGCGGGTTTGTCTTGAATCGGGATGATCGCACATGCGGGACCAGAACTGACCTAGCGTCATCACCAGTATGGAAGCTGGGAGAGGGCTTAGCTAGGGCTGCATGTACAGTATATCATCATGATCCCGAAGCGTAGGGTGGCCGGCTTGCCGTCCACGCGTCCAACCGGCGTTTGAATTTTCGCACATCGATTTGCATGTGCGTTTTGAACGCGTGGACGGCAGAGCCGTCCACCCTACGGAAATCAGTGACGGAAGTGACGCGTCCCGGTGTACAGCATCACCACACCACGCTCATCCGCCGCGTCGATCACTTCCTGGTCGCGCATCGAGCCGCCCGGGTGGATCACGCAGGTCGCGCCCGCATCGACCACCACATCGAGCCCATCGCGGAACGGGAAGAAGGCATCCGACGCCACCGCCGAACCGCTCAGGGACAGTCCCGCATTCTGCGCCTTGATCGAGGCAATGCGCGCCGAATCGATGCGGCTCATCTGCCCTGCCCCCACGCCCAGCGTCATGCCGTTAGCGCAGAACACGATCGCATTCGACTTGACGAACTTGGCCACGCGCCAGGCGAACATCAAATCCTGCAGTTGCTGCTGGGTCGGCTGCTTCTTGCTGACCACGCGCAGTTCGCCCAGGCCCACGTTCCTGGCATCCGGCGACTGCACGAGCAGGCCGCCGCCGACGCGTTTCACGTCGTAGGCATTCTGGCCGGCGCCCAGCGGGATTTCCAGCAGGCGCACGTTCTGCTTGGCCGCCATGATCCGGCGCGCCTCTTCTGTAAAGGACGGCGCAATCAGCACCTCGACGAACAGCTTGGCCAGCGCCTCGGCGGCACGGCCGTCGACTTCCACATTGAAAGCGATGATGCCGCCAAAGGCCGAGGTCGGGTCGGTCTGCAGCGCGCGCGTGTAGGCGTCCAGTGCATCGGTGCCGATCGCCACGCCGCAGGGATTGGCGTGCTTGACAATCACGCAGCCGGCCGGCTGCGCAGTGTTGCCCAGCGAGCCGCCGAGGGACTTGACGCACTCCCAGGCCGCGTCGGCATCGGCGATGTTGTTGTACGACAGTTCCTTGCCCTGCAGCTGGCGGTAGTTGGCCAGCGCGCCGTCGATGCTGACGATGTCGCGGTAGAAGGCGGCGCCCTGGTGCGGGTTCTCGCCGTAGCGCATGTCCTGCACCTTCTCGAAGGACATGTTGATGGTCTGCGGATACGACGAACGCGTGGCGTGCTGCTTGTCCTCGCCCAGGCTGGTGAGGTAATTCGTGATGGCGCCGTCGTACTGCGCGGTGTGCGCGAAGACTTTCTTGGCCAGGCGGAACTTGGTGTCGTAGCCCACGGCGCCAGCGACGGCACCGGTGCCCTTCATTTCCGCCAGCACCACGCCATAGTCGGCCGGGTCGACGATCACCACCACGTCCTTGTGGTTCTTGGCCGCCGAACGCAGCATGGTCGGGCCGCCGATGTCGATGTTCTCGATCGCATCTTCCAGCGAGCACTCCGCCTTGGCGACGGTCTGCTGGAAGGGATACAAATTGACCACCACCATGTCGATCTGCGGGATGCCGTGCTCTTCCAGCTTGGACACGTGCTCGGGGAAATCGCGGCGCGCGAGGATGCCGCCGTGGACCTTCGGGTGCAGGGTCTTCACGCGGCCGTCGAGCATTTCCGGGAAGCCGGTGTAGTCGGCAACTTCGGTCACCGGCACGCCGTTATCCTGCAGCAGTTTGGCGGTACCGCCGGTCGACAGGATGTTCACGCCGAGCGCGGACAGCGCGCGCGCAAAGTCGAGCACGCCGGTCTTGTCGGAGACGGAAATGAGAGCTTGTTTGATCATGGGAGTGGCCACGGTTGATGAAAATTCTGTGCGGAATCGGGGCACGCCTTACTGGCCGCGCCCGCGCACGGCCACTCGTGCCGGCAAGCTTTAGAGCAGTCCGTGCTCTTGCAGTTTCTTGCGCAAGGTATTGCGGTTGATGCCCAGCATCTGGGCGGCGTGCGACTGGTTGCCGTCGGCGCGCGTCATCACCACTTCCAGGATCGGCTTCTCGACGGTCATGACCATCATGTCGTAGATGTTCGTCGGTTTCTGCTCGCCCAGGTCATTGAAATAGTCCTCGAGGCTCTTCTGGACAACTTCCTGGATACTCTCTTTGCTCATGTCTGCTGCTTCATCCTGGTTAGTGTTTGCTTCGCCGCTTGTGCCGGCGACGTCCCCATCGTTCTTGTTCTTGTTTTGTTTGACTACTTTTATGCTGCGATTGCCTCAAGGGCAGCTTGCGCGGGCCGGTATTGTAACCGCTCGCCGTAAGCCAGTTGGGATTGGAAGAATTTATCCACCGCATCCAGCTGTTCGGCAGTCGATTCCAGCCGGTTCATGCGCTGGCGGAATTCCTCGCCGCCCGGCAAATCCTCGACATACCAGCCTATGTGCTTGCGCGCCGTACGCACGCCGACGTACTCGCCATAGAAGGCATAGTGGGCCGGCAAGTGCTCGTTCATCAGGTGCCGCACTTCGTCCACCAGCGGCGCCGGCAGCAGTTCGCCGGTGCGCAGATAATGGTCGATCTCGCGGCATATCCAGGGCCGGCCCTGGGCCGCGCGGCCGATCATCACCGCGTCGGCGCCGGTGTAGTCCAGCACAAATCTGGCTTTTTCCGGCGTGGTGATGTCGCCGTTCGCCACCACCGGAATCCTGACTTCCGCCTTCACGGCGCGGATGGTGTCGTACTCGGCCTCGCCCTTGTAGCCGTCGGCGCGGGTGCGGCCGTGCAGGGTCAGCATCTGGATGCCGGCCTGCTCGGCCAGGCGCGCGATGCGCAGGGCGTTCTTGTTTTCGCGGTCCCAGCCGGTGCGGAATTTCAGCGTCACCGGCACGTCCACCGCTTGCACCACGGCGTTCAGGATGCGCTCGACCAGGTCTTCGTGCTGCAGCAAGGCCGAACCGCACCAGTTGTTGCACACCTTTTTGACCGGGCAGCCCATGTTGATGTCGATGATCTGGGCGCCGCGCTCGACGTTGTGGCGCGCGCAATCGGCCAGGTCCTGCGGGTCGGCGCCGGCGATCTGCACCGCCTTCGGCTCCATTTCGCCTTCGTGGTCGGTGCGGCGGCTGGTCTTTTCGCTGGCCCACAGGCGCGGGTTCGAGGCTGCCATTTCCGACACCGCATAGCCGGCGCCCAGTTGCTTGCACAGCTGGCGGAAAGGACGGTCGGTCACACCCGCCATCGGTGCGACAAAGACATTATTGCGAAGTAAATACGGACCGATTTGCACAGCGGGACTGGGGGAAGAATTTGCGGGAACCTGCTATTTTACCCGAAGCCCTGCTCAAATTATCAGCAAATTTTGTGGCGAACTGTCGTGGACGGCACAATCCGTTGTAGACAGCAGGAAAAAACTTAGTTAGCTCCGGCCCCCATTCCGGCTAGCTGAGCTCGTCGAGGACCGCGGGCCGCAGGTGCGCCACCTCGCCCCAGCTCACCAGTTCCAGCTTGCCGTCGCGCACCGTGAAGCGGTTGATGCTGGCGTTGTGGATCTTGAAGTCGCGCGGGGTGTCGAGCGACAGGCCGAGGGCGGCACGGTAGGCGCACTCGAGCACGCCGCCATGGGCTACCAGGGCCAGCGACTTGCCGGGATTGTCCGCGGCCCAGCCGAGGATGGCCGGCACCACGCGGTCGTAAAATTGGCGGAAGGTTTCGCCCTGGTTTTTACCCGGCGGCAGCTCGCCGTCCACGTCGCGCGCCTGCCAGGCCGCAAACTCCTGCGGAAAGCGCGCTTCGATGTCGGCATACAGCAGACCCTCGAAGCCGCCATAGCAGCGCTCGCGCAGGCGGCCGTCGATATACAGCGGCTGGCCGCGCGTGTCGCCCAGGGCTTTCGCGGTCTGGGCGGCGCGCGCCAGGTCGCTCGAGACCAGCAGGTCGAAATGCTCATCGGCCAGCGCAGCGGCCAGGGCGCGCGCCTGGCGCTCGCCTTCGGCGTTCAAATCGATATCGAGGTGGCCCTGCAGGCGGCGTTCGGCGTTCCAGGCGGTTTCGCCATGGCGGATCAGCACGATCCGGGTAGTGGTGTCGTTATGCATGCAATAAAAAAGCCCCGGAACCGGGGCGTGGGTAAATTACTTCGACAGCGTGGGCGCGATCTGCGGATTGAGCGAGTACACACCGAAGATCTGGGCCTCGTCGAGGATGTGGCCGCGCATGGCAAGGCGCGCTTCCTGGCCAGTGAACGTGCCTTCCAGCGGCAGCTGGGCAATATCGAGCGCGTAGATTGTAAACACATAGGTATGGACGCGCTCGTCGTTCCATGGCGGGCAAGGACCGTCGTAGCCGAAGTATTCGCCGGCCATGTCGGGGTCGGCCGCGAACCAGCCGGTGTAGTCGTTGGTGCCCTGGCGCAGCTGGTGCTC
>Ga0308160_10001080_pt1 | contig 41478 bp, 31 predicted proteins | sample PhyFR1_FD_201036 | JGI IMG/M metagenome (GOLD analysis project Ga0308160, IMG submission 201036) | Phyllosphere microbial communities from UC Gill Tract Community Farm, Albany, California, United States - DLSLF.R1 | ecosystem: Host-associated > Plants > Phyllosphere > Unclassified | place: USA... | reverse complement strand
ACAGGATCGGCGTGCCCGGGTGCTTCATTTCCGGCGTGCCCCAGCACGGCCACGGCAAGCCGTAGTAATCGCCCTTGCACGGGCCGTCGTCGGCGCGCATCGTAGTCGGGTTGAAGGTGTGCTTGTTCTGCATATGCAGCTTGAGGCGCTCGGGCGAGCAGCCGGTGTAGCCGATGGTCCAGCACGAACGGTTGATTTCGCGCAGGATGTCCTCGATCACCGGCTCGTTGTGCACCACCTTGATGTTCTTCACCAGTTCGTCAGCGAAGCCGAGCTTTTTGGCGAACAGGTACATGATTTCATGGTCGGTCTTGCACTCGAACAGCGGCTGGATCACGCGCTCGCGCCACTGGATCGAGCGGTTCGACGCCGTCACCGAGCCCTGCGATTCGAACTGCGAGGCGGCCGGCAACAGGTAGACGCCATCCTGGCGCCCGTGCATCGAGGCGGTCATGCTCGGGTACGGGTCGACCACGACCAGCATGTCGAGCTTCTGCATGGCCGCCTTCATGTCGGGCAGGCGGGTCTGGCTGTTGGGCGCGTGGCCCCAGTAGATCACGGCTTTCAGGTTGCTCGGCTGGTCGATGTACTTGTTTTCCTCGAGCACGGCGTCGAACCAGCGCGACACGGTGATGCCCGGCTTTTCCATCAATTCCTTCGAACCGAAGCGCGACTTGATCCATTCGTAGTCGACGCCCCAGACATTGGCGAAGTGCTTCCAGGCGCCCTCGGCGAGGCCGAAGTAGCCCGGCAGCGAGTCGCCATTGGGGCCGACGTCGGTCGCGCCCTGCACGTTGTCGTGGCCGCGGTAGATGTTGGCGCCGCCGCCCGCCTTGCCGATATTGCCCAGCACCAGTTGCAGGATGGAGAGTGCGCGCACGTTGGCGGTGCCGACGTGGTGCTGGGTGATGCCCATGCACCAGACCACCGACGAGGGCCGGTTGGTGGCCAGCATCTCGGCCGCCTGGCGCACCGCCGCTTCCGGCACGCCGGTGACCTCGGTGACCTTTTCCGGCGTCCACTTCGCCACTTCCTTGCGCACGTCTTCCATGCCGTAGGTGCGGGCGGCGATGAATTCCTTGTCTTCCCAGCCGTTGGCGAAGATGTGCCAGACGATGCCCCACACCAGCGGGATGTCGGTGCCGGGACGCACGCGCACATAGTGATGGGCAAAGCGCGCGGTGCGGGTGAAGCGCGGATCGATCACGATCATCTTCGCACCCAGCTCCTTGGCGTGCAGGAAGTGCAGCATCGAGATCGGGTGGGCTTCGGCCGGGTTCGAGCCGATGAACAGCACCGCCTTGCTGTAGTGCAGGTCGTTGAACGAATTCGTCATCGCGCCGTAGCCGAAGGTCTGGGCCACGCCGGCGACCGTGGTCGAGTGGCAGATGCGCGCCTGGTGGTCGCAGTTGTTGCTGCCCCAGAACGAGACCCACTTGCGCAGCAAATAGGATTGCTCGTTGCTGTGCTTGGAGCTGCCGATCAGCATCAGCGCATCTGGGCCGGATTGCTGGCGCAACTGCAGCAGCTTGTCGCCGATTTCGTTGATGGCCTGGTCCCAGGAGATGCGTTCGTACTTGCCGTTGACCAACTTCATCGGATAGCGCAAACGGTGCTCGCCGAAGCCGTGTTCGCGCACCGACGCACCCTTGGCGCAGTGGGCGCCCATGTTGATCGGCGAGTCGAAAGCCGCTTCCTGGCGCACCCAGACGCCGTTGCTGACCACCGCCTCCACCGAGCAGCCGACCGAGCAGTGGCTGCAGACGGTGTGCTTGATTTCAGTCTTGGGGGCTTCCGCAGCCGGTTCGGCAGCGGTGGCCGGCTGCATCACGTTCAGCGGCAGGTGGCGCGCGAGTGCGCCGGCGCCGGCGGTGACGCCGGCCCCGACCAGGAAGCGGCGGCGCTTGAGGCCGCTGTCGCGCGATGTTTTCACCAGGGTCATGTCGATTCCTTCGCTTGCTCGGTTACCAGTAGGCGGCGGTGCGGTAGTAATTGCGGATGTGTTCGGTCTCGTGGTAGCCGCGCGGCTTGGCCGTTTCCGGCGCCGGCGCGGCGACCGGCGCTTCGGCTTCGCGCGCGCCGGCGGCCGCGGCCACCGCCAGGGCGCCCAGCGGCGCCGCCTTCAGCAGGCTGCGCCGGGTTGGATCCACTTGCTGAGTCTTCTGGTCTTTGTTCATGGTCATCCTCAAGCTGCAACAAGGTCGTCTGCATCCAGCACCGAAAAGGCCTGGGCTTCGATCGACAGGAAGGCGTCGGCCACGGCGGCCACGACGCGGTAGAAATTGGCGCCTTCCGCATTGGCGATGTCGGCCAGGCAGGCCGCATACCAGGGACGGATGTGGGCGTCGAAAAACTGTTTCTGGGCCAGCAGCGGCTGCCTGGCGATGCCCGGCGCGCCCTGGACCAGCACGCGCATGGTTTCGCACAGCGCCCCCAGGTGATCCTCCGACTCGCCGGCCCCGGGCGCACGCGCCAGGCGCAGGCGCGCGAGGTCGTGGCGCAACTGGACCAGCGGCACGTCGTTCAGGTGGCCGGTCAGGTAGAACGATCCGAACGGATTCAGCAGCGGATTGCCGGTACTCAGGAAGAGCAGCGCGAACTCGTCGGCCGCCGCGCCGGCGTCGACCACGCTGGCGGCTTGCGTCAGCGTCAGCCAGGCATCTTCCAGCGCGAACTCGCCCGCGGCCGATACCGGCTCGGCCTGGGCCAGCGCCGCCAGCAGGCCGCCATCCGGCGGCGCCAGCAGCAGGCGCGCCAGCAAGGCGTAAAAATCCGCGCGCGCCTGGTCCTCGCCGCCGAGCGGCAGGCTGACGGATGCGTCTGGCTGCTGAGAAAGCATGGTTCTCCCGTTAACAAATTCGTATGGAAAGTGTAGTCGCTCACCGGGAGAGGACGCGCACGGTTGAACCGCCATGCATGGCGCAGCCGCTGCGCAGCCAGCCAGCAACTCAGCGCATGCCCGCCGCATGCATGAGCATGCGCAGCGCCAGCGCCACCGCGCCCAGCGCCGCCACCCCGCCCAGCCAGAGCGCAAGCAGCCAGCCGACCCGCCGCAGCCAGAGCGCGCGCATCAGTGATATCCTTCCTTGCCGGAAATTTTCCCGCGGAAGACCCAGTAGCTCCATACCGTATACATCAGGATGAAAGGCAGCACGAACAGCGTGCCGACCAGGGCGAACCCTTGCGTGGCCGGCGGCGAGGCCGCTTCCCAGATCGTGATCGCGGGCGGCACCACGTGCGGCCAGATGCTGATCGCCATCCCGGTATAGCCCAGCAGCACCAGCGCCAGCGCGGCGATGAAGGGCAGACGGAAAGGATCGCGCTTGAGCGACCACATCAGCAGAACGATGGCGCCGGCCACCAGCAGCGGCACCGGCGCCAGGAACAGCAGATTCGGGAAGCTGAACCAGCGCTCGGCCACCTGGTGCTGCGCCAGCGGCGTCCAGATGCTGGCGCCGACGATGGCTGCCAGCATCAGCAAACCGAAGGGCCGCGCCAGCCGGATCATGCGCTGCTGCAGCTCGCCCTCGGTGCGCATGATCAGCCAGGTGCTGCCCAGCAGCGTGTAGGCGATCATGACGCCGGCGCCGGCCGCCAGCGGGAACGGCGCCAGCCAGTCGAAGGGTCCGCCGGCATAGCTGCGCCCCGACACCGGAATCCCCGACAAGAACGCGCCGAGCGAGACGCCCTGGAAGAAGGCCGCCGTGACCGAGCCGCCGATGAAGGCCAGGTCCCAGATCGGGCGCTCGCGGTCGTTGGCCTTGAAGCGGAATTCGAAGGCGACGCCGCGGAAGATCAATCCGATCAGCATGAAGATCAGCGGCAGGTAGAGCCCCGACAGGATGATCGAATACGCGACCGGGAAGGCCAGCAGCAGCCCTTCCCCGCCCAGCACCAGCCAGGTCTCGTTGCCATCCCAGATCGGGGCCACGGTATTCATCATGATGTCGCGCTCGCGCCGGTCCTTGACGAAGGGGTACAGCATGCCGATGCCGAGGTCGAAACCGTCCAGCACCACGTACATGAAAACGGCAAAAAAGATGATGCCGGCCCAGATGGAAGTTGTGTCGATGCCCATGCTTGCTCTCGTTGATGGTTCAGGGTCCGTCTTGCCGATCGGCGGCTTCGGGCTCGGGCACCGACAACGGCCGCGCCGGCGTGCGGCCCTGCCCCGGACCGCCGTCCGGCGGATGCGCGTTCTCGAAGGTTTGCGGCCCCTTGCGCACCAGCCGCAGCACGTAGGCGATGCCGACGCCGAACACGAACAGGTAAGCCATCACGAACAGCCCCAGCGACAGCGCCAGGGTGCCGGCGCCATGTTTCGATGCGGCGTCCGCCGTGCGCAGCACACCGTACACGACCCAGGGCTGGCGCCCGACCTCGGTGGTGATCCAGCCGGCCAGCACGGCCACCAGCCCGGCCGGCCCCATCCACATCGCCATGCGCAGGAATGGGCGCGTGTCATGCATCCGGCCCTTCCGGCGCAGCCACGCGCCCCAGACGCCGAGTGCGATCATCAGGAGCCCGAGGCCCACCATCACGCGAAAGCTCCAGAACACGATCAGGGAATTCGGGCGGTCGCCACGGGGGAATTCCTTCAGGCCCTTGATCTGCCCATCCCAGCTGTGGGTCAGGATGATGCTGCCGAGGCGCGGGATGCCGACCGCGAACCTGGTTTCCTCGTCTTCCATCGACGGGATGCCGAACAGCAGCAGCGGTAGCGGTTTGTCGCCTTCGTTCTGCCAGTGCCCTTCCAGCGCGGCGATCTTGGCCGGCTGGTGCTTCAGCGTGTTGATGCCGTGCATGTCGCCGACCAGCGCCTGGATCGGCGCGACGATCAGCAGCATCCACATCGCCATCGACAGCATGGTGCGCACGGCGGGCTTGTCGCGTCCGCGCAGCAGGTGCCAGGCGGCCGAGGCGCCGACGAACAGCGCGGTGGAGAGGAAGGCCGCGATCGACATGTGCACCAGGCGGTACGGGAACGAGGGATTGAAGATGATCTTCAGCCAGTCGACCGGCACCATGCGGTTGCCCACGATCTCGTAGCCCTGCGGGGTCTGCATCCAGCTGTTGGAGCCGAGGATCCAGGTGGCCGAGATCAGGGTGCCGAGCGCCACCATGCAGGTCGCGAACAGGTGCAGGCCGGGACCGACCCTGGTCCAGCCGAACAGCATCACGCCGAGGAAGCCGGCTTCCAGGAAGAAGGCGGTCAGCACTTCATAGGCCAGCAGCGGCCCGGTGATGCTGCCCGCGAATTCGGAAAAATAGCCCCAGTTGGTACCGAACTGGTAAGCCATGACGATGCCCGATACCACGCCCATGCCGAAGTTGACGGCAAAGATGCGCAGCCAGAAGTGGTACAGGTCGACGAAGACCTGCCGCTTCGTCTTGAGCCAGCAGATCTCGAGCACTGCCAGGTAACTTGCCAGGCCGATCGTGATTGCCGGGAACAGGATATGAAAGGACATCGTGAACGCGAACTGGATGCGCGCCAGGTCCAATGCCGCCAAGCCAAACATCGAAGACTCCGTCATTGTCGTGTTAAGAATCTAGCATGAGACGGGATTGCGCACGTTTTGTAACGGACGGGGGCGCACGCTTGATTTGACGCGATCGAACCATGCACACTGATTCATTCGATGGCATTGCGGCGGATGGCTGTGGAGGAAGCAATGGACTTCGAGCTCGACAAGGTACTGGAAGGCTGATCAAGATGCCGCTCGACCACGAGATGGAAGACATTCCGGAACTGCGCGAAATCGCCTCCAGGCCGCGCAGCGGATTCAAGGCGTCGAATGCGTCCGGCGGCGGCAGCGGCAAGCAAGAGAAATTGAACACGAACTGGGTGGTATGGGTCGAGCCCGTCTATAATGGGAGGGTATTGACGGCCATTTTCCTCCCATGAATTCCCCCGACTCTCCTGTCATCGACCAGCTGCTGAACGTCCAGGCGCTGAAGGTCAAATGCTCGGCCTGCAGCATGCACCAGCTGTGCCTGCCGATGGGCCTGGAAGACGCCGACATGGAGCGCCTCGACCAGATCATCGGCCGCCGCCGCCTGGCGCGCGACGAGCGCCTGTACGCGATGGACGAGCCCTTCCACAACCTGTACGCGGTGCGCTTCGGCCACTTCAAGACCTACCAGGTGAACGCCGCCGGCGAAGCCCAGATCACCGGCTTCCAGATGGCCGGCGAACTGCTGGGCATGGACGCGATCAGCGGCGACCGCCACCACTGCGATGCGGTCGCGCTGGAAGACAGTGAAGTCTGCGAGATCCCGTTTGCGCGCCTGGAAGAGCTGTTCGGCCAGGTGCCGGCGCTGCTGCGCCACTTCCACCGCATCATGAGCCAGGAAATCACGCGGGAGCAAAACGTCATGCTCTTGCTCGGCAACATGCGTGCCGAGCAGCGCTTTGCCGTGTTCCTGGTCAATCTGTCGGCACGCTATGCCACGCGCGGCTATTCGCCGACGCGCTTCCAGCTGCGCATGTCGCGCGAAGACATCGGCAACTACCTGGGACTGACGATCGAGAGCATCAGCCGCCTGCTGTCGCGCTTCAGGAAGCTGGGGCTGGTGCAGGTCGACAAGCGCGAGGTCGTGCTGCTGGAGCCGGGGCGGCTTAAGGCAATGGCGGCCGGTACCGAACAATGCAGCCCGATGGATTGAGGCCCGCCTAACCGTCCTCCGGCTTGACGGGACCGAAGCGCTTCTCCATCAGCATCGCGCGGATCGCGATGCCGCTGCGGTGCGGATACATCCTCTCCCGCAGCGCGCGGAACCCGGCCCGCTCGTAAAACGCGACCGCATTCAGCGACGCCGACAGGAACAACAGGTCCAGGCCCTGTTCACGCGCCATCGCTTCCAGGGTCTGCAACAAGGCCTGGCCGATGCCGCAGCCCTGCCTTGACGGTTCGACGAAGACCGCGTCGATCTCGCCGGTGTCGGCATCGAGCACCGCGTAACCCAGCACTGCGCCCTCCTCTTCGGCGACGATGCCGCCGCCGGCCCGCACCAGCAGCGGCAGGGTGGCCGGCGGCGGCGCGGCGGCCCAGGTGGCGATAACGTCGGGCGGATAGTGCGAGGCGCAGCCGATGCGGACCGCACGGGTGCGCAGCGACCAGAGTGCGGCGAGCTCGGCTTCGGTGGCGCGGCGCAGGACGGGCATCGTGAACCTCCTTGTCCATAATCTAACACAAACGTCAATACAGCCGTGCTGGACTTGCGCCGGAGCTGAGCCGGCGCCGCCCTGCGCGTCCGCGAGCGCGCGCGCCTTCTTGCGGACATCGGCTAGACTGTTATCAAGACGATCAACAACGTACTCAGGACACCCCTATGCCGCCAATCTCACCAGAACTGCACGAAGAACTCGGCAAACGCCTGCGCCAGAGCCGCGAAGACATCCTCGCCACCGTCCACGCCCGCACCGACGGCGACACCGACGACCGCCCGGCCATCTCGCCGAACGCCCACATGGGCCAGAACGACGATGCACCCACCGGCGAAATGCTCAGCCATAACGAAGAGCACCTGGCCGAACACGAAACCAACATGCTGCACGAGATCGATGCCGCCATCGGCCGCCTGGAATCGGGCGGCGCCGGCGTCTGCGTGGTATGCGGCTGCGACATCCCGGAAGAGCGCCTGCTGGCGACGCCCACGGTGCAGACCTGCATCCAGTGCCAGGAGCGGATCGAGAAGGAAGAAGGAACCGGGCGCGGGCCGACGATGTAATCAAACAGTCTTCGAATGGCGTGGCTCAGCGCCATTCAAATACCGGTCGAACACCATGCAGACATTCCGGATCAGCAGCCGCCCCTTCAGGCTCACGCTGATCCACTCCCCGCTCACGCTCACCAGCCCATCCTTCTCGAGCGCCGCCAGTTCCCCCAGCTCGCGCTCGAAATAGCGCCGGAACACGATCGGAAACGCCTGCTCGATCGCCGGAACCGACAGCTCGAACTGGCACATCAGCCGCTGGATCAGAGTCCGCCGCAGCACGTCATCCATCCCGAGCCGCACGCCGCGCGCCACCGGCAGTTCGTTGCGGTCGAGCGCATCGTAATAATCGTCCAGGGTCTTGGCGTTCTGGCTGTAGGTGGCGCCGACGGCGCTGATGGCCGACACGCCGCAGGACACCAGGTCGCTGTCGGCATGCGTCGAGTAACCCTGGAAGTTGCGGTGCAGCCGGCCCTGGCGCTGGGCCAGCGCCAGGTCGTCATCGGGCTTGGCGAAATGGTCCATGCCGATGTAGACGTAGCCGGCGCCGGTGAGGCGCTCGATGCACAGCCGGAGCATCTTCAGCTTGGTGTCGCTGTCCGGCATGTCGGCGTCCAGGATGCGTCGCTGCGGCTTGAACAGCTGCGGCATGTGGGCGTAATGATAGACCGCGATGCGGTCCGGATCGGCGGCGATTACCTTGTCCAGCGTCGCCTGCATCGTCTCCGGCGTCTGCTTGGGCAGGCCGTAGATCAGATCGATGCTGACCGAGCGGAAGCCGGCGTCGCGCGCTGCCGCGATGATGGCGCGCGTCTCTTCTTCAGGCTGGATGCGGTTGACCGCCTTCTGCACCTCAGGCTCGAAGTCCTGCACGCCCAGGCTGATGCGGTTGAAGCCCTGGCGCCGCAGGCTGTGCACGCGCTCGACCGACACGGTGCGCGGGTCGACTTCGATTGAATACTCGCCCGCCTCGTCCGGCGCGAAGCGGAAGCAGCGCCGCAGGTGGTCCATCAGTTCGCCCATCTGCGCGTCCGACAGGTAGGTGGGCGTGCCGCCGCCGAAGTGCAGCTGCTCGACCTCATTCATCCCGGCGAACAAACGGCCCTGCATCTCGATCTCGCGCTTCAGGTAAGCCAGGTAGGTGGCCGCCTTGTCGCGCTTCCTGGTGACGACCTTGTTGCAGGCGCAGTAGTAGCAGACGGTGTCGCAGAACGGGATGTGCAGGTAGAGCGACAGGGGCCGCGCGCCGGGACGGGTGCGCAGGTCGGCCACCGCGTGCAGGAAATCGCGGTAGCCGAAGGACTCCGTAAAGCGGTCGGCGGTCGGGTAGGAGGTGTAGCGGGGGCCGGACTTGCCGAGGCGGGCAATGAGGTCGGCGTCGAATTCGACCACCGGCAGGTCGTGCAGGTTCATATCAGTAAACTCCTTGGAAATCTTACGGGGAGTTTATTGATCGGGCTCAGCTAAATCTTTGATTTACATCAAAAACCGCCGAGCCACTTTACTTAGACAGTACGCGAACGCGTATCGATCTTGAACACATCCAGCGCCTGCGACAGATGCGCCGCCTGCTCCGCCACGCTGCTCGACGCGGCTGCCGATTCCTCGACCAGCGCCGCATTCTGGCGCGTAATGGCATCCATCTCGGCCATCGCCGCATTCACCTGGGCGATCCCCTGCCCCTGCTCGCGCGACGCGGCCATGATGCCGTGCATGATGACGGCGGCGTCCTGCACCGAGGCCACCACTTCGCGCATGGTCTGGCCGGCATCGCCGACCTGCTCGTTGCCCTGGCCGACCTTCTGCACCGAGTCGTCGATCAGCGCCTTGATCTCCTTGGCGGCGCCGGCCGAGCGTTGCGCCAGGCTGCGCACCTCGCCCGCCACCACCGCAAAGCCCCTGCCCTGCTCGCCCGCGCGTGCCGCTTCCACGGCGGCGTTCAGGGCCAGGATATTGGTCTGGAAGGCGATGCCGTCGATCAGGCCGATGATGTCGACGATGCGCGTGGCCGAACCGCTGATCTGGCCCATGGTGGCGCCGACCGCCTGCACCGCCTCGCCGCCGCGGCCGGCGACGTTCGACGCGGCGCCGACCAGGCCGTCCGCGCGCACCGCGCTGTCGGTATTCTGGCCGGCCGCCGCGGCGACTTGCGCCAGGCTGGCGGCGGTCTGCTCCAGGCTCGCGGCCTGGGCTTCGGTGCGCTGGGCCAGGTCGTGGTTGCCGGTGGCGATCTCGCGCGTGGCCGCCTCGATCGAGCCGACATTGGCGCGCACGTCGCCGACGATGGCGGTCAGGTTCACGTTCAGCTGGCGCAGCGCCAGCAGCAGGCTGCCCATCTCGTCGTCGCGCCCGCGCGGCGGCATGTGCGAGAGGTCGCCGCCGGCCAGGGCGTTGACGGCGTCGCGTGCCTGCCCCAGCGGGGCGACGATGGAACGCTGCAGCTCGGCCCATGCCAGCAGGGTCAGGCCGGCACCCGCCGTGGCCAGCCCGCGCCACACGATGCCCTCGGTAGCGCAGGCCAGCGCCAGCAGCAGCGCCGTTTGCGTGCCCATCATCAGGCCCAGGCGCCGCCCCAGGGGCATGCTGCGCAGGGCCGACAGGCGCGCCGGCCAGCCGGTCTTGACCACGGTGCCGCGCCGGATCGCCAGTCCGTCGGCCTTGTTCTCGCGGAAGCGGCGGTACAGGGCTTCGGCGGCCTTGACCTGGTCGCGTTCGGGACGGGTGCGGACCGACATGTAGCCGACCACGCGGCCCTGCTCCTTGACCGGCACCACGTTCGCCACCACCCAGTAGAAATCGCCGTTCTTGCGGCGGTTTTTCACCAGGCCGGTCCAGGGCTCGCCGGCCTTCAAGGTCGCCCACAGGTCGGCGAAGGCTTCCGGCGGCATGTCCGGGTGGCGCACGATGTTGTGCGCCTTGCCCAGCAATTCGTGGAGTGCGAAGCCGCTGACCTCGACGAAGGCCGGGTTGACGTAGGTGATGCGGCCCTTGGTATCGGTCTTGGAGACGATGGACTGGCCATCCTCGAGCAGGTATTCGATGCCGGTGACAGGCAGGTTGGTGCGCACGGGTACTCCTTAATTTCTCTGCAACATCGCAATTTTATGGATTCAGGGCAACTATTTTCCTTGACTTAGATCAAAAACGCGACTGAAACCTGACTATGTGAAGAAAAAAACAGACGGTTTCATCGGGAAGATCAAAATGAGGTACGCTGCGCGCAATGATTGCAGACCATTGTTTTGCCCTGCTCACGCCCTTGCTTAAATCCATGTTTACCCTCATCTAGCCGTCGATGAACGATCACACTTCCCTGACGCGGCACCCCGACGTCCTGTATGGACCGCAGCAGCCCGAACTGCTGCGCAACGAAATCCTGGCCGACCTGCTGGAAGCGAGCGCACGGCGCGCGCCGGACCAGCCGGCGCTGGTATCCGGCGAACGCCGGCTGAGCTATCGCGAACTCGACGAACAGGCCAGCCTGGCCGCCTCGCGCCTGATCGAGACCGGCGTCAAGCCCGGCGACATCGTCGGCCTGTGGATGCCGCGCGGGATCGAGCTGCTGGTGATGCAGGCGGCGATCGCCAAGACCGGCGCCGCCTGGCTGCCGGTCGACGAAGACACGCCGGTCGAGCGCCTGCTGGTATGCATGGAAGATGCCGGCTCGCCGGCGCTGGTGAGCAGCGAGAAGATGCGCGAGCGGCTCCTGGGCGTCTCGCAACCTGTATATATGGCCGAGGAGCTGCTGCTGCCGGCGCCGGCCGGCTACGTGGCGCAGCGCCGGGGGGAAGTCTCCGGCAGCGCCCCGGCCTACGTGATCTATACCTCGGGCTCGACCGGCAAGCCGAAAGGCATCCTGATCGACCAGCGCAGCATCTGTCACTTCCTGCGCAGCGAAAACGAGGTGCTGGGCGTGCGTGCCGACGACCGCGTCTACCAGGGCTTCTCGGTCGCCTTCGACATGTCGTTCGAAGAGATCTGGATCTCTTACCTGGTCGGCGCGACGCTCTGGCTCGGCCCGAAGGAGACCGCCGGCGATCCGGAAGCGTTGCCGCGCCTGCTGGCGGAGAACGGCGTCACCGTGCTGCACGCGGTGCCGACCCTGCTGTCGCTGTTCGCCGAGGACGTGCCCAGCCTGCGCATCATCAACCTGGGCGGCGAGATGTGCCCGGAAACGGTGGTCGAGCGCTTCTCGAAACCTGGCCGCACGATGTTCAACACCTACGGCCCGACCGAGGCCACGGTGTCGGCCAGCCTGGCGCGCATGGAACCGGGCCGCACCATCACCATCGGCGATCCGCTGCCGAACTACGGCCTGCTGGTCATCTCGACCGACACCGAGAAGGGTTTGCAGATCCTGCCGCGCGGCGATACGGGGGAACTGTGCATCACCGGTCCCGGCCTGTCGGCCGGCTACCTGGGCCGCCCGGACCTGACCGCCGAAAAATTCCTGCCCAACCCGTGGGCCTCCGGCTTCGACGATGCGCGCCTGTACCGCACCGGCGACCTGGCGCGCATCGAACCGGACGGCCAGGTGGTGTGCCTGGGCCGCACCGACGACCAGGTCAAGATCCGCGGCTTCCGCGTCGAGCTGGGCGAGATCGAAGCGGTGCTGGCACAGCAGGAAGGCATCGGCACCACCGCGGTATTGCTGCGCAAGGATGACGGCATCGACCGCCTGGTGGCCTACCTGGTCCCGGCTGCCGGCGCGACCGACGAACAGCTGGCTGCGGCCACGCTGCGCCGCGCGCTGTCCGGACGCTTGCCGCCCTACATGGTGCCGAGCCGTTTCGAAGTGCTCACCATCATGCCGCGCCTCACCTCGGGCAAGATCGACCGCAAGGCGCTGAAGGCGATGGCCCTGAGCGCGCCGCTGCCGAGCGACCCGTTTGACTCGGATACCCCGGAAACGCCCGGCGAGGAAGCGCTGTTCGCGGCCCTGGCCGGGCTGTTCCCGGGCCAGGCGATCCGGCGCGAGCAGGATTTCTTTTCCGACCTCGGCGGCCACTCCTTCTTTGCCGCGCGCCTGGCCACCGCCCTGCGCCAGGACCCCCGCTTCGCCCACATGACGGTGCGTGATATTTACCAGCAGCGGAGAATCGGCGCCATCGCCTCCAGCCTGGACCAGGCCGCGGGCACGGCGGTCATGGAAGAGGACTGGACGCCGCCGCCGCCGGCGCGCCGCTGGCTGTGCGGCCTGGCCCAGCTGGCGACGGTGCCGGTGCTGGTCACGCTGCGCATGGCCCAGTGGCTGGCGCCCTTCTTCACCTATCACTTCATGACCGGCGACCCGGGCGACAAGATCCCGCGCGCGATCGCCGCGTCGATCGGCGTGTTCCTGCTGGCGACGATCATGGAATTCGCGATCGCCATCGCCGGCAAATGGCTGGTCGCCGGCCGCCTCAAGCCGGGTTCCTACCCGCTGTGGGGCCGCACCTATTTCCGCTGGTGGCTGGCCGACCGCCTGGTCGAGGCGGCGCCCACTTACCTGCTGGCCGGCTCCTCGCTGTACGGCTGGTGGCTGCGCCTGCTGGGCGCGCAGATCGGGCACGACGTCGTGATCGGCTCGATGACGGTGCGCGCGCCGGAACTGCTGCACTTCGGCGACAACGTCAGCATCGGCAACGCCGTGAACTTCGAGAATGCGCGCGTCGAGCGCGGGCGCCTCCTGCTGGGCGCGATCACGCTGGAAGACGATGCCTTCGTCTCCTCGTACGTGATCATGGAGGGGAACACGCGCGTCGAACGCCGCGGCCACCTCGAGGGCCAGTCGGCGCTGCAGGATGGCATGACGGTGCCCGCCAACCGCGTCTGGAACGGCTCGCCCGCGCGCGATGCTGGCGCCTTCGACCCGTCGACGCTGCCGCCGCGGCCGCACGCCAGCCGGCTGCGCCTGTTGGGCGAGGCGCTGTTCTTCGTGTTCGGCATCCTGCTGGTGGCGACCCTGTTCTTCATGCCGGTGTTCCCGAGTTTTGTCCTGATCGACTGGTTCGACGAGCGCGGCACGCTGGCCTGGCTGCAGGCCAGCACCATCCACGGGCAGCTGATCCGCTACTTCGTGCTGGCACTGCCGGCCAGCGCGGTGCTGATCGTGCTCACCATGCTGGTGTCGGCCGCGATCCGCTGGGGCTTCCTGCCGCGCCTGCAGCCGGGCCGCTCCGCGGTCCACTCCAACACCTACTGCAAGAAGTGGCTGGTGAGCCACATCCAGGAATCGAGCCTGAACGTCCTGCACGGTATCTACGCGACCGTGTACGCGCCCTTCTGGTACCGCCTGCTGGGTGCCAAGGTCGGGCGCGACGCCGAGATCTCGACCGCGCTGGGCGTGGTGCCGGACATGCTGACCCTCGGTGACGAAACCTTCATCGCCGATGCCGTGATGCTGGGCGACGAACAGATCGATGGCGGCTGGATGACGATGGAACCGACCGTGGTCTCGAACCGCTCCTTCGTCGGCAACGGCAGCTACATCCCGGACGGCACCGTGCTGCCGGAAGGCGTGCTGGTCGGCGTGCATACCCACGCCCCGGTCAACGAGCGCATGACCGGCGGCGACACCTGGCTGGGGAGTCCCCCGATCCACCTGCCGGCGCGCGAACAGGTGAGCGGCTATCCGGAGCACCTGACCTACCGCCCGTCGCCGCTGCGCCGCTTGGGACGTGCGCTGGTGGAAGCTTTCCGCATCGTGGCGCCGCATGCGGTGGTGATCGCGGTCGGCTACACGGTGGTGCTGGACCTGATGCCGATCGCCGGCGCCGGGCGCTGGGGTGAAGTCATCTGGTACATGGCCCTGATCGGCCTGGCCTACGGCATCGGCAACTACCTGTTCGTGCTGGCCTTCAAATGGCTGCTGCTGGGCCGCTACCAGAAGCGCGCGGAACCGATGTGGACCCCCTTCGTGTGGCTGTCCGAAGGCGTGACCAATATGTACGAAGGCATCGCGGTGCCGAACTTCATGCGCTACCTGCGCGGCACGCCGTGGCTGCCGGTCGCCTTCCGCCTGCTCGGCTGCCGTATCGGCAAGGGCGTCTACATGGACACCACCGACATCACGGAATTCGACTGCGTCCACATCGGCGACCACAGCGAACTGAATGCGCTGTCCTGCCCGCAGACCCACCTGTTCGAAGACCGGGTGATGAAGATCGACCGCGTCGACATCGGCAGCAAGGTCTACGTCGGCCCGCGCGGCACGGTGCTGTACAGCGCCAAGGTGGGCGACAATGCGCGCCTGGGACCGCTGACGCTGGTGATGAAGGGCGAGCACATTCCGGCGGCGACCAGCTGGAGCGGCTTGCCGGCGGCGCCCTTGCGCTCGGGGGTGTGAGCATGAATGCGCCGATGCTGACCGTGCAGTGGTCCGATGACGCCGGCTTTCCAGGCCCCGCCGGCCTGGCCGTGATCGGCGTGCGCGGCCAGCCGGAGCGCGAGACGGCGCGGCTGCGCATCCGTGCTGCCCTGGTGGATGCGCTGGCTGCGCATGCCGGCGTCGATGCCAGCCGCATCGAGTTGCATTCGCCCGAAGGCGTCGCGCCCTGGGCGGTGATTGCGCTGGATGGCGGGCCGCGCCGGATCGCTCTGGCGATCAGCCACGATGGCGAACTCTCGGTGGCGGCCTACCGTGCCGATGGCGGTGCGGTCGGCATCGACGTCACGTGCATCGTGCCGGTGCCGGACTGGGAGCCGGTGGCGCGCGATTACCTGGGACCCGCGGCGGTGCGGGCGCTGGCCTCGCTTCCCGCCGGCGAGCGCGATGCCGCTTTTGCCCACGCCTGGAGCGAGCACGAGGCACGCCTGAAATGCCTCGGCCTGCAATTGGACGAGTGGCATGCCGAGCGCGAGCCTGCGCTGCAGGCCTGCCGCTCCCAGGCCTTGGCGCTGCCGTCCGGTTATGTCGGCTATCTAGCGGTGGCTGCGACCGCCGCTTAGCCTGGTGGCGGTTTTCGGTGCGCCTGGCGCCCCTGTCGGTTAGTTGCAATACCCAGAGGAGGCTGCATCGGCAACGTATCCAGGCTCTGCCCGGATTGCGATCAAGGTAAGATTGCAGGATGGACAATATTACCCACTCCGTCGTCGGCCTCGGCATCGGCGCCCTGGTCGACCGCAGCCTGCCACCGGAACCCGACACCGTCCGCGAACGCACGCGCCAGCGCATGCTGCTGACCATCGGCTGCCTGGCCAGCAATTTCCCCGACCTGGACCTCGTCTATACCCGCATCCTGCCGGCGCCGCTCGGCTACCTGCTGCACCACCGCGGGCACACCCATACTCTATTAGCGGCGCTCGGCGAAATTGCCTTGCTGCTGGCCCTGGTCTGGCTCTTGTGGCCGAATGCGCGGCGCCTGCTGCAGGCCAGCGCCACGGCCCGCTGGGGCGCGCTCATCGCGGCCTGTGCCGGCCTGCTGCTGCATTTGTCGATGGACGGCATGAACGTCTACGGCGTCCATCCGTTCTGGCCCTGGAACACGCACTGGTATTACGGCGATCTGGTGTTCATCGTCGAGCCGGTGTTCTGGTTCGCCTTCGGCGCGCCGCTGGCGGCCATCGTGCCCCGCCCGCGGCTGCGCTGGCTGTTCCTCGGGCTGATGGTCCTGATTCCGGTCGTGGCCACGTTGCTGGGCTTTTTGCAGTGGGGTTCGCTGGCCGCCCTGCTCGCGATCGGCCTGGTGCTGGCCTGGGTCACGCGTCATGCGCACGAGCGGCATGGCGCGCGCGGGCGGCTGGCGCTGGCGGCGGGACTCGCCGTGTCGCTCGCCTTTGTCGGCGTGCAGGCGCTGGCGCTGCAGCAGGCGCGTACGGTGCTGGCCGATGCCGTGCGCACGCTCGATCCGGGCGAGCGCCTGCTCGACACCGCCTTGTCCGCCTATCCGGCCAATCCGCTGTGCTGGTCTTTCGTGACGGTGGCACGCGATGATGCCGGCGGCAGCTACCACCTGCGCCGTGGCCTGCTCAGCGTCGCGCCTGGTCTGAATCCGGTGGCGTCCTGCCCTGCTCCGATCGCCGGCCGTGCACCGCAAGATGCAACGCCGCAGTTGGCCTGGCTCGGCGACCGCCGCGAAAGCCTGGCCGAGCTGCGCAGCCTGGCCGCGCGCGATTGCCACGTGAATGCCTGGCTGCGCTTCGCGCGGGCACCGTCGATTGCCGGCGGGCTGGCCACCGACGTGCGCTGGGGGCCGTCGGGCAGCTGGAATTTTTCGACCATGGAAATCGCCGGACAGGCGCAGGCGCCCTGCCTGCAGCCGGTGCCGGGATGGACGTATCCGCGGGCCGATCTGCTGGAAGGACGCTGAACTGTCGTGGACGCATTCTCATTATTAGTGAAAATGTGTGCATTTTCATGCCGGAAGGGTTTGCTATTGTTTAAGCCCTCCCGTCCCCACTTGTGAATGCAAAGGCCAGCCGTGACCCAGACCAGTCCCTACCACCCCAGCATGGCGCTGGGCGGCATTTTTCTCTCCCTGTTCGGCGCCACCTGGCTGTGCGGCGCCGGCTATGAATATGCCGGTCCGAACCTGCCTCTGCTGGCAACCATCGTGATTATCAGCCTGCTGATGACGGCATGGGCCGTCGCGACCTTCCGCGCGCGCCGCCGCAGCTTCACCGGAACGGGCGACGCCGCCGCGGGCAAGCGCGTCCGCAAGGGCTTCATGATCGTCAACGCCGTGCAGTGGTCGGGCATCGGCCTCGCGGTGCTGCTGCTGAACCTGACCGGCCACGTCGCCTGGATCATGCCGGCCGTGATCCTGGTCGTCGGACTGCACTTCTTCCCGCTGGCGAAACTCATGCGCTACAGTGGCTACAACCTGACGGCGCTGGCACTGGTGCTGGTCGCCGTACTGACTTTCCTGTTCGGCGGCAGCGGCAACGCCAGCATTGCGCTGACCCTGCTGGCCACCGGCGCCATCCTGTGGCTGACGGCGGTCGCCCTGCTGCGCACTGTATAAATATCAGCACCCGCCGGCCGGCCCCTTGCGCACCGCTGCCGCAATCGCATGCGCCAGCTTGCCCAGCGCCGCGCGGTGCCCCGCTACCAATGCCTCGTAGCCCTGCCCCACCGGTTCGCGCAGCACGCTGCGGCAGGTCAGCACGGCCTCGCTGCCGACCTGGCGCACGCTCCAGGTGGCGTCGATCAGCGCGTACTGGCCCGGCACCGACTCGAAGCGCTGGACGTTGGTGCTGATCCGGTACGGCGCCGCCCCTTGCGGATACGGCGTGCGGTAGACGTCGATCGCACCGAGTTCGCTGCTTACCTGCAGCGACAGTGCATGGCCGATCTCGTCCGCCAGCGGCCCGATCCAGCGGTGATGGTCGAGCATGTCGACCTGGCCGGCGCCGGTGGTGACGACCAGTTCCTTGCGCTTCACCTGCGCCGGCACGTTCACGGCCAGCATTTCGATGTAGACCTGCCGGCCCGCCGCCGGGCTGGCCGCCGCCGGCGCTGCAGCGGGCCCGTTCAGCGTATAAAAATGGTCGTTATCGGTCGTGGCGCACGCCGCCAGCAGCGCGGCCATCCCGATGCAAGCCGCAGCCTGGATCGATCTCATTTGCTCTTCTCCTTTGCTTTGCCGCGGATCAGCGATTCCGGATGGCGTTCGAGGTAGTCGGACAGCGAATTCAGCGATTCCACCGTCCCCTGCACGTCCTGCAGCGTCTGGCGCAGCTCGGATTGCAGCGGCGAATCCTGCTGCAGCAGGGCGTCGGCGCTGGACAGCGTCTTCTTGGCCGCGTTCAGCGCTTCCTGCATTTCCGGCAATACCTTGCCGTCCAGGCGGGCGATCATCGCATTCGCCTGCTGCAGCGTCTTGTTCAGGTTATTGCCGATCTCGTCGAACGGAATCTTGTCGAGCTTGCCGGCGATGCGCGACAGCTGGCTCTGCAATTCGTCGAGCGGACCCGGCACGGTCGGCAGGACCAGCACGCCGGGCGCCGCCGCCAGCGCTGCGGGCGTCGCCTTCGGCGCTTTCGGGAAGAAGTCGAGGTTCACGTACAGCTGGTTGGTCAGCAGGCTGCCGGTGCGCAGCTGGGCGCGGAAGCCGCGCGTGACCATCTGCGCCAGCGCCTGTTCCGATGTGCTGGCGTCGGTGCCGAGCGCGTCCAGCACCGACTGGCCGAGGCGGCTCGGGTACAGGTCGGCCGTCACCGGCATGCGGAATTTCTTGTGCACGCGGTCGTATTCGATGCCGACCGTGCGCACCTCTCCCAGCACGATGCCGCGGAAATCGACCGGGGCGCCGGCCGACAGGCCGCGCAACGACTGGTCGAAGTACATGAGCGTGGTGACGGCCGGGCCGTCCGGCGGGCGCAGCGCCGCGGCGCGGTCGTTGGCCAGCAGGAAGGTGGTGTCGGCGGCGGCCGGCGCGTCCGGCTTTTGCCCGCTCGGCGATTCGAAGGCGATGCCGCCGGTGACCAGAGTCGCCAGCGATTGCGTGTTCAGCTTGAAGCCGTTGGCATCCAGGCGCACGTCGACGCCGCTGGCGTGCCACCAGCGCGTGTCCGGGCCCACCAGGCCGATGTAGGGCTCTTCGATGAAGACCGACAAATCGATGCCCTTGCCGGCAGGGTCCAGTTTGGCCGAGGCGATCTGGCCGACGCGCACCCGGCGGTAATACACGGGCGCGCCGGCCGCCAGCGAACCGAGGCTGTCGCCGTGCAGCTTGAATTCGCGTCCCTTCAGGCCGGGAGGCACCGCGGGTGCCTTGTCCAGTCCCACGAAACTGGTGTTGGTTTCCTTGGAGGTGCCGGCGGCGGCGCCAATGTAGGCGCCCGACAGCAGCGTGCCGAGGCCGGTCACGCCGCTGGTGCCGATCTGCGGCCGCACCACCCAGAAGCGGGTGTCGCTGGCGGTAAAGCGGTCGGCTTCCTTGACCATCTGGATGGTGGCCACGACCCGGTTGCCGTCCGGGCCCAACGTGACCTTGGTCACCTGGCCGATGTCGACCTCCTTGAACTTGACCTTGGTCTTGCCGGCTTCGAGCCCTTCGCCGGTGGCGAAGCTGACCGTGATCGACGGACCCTTGTCGAGCAACCAGGTGACGACCTGGGTGGCGCCGATGATCGCGGCCAGCAGCGGGATCAGCCAGATCAGCGAGGGCAGCCAGCGGCTCGGCTTGTCGATCTCGGGCTGGGGCGGCTCGGGTAGCTGGCGCGCCTGCGGCGGCGCCTTGGGGTCTTCAATCATGTTCTTTTTCCTTCTTCACGCGGTTCTGTCCGCGGTTCTATCGGGTCCCATATCAGGCGCGGGTCGAATTGTGCCGAGGCGAACATCGTCAGCACGACGACGACGCCGAACGCCAGCGCGCCGGGACCGGCGGTAATGGTGGCCACTGCCTGGAAACGCACCAGCGCGACGGTGAGGGTAACGACGAAGATGTCGAGCATCGACCAGCGGCCGATGAACTCGACGATCCGGTACAGGCGGGTACGCCTGAGGGGCGCCCAGCGCGAGCGGAATTGCGCGGTGGCGACCAGCACGGTCAGCGCCAGCAGCTTGCCGACCGGCACGAAGACGCTGGCAATGAAAATGATGATCGCCAGCCCGCGCGAATTGCTGTCCCAGAACAGCTTGACACCGCTCATGATGGTATCGCCCTCGCTGCCGCTGCCGAGCGAGGTGGTGTACATGATCGGCAGGATGTTGGCCGGGATGTACAGCAGCGCGGCGGCGATGAGCAGCGCCCAGGTGCGCTTGATGCTGTCCGGGATGCGCCGGTGCAGCCGCGTCGCGCAACGGGCGCAGCGTGCGGGATCGGCTGCATGAGCGCTCGCAGGCGCATCGCAGGCGCACCGGTTGACCAGGCCGCAGGCATGGCAGGTGACGTATTCGGCCGGCGTGCCGGGCGCCGGCGGCGTGCGCCGCATGGTGCGCGGCGCCACCTGGTCGCCCAGCGCCCACAGCGCGCGCGGCTCGTAGCGCATGGCCAGTGCCGCCAGCAGCGTCAGCGCGCCGAAGGCGAACAGGCCCGGATGCGGCACCACCCGCGCCAGGCTGGTCATCTTGATCACCGTGACCAGGATGCCCATCATGAGCACTTCGGTCATGGCCCAGTGGCGCGCCGCCTGCACGATGCGCAGCAGCAGGTCGAACCCGGGCACGCGCCGCCCGCGCTTCAAACCGACCGCCACGTACAGCAGGGCGCCGAGGTCCAGCACCGGAAAGACGATGGCGCAGAAGAACACCAGCGCGGCGATGATCTGCATGCGCTCGTGCCACAGCACGCCGATCGATTGCAGCAGCGTGACGCTGGTGACCATGCCTTCCAGGTTCAGCGAGACGATCGGGAAACACTGTGCGATGAGCCAGACCAGCACCGCGCCCAGCGTCACGGCCACCATGGTGTCCGGCCGCGGCGTCGGTCCCGCGGCTTGCCAGCGATACAGCTCCTTGCGGCACTGCGTGCAGCGCGCCCGTTCACGCGGCCCCAGCGGCCGCCAACGGTAGACTTGCCCGCAGTCGTGGCATCCGATCAGTTCCCCTTCCCTCATGCGGACGCACGCTCCTCACGGACCGGTCCGGTGTGGAAGCTGGAAGGCGGTGGACGAAATGGCAAACAAGGCTCCGAAGGAATGAAAACGCAACACGGCGGTCCGCGCCTGCATGACGTGCTGGGCGGATGTCATTTGTATTATGACTATTTTGATGCAGCAACCCCCACACGATAGCGTGCGGAACCGTTCGCGGACGGGCCGCCTCGCTGCTGCACTGCTGCCTGCGGCCTGCTGCGAGTGCTATATTGCTGGCTGCAACGCTTCATCGTTGCAAGACCAACTCAAACAAGGATCATCAGGATGCTCAATCACGTCATGGTCGGCTCGAACGATATCGAACGATCGAAACGTTTTTATGATGCCGTGCTCGGTACGCTGGGCGCAGGCGAAGCCATTCGCAACGTGGCCGCTTCGGGCCATACCCGCCTTTTCTATCGCCATGCCGGCAGCAGCTTCGGCGTAAGCGAGCCGATCAATGGTGAACAGGCAACGCCTGCCAACGGCGGCACCATCGGTTTCAAATGCAGCTCGCCCGAGCAGGTGAAGGAATTCCACGATGTCGCGGTCGCCAATGGCGGCACGTCGATCGAAGAACCGCCGGGCCCGCGCGAAAGCAATATGGGCACGCTGCACCTGGCTTATGTGCGTGATCCGGACGGCAATAAACTCTGCGCCGCTTATCGTCCCTGAGCGTTCCTGAACGACCCGGATCGCACCGGAGCGCCCCTGCACGTGCCGGCCACGTGCCGGATCATGAGCGCGTATGGCCGCCCTGTGCGATCACCTCCCTGAAGAACCCGGCCAGCGCTGGCACGTGACTGTCGAAGCTGAAACCCTCGCGTACTTGCCACACCTGCTCGCGCAGCTGGCGCATGCGCGGCCCGTCGCCCAGCTGCGCCGCCATATCTTCGATGCCCTCGTAAAAGACGCCGATATCGAGCTCCCGCGCCAGCGTCTGCGCCGCCACCCGCGCGCCGCGGTTGTCGCGCTGGATCATCGGCAGCCCCGCCATCGCCAGCGTCGCGATCCGCGCCGGGTAGTTCAAGTCGTCCCAGTCGGCGCGGCGCAGGTCGCCGCCGTTTTTACTGGTAAAACAGTGCAGCCAGCCAGCGTCGTAGCGCGAGAATTCCTCGACCCAGCGGTCCTGCGCCACGTTGGCGTGCAGGTGCAGGTGCCCCGGGGCCAGCGCGGATGCCTTGACGATCCATTCCTTCCACTGGCCGTGCGTGAAGTCGCCATAGAAATGCAGGTGGACCTCGTGCGCCGCCAGTTCCGCCAGCATGAAAGGATGCAGGCCAATCGGGCGGCCCGGCACCACCGTGTGCAGGCCACCCTCGCGCGCCGACAGCAGGCCGCTGCGCGGCGCGTCGAACCAGTCGCGTTTGGGCAGGTCGCCGTCCAGCACCATGGCCGGACGCGAGGTCGACAGGCCGGGCGAGACCAGATCGAACCAGTCGCGCGTTTCCGGACTGCCGAAGATGCGGCCGTCGGCGCGCCGGTACAGGTCGAGCAGCTGCGGCCAGCTGCCCTTCTCGATGCAGATGAAGGGCCCTTCCTTGAAATGCCAGACGAAGGGAATGCCGGCCGTGGCCAGCATCACTTCGTGCACGAAGGGCACGGCCTGCCAGTTCAGCAAGCCGTAGATGATGTCCGGCCGCAGTTCGCGGACCGCGCTGCGCCAGTCATGGCGCGGCAGCTCGCTCACGTGGCCGAAGGGCAGCGGGCCGACCGTGTTGTACCAGTAAGGCATGTCCGTCCACAAGCCGTACAGGGCATGGCCCGCCTCTTCCAGCGCCAGCACGCGCTCGGCGTTGTAGGCCAGTTCGCCGACCAGCAGGATGCGCAAGCCGTCGGCCGCGCGCGGCGTCGGCGGACGGGCGCGCAGGTGGCGGTACAGCGCTTCCTCGTCGATGGCATTGCCGGCCGTGGTATGAAAGCGCAGCGGCGCCGTCACCCGGTAGTGCTGGCGGAACGGGTTGATGCCGCCCACCGGTTCGCGCATGCGCTTGTGGCGCTGGTCGGGATGATCGACCCATTCGCAACTGGGTTCGCCGGTGCCGCCGCTGGTGCCGATGACGCTGCCCGCGCCGCGCAGGCGTGCCCAGTACAGCCGGTCGAGGTCGTCCGATTCGAGTTCGGCACGTTCGGTCCAGCGCAGGCCGGTGCGTCGGTGCATCACCTGCACCAGCTGCAGGCAGGTGTCCGGCAGCTGGCCCGGGCTCCAGCGGTTGTAGTGATGGCGCATGGCGGCGCAGGCCAGCACGGCGCCTGGAGATGCCGCGAGCGCATCGGCCAACTCCTGCAGGTGCTGGGGGTAATAGACGTCGTCGCTGGGCAGGTAGGCCACCAGCGGCGCCGCGGTGCCGTCCAGCGCCGTGTTCAGCGCCCAGCCCAGGCCTTCATTGCGCGGCAGCCGGTGGTAGCGGATGCGCGCATCGTCCAGGTAGGGCGCGACGACCTGCGCGGTCTCGTCTTCGGAACCGTCGTCGACCACCAGCGCTTCCCAGTCGCGCAAGGTCTGGGCCTGCAGGCTGGCGAGTGCGCGGCCGATGAAGGCGGCCTGTTCGAAGCTGGGCATCAACACGCTGACCAGGGGCATGGCGTCTCCTGCAGGATGGACATGCTCCCAGCATAAGGAGCGGGATCGTGGCGCGTTTGCGCAGTGTCAGTCGTGCGCGGCTCCGCTACAATCGGCGCATGAGCGCTCTGCCTATCCTGCATACCGAACGCACCCTGATGACGGTGCCCGCCCCCGACCAGGCGGCGCTGCTGCTCGCCTACCGCCTGCACAACCGCGCTCACCTGGCGCCGTGGGAGCCGGCGCGCAGTCCGGACTATTTCACGGAGGCGTCGGCACGCCGGCGCCTGGCGCAATCGGTGGACGAAGCCCGCGCCGGCAGCGCGCTGCACTTCATGGCGCTCGACCGCGACAGCGGCGCGGTGGTCGCCACCTGCGCCTTCACCAACATCGTCCACGGCGTGTTCCAGGCTTGCCATATCGGGTTTTCGGTGGCGGCGTCGTGCCAGGGCAAGGGCCTGATGCATGAAGTGGCGCGGGCCGGCATCGACTATATGTTTACCCGCCAGCGGCTGCACCGGATCATGGCCAGCCACCTGCCGCGCAACCTGCGCAGTGCTGCGCTGCTGGACAAGCTCGGCTTCGAACGCGAAGGCTATGGGCGTTCTTACCTGCGCATCAATGGCAAGTGGGAGGACATGATCTTGAGCTCACTCATCAATCCGGCCGAATGACTTGCCCGGCTGTATAGACAGGGCTTCTCGCCGCGCTTGTAGTTTCAATAATTAAAACCAAGTCTGCTGGCCAGATTGTTTTTTGATCACGATTTTGTGGCCATTAGGAACTATTTTTACATCTAAATATCGCCTGTAGCTGCCCAGCCGTGCTCACGTGAAATAAAATCTCTCGGAAATTCACGTTGACGGTTCGCAATGTCTATTGGACATCGAATCGGAGCACATCATCAAAGTTGGGGAAGTCTCATGAAGAAGCAAAGGGTTCGCCTGAACCCGACCCTGCTGGCAGCCTCGATTGCCGGCATCGCGTCGTTCAGCGCATCGTTCACCGCCGTCGCGCACGCGCAGGATACGCAAACCACGAACGCCGACGCCGCGCTGCCGGAAGTGATCGTCACCGCCCAGCGCAGCGCCGCGCCCGAGTCCAGAACGCCGGTGGCGATGAGCGTGCTCACCGCCGCCCAGCTCGACCGGCAAGGCATCGACAGCCCCGGCGCGATCGCCGACCGCCTGCCCAACACTTACCTGCAGAATTCCTACGACGGCCTGCGCATCACGATGCGCGGTGTCTCGAACGCCGACGCCACCGAAAAGGGCGACCCGTCGGCCGCCTACATGGTCGACGGCGTGTACGTCGCCCGTCCGCAAAGCCAGAATGCGTCGTTCTACGACGTCGACCGGGTCGAGGTGCTGCGCGGCCCGCAGGGCACCCTGTACGGCCGCAACACCACCGCCGGCGCCGTCAATGTGATCAGCAAGGCCCCTGGTCCGTATTTCGAGGCCGACGCCAGTGCCGCCATCGGCAGCTACGACACGCGCAAGCTGGGCGGCATGGTCAACGTGCCGGTGAACGACGTGCTGTCGCTGCGCGCGGCCTTCAGCGCCAACCGTCACGCCCCCTACCTCCGCAATGGACAGGGCACCGGCTATACGCCGGGCCTGGACCGCGACGACCGCGCCGCGCGCCTGTCGGCCAAATTCACGCCCGGCCACGGCATCACCGCGCTGGTGCGCTACGAGGCGGGCACGGACAATACCAACAACGACAGCACGGTGCCGGACACGAACTTCTATGCCGGCATCGCCCAGGGCAAGCCGGCCTGGAACGACGACGACAGCGCGCGCCGCCTGACCAACCGCTTCAAGTCGCCCAACAACGTGCCGGACCAGGGTTTTTCGCACAAGACCTCGTCCAGCCTGACGGCGGAGCTGAGCTGGGATGTCGGCCCGGCCACGCTGAGCTGGCTGGGTTCGCACCGCAACTTCGAGCACGACTACCTGTACAACTATTATTACCGGGTGGCGCCGACCGTCGCGCTGGGCGTGCGCCAGAACTTCCACGGCGACTACGACCAGGATTCGCACGAGCTGCGCATCGCCACCAACGGCAGCGGTCCGCTCAGCGCCCAGGGCGGCGTGTACTGGTTCCACGAGAAGGTCAGCGACCATTACACCTTCCGCGACCTGAAGGCGGCCGGCCTCACGCCCTACTATGTGTTCGACAACGACCCGGTGGACGCCTGGAGCCGCGCCGTGTTCGGCCAGGCCACCTACGCCTTGGGCCCGCGCCTGCGCGCCACCGCCGGCGCCCGCACGACCGCCGACGACAAGTCGCGCTACGGCTACATCGGCTACCAGCAGGCGGCGGCGCTGAACACCGCAACCGACCCGCGCGAGCTGAATGCGGGCTCGATCGGCAGCCGCAAGACCACCTGGCGCCTCGGCCTGGACTACGACCTGGCCCCGTCCACCCTGCTCTACGGCTCGCTCGCCACCGGCTACAAATCCGGTGGCTTCAACGACGGCTGCACGGCAGGCAGCGTCGGCAGCGGGCGCCTGGCCGGCGTCGGCTGCCCGGCCGGCAGCGCCGTGCCCGCCGACAGCCTGGTCTACCAGCCCGAGACCCTGCGCGCGCTCGAGGCCGGCCTCAAGACCCGTTTCCGGGACAATCGCGCCAGCCTGAACCTGGCTGTCTTCCACTACGACTACCGCAACCTGCAGCTGTCGTCCCAGGAAGTCATCCACGGCAAGCCGCGCTACGAAACCACCAACGCCGGCGAAGCCAAGGTGCGCGGCCTGGAAGCCGACGGCCAGCTGCGTCCGACGGCCGCCGACCGCATCACTTATGCCCTGACCCTGCTGGATGCGCATTACGCCAGCTACAGGCCTGACGCCACCCATGACTGGGCCGGCACGAAACTCGACCGCGCGCCGGTGCGCACGCTGTCGCTCGGCTACGAGCACCGCTTTGCGCTGCCGGGCGGCAGCCTGGTGTTCGGCGGTAGTACCCGCGCCAGCGCTGGCTATCTGTTGACGGTGCCGTCCAAGGGGCTGATCTACCGCATCCCGGGCCACACCGAATCCGACCTGCGCCTGGGCTGGGAACCGCTGGGTGCACGCTGGAGCCTGCTGGCGCGCGTGCGCAACCTCGAAAACGCCGTGCGTCCGCTGACCATCAATTCGACCGGCATCACGGTGCCGAGCGACCCGCGCACGGGCGAGCTGCGTCTCGACTACCGTTTCTAACATCCTTTTCCGCCGGAGCACCACGATGTCGATCTTCCGTTCTTTCAGCGCGCTGCTGTTGACCATGATGCTGGTGTTCTCGGCGGCGGCAGCGCCCACGCCGGCGCCGGCGGCACTGGTGCTCGACGACAGCAGCACCCACATCGAGGCCTGGCCGGCGGCGACGGTGCTGCGCGATCCCGGCGGCGACCTGACGGCGCAGGCGCTGCTGGCGGCGCCGCAGCGCTTCACGCGGCCCGACGGCGCGTATGCCACGCTGGGCATGGAAAAGGCCGTGGTCTGGCTGCACGTGCCGGCGCAGGTGGCGCCCGGGAGCGACGGCAGCTGGGTCATGAAGCTCGACTTTGCCCTGCTCAACCGCGTCGATCTGTACCTCGCGCACGACGGCCGGATCGAGCGCCATGCGGTGGCCGGCGCCGCGGCGGCGGCCAACGGCTCGTTGGGCACCCCGGCGCCGGCCTTCGTGCTGCGCCTGCAGCCGGGCGCACGCTACGAGGTGCTGCTGCGGGTCGACACCAACGGCCCCAAGATCCTGCCGCTCAGTTTCGAGAAGCCGGCCACCTACGCGGCCGCGACGATGAACGAGTTCCTGCTGCAGGGCGTGCTGGGCGGCTTGAGCCTGTGCCTGCTGCTGTACAGCCTGGCCCAGTGGTTCAACCTGCGCGAACACCTGTTCGGCAAGTACGCGCTGCTGACCGGCAGCATGGCGATCTACAACCTGTCCTGGTTCGGCCTCGGCGCCCATTACCTGTGGGGCGGCCATCCCTGGTTCATCATCCACGCCGGCGGCGCGATCGCCCTGATGGCATCCTGCGGTGCCTACCTGTTCGTCGAACAGGCGCTGGCACGTCCGGGCATGGACCGCATCTTCTCGCGCCTGATGAAGGCCGGCGCCCTGCTGTGCGTGATCGGCGCCCTCGCCTTCGGCTTCGACCTGATCGGCGACAAGGCCTTGGTCGCCGTCGTCGGCAGCCTGGGCATCATGCCGATGCTGCTCGGCCTGCCCGGTGCCTTCCAGCGCGCGCGCCGCGGCGATCCGGTCGGCATCTACTTCCTGGTCGGCTGGGCGGTCGCCTTTGCCGGCTCGCTGGTGGCGGCAGAACTGATCAAGGGCCGCGTCGGCGCCAACTTCTGGACCCTGCACGGCGTGCAGCTGGGCAGCACCTTCGAGATGATCGTGTTCATGCGCATCCTGGGCCTGCGCACCAAGGGTATCCGGGACGCCATGCTGCGCGCCGAGGAAGCCACGCGCCTGAAATCCGAATTCCTGGCCAACATGAGCCACGAGATCCGCACCCCGATGAACGCGATCATCGGCATGAGCCGCCTGGGCCTGATGGCGGACCCGAATCCGAAGCTGCGCAACTATCTCGGCAAGGTGCTGGGCGCGGGCGAACACCTGCTGGGCGTGATCAACGACATCCTCGACTTTTCCAAGATCGAGGCCGGCCGCATGACGCTGGAATCGGCGCCCTTCGACCTCGACGAACTGCTCGAACACCTGTCCAGCCTGACCGCGCTGAAGACCGACGCCAGGCGCGTCGAACTGGTGTTCTCGGTGCAGCGCGGCGTGCCGGCACGCCTGCTCGGCGACCCGCTGCGCCTGGGTCAGGTGCTGATCAACCTTACCAACAACGCCGTCAAGTTCACCGACGGAGGCGAGATCGTGGTCGCGGTGGAGGTGGCGGAACGCAGTGCGGGCCAGGTGCTGCTGCGCTTCTCGGTCAGCGACACCGGCATCGGCATGGACGCCGAGCAGTTGTCCCGGCTGTTCCAGTCCTTCAGCCAGGCCGACAACTCGATCACCCGCAAGTACGGCGGCACCGGCCTGGGCCTGTCGATCTCGAAGCAGCTGGTCGAACTGATGGGCGGCAGCATCGAGGTCACCAGCACCCCGGGCGTGGGCAGCCGCTTCAGCTTCACCGCCCGGCTGGGCATCGGCGATGCCGCTGCGGCGGAGTCGCGTCCATCGATCGACCTGATGCAGCAGATGCGCGTGCTGCTGGTCGACGACTGCGCCAGCGCGCGCACCGCCCTGGGCGACATGCTCGACGGCTTCGGCATCAGGGCCGACGCGGTGGCCTCCGGCGAAGCCGCGCTGGCGCGCATGGCCGCGGCGGTGGACGAAGGCAATCCTTACCAGCTGGTGCTGATGGATTACCTGATGCCGGGCCTGGATGGCGTCGAGACCATCCGCCGCATCCGCGCCGACGCGCGCTTCGCGGCGCCGCCGGCCATCCTGATGGTCAGCGCCTGCACCCGCGAAGGCGTGCTGGCGCAGGAAGGCGAGCTGCCGCTGGACGCCTTCCTCACCAAGCCGGTCGGCCCGGCCCTGCTCTACCACAGCCTGGTGCAGGTGCTGCGTCCCGAGCTGGCTGCCGACACGGGTCCCGCGATTGCGCCGCCGGCCCAGGCCCATACCGACGCCAATGAACTGGCGCGCCTCGACGGCGCCCGCATCCTGCTGGTCGACGACAATGCCAACAACCGCGAAGTGGCGCTCGACTTCCTGGCCGCGGCGCGCATGCGGGTCGACGTCGCCACCGGCGGCCTGGAAGCGGTCGAGATGGCGGGCAAGGGCGACTACGACCTGGTGCTGATGGACATCCAGATGCACGAAGTGGATGGCCTGAGCGCCACCCGCCGCATCCGCGCGCTGCCGCAGTGCGCGCAGCTGCCGGTCATCGCGATGACCGCGCATGCGATGGCGGGCGACCGCGACAAGAGCCTGGCGGCCGGCATGAACGACCACGTGGTCAAGCCGATTGACCCCGACCTGCTGTTCCGCACCCTGGTCAAGTGGATAGCCCCGGCGCGCCTGGTCGGACGCAGCGTGCCCGCGCCCGTGCTCGAGGAAGGCCAGGCAACCGGCCCCGCCCTGGCGCCGGTGCGAGGGATCGACTGGCAGCGCGCGCTGGCCAGCGCCGGCGGCCAGCCGGCGCGCCTGCACAAGCGCATCGCTGGCTTCCTGCAGGAATACGAGGCGGCGCCGCAAGCCATGCGCGACGCGCTGGCCGGCGGCAGCTATGCGCCGCTGGAATCGCTGGCGCACAACCTGAAGTCCGGCGCCGCCTACATCGGCGCCACGCCGCTGGCGGCGCTGGCCGGCAGCCTGGAAGGCGAATTGCGCGCCGGCCGCCACGAACGCGTGCCGCTGCTGGTGCCGGACCTGATCCTGGCGCTGGAAGGCGTGCTGACCGGGCTGGCCCGGGTTGCGGCGCCGCTCGAACCAGCCGCGGCTGCCCCTGGCACCGACCTCGGGCCTCTGATCGCGCAGCTGGACGCCTACCTGCGCGACGGCGACGCCCGCGCCGACGATGCGCTGGCGGCGCTGCGTGCTGCCCTGCCCCAACCTGAGCATGCGGCGGCGCTGACCGGGCTCGCCCAGGCCATCGGCGACATCGAATACGACGCCGCGCTGGCCCATCTGGCGGCGCTGGCACGCGCGCTCGACCTCGAAACGGAAGCCCAGGCATGAACCCGGTCGAACCCCAGAAAGTCCTGATCGCCGACGACGATCCGATCAACCGCCAGCTGCTGGCCGAACTGCTGAAGCCCGAGTACACGGTGCTGCTGGCGAAGAACGGCGAGCAGGCGCTGGAACGCGCCGCCCGCCACGCGCCCGACCTGCTGCTGCTGGACGTGATGATGCCGGACATGAACGGCTTCGACGTGCTGCGCCGCCTGCGCGCCGATCCGGACACCGCGCAGCTGGCGGTGATCTTCATCTCCGGCCTGGACCGGCCGGAAGACGAAGCCAACGGCCTGAAACTCGGCGCCGCCGACTACATCGCCAAGCCTTTCAACGCCACCGTGGTGATGGCGCGCGTGGCGCTGCACCTGCAGATGGTGCGCCAGCGCCGCATGCTCGAGCGCCTGGCCAACGTCGACGGCCTGACCGAACTGGCCAACCGGCGCCGCTTCGACGAGGTGTATGCGCAGGAATGGGCGCGCGCCCAGCGCAGCGGCGCGCCGCTGTCGATCGCCCTGCTCGACATCGATGCCTTCAAGAAGTACAACGACCGTTACGGCCACCCGGCCGGCGACCGTGCGCTGCGCGCGGTGGCGCGGGTGGCGCGCGCGGCAATGCGCCGTCCGGCCGACCTGGCGGCGCGCTACGGCGGCGAGGAACTGGTGCTGGTACTGCCAGAGACCGGCGCCGGGGAAGCGCGCGGCGTGGTTGACGGTTTGTGCGCGGCGCTGGCGGGACTGCAGTTGACGCACGCGGCGTCAGGGGTGGCGCCGGTGCTGACCGTCAGCGTGGGTGGAGCAACGCTCGGAACCCACGGCATGGAAACCGCGGCCGACCTGTTCGAGGCGGCGGACAATCATCTTTACCGGGCGAAAGAAGAAGGCCGCAACCGGGTGGTGTGGCGCGCGGCGGCTTGACCTGCGCTGATCTCGTTATTACCTGGGCGGAGGCCGGTAGATCATGCAGACGGCAAACAAGTCAGTTTTACCGAGGCTATCGGAGAAGCCAAGCGCAAGCTGCGCCGATACGCTTGGCATACCATCGGAAAAATAGAAATCATGATCCGTCTGTAGCGACGGCCCCAAAGCACGGCATGCCGCCGTGTCATGCGAAACCGCCGGGCTGCGGCGCGGCTTCCCCGGTCGCGTCAGGCAGGGCCGGCTGCGCATCCCCGTCCGCCGCGGGGTCGAGCGCCACAGCCAGCTCGAGCGCGATTCTGGCCAGGCAGGTGGCCGAGCGCGATGTTGTTCCACCATTCGAGCGACCCGAACAGCCCATGGCTGCCGCTGAGGCCTGTCTGCGTTGGGTCGAACGTCAGCCGCCTGGTCGCCCTGAGATGTTCCAGGTCGTTCGGGAGCGCCTCGCGCAACCTGAACACGATGTGCATCGGCGGCTTGTTCATGTTCACGGCAGAGATCGGCATGGGGTTCTCCCTGAGGCATATGGGCCGGATCACGGCACCGGCGGGTGCGCTCTCTGTACGCGCGGCAGCACGCCAGATTGCCTAGTGGCACGGTCGATTATATTGATGTGTGACTTGCAGAAACTCTCGGAATGTAACGTCGTTACCGATAAATCGAATCAGGGCGGCGAAAAAGGAGCGGCCTGCGCACTGATGGGCCTGTTTGTGCTCGAGGCGGGATACCGTGGAAATACCTGCCGCGAGCTCGGCCGCGACAGTGGCTTAGCGGTTAAGCGCTTACCGGTCGTGCGCGCAAACGTCCGGGTAAGCTGCACGCCGATGGACTGTCGTGCCAGGCTTCCGGTACGTGACAAGCACCGTTGAGGCTGCAATAGCCCAGAGGGCCCATGCGTCAAATAGGTAAGGAAACGGCTCCAATGAAGCTCCTCCAGACATCAGGATACCGCCGGCGCCCAAGGTCAACACTGCGCAGGAGATAAAGAAGTGTCGCAGGCAGAAGCTGATCCGAGACCACGGAAAAAGGTTCAATCCGGCCAGGCAGAGCATGAAAATAAAACAGGAGCCGGATTTTGCGGACAAGCCCACAAGGGCGCCAATCCCTGCCAATACCAGGAAAGAGAATGCGTCCTTGATGCCAGATCCATGAGACGATGGCCCGATCCTGAAGCCGGAACTGCCGAATCCAGGCCACCAGACCCGACATCTCCATAGGGCGATAGCACAAATAATGCCACCTACGAGCGTGACCATGAAGTGTGGGCGAATTCCGGCACCTTGCTGAAAAAGCAGCATTTCAAACAAACCCCAGCCAAGAATTGAGAAGAAAAATGCATTGAACGAGAGGTTTGATGTGAGGCGATCTATTTTTCTGTTGTTCATGGTGGCGGATTTCCAACTCAATGGCCTGCAGATTCGACGTTTTGGATAACAGGAAATTTTCACTCTGCACTCGTTCGAAGCCTGTCTCAAGAAAATTTTTTTCTATTGTTGATCGAGCTCAGTAGCTGCATGACTGCTGAGACCTCAGCACACCCATTTCTTCAATGCTCTCCTTACCCCCGCAAACGCAGGTATGGGCAAGGTGCAGGTGCGCATATTTCCACTCGTGATTGCTGGAAATCAACGCTGCAGGATTGCCCCACATTAAAATTTATCTTGATTTTATTCAATTGAGCTATCGCAAATACTGCCGGGCAAAGGAGGACGCGATGAAAGAAAGGATACGCAGGCTCGATCAGAAACCTCTCTTCCTGACAGGCTCGACATTCTCTTGTTCCGCTTACCGCATCAAACGCGAAACCGGCGCAATTGCCATCATGACCGTCGTGCTCCTTCCCGTCATATTTGGTTTTTTCATGCTGGCTCTCGATCTGTCCCGGGTCTACAACCGTAAAGCTGAAATGCAGACCTTTGCAGACGCGGTTGCGCTGGCCGCCGCCAAGAAACTGGACGGGACAAGCGCCGGGATCACGGCGGCGCTGGATGCTGCACAGGCGGTAGTAGCAGACCAGGAGAATGGTCCGAAGTATGCGTATGTGCAAAGAATGGTGTGGGAAAATGCCGCCATAAAATTTGGTGCGTCACGTGATGGAAGCGGCGGTTGGAAAACTGACGGAGAGGCAACAAATTCGCCGGCCGGTCTGATGTTTGTAAGAGTGGACACCAGTCTGCTGACCAGACCCTATGGAAAAGTCGACATGTTCTTCGCCCCCATCGTGTCGTCATCATTCGGTTCCGTCGAAATCAGCCACGTCACCATTGCAGGCAAGAGCCGCCTCGGCGTTACGCCGCTCGCTATTTGCGCCATGTCGACCGATCCACATGGAAGGCGTCAGAACTCGAATGGGACCCAATATGACGAACTGCTCGAATATGGTTTCCGCCGCGGTGTCGGCTATGACTTGATGAAACTTAATCCGAACGGGTCGACTCCCACGAGTTTCCAAGTCGACCCGATTGCACTGGCAGGCAGCGGCAGCACCCCCACCAATTTCGACGCGGCGATTTACAAACCGTACATCTGCACAGGGACCATGGCTGTCCCGAAGGTAACGGGTGCCACAGTCCATGTCCAGAGTCTTTTTCCAGTTAACACGTATTACACCGATCTCAATTCCCGTTTTGACCCGTATACCGGGACCTGCGACATCAACACGTCGCCGCCCGACAGCAACGTCAAGCAATACCCGTTTGCCGGCGTGAGCTGGATGTCCCTGAAGGCGACAGCCCAGGTTGCAATACAGGATGTCCTGGCTACGACAAAGGTGCAGACGGTGGCGGAGATCTGGCCGGTAAATCACTCGAGCGCAGTGGACTACGGAGCGCTCTGGACTTTTGCACGTGCGGTGCCCTGGACGTCCTTCGAAAATCAGGGTCCGACGGAACCCCCAGGAGGTTATACGCCCTTCGATGCGACTTCATCCATCTGGAGCAAACTGTACGGCTCGTCTTCGGCCGTCTCGGGCTACCCGAGCTCACCTCCTTATTTCATGACCAGTGGCAGTTCGTATTTTCAGACGCCGACAACAACGGCGCGCAAACCCGGCACCATGTACAGACGGATTCTGAACATACCACTGCTTTCATGTCCAGTGACCGGATCTACCGCGACAGCACTTGCAATTGGAAAATTCTTGATGACGATTCAGGCCAGTTCCACCGCCGTCTATGCAGAGTTTGGCGGCATCACGACGGAAGACCAACTTGGCGGGCCAGTGGAGATCTATCAATGAACGCACCGATTCGAACACCATCCGTGCGCAGGAAAGGCAGCATTGCTGTCGAGTGCGCAATTGTGCTTCCGATTCTGCTGCTTCTGATCGGTGGAATGCTGTTCTTTGCACGGGTTTTCTGGTGCTACACCGTGGCACAAAAGGCCGCGCATGACGGAGCCAGGTTCCTGGCGGCAGCAACGCTCAGGGAAATCACGCCATCGTCGGCAGGCCCCGTAGTACCAGTTGCTCTCGCAGCACAGAAAATTGCAAGCGATGAAGTCGCAGAACTGGGCTCTGGAGGCGGTGTCGGCGTTGAAGTCCAGTGCTACGCCGGTGCCGCCACCCTGCGTTGGGGCCCATGCCTCGGCTTCTACACGCCAAGAAAAGTCCTGGTGGGCGTCACCGTTTCCGTCTCGGACTCTTTCTTCGATCCATTTACAGTGGACTTTACCAATGGTCTTCCAATCACTTTCACGGCGATCATGGCAACCGACTATGTGGGGAACTGATATGAAGAATCCACCAATTCGGCCTCCAAGGCGATTCGCAGAAAGCGGAGCGGCGGCGATTGAGTTTGCACTTGTTGCGATGCTGTTCTTCACGGTCGTGTTGGGAATCCTGGAGTTAGCCCGGATCATGTACATGTACAATACACTCGCCGAGGTGACCCGGAGCGCAGCAAGAGCCGCTGCAAACATTGATTGGCGCAATACGACCGAGCTGAATCTTGCCAAGCGGCGTGCGATCTTTCGAACTTCCGCAGGGGAACTTCCATTCGGCGCTCCTGTCACTGACCAGCATATTCGTATCGATTACCTGTACCTGAAACAGAGCGGGGCGACGCCTTACGATCCGATCCCGACCGGGCTCATGCCCGGCAGCCCCGGCCGGAACCGTCATAACTGCCTGGCCAACCCTTACGGTGCCGCGACAGACCCATCCAGTACCTGTGTCCGTATCGTTCGTGCACGGATATGCAAACCCGGTACCGACTGCGAGGCTGTGGACTACCAGATGTTGATACCATTATTGAATATGGGCGTACGGCTGCCGACCTCGCCTACGCTCGTCAGCGCCGAGACGCTGGGCTATCATCCGGGCGATCCGATTACTCCTTGACTGTCTGCTGCGGCCTTTGCGCGGTCTGCTCTGGCCAAGCCCCGAACGAATCCTGTCCAGCAGCTTCACGCCCGATAGCGGGACGGTTTTGTGCCGGGTGTACTCCCACTCCAGCAAGGAACCCGGGACGATGCCTCGAGCCAGCAGGCGCTCGCGCTGGTCACCCTATGCCGGGGCCTGCTCGCGCATATCGGACGTGGTCCATGAGGTCTTCAGTAGAAGCTTGTTCTTGACACAAAGCTGGAAGGCGCCGGAGCGCAGCGTTTTGATCGATGCCATGGGGTCGCTCCTCAACAGACCCCGGTTCGCTCAAGGCTGCGACGGTAAATTGGCCGTTTCACCGATAGGTGAACCTCCCGGATCGGGAGGTCTTCAAGCTGTTCTGAATCCACCCTGAAGGGGTGGTGTAGAGAGAAATCGAGAGGCGAGGACAGGAATTGAACCTGTCTGGACGGCTTTGCAAGCCGTTGCATAACCTCTTTGCTACCTCGCCAGAACCAATATTACGCGTGCCGTATAACACGGTGCGGAAGCAGCTCAATCAATCATTTAAAGCATATCAATATGCGCAAAATGATCAGTTCGGTGCTCACTTCCTTGACCGAGTAGGCGACCGGGTTGACAGGCAAGCCCCCGGACCGTCATTCTTGTCGGGCTCATCCTCTCCAGAACCGAACAATGATCATTTCTTCCGCAACCGACTACCGCGAAGCGGCACGCCGCAGGCTGCCGCCCTTCCTGTTCCACTACCTCGACGGCGGCTCCGGCACCGAATCCACGCTGCGCGCCAACGTCGACGACCTGCAGGAGGTGGCGCTGCGCCAGCGCGTGCTGAAGGGCTCGGAAACCCTCGACCTCGGCACCGAATGGTTCGGCGTGAAGCAGGACCTGCCGATCGCGCTGGCGCCGGTCGGCCTGACCGGCATGTATGCGCGCCGCGGCGAGGTGCAGGCGGCGCGCGTCGCGGCCGAACGCAACATCCCGTTCATCCAGTCGACCGTGTCGGTGTGCCCGCTGAAGGAAGTCACGGCGCAGTCAGCGCGTCCGATCTGGTGCCAGCTGTACGTACTCAAGGACCGCGGCTTCATGCGCGACTACCTGCGGCGCGCGCGCGAACTCGGCATCAAGACGCTGGTGTTCACGGTCGACATGCCGGTGCCCGGCGCGCGCTACCGCGATGCCCATTCCGGCATGAGCGGCCGCAGCGGCCCGTTGCGGCGCGTGTTCCAGGCCATGACCCATCCGCGCTGGGCCTTCGACGTCGGCGTGTTCGGCCGCCCCCACGATCTCGGCAACATCTCGGCCTACCGCGGCAACCCGACCGGCCTGGTCGACTACATGGGCTGGCTGGCTGCCAACTTCGATCCGGGCATCGACTGGGCCGACCTGCAGTGGATCCGCGACGAGTGGAACGGCCCGATGATCATCAAGGGCATCCTCGACGCCGACGACGCGCGCGATGCGAAAGCCTTCGGCGCCGACGGCATCGTGGTGTCGAACCACGGCGGGCGCCAGCTGGACGGCGCGCTGTCGACCGCAAAGGCCCTGCCCTCGATCGCGGCCGCCGTCAAAGGTGACCTGACGATCTTCGCCGACTCCGGCATCCGCACCGGCCTGGACGTGGTGCGCCTGCTGGCGCTGGGCGCGGACGGGGTGCTGATCGGGCGCGCCTTCATCTACGCGCTGGCGGTGGGCGGCGCGGACGGGGTGCGCAACCTGCTGGCAATCCTGGAAAAGGACATGCGGACCAGCATGGTGCTGACCGGGGTGAAGTCAGTGCGCGAGATCGACGGGCGCATCCTGGCCTGAGCCGGCAATCGCATGGCGGACCGCGGTTGACGGGGCGGCCGGGACAGCAATACACTCCTGATGATTGCGCTAACAAATACGACGGGGATCGATATCCGATAACGTCCGGCGGCGCATCCATCCTGGAGGCTGCATTGAGAGACATGCGTCATTTCCTGGCACCGGCGCTTCTGCCGGCGCTTCTGCTTGCTGTTCCTGTGCTGGCCCAGCCCGTACCGCGCCCGGCTTCCGGCCTGTCGACTGCCACCTGGACCGCCGACAACGGCAACGGCACCTTCACCAACCCGCTGTTCTACGACGAGTTCTCCGACCCCGACCTGATCCGCGTCGGCGACTGGTTCTACCTGACCGGCACCACCATGCACGCGATGCCCGGCCTGCCGATGCTGCGCTCGCAGGACCTGGTGAACTGGGAATTCCTGGGCTACGCCGCCGACCGCCTCGACTACGGACCCGGGTACCGGCTGGGAGACGGCAAGGGCATCTACGGCCAGGGCATCTGGGCGCCCAGCCTGCGCTACCGCGACGGCACCTTTTATATCTTCAGCAACGTCAACCGGCGCGCCACCCAGGTCTACACGGCGACCGACCCGCGCGGCCCCTGGACCCACCGCGAGATGAAGCGCGGCCTGCACGACCTGTCGGTGCTGTTCGACGACGACGGCAAGGCCTACGCGGTCTGGGGCCACCAGGACATGCACGTGGCCCAGCTGACGCCGGACCTGGACGACATCGTCCCCGAGACCGAAAAGGTCCTGTTCACGAAGACGGCCGGCATGGGAGAAGGCGCCCATTTCTACAAGATCGACGGCAAGTACTACATCATCAGCGCCAACTACGCCGGCGGCTTTCGCATGCCGGCCGCGCGCGCCGACCACGTGTACGGCCCCTACGAAGTCAACCAGGCGATCAGCCGCGACGAAGCCTTTGGCCTGGCGGGCGGGCATGGGCTCAAGAAGACGGGCGAATCGTTCACGATCGAGCCGCCGCAGCCGGGCAAGTACGCCGGACCGCTGCACCAGGGTGGCATCGTGCTGACCCCGGCCGGCGAATGGTGGGGCTTTTCCATGATGGATGCGAACGCGGTCGGGCGCCTGACGGCCCTGTCGCCGGTGACCTGGAAGGATGGCTGGCCGTACTTCGGCCTGCCGGGCAACCTGGGACGCACGCCGCGTACCTGGGTCAAGCCGAAGACGGACCGTACACAGGACGGCGCGCAGGCGATCCGGGTGCCGTTCACGCGCAGCGACGATTTCTCGGCGGCGGCGCTGCAGCCGCTGTGGCAGTGGAACCACGTACCGGTCGACGGCAAATGGTCGCTGGCGGAGCGGCCCGGCTTCCTGCGCCTGCACGCGCTGCCGGCCACCTCGTTCTGGACCGCGCGCAACAGCCTGACCCAGCGCGCCATCGGGCCACGCTCCTCGCCCACGGTGGCGCTCGACGTGGCCGGCATGCGGCCGGGCGACGTCGCCGGCCTGGGCTTGCTGAACCTGCCGTATGCCACCCTTGGCGTCGAGAAGACCGATGCCGGCCTGGCCATCGTGCTGTTCGACCAGGCCCGCACCACCTCCCGCCGGATCCCCCTCACGGGCACCCGCGTGTGGCTGCGCGCCGACTGCGATTTCCTGACCGAACAGGCCCGCTTCTCCTGGTCGCTGGACGGCAAGACCTTCCAGCCGATCGGCGATCCATTCACGATGGTGTTCCAGCTCACCACCTTCCAGGGCATACGCTACGCCCTCTTCAACTACAACCTGCCGGGCAAGGAAGGCGGCTACGCCGACTTCGACAGCATCGACGTCTACCAGCCCTACCCGCACGGCCTGATGCGCGCCATCCCGTACGGCCAGGCGGTCCTGCTGGCCGGCGCCGGGACGGCCGCAGCCGCCGGACTGCATGCCGACCGCGACCAGCTGTCCGCAGCCGCGCCGACGCCATTCACGGTCGAGGACCTGGGCCTGGGACGCGTCGCCCTGCGTGCCGGCGCACGCTATCTGACGATCGGCAGCGACGGCCGCGCGGCACTCGCGCCGGGCCCGGCGAACGAAGCCCAGGGCTTCCAGTGGACCGAAACGCTGACCGGCGAACTGGTGCTGATGTCGCTCGCCACCCACCGCTACCTGCGTATCGATCCGGCCACCCGCGCCATCGCGGCCGACAGCCCGGGACCGGGTCCGGACCACAAGGACGGCGTACACTTCGCCTGGTCGCCGGCATCAACGGCAAGCCAATAAAAAAACCCCGGTGCCGCAACGCCGGGGTTTTCACACACACGCCGCCGGGGCGTCAGAACGCGGTACGCAGCGACATCGTATAGCTGCGGCCCGGATCGTTCTGGTCGTACACGGCGTTGGTGAACTGCGTGTAGTTCTGGCTCTTCGCCCGGTTCAGGTTCCAGACGCTCAGCGTCAGGTCCGTGTTGTAGCGGAAGCCGAACATCTTCTGCAGGTTCAGGCCGGCCGACATGTCCACCTGCGAACGCCCGGTCGAGTAGGCATACACGCCTGGCGACAGGCCGGTGCTGGTGTTGCTGATCAGGCTAGACGTGTACTGGCGCGAGACCCGCATGTTCAGGCCGTTGCGCTCGTAGTAGACGGTCAGGTTGTTGGTCCGCGGCGGCACGCCTGCCACCGGCGGCGAGCCCGCGACTTCGTCGGTCTGCTTGGTGTAGGTGAAGTTGCCGGTGAAGCCGAAGCCCTTGACCGGCAACATGTCCAGCGGCTGCTGCCAGGTGAATTCAAAACCGCGTACCTTGAGCTTGGTGTTGATGTCGTAGGGCTCGGTAATGATCACGTGCTTCTGGTCGCGCCCGCCGGCCGCATCCACCGCCGCCTGCTGCGCGTCGGTCAGGCCCACCGTGCCGTAGATCTCGTCGAGCTGGGCCAGCGTGTAGTCCACCAGGCGCTGGCCCGGCCGGCTGACGATGTCCTTGGCAAAGCCGGACAGCGCCACGTAACCCTCGCGGCTGAAGTACCACTCCAGCGCCAGGTCAAGGGCGTTGGCCTTGAACGGCTTCAGGTTCGGGTTGGACACGCTGCCCTGGTTCACGCCCTGGTCGCCGATGGTCAGTTGGGTCTGGTGCAGGTCGGCCGGGTTGGCGCGGGTCATCGACTTGGAACCGGAGGCGCGCGCGATCAGGTCGCGCGTCAGGTTGTAGGACAGGTTAAACGACGGCAGCACGTTGTGGTACTTGGTCGTCTCGTAGACCCAGGTCTGGACGTTCGGATAGCGGCCGCCGTTCTGCAGGTTCTGTTCGGCGTTGCGCGGATCGGCCGGGTTCTGCGGGGCGCCGATGGTCTGCTCGGTGGTGGCGTAGCGCACGCCCGCGTTGTAGCGCAGCGTGTGGCCGAACACCGGCAGCCGGCCGTTGGTCTCGACATAGAAGGCGCTGACTTTCTCGCGCAGGTAACCGCCGCCGGCGGTGGCCACGCCGTACATGTGCTCCTTGAAATATTCGTAGTTGGTGTCCTTCGCAAACTTGTCCCAGTCGACCGTGATGAAACCGTGGTCGCTCTTGTGCACGTACTTGGCCAGGTCGGCGTTGGTCACCTTCGATCCCAGATAGACCAGCGGGGCGGTCTGGCCGGCGCTGAAGCCGGTGCCATAGCCCGGATACAGGGAAGGGTCGAGTGCCACGCCCGGGGTCGAACGCCCGTCGCACTGCCCCTGCAGCGCGGTGTTCGGCGCGTAGAACTGGTAGCTCACGTTGTTCCCGCACACGTAGTTCATCCATGCTTCGGGATTGGTGTAGTCGCTGCCCGTAAAGCGCCGCGTGATGTCGTCGAACGACCCGCCGACCTTGATCGCGAATTTCTCCTCGCCCCAGTTGAGGTTCAGGCGCGTGCCCTTGGTCGTGTTGGTGCGCTGGTACAGGTCGGTGCGCAGGCCGGACAGGTTCTGGCCCGCCTGGTACCAGCCGAAGGCGCTGGGGTCGTTGATGTCGATGTTGCTGGTGA
>Ga0308160_10001079_pt1 | contig 41507 bp, 65 predicted proteins | sample PhyFR1_FD_201036 | JGI IMG/M metagenome (GOLD analysis project Ga0308160, IMG submission 201036) | Phyllosphere microbial communities from UC Gill Tract Community Farm, Albany, California, United States - DLSLF.R1 | ecosystem: Host-associated > Plants > Phyllosphere > Unclassified | place: USA... | reverse complement strand
TTACCGCGTCCAGCGCCCGGAACGCCCCCTGATCCGCGTTCCGTGTGCCGATGCCCCGGGCGAGACTTCGCCCGGGGCATCGCTTCGTCTGGGGCCGGCAGCGGGACTTGAACCCGCAACCCCCGTTCACGGGCTGACCGATCACGGATGATTTGCTACTTAGCAATATCCCCGTTTGGAGATCATTTGGAACGGTCCGAAGTGGCCTCTGCCGCGCGATTCCGGCGTCACGGTTTCAGGGCAAACCGGTGAGTAAGCGTGCGCGGCTTCTTGCCGTGTCAGGCGTGCCGCCTATCGTCCGGGTCGTGCCCGCCCGATTTGCTCCCTTCGCCAACCGATTCTGCCCGTCCTGCGGACGACCGATGGAGCAGGCCTGGAAGCGTCAGCCAGACGGAACGTTCGAGCCGATCGCGCTCGACTGGTGCGAGCCCTGCGCCGTAGGAGTGAAACCAACTGAGGAGTGGCAGGTCGACCTGCGGATCGTCGGACCCAACTTCCCGGGACATCCAAACGACACCGGAACGGAGTGAAGTGCCGGGCTTCATTTCGCGAAAGTGAAGCTGTCCGCTTGTCAGCGGTGTCGCGCATCATCATCGGCATGGCCGAGCACAAGTGGGCGCCACCCGAGCACCAGGACGTCCCGATCTACGCAGCCGAGTCGCTGCCTCTCGATCAGATCGGGAACCCCGAGCAGCTCGGCGATCCCGAGCCCGTCTGGGTCGAGGGCCTGCGGTTCGACCAGATCGGCGTGCTCGAGCGGGTGAAGGCGTTCGCGATCGCCCGGTCCGACGTCGCCGTACACGTCGAGATCGCGTGGCAGGGCCGACTGCAGCGGGCCTGGGTGCCGCGCGCCTCCGTCACTCGCCGGAAGCTCGCTCCACGGCGCGACTGATGGCCCGCCGGCGCTGGGGCGGCTTCGTGTGGCCGCGGGGTCGAACACGCCCCGCGGATGAGGGCTGTTGAGCGTCGCTTGGGCGCGCCTAGGATCGCACCCGTGAAGACGATCATCGCGAGCGCAGCCGCTCTCGCCCTCGCCCTGACCCTTGCTGGATGCTCGACCGAAAGCAGCGGCCCGGTCGAGGGAAGTACGAAGCCGACCACCGCGAGCGAGTCGAAGACGCCCACGCCGACTCCGGAGGCTGCCCTCGGCACTCGTCCAAACCCGTTCCCGGTCGGCACGCCGGGCAAGCACTCGAAGGACTCGGTCTGGACCTTCACCTGGGCCGACACCGACGGAAACGCTTGGCCGAAGATCCAGCAGGCCAACGCGTACAACACAGCGCCCGCCGAGGGGCAGTCGTTCGTTCTCGCGTCCATGAAGGTCGCAGCCGACCCTAGCCTCCCTGCAGAAGGTGGCGATCCGACGGGGAGCTTCACCATCAGCTACGTCGGCAGCGATGGCAACTCCTACACGGCCGCGGGTGACTGTGGCGCCCTGCCGAGCAAGGCCTGGTACGAGTTCGGCCGCATGTATCCGGGCGCCTCGCAGGACGGACTTGTCTGCACCTCTGTGCCGACTACCGCGGTCGGGGGCGGTACCTGGCACGTGCAGTCGCTCGTCGGCGTAGGCGACGCCTACTTCGTCGGAGCCAAGTAATAGCGGCAACGACGAAAGACCCCCTCGAGACTCCGTGAGGAGCCCCGAGGGGGTCAGATCGTTCAGCCTGTCGGCGAATCGGTCGGTTCGTCGACGGGTGACGGTGTGCAGGTGCCGGCGACGTCGGACGTCGTCGCGTCGGTGAAGGTGAACCGGAACGCCGAGCCTGTGTCCGTGAGCACGCAGCTCACGGCGGCGACGCCGCGGCCGTCCTTCCCGTCCGCTCCGTCCTTGCCGGCGGTGCCCGGTGCGCCCGCAGGCCCGGCTGGTCCCGGCGGGCCTGTCGCGCCGTCGGCGCCGGGCGTGCCCGTCTGTCCGGGCACGCCCATCTCGCCGGCTGCGCCGATCCCGCCTGCGGTGCCGGGTGATCCGTCGTCGCCGTTCCGGCCGTCGCGCCCGTCGGCGCCGTCCGCGCCGTCCTTCCCCGGAGGGCCCGCATCACCGGTGGAGCCGGTCGCACCGGGCGTCCCGGGCGTCCCGGACGATGACGATGTCGCGGCAGACGGTACGTCCGACGGGTCCGTGGTGAGCGGCTCGACGCCCTCCTTCTGCGACTGGTCGTAGAGGCTCTTGTACTCCTCGAACAGCCGGTCATAGCGGGACGACGCCTGCCCGAGCTGGTCCGTGAGGTCCTGGTTCTGCTGGCTCAGCGTCGCGGACCTCGACCGAGCCGTGTCGATCGTCGCCTGGTTCTGGAACAGAATCAGCGCGATCACGAGTGCCGCCGCGAGGAACATCCCCGCGGTCATGATCGGTACCGCCCGGGCGCGGAGCGTCCCAACGAGGACCCGCGTCATGGCGTGTGCACGGTGTCGCATCAGCCACCCCCGAACCGTGTGTAGAGCGCGATGGCCGCGGAGAACACCGCGACGCCGACAGCGAGCAGGTTCCCCGTCGTCCACCGCGACTTCTCCGACAGCTCAGCGAACCGTCGGGCGACGTCGGCGCGGTCGGCGGTCGCCTGCGTCTCGATCCGCTCGAAGTGTTCCTTGTCGGCGTCCCGGTCGCGCTCGTAGACCTGCGATGAGACGCCGGTCTGCTTGATCTCGTTGACCGTGCCCTCGATGCGCTTGAGGGCCCGGGTCATCTCCCCAGGCCCCCACACCTCGTTCTCATCCGTCGCCATGCGGACTCCCCTCTAGAAGTATGCGGTCAGGACGTCGCGAGGTGCTTCGGCTGATCTGTGTCCGGGACGAGCGTGTTCCCCGGATCCGACAGTCCGTCGCCGACGACGAGCGCGTCCGCAGCCGGCATCGCCGACGTCGGCAGCGACGTCACGATCGCGACTCCCGTGCTCTCGCGGGCGTCGATGACCTTCGCGGCGTCGGTTCGGATCTGCACGCCGAGCTCGGTGGCGACGGCCTTCACGACCGCGGTGATCACGAGGATCGCGTTCGCCTTCGTGAGATGCCCGTCCGGGAGCACGGCGACCAGGGCGGAGATGACCGCGAACCCGATCGACGAGCCGGTCTTCGCGGCGCCGTGCCAGCGGGCGTCGACGAGCGGCAGCCAGAAGACGACGCCGGTGCCGAGCAGCAGCAGGCCGATCTGCGTGAGGGTCTGCCAGTCGATCAGCGTCCCCGTGCCGGCGGCCTGGGCGGCCTGCAGGATACCGAGGACGCCGACGGCGAGCGGGAGGAGGGTGGTCGCGTAGCGGGAGAGGAACGTGCTCATGGTCACTTCACCTTCCGGAGGACGGCGGCGATGATGTCGACTTCGGCGTCCCCGAACTCGGTCGCGTCGGTGAGGACGTTCTCGTCCTTCGCGTCGATGACGCGCTGCATGAGCTTGATCTGCTGCGTGCCGAGGATGGTCTGCTTCCCGACGCGCAGCGGGTCGAACTTGTACGCGCCCTTCTCGGTGAGCAGGGTGTGCCCCTTCGGGCTGTGAATGATCTTCATGAGCGGCTTGCTCTCCTTCGTGTTCGGGGTGATGCTGCTCGAGGTGTAGAAGCGCTCACCGGGCTGGTTCACGCCGGTGATCGGTGGCAGCGAGTATGCGTATCCGCCGTTGTGGTGCCAGGACTCCGGCGGGTTGAACCGAGCACCGGTGTGCACGATCCCGCGGGGAACGCCGTGCTGGTGGACCCACTCAGCCTCGCCGGCCGTCATGGCGCGGTTCGAGCCGTCCTTCGTGGTGATGCCGAAGTCGAGAGCGGACCCGATCTCCTCCCGGTGAGTGGAGAAGTACAGCGCGGCGGCGAGGGCAGCGAACGGGGTGCCGTTGCGCAGGTACGTCTCCCACGCGGCACGGAGGATCTCCATGCGGCGCTTCTCGCGGATCCCCTCGTTCACCGTGAGGCGATCGCCGCGCTCGAGGGCGCCGGGGAACTGGGTGTCGAACTCGTAGCAGAGCGATGACACCTGCGCGGCGACGAACGCCGAGCTGACGTGCTGCACTTTCCCGAACGGGCTAGTCGACGTGCCGTCGTCGTAGGACGACGGTCCGACCGGATGACGTGTTGCGGTCACGGGACCTCCTTCAACGAGGAGAGCCGCCCCGGTCGGGGCGGCTCAGCGGATGATGCGGGGTGCGTTACTCGATGCCGGCGGACGGCTCGAGGCGCTGATGCCAGGCGACGTGCGCGGCCTTGTACTCGCGGATGTTCTGCACCCGGCAGCAGCACACTGCGCACAGCAGGTCCGTGGCGATGATCACCTCGAGGTCGTCGACCGGGTCAGAGACGACCGCCCCGTTCTCGATCCAGTACTCGTGCTCGACCTGCGTGAACGCCTGCATGCGGTTGCCCTTCTAGGATCCGAGTCGGAGCGCCGTGAAGCGCGTGGCCGCCTGGGCCGAGTTCGCCGACGACGTCGAGTACATGAACAGGCGCACCTTGTCTCCCGCGGCGAGCGGGATCAGGGCATTCAGAGTGGCGTTGGTGCCGTCCTGGAACGCGACGTAGGTGCCGTTGAGTTGCACGAACGCCTGCCCGCCCGCGACACTCCGGATGGCGAGCGACAGCTGCCACAGGCCGCCCATGCCTGCCGGGACGGTGAACCCATCGCCGGAGGCAGACCACGCGGCGGTCGTCAGCCGGCCACCAGCGACCGCCTGGTTGAACCGTGAGGTGACGTCCGTAGTGCCGTTCACGGGGACAGCGGCAGATGGGGACACCTGCAGGTAGTCCGTGTTCAGCAGCGAGGAGCCGTCCGGCCGCCGGTAGTCGCCCGAGCTGACGGCGGTGACGTTCTCGAGGTACATCTCGGGGTACGCGCTGCCGCTCGTGCTCCCCTTCGCGTACAGGAGCGGCATCGGCACCGGGGTGCTGTCGGTGCCACTCCTCCGCTGGAAGCCGTAGATGCCACACACGTAGCCATCACTGCCGGCCGCGGGGTCGAGGAAGACGCGCTTCACGGCTGTGTCCCCGGAGACGCGAAGCCCGACCGTAGTGCCGGACCAGATCGGGGCACCACCTCCGATCACGACACCGTAGGTTCCTCCGCCGACGTACACAGTCGGGTAGTCGATGCCTGCCCAAGGGAAGTTCAGTCCCTTGATGTTGCCGGCAAGAGCGTTCTTCTCCGAGTAGAAGTTCACCTGGTTGGCGACAATCTCTGCACGCTGGCCGGACGCGGCGGACTTGATAGTCGCGCCGACGAGCGTGATGCCGTTGAGCGAGTCGACGTCGATCATCCCGGCGGTGATCTTCTTGGCCTGCACGACGTTGGCGAACAGGTAGTCGATGACCGCCTGCGACATCGTCGCCCCGGACGTGACGAACAGGTTCGACACGTTCGCCGTCTGGAAGTTGCCGGTCGCTGCGGCGATCTTCTGCGCGACGAGCTCGGCGATCGCTGCGGAACCGGCCGTCAGCTTCGCGACGTCGAGGTTCGCGATGACTTCGGACCGGATCTGCTGCGGCGTCCACACGGGGGCTGCGAGGGTGCCCGACTGCAGCCACTGCCCGGCGACGTTCTTCGCCTGGTCCCAGAGGAACCAGATCGTGCCCGTCGGCGCGGTCCCGGAAGGGCCCGCGGTGGAGGAGAACAGGATCAGCGGCTTGCTGTCCGCGGTGGCTTGGGCGGCCTTCGCGGCGTTGGTCGCGGCGGTGGCGTCCTGCTGCGCCTTGACCGCTGCTGCTGCGGCATCCGTCGCGTTCTTGTCGGTGACCTGCACCCAGTCGGGGATCGACGTGTCGTAGACCCAAGGGGTGTTGTCGGTCGTCCGGATCCAGAGGTTTCCCGCTGCGGCGTTCCCGCCGGTGGGCTTCGACGCCTGCGGGATGACCTTGCCCTTGCCGTTCGCGATGCCGGCGGCCTGCAGTGCTGCGGTGTTCGCGTTGTCGGCAGCGGTCTTCGCGACGCCGGCGGCGGTGTTGGCCTGGTCGGCGATGTCCCTCGCCGCGGCCGCTGCTGCGCCCGCGGTCGCGGCGGACGCTGCTGCGTCGATCGCCTTCTGGTCGGTGATGGCCTGCCAGTTGCTTGCAGTGATCGTGCGGTGCAGGGAGTAGACCGCCGGGGAGTTCGCGTTGTTCGACTGGATCGTCAGCACCAGGACTGATGCTGACGGGGTCGCTGTGAAGCCCGCAGGCAGTGTCCACGTCTCCTGGTTACCAGCGGTGCTGTCGCCCTTGTCGGAGAACGCGTACGAGGCCAGCACGGCGCCGGTGACGCCGTCTCGGAGCCGCCCGATGCTGGACTTCACGAGTCCGTTCAGCGCCATGCTCACCGAGAGCATCAGCGCGACGGGGGTCGTTGCGCCCGGCGCGACTGAAATTCGCAGGACTTCGGTCTCGGTGGTCGCGGTCGCGGCCGGCAGGATCAGTGCGACGGCGTTCGGGTCCGGCACGGTGACCGGCCCGTACCGATTCGGCTGGTTCTTCGGGACACCCGCCGCGTTCGGGGAGTTGTCGATCCACAGGTTCGCGGGGGTGGCGCGCGAGCCGGTCGGCGCGGACACCTGGGTGATGGTCTCGCCCTTGGAGGCTGCGAGTCCGGCTGCGTCACGTGCTGCGCTCGATGCCGCCTCCGCTTCGGTGAGGGCGGACCCGGAGGCTCGGATGGCGGTCTCGACGTTCTCGGAGAGTCCGTCGACCTGTTGCCCGAAGGCAGCGTCGATTTCTGCTTGCGCTTCCTCGATCTCCTCACGCGCGAGCGAGAGGTTCGCGTCGGCGAGTTCGAGGCGCGCGTCAAGCTCGGCCATCGCGGCGTCGATCGACTGCGCGAGGCTCGAGACCACTTCGCCATGCTCGTCGATGTCGTCCTGCAGCTGCGGGATCGATGTCGCAGCTTCCGCTGCGACATCGAGCGCACCAGACACGTCGACGGGTTCGTCCTCGGTCCCGATGGTGGTGGAGGTCAGCTGGTCCGCGAGGCCGAGTCGCAGGACGACGCGCTCGAGGCGGGCGAGCTTCGCACCCAGTGCGTCCCTGTCGATGTCGGTCACGTGGTCAACCTCCGTAGATGAACGAGTCGGAACGTTTGAGGGTCAGCACCATGTCGGTGTCGCTGACTTGCTGCTGTTCGACGATGCGGTGCACGAGGTCGATGTCGCCGTGGCCGCGGAGCGTCACTCGGACAGGGACGTCGTCGCCGAGCGACCACGAGCCGAGCTTGATCGAGCGGGTGCCGCGCACGCGCAGTTTCTGCACCTCGATGACGTTCAGGCTTCCCGCCAGCACTTTGTTGATGCGGCGGTCCATCTGCCCGGCCCACTTGATGTCCTTGTCGGTGACGACCTTCGTTCGGCGAGGGCGTCCGGTGCGCTTCGCCGTCGATCGCCGGATGGACCCGGCACCCTCGCCGGCACCGATCCCGACGACCTCTGACGCGTAGTTGTCGCCGTCGACGCGAGCCTCGATCACCTCGACGACGTTGATGCCCTGCTCGAAGGCGACATCGCTGCGCTCGCGCCCGGCGCGCGGATGGAAGATCCGGATCGTTGAGGTGATGGCGTCGCCGGTCATCTTCCACTCGTCGGTGTAGTCGAACGGGGTGTCCTCGGCGAGATCCTGCAGAATCTGCCCGCAGTCCGTGGCCTCCCACCATGAGAGCTCGAACGCGCCGCCGTCGTCCTTCTTCTGCCGGTTCGCGGCGACCTTCACGTCGTAGGCCGCGCCCTTGGCAGACCTCCGCGCCGTGACGACGCGGGCCTGCTCGTCGACAGCATCCTGCTGCGCGGCGATACTGGCGTTCTTCGCCGCCTTCCGCGCGGTGACGTCGTTGACAGCGGCCTGCGCCGCGTTGATGCGCGCCTGGTTCTTCGGCTTCGCCTTCTTCGCAGCCGCCAGTTCCGCGTTGTCCGCCTGGGACTCCTGCACCAGCACGCTGTACTGCTTCCGTGACGCAGCAACGATCGCGGCGAGCCGCTTCCGCTCGGCGACCGCAGCGTCGTACGCCTTCACAGCCGCCGTGTACCGCTTCGCCGCATCCTCGGCCTGCTGCGTCGAGTACGTGCCGGTCCGGGCCGACGTCGATCCCGCCACAGCGATCCGCCAGTTCGAGTCCGGCTGAGCCTGCATGTAGGTGACGAGCCGTCGGACGATGTCGGCCGGGTCGACCTCGGCGAGGGTCAGCGCGGGCCCGAGGTACGGGGTGCCGAACAGGACCGTCGAGTCGGTCTGCGCCTCGAGCTGCCACTCGGTCGAGCTGTCGTCGCTGCTGATGATGATCCCGCCCCAGAGCACCCGGCCGTTCTCGTCGACCTGGTAGATGCGGGTGTCCCACTCCGCGACGAGCGGCCGGCCATCGAGGTCGGACGTCCGCGACGCGAACGCTGCTGACAGGGTGAACCGCATCGACCCGGCACCGTTGATTGCTCGCGACGGCGCATCGGTGACGTTCACCGGCGCCTCGGTGTGCAGGGTCGCGCCGGTGAGCGACCGCTTGAGGACCCAACGGTCGCTCACGCGGCGCGCTCCATGAACGTCACGTCAGCGAACAGGTAGTCACCGGCCGCCGTGCCAATGCGGGCACCGTTGCCGCCGGACGACACCGGCTGGACTGCGCCGGTGATCTGCACCGTCTTCCCCCGCATGGACGCGGGGATGGAGAACAACCCTTCCGACGGCATGATGAACGGCTGCCGGTACTGCCCGCCCCCTGCGGACGCGTCGATGGTGAACGTCGAGAACAGGTTGGCGGTCGCCTGCTCGCCGGGGAGGCCGATGAACCCGCGGAAGTTCGCGTACGCGTCGCCCTGCAGGTATTTCATGGCCGTCTCGGCGCGGATCACCGCGTGCGTTGCCCACTCGGGGACGACGAGCCCGCCGAGCGGCACGTTCGGGAACGGCTTCCACTGCCCGGCCGCCATCGTCACGTAGTAGTCCGTCGGGTCGGCCTTCACGATCTGCCGCTCCGACCGGGGCCGGGCGAGCTTGCGGAGGTCGGTGATCATGCTGGCGAGGATCGTGCCGGTGTTCGCGGGGATCGCGACGCGGGCCAGCGCGATACCCACGTCGTTCTCGTGGCCGACGACGTCCTGCAGACGCGTCGCCGTCGCAGGGACGTTCTCGATGACGCGCGAGAACATGAAGGGGCCATCGTCGGGGTCGGCGCCGTTGCCCTGCCACTGGGAACCCCCGACAGCGTTCAGGTCTTCGACGCGGCCGACGATCATGTCGACGCGAGGGATGGCCCCCGTCTCCGCCAGTTGGACGGGATCGGGGCCGAGGTTGATTCCGATGTACGACTGCTCGTAGCTGTTCGCTCCGCGGTTGCGGATCATCGCGCCGCCCGCCGACACGATCAGCTGCCCGGACGGGACGGTGGTCGGCACGACCTTGAGGTCGCCGGGCTGTGCGACTCCTTCGCCACCGCCGCTCGCGATGAACGCGAGGGTGCGCGCCACTTCCTCGGAGTGCTTCGCGTTGCCGCCGACGAACCACGGGACTGCATCCCACATGTGTCTGTCCTCTCAGGGGGTGGTGTGCGCGTCGCGCCACTCGAGGGTCGCTCGGGGGTTCCCGGCGGGAGCCGTGCCGGTCAGCACGAGCTCGTAGGTGCCGCTCGTAAGAGCGGAGGTGTCCAGCCGGGATGACCCAGCCGAGGGATTGAGGGTGCCGCCGGACGAGCGGCGGACGCCGCCCGCGTTCCACGGAACGGTGAACAGGTCGATCGCGTCGCCGTCGGCGATGGTCGTCTGCCACGCGTAGCGCAGGGTGCGGCCCTGCCCGATGATGAGCACAGTCGGGTTGAGGATCGGTCCGTCGACGCTGAGCTGCCAGGGGGTCGCAGCCTCCGAGTCGACGACGAACTCCGTCCTCCTGCTGCCGGGCGCGTTGCCCACGGTGAGCGGTGCCTGCAGGGGCGCCCGCAAACCACCGACGATCACCGGGACGAGCCCGACGGTCGCGAGCTTCCTCGCGCCGTACCAGAGCGGGTCAGCAGCTCGCCACTCGGCCTGCACGTCCGAGGCCGGCGGGGAGTCGAAGTACCTCGAGGCCGATGTCGCGATCCGCCGAGGCCTGCCGAACGAGGACCGGCCACGATCCGACACGAGCTCGGCGACAGCGTCAGGATCCCGCCGGACGCCGTCTCCGCGCCACAGGCGCTTCAGCGTCCCCTCGCGGTCGCGCGCCTGGTCCGGGGTAGTCCCGTCGACGCCGAACTCGATCGCGTACGTCGCACCGCCGTGAGTGTCTGACCCGAACTGGATCCCGTCGACGCCCGACATGCTCACGTCCTGGTCGGTGATGTCGTACTGCTGCAGCTCCGGGAAGCCCCGGAGGAAGATCCCGGACTCGTCCGAGAACTCCACCGGGTCTTCCCCGGGGAACCGCAGCGACCACACGCCACTCATCGACGCCGCCCTCCTCGCACGTGAGTGCGGTACGCGAACATGGTCCGGTCGAGGTCGTCGTTGGGATTGCCCGACGAGACGAACGTCGGCGCGAACACGTCGTTGCCGCCACCACCAGGCGCCTGAATGATGATCGGCGCCGAGGACGGCGGGGCGTACTGGGCCGGCGTGACCGGGCCGCCGCTTGCCCGACCCGCCGCGTGCGCGTGGGATCCCATCGCCACCAGGAGTTGCGTCTTGGAGATCCGTCCCTCGTTGATCGCACTCATGATCTGCGGCCCGTACATCGAGGCGGACCGTTCGCGGATGATCCACTCCCGGTTCGATGCCCAGATCGGAACCTCGTCAGAAGTGCCCGTTCCAGGACCGCGGATTTCACCGCCCGACGCCTTGAAGATGCCCGTCGTGTTGTCCGCCGTGCCGACGTTCACCCGGTTCGTGGTGATCGTGATCGTCTTCTGCGTAGGCAGATTCGCGAGGTCACGGAAGACCGCAGCGATGCCCTGCTGCGCCACGTACGTCTGCGCTTCCACCGTCGTCGACTTTGAGTTCGGGAGCTTGTCCAGCCGGCGCTGATACTCGGAGACCTGCCCGCCCGCCTGCGGCGCGTTGTTCGCGAACACCGTCGACCAGTTCGTCGGCGTCTCGATGACGGTGTCGGCGTACGCCTTCGCTCCGGCCTCGGTGAAGCCGTACTGGACAAGCTGCTTCGCGAGCTCGTCCCGACCCTTCTGAAGCGCGGCCGTCGCCTGCTCCTGCGACCCCGTCTGCGTGTAGATCGCTCCCGCGGCGTCCTTAGACTTCTGGGCGAGGTCATCGATCGCCGCGGAAGCGTCACGGCCCGCCTGCTCGGTCAGCTTGAACCCATCGTGCGCGTCGTTGAGTCCGGACCGATTCTTCTTCAGCGCCTCGGACGCATCATCGACAGCCTGCTCGAACGCCCGCTGGGTGGAGTTGACATCCAGCTGCGCAGACCCAAGCCCCTTCAGCGCCTCCACGACGTCCTGGATCTGCTGAGCTGCCCCTTCACCCGACGTCTTGAGCTCGTCGAGCGCCTCGGCGTTCTCCTTCGTCGGGTCCTTCGCCTTCGACGCTGCCTCGTCGTACTGCCCCGTCGCCAGTAGCATCAGATTCGTCTTGTCGGTGGCGATGCCGAGCGCGTTTGCCTGGTTCATCAGCTCGGTTTTGTAGTCCGAGAACGGCCCGTTCAGCAGCTTCTGCGCCTGGTCGTTGCTCAGCTTCTGGCTATCGACGATCTGGTTGAACGCCTTCGCCGCGGCCGGAGCGCTCACCTCGGCGACCTGCCCAAGCTCGGTGCCGATGGCACGCAGCGACTTCAGTGCCTGCTGCGTCTTCGCGTCCGCAGCGTTGTATCCGATGGACAGGAACGACAGGAACGTGCCCGTGGCGTCCGTCGTCCGGTCGAGCAGCGCCGGAATGTCCTTCAGCTGCCCAGCGACGTCGCCGACGAGGAACTTGGACAGGTCCGAGCGCTGGCCGGCCAGCTCGAGGAGCTTCGCTGCGGACACGGTGTGTGTGATCGCGGACTCGAGTTCCTTCTGCGACGCCGCCCCGGAGGACGCAGCCATGTCGAAGGTGTGGATCGCCAGCGCGGCCGCAGCGAACGCGAGACCGAACGGGCCGGTCGCGAACGTCGCCGCAGCACCGAGCCCGCGCCCCAGAGCGGACGTGGCCTTCAGCGCGCCGCCAGCAGCGCTCGAGAATCCAGGGATGTTCGATGCGGCAACGACCTGCAGCGCCTTGCCGAACTCGACGACCTTCGGGACCGCGATCAGGAGGGTGCCGCTGCTCAGCGCAACGGCGGCGGTGAGCGCACCGACCCCGAAGACGACGCCCTGCACGGCTCCTGGTGCCTGGTTGTAGACGTCGAGCAGGTCGGTGACGACCTGCACGGCCGCGCGGAGGGGCCCGTCAGCGGCTTCACCGGTGACGATCGCGGCGGTCTGGAAGGTGGCCTTCAGCTTGGTCAGGTCTCCGTTGAGGTTGTCCATCTTGCCGAGCGCTTGCTCGGTCGCGAAGCCCTGCTCGTTGACGGACTTTGTCCACTTGTCGACGGCGTCCGCGCCGCCGTTCATGAGGATCGTGGCGACGGTGATCTGCTCGTTGCCGAAGATCCGGCCGAGGGCGGCGTCACGCTCGGCGTCGCCGAGCGTGCCGAGTCGCTTGTGCAGCTGCTCCGCAGCCCCGTTGAAGCCGATGAACTTGCCCTGGGCGTCGTAGACGTTGATCGAGTACTGCTTCATGGTGTCGGCCGCGATCTTGGACGGCGCCGTCAGGGAGAGCAGCACACCGCGGAGGCCGGTGCCGGACTGCTGGCCGAGGATGCCGTTCTGCGCGAGCAGCGCCATCGTGCCGACGGTCTGCTCGAGCGAGATGTTCGAGGACGCGGCAACGGGGCCGATGTACTTCAGCCCCTCACCGAGCTCTGACACGCCACCGAGGGCCTTGTCCGCGCCGGCGGCCAGCAGGTCGGCGATGTGCGTCACGTCGCGACCCTTGAGACCGAACTGCACCATCGTCGACGCAGCGATCGACGTCGCGTCGGCGACGTCGATCTGCCCCGCGGCTGCGAGCTTCAGCGACCCGGACAGTGCCCCGCCGTAGATGTCGTTGGCCTGCACGCCGGCCTTGACGAGTTCGATCTCCGCGTCGGCGGCCTGCGTGGCGGAGTAGCCGATTGCGGTGCCGGTCTCGAGGGCCGCCTGCTTGAGCTTCCGCTGCTCGTCTGCGGTCGCGTGGGACAGCGACTTGACCGACGACATCTTCTCGTCGAAGTCGGCGTAGCTCTTGATCGCGTAGGCGACGCCGGCGGCGGCGACGGTCCCGATCGCGAGGAGCGGTACCGCCACCTCCTTCGCCTCGTTCTTCACGCCGTGCAGTGCGACAGCGGCCTGCTTCGCGTTCGCGGCGAGCGACTTCGACCACTGCTGCCCTGCACGGGTGCCGCGGTCGAGTTCGTTGACGAACCCGTCCATCGTCGCCCCGACGGTGAGCTTGACACTGCGGTCGGATCCGAAGCCCACGGGGCACCTGCTTCCTGCCCTGGTGGGGCGTCAGTCGGTAGGAGGAGGTGTGCTGTCGCGGCGCTTGCGCACGCGCGCCCGCTTCGGCTGCACGGCAATGCGGTGCACGGGCACCATCAGCCCGGCGTGCGGGTCTCTGTCCTCCTTGCGGAGGTCAGAGATGAAGTGGGCTTTGGCGCGTTCAGCGAGGTCGTACGTCGGCGAGAAGACGAGATCGCCCTCGGGCGACGTCTGCGGTGTGCCGGCGACGAACCGGAAGTGGGAGTCCGGCAGATCGGGGTCCGCGTCTGGGTCGGTGGCTTCGGAGATCAGGAAGCCGTGTCCGCCCGTCTCGCGCTCCACCTCGAGGAGCGCGGTGAGCCAGTCGATGTCGGTCGGACCGAACTCGGATTCGAGGGTCGTGGTGGACGACGAGAGCTGCCCCTGCGCGTCGTGCTCGTACACGGTGCGCTGGGATGGCTCCCACCCCTGCAGCTTGCGGACGGACCGGCCGGTGTCTCGCGACAGCGTGACCAGCGCCCGCAGCGCGGGGTCCTCGGTCAGTCTTTTTTCAGTCGCCCCAGACGGTTCGACGCCTGCAGCACGTTGAGGTTGATCTGCAGGTTCACGATGTTGCCGATGTCCCAGCCGGACCCGATTTCGAGGATGGTGTCCCAGTCCTCGTCGTCGAGGATGATCTCCTCGACGTTCCCGTCGTTCTCGACGAGTTCGACGGTACTGATCCGTGCGGCCGCGAGCGCGACGGCGTGGTGGTTGTAGCCGAGGTCGAGATCGAACTGCACGTCCATACGGGGCAGGTACTTGTCGGCGAGGTCACCCCACTCGACACCCGGCAGCTTCGTCATGCGGAGCTTGTGGACGTGCTCCCGCTCGCGCTCGGTGAGCGCCTCGAGCTCGTCGTTCAGCTTCTTCAGCTTCGGCGTGACGAGGCGGCCCTTCGCCTCCTCGCGTGCCGCGTCGATGCGGTCGAGGAGCAGCTTTCGCTCCTTCGCCAGCTCGACGTCGAGCACGATTTGCACAGTGCCCGTCGGCGGCTTGTAGCCGTCGCGGTTCTTGGCGATGTTGCCCATGATGATCCTCCCCGGATCTCCCGGATGGTGGTGTGGACGCGGGCGGCAGCTCCGGGGAGGACTGCCGCCCGCGTGTCTTGCGGGGAAGGGCTACGCGGCGAGCGTGTAGTCCTCGAGCACGTTCCGGCGCGGCGCGAGCGCCTGCGTCTTCGTGAACTTGCCGCCCGACGCGGTGTTGCGGACCTTCGTGCCAGCGATGACGTCGAAGATGTCCCACTTGTCGGTGGTGGCGAAGTCCTCCTCCCACGGAGTCGCGTAGCGGGCGAACAGGATGTACTCCTCGCCCTCCTGCAGCAGCGGGTCGGCCTCGTCCTCGTCGCCGCCGTAGACGTACGTCAGCGAGGCGGTGTGGGTGACGGGTCCGAAGCCGCCGAGCACCTGCCGGAGCGCGAACCGCGGGTCCGTGGTGGCGTCCTGCGCCTTCCCGTGGGTCCACCCGTCCGTGGTGAGGGAGTAGGTGATGTCGACGGTGGTCGGAGCCTTCAGGTCCGCGAGCGTGGGCGGCCAGGTGGTGATCGCCGACTTCGGGGCGGCGAGGAGCGCGAAGTTCCCGTCGACGTCGACGCTGGGGGGCAGGATGAGATCGCGAGTCACGACGTGACTCCTTCCGTGGTCACGCCGGCGTCACCGGCGGTGGTGTCGGCCACGGCGGTCGCCGGGGACGTGTTGGGGGCCGCGGGCAGCTCGTCCGGCGACTTCGGGCCGGTGTCCTTGCTCGCCGGCGGCTTCTTTGCCCGGGGGCGCCGCGGCTTGGCGCTGTCCGCCTTCGCGTCCTGGGGTGGTTCGTCGGTGTCGTCGACGGCTCGCTTTGCGGCCGCAGTCGGCTTCCCGGTTGCGGTCTCCGCGGGCCGGTAGACGTCGGGCCAGCGGTCGGCGGTCGTCTTCGCGACGGTCACGAGGCGCTCGTCGCCGTCCTGACCGATCACGACGTCGACCTTCTCGACGAGGGGCTTCTCTCGCATGAGCGGGTCTCCTTTTCAGGTGGTGGGGCGGGCGGGGTTGGACTCGAAGCCGTAGACGGCGATCGCGTACCAGACGGAGGGCTGCACGGCGTTGTCCTCGGCGTTGCCGGGGCGCTCGAGGCGGGTGATGCGCTTCGTGGCGCGCCCTGGGACGACGGGGACGACGCCGCGGCCGCCAGGCCGGAGGCGTTCGTCGATCCAGCCGAGGACCTGCACGGCGCCGAGTTCGGTCGTCCCGACGGCGTGGAAGATCCAGGACGGTCGGCGCGATGCGACGGGGCTCGAGAACCGGTCCGTCTCGGTGGCCTCGTTCGACTGGGTGATGACCGCGTAGGGAGGGGTCAGCACATTGCCGTCGCCGCTCGTCGGTGCCGAGCCGACTCCGACTCGGCCGACGAGCTGCGGGACGGACTCGACGAGGGCGCGCAGCGCGACCGTCTCGTCGAACTCGGCGCTCACCATCCGATCGCCTTCAAGCCGTCGTCGACCGCCTTGCCGACGCCGGCCTCGAGGTCTTCGATGTTCTCCTGCAGCGCTGCGAGACCGTAGCCGTGCGCCGGGAGGTTCACGTACTTGTGGCCGGGCGTCCCGTACTCGAGCAGGAGCGCGACACCACCCTGGTTGCCGGTGCCCTTCGTCGCGCCGATCTCGGCCTCGACGCCGCCTGCGAGTTCCTTCGTGTCGTACGTGATCGAGTACGGCACCCGGGGTGCCGAGGGCGTTCCCTGCAGCTTCTCCCGCCACGCGTTCTTCACGTGGGTGACGTTGACCTGCACCGCCTTGCGCACGAACGGGAGCGTCTCGGTAGAGAGCTGGCCGAGCTGGGCGATGGCCTTGTCGAACTCCGAGACATCGATGGTGACGGCGTCAGCCACTGCTGGTCACCTCCACTGGGAGTCGGCGCGCGGTCGCGTACGTCTGCTGATGGGTTCCGCTCACCGTGACGACGACGGGCGCGCTGGCGGAGTCGTTCGTGGCGAGGGTGATGGTCGCGATGTGGCCGACGCGGACCGCGGCAGAGCCGGCGGCGTCGACGGGGATCTTCAGCACGGAGCCCTGCTGAACGAGCTGGCGGCCGGCGGAGTCGACGGAGCGCGCCTGAGTGTCGGCGGCGCGGTACTCGCATCGGCCCTCGTAGACCGTCGTGCGGGTCTCCGCGGGGAGCGAGGTTTCCGGGTCGGGGTCGCCGCTGGTCGTGACCTCCACGATCGTGCAGGTGTCGACCATCTTCGACTCCGCGGCAGCTCGGAGATCGGGGAGCGCTGCGGCGATGTCCGCGCCGAGGTCCGTCACGGTCGGTTCTCGTAGATCGGGGTGCCGGCGATGTCCGCACCGCACGAGCAGTAGGTCGCGCCCCAGAGCAGGTTGCACCAGGGCACGTGCCGCGAGCCGCGACCGGGCGCGGTGTCGAACGCGTACGCGCCGCCGCTCGCCTTCACGAGCCCGAGCTGCGCCCACCACTCGTCGAGGATGACGACGCGGCCCTGCCCCGACTGGTACGTCTTCGACGACGAGCCGTCGTCAACCGACACGGTCACCTGCGTCGCGTCGTCGGGCTTCCGGATGTGCTTGACGACCGCCTGCCGGACGACGTAGTCGACCTTCTTCTGGTCGGGCATCTCCTTGCCGAGCTCGACAGCGCGGTCCTCGATGAGCATCTCGGCGTCATCGATCCACAGCTGCCACTGCTCGGCGAGAGCGGTGTCGGGGTCGGGGGCGGCCCGACCGAGTTCGATCGCGATCTTCGCGAGTTCGACGGTCATGACCGCCCCCTTCCGTTCACTCGTCCGAGGACTCGTCGTCCTCGTCGGTCTCCTCGTCGTCGCCCTCGTCGGACGGGTCCGGCTCGGTGATCGCCGCGAGGATCTTCGGCTTCGTCTTCGCGCCGCCGAGGTCGATGCCGTGCTCGGACGCGAACGTCTTGAGCTGCGGCAGGGTCCACGAGGCGTCGGGGTCGCCCTCCGGCTGCTCGTCGGCGCCGACCGGCTTCCACTTCCCGCCGATGCGAGCGGCGAGCTCCTCGTCGACGTCGACGATCACGCCGTGCTCCGTCTTGAACTGGGTCATGCTGCGGCCTCCTCGATGACGGCGAAGCGGTTGGCGAAGACGTACCAGCCGTAGACGACCTCGAGGCGCAGCGCGATCTGGTTCTTGCGCTTGAGGTCGCCCTCGCCCGTCGGGTCGCCGTACCGGATGATCTCGATCGGCAGGTCCCGCTGGACACCCCAACGGATGCCGTTCTGGAAGTCGCCGACGATGCCTCGCACGCGGGTGTCCGCGGCGGCCTCGGGCAGGCCCGAGACGGTGTCGCCCTGCGCCGACGGGATTCCGAGGAAGTCCGTGATGTCGGTGCCGAACCCGAGGGCCGGATAGCGGGGCGTGCCGGTCGGCTGGCCGCCCGAGAGCGCCTGCAGGCCCGCGAGGTCCCACGAGAGCTTCGGGTCGATGGCGAAGCCGTTGACCGCCTTGCTGTCGTTGACGAGCAGACCGACCGCGGCGCGCACCTCCGCGTCCGCGTCGAGGCCCGCGGAGCGCACGACGCGCTTCGTGGTCGACGTCACGTAGTTGTCCCACCCGGTGATCACCGTGCCGGTGAGCGGGTTGATGCGGTGGATCAGGCCGAGGTCGAGACCGCGCGAGGTCGCGGTCGCGCCAGCAGCAGCGACCTGACGGAGGATGTCGAGCTGGTAGTCCTCGTCAGCCCACTGCACTTCCTCGGCGAAGCGCAGGGTGACCTGGCCCTTGTGGGGCTTGGCGGTCACGGAGCCGAAGCTGACCGAGGTGGACGACTTCTGCGCTCCCTCCTCGACGTACTCCATCTTCGGGAGGTCGTTGAAGGTGAGGTAGTCGACCTCGCCGAACCGCATCGGCTCCTGGGTGGAGAGGCGCGCGACGGTCGACAGGGTCTTGGTGGTGGTGATCATGCCGTCGGCGATGTTCCGCGGCATGAGCACCTTGGCGTCGTTGGTGCCGAAAACGGCCATGACGTTGGGTCCTTCCGGTTACTGCCCGCCGCCGAACAGCGAGCGCACCGCAGCGCGCTCGTCGTCGGCCTTGAGCAGGGGGGTCTTGCCCTCGTTCGGGGCTCGGTTGCCTTGCTTCTTCCGGTCCGCCTCCCGCTCGGACAGGCGCTTCGCCTGTGCGGTGAGGGTTTCCTCGTCCGTACCGGTGAGGAACAGGTCGCGGTCCTCGGCACTGATGCCGTGGGCCGCTGCGATGTCGCTGCGGAGTGCGCGCGCCTCGGCGGCGGCGTGCTTCTGGGTCAGCTCCTCGAGCTTCTGCTCGACGGTCTTCGCGCCGTCGGCCGTCTTCTTGAGGTCGTCGTAGTCCGCGAAGCGCTCGGATGCCTTGCGGCGCTCCTCGCCGCGGACCTTCGCCGCGTACTTGTCGAGGTCCTCCTGTGTGAAGGTCTTGCCCTCGTCGCCCTGCTTGCCCTTGTCGCCGTCGCCGGCGCCGCCGTCAGCGGAGTCGGTGGTGTCGATGAACCGGAGCCAGGGGCGGTAGTACGCCGGCTGGAACAGCGGTCCTCGGGCGGTGATGGGGGTCGTGTTCATCGGTACGTTCCGTTTCTGTCCCGTCGGACGTCAGACCGGCCTGAAACGCGGCCGTAGCGTTCTCCCCGGTGGGGAAGTCGTGTCACCCGGGGATGTCCGGGTAGTTCTCGTTGAGGTACTCGCGCAGGACGGCGCGTTGCGCCGGCGTGCGAGACCTTCGGGAGGCGACGTACTGCATCGCGTTCGCCTCGGGGCCGTGGTCGCCACCCCGGAAGACCGGGTAGGCGGTGCAGTGGCAGTGCGGGTGGGCCGCGAAGTTCGCCGACCGCTCCCGGTACACGGCGCCGCGGTCGGCGAGCATCCGGCAGAACTTGCAGCCGCCCGCCGTCGCGCGGGCCCAGCCGATCGCATCGGGGTCGCGCTTCCGGTTCCCGAGGACGGTGTCTCGGTAGGGGCGCGCCGTCTCGAGCTGCACGACCTGCGCCAGGCGGCTGTCGACGTCGTCGCCGTCCTCGGTCTCGCCGAACAGCGGCTCCGCAGCCCACGCGATGCCGCGCCGGATCTTCACGACCCTGTCGGCGACCGTCAGCGTGACCTGGAACGCGGTGCGCGCCCGAGCGATCTCCCGGGTCTCCTCGTAGAAGTCCGCGGCGAGGGCGGCGGAACCGTCGGAGTAGTACCCGATCAGCCCCGGCACGGTGTCGAGCAGCTGCAGCCGACGCGCTTCCGGCGCACCCGACGTGGTGGCGAAGACCGCTTGCGCGTCCTCCACCGCCGCGGCGGTAACGAGCTGCAGGTCCGCCCGCGACTCGTCAGGCGTTGGCATTGCCCGCCGTCCGGTTGGCGAGTGCGGCGATCACCGCGCGGCCCTGCAGCCGCTGCTTCTCGGCCAGCGCCTCGGTGATCTGCTGCTCGGTGAGACCAATGAGCTTCAGCCCGGTGCGTGTCTCCGCGAGCCACGGGACGGCCGCGAGCTGCTTCCCGCCGGCGTCAGCCTGAGCCGACTTCGACAGGTAGAGCGGGTTCCGCCACTCGGGCACGATGCTCGCGTACGAAGCCGGCACCTCGGAGAGGCCGTTCTGCATCGCGAGTGCTGCTGCGATCCTGCGGCGCACCGACACGGACCAGTCGCTCATCGCGCCCTCCGCCTCGGCGATGAGCGAGTCACGGCCCTGCACGTAGGAGCCCTCAGACGTGGGGTTCGCCATGTCCGTGAGCGCGAAGTCCTGGTCGGGGAGGTCGAACTCGCGGGCTTCGAGCTTCGCGAGAGCGTTGAGCTGCGCGAGGTGCGGCTGTGGCGACTCAGCAGCGAACTGCTTCACGTCGGCGCGCTGGTTCTCCGCGTCCTTGTCCTCGGTGTTGTCCGGGATGCCGAAGATGCGGCCCATCGCGACCTGCCAGGACGCCTTGTAGGTGCCGTCCTCGTTCTTGAACATCGAGTCGCTGCCGCCGAGGAGGACCATCTTCGGGATCGCGTAGATGTCCATGTGCGCCTCGAGGCGCATCATCGATCGGATGGCGGCTTCCTGGTGCGAGATCGCGGGCCGGTTGATCCGGGACCGGCCCATGCGGCGGCCGGCGCGGGGCCGGTAGACCATCGGGTCGACGGGCACGCCGAACGTGTGCTCCGAGCGGTCGACGGACCAGCCGCTGCTGTCCTTCTCCGCGCTGATCGTCATGTTCGGCAGGTAGAGCACGAAGCCGGTGACCTCGTTCGACCCGGACTTGCTGCGCGACGTCACGGACACGAAGCTGTCGAGCTTCCGCGAGCGCACGTTCCACTCGCCGGTCGCATTCAGGGCGTCGCGGGCCTGGATGAGCACCTTCGGCTCACCCGGCTCGCCGCGGGTCGTCACCAGGTAGGAGACGCCGTTGATCAGCGAGTCGGTGCGCGCCTGTGCGAGCTCGGCGAGGAGGAAGTTGCTGTCCTGCAGCTCGTTCATCCCGAGCGCGTTGAGGTCGCCGCCGGTCCATGCGAAGCGCTCGATGTTGCAGCGCCGTGCGAGTCCGTCAACGCCCTTCGCGCACCAGCCGAGTACGAGAGCGAGGTCCTGGTACTGCGGTGGGATGACCCCGCCGACCTGCCTCGTCGCGCGCTTGCCGTCGTAGATATTGGCGCGGTAGAGGTTCCGCGGCACCTTCTCGTCGAGCTGCTCGAGCAGACCGTTGAGGACGTCGTTCTCGTCGTCGGTGAGTTCCCAGATCCGGAGCTTCGTGAACGCCATCAGAGGATCACCGCCGTTCTGCTCGAAGTCCGGCGCCGCGTCGGGCGCTTCACGTTGTCGTTCTGGGCACCCCAGAGGGCGAGGGTCTCGGCGACGATCGGCGTGATGTCGGACGCTCCGTCCTTCCGGTTCCACGCCCAACCGCCGGCGCGGATCGGCCGCTTGCGGGCGACCGACAGCGCGACGTTCGACTGCGGCTGGTCCGTGTGCCGGACCGAGCGGTCCATGACGGCGTCGAAGAACTTCGCGCAGGCGATCGCCATGTCCCTGCCCTCCGCTGCTGCGAGCGTCACCTCGATGTCGGTGCCGATCAGGTAGTTCCGGTCGCGGCGCTTCTCGGTCAGGCCGGCGAGCTCGTCGACGACGACGGCGTGCAGACGGTTCTGCTCCGCGACCTGGGCGACCCACGGGATGACCCAGTCGACGCCCTTGCGCTGCTCGTCGAGTTCGACGTGCCAGAGACCGTCCGCTCGGCGGCCAGCGAGCGCCACCGCGGCGACCGACCGGTCCGGGGGAACGTCGATCGCGAGCGTGAGCCGCTCGATCGCCATCGACCCCGGGTCGGCGATGAGTCCCCACGACGCCTCGTCGATGACGACGCTGTCGTTCTTCGGGTCCCAGATCCCGCGACCCTCACGGTTCCACGAGTCGTCGTCCTTCAGGTTCTTCCGCAGACGCAGCAGCGACTCCCGCGGCGTGCGCAGCGGGTACGACGGGTTCATCACCGCCCACTGGTCCTCGTCGTTCGGATCCGAATCCGGATCCGCAGCGATCTCGAGCCAGATGGCGTCGTCCGCCTCACCCGCGTGAGCCTCGTCGCGACGCTGGCGGAACGCCTCCGACGGGTCCGACGACCGCGGGGGAGTGCCCATGAACAGCAGGAGCGCGCCGTGCTCGTGCCGCGCCTGGTTCGTCGCAGCGACCATGTCCTCGAGCGACTTCGTGTCGAGGATCTGACCCTCGTCGAACACCTCGACGTCGATCTCGTCGAAGCCGCGGCCGAAGCCCATCTTGCGAGAGCCGAACATGATCCGCGAGCCGTTGCGGAACACCGCCTGCTGCTCGCCGTTCGCCGCCCGCAGCGCGGCGATGTGCGGGGCGACCTTCTTGCGCCGGCAGATGCCGCGCAACGACGTGAACGTCTTCGTCGACGTGCTCAGGTGATGCGCTGTCCACACGACCTGCAGCCCCGGGTAGAGGATGCAGAGCACGACGAGCATCGCGAGCACGAAGTACGTCTTGCCGACCTGCCGCGGGATCGACATGCCGATCCCACCGACCGTCGCGACGTACTTCCCGTCGGCGCCGTAGCCCAGGCACACGGTGCCGAGCTGGCTCTGCCACCAGTCGAAGCCGAGCCCCAGCTCGAGGCCCTTCGCCTCGACCCGCGGCCACACCGTCCGGACGATCCCGGATGGGAACGTGAACGACTTCGCGTACTCAGACAGCCGAGGCGTCGAAGTACCCGTCTTGGACGGCGTCGTCGCTGTCGGCATCGTCCGCTTCCTCCCGGGCGTCCCACGCCTCGATCTCCCGCACGGTCTCGAGCAGGCGCTTCGTCAGCGCCGCGAGGTCACGTGCAGGGGTGTTCGGGTTCTCCACCGCGACCGCGATCCGGTCACGGGTCGCCTCCAACAGCTCACGGACGGTGCCCGTCCTCGCCGCCTCAGAGACCGACTTCGCCTTCCTCGGGGGAGCCGGGACATCGTCCGCGGTGACCGCGCGCAGCTTCCGATCAGCCATCCGAGCCACCCCCTCGGCGTTGGTTGAAGCCCCGAGGGTTGGTACAAGCCAGTCAGGGAGCCGGAACGGTCAGTGTGGAAAAAAGGGCGGAGGGAGAGAGCGCCTATCCCCGGAGGTACCTCGTGGGCCCGGCTGGGGGGCCTCCCCCTGGGGTCTTGTGTCGCCTCTTGTGTCAGGTCGATCAGCTTGTATCAGCACATTGGTTGGTACAAGTCAGCGTGTGAGTGAGCCGCTGCGACGCACGATCGGTGCGACGAGTCGAGCGCGCTTGGTGCTGTTGCAGTCCCTGTGTGCAGCCTTCTTGTTCGCCAGGGTGTCGGCTCCCCCCTTGGCGAGAGGGATGACGTGGTCGACGACGAACGACTTCGGGTCAGTGTGAGGCAGCGCGTAGTCGATGGCCTGCCCGCAGATGTGACACGCGGCTCCGGTCTTCCGGATGGTGGCGCGGTCGCGGTCTCGCTGCTTCGTGTTCCTCGGCTGCTTGCTCACGGTTGCGCCTTCGCGAACACCTGTGGGCGGAGGACCACGTCGAGTAGCGCAGCCTCCATGCGAAGGCGGAAGGCGTCGTACGCAGGGTCGTGCAGGGTGGCGGGCGGCAGGTCAGGGTGTGGTCCGTCCCATCCGGGGCACAGCTCGGCTGGGTACGCGTGAGCGCAGGTGTTCCACTCGGCGTCGTTGCGGAGTGGGAGCGGCGGTGCTGCCATCGGAGACCAGGGTGCCGGCATGCTCGTCCTCCTCGGTCGTTCAGTGCTGTCCCTTGTCGCTGCGAGGCCCGGGTCGCTACGTTCGACCGATGGCGAACTATCTTCTGCTGGGCACTGCTGCCCCGAGCTGGCTCCTCGCGGTCACCGAGGACCTGACGACGCTGCCTTCACGCTGGCAGGCTGCGTTCGAAGCGAACGAGCCCCTCACCGTCCAGGTGGTGACCGCGGACACGTTGCAGGTGCGCGCCCTGTGGGTGAACCCGCGGGCGACCTCGTGGTACCACGTTGTCGAGGTGGCGGACCCGGACGCCTGAGTCGTAGCGGGGGCGCAGGTGCGCCTCGGGTGAGGAATCTGACACCCGAGTCTGGGCGTCCTTCGCAGCTGCACACACGCCGCGTTGACGCCCCCGCTGAGTTGGCGGCCGTCGGGTCTCCGGGGTCCGCGTGTCACCAGCGGGTTGCTCGGGCTCGACGGCCAGAAGGGTTCCCCGTGCTCGGCGCCGTGACGGTGTGTTCGCTGCGCGGCCGTGTGGTCCTCGCCTTGACAGGGCGGGCGGCGGCGGGTGCGGTCTCGGTGCGTGTCGGCGGGCCGGGGAAGTCGTGGTGGGCAGGTGCCGCGAGCGCGCGCCGTTGCTCCGGTTCCTCCAACCGGACCTGCCCCAGCCGCTATCGGAGCTACCCGCCATCATTCGGTCGCACGTGATGGTTGCGTGCACCCTGTCCCCGTGGGGCCAGACCTGGTTGTCGCGGACGGACGCGTTGCCGTCACGCTTATCCGGGTCAGCGGCCCGGAACGTCCGCTGCTTGCGCCGGGTGCGATCCTCAAACCCGGTCCGGATACACGAAAGGCCCGGACTGGTGGGGTCCGGGCCGAATCGTGGCTTACGCATAGCGTATCGCACCGGGCGGACATTCGCGTCGTCCCTCGTTCGGGGGTCAGCGGTCTGCGCGCCCGCGGCGTCGGCCGTGCTCGGCGGCCCACGCGGTGACGGTTCGGAGCGTCGTGAACCGGGCACCGTCGACCTCGCGCACCTCGAGGCCGGCGGCCACCCACCGGCGCAGCGTGCGCTCGTCCCGGCGGATGGCGCGCGCCGCGACGGCGAGGGTCACGAGGTCGTCGCGCGGGTCACCCTCCATCGGCACCCCCGTTCGCCGGCTTGCCCCCGTCCTCAATCAGAGCGAGCACGGCGTCGAGGATGGTGCGCTCTCGGTGGTTCAGCGGGTAGATGGCCGCGTCCTGCGCGGCCTGGTAGACCTGCTCCCGCGTCGGCGAGGGCGGCTTGGTGTGCTCGGAGCCGACGCCAAGGCAGTGCTTCGTGTACTTGTCGCCCTGATGCTGGCCCCAGTAGTGCGGGCCGTGGGGCTCGTCACGGAAGCACGATGCCTCGGGTACTCGCCTCGGCTCGTCGGTGGTCGGTGCCGGGCGCTCGATGCGGACGAGCACTGAGTCGGTGCCCCAGACACCCGCGCCATCGGAGTAGTTGATGCCCACGGTCACCCGATCGCCTTCTCGGACGTCGCGGGCGGCCGGGTCGTCTCCTCGGTCCCTGTCGGCGACGACCTCGAACCCGCTGTCGTGCGTGGCTGGCGCACCTCGCAGGCTCAGGTTCTCGGCGAGAGCGGAGGTGAGTTGCCGAAGGAGTGCGGTGTACGGCTGAAGCGGCACGCGGATGAACAGCTGGTCGGTCATGCTGTGGCCTCCCCGGGCTCGCGGTGCACGAGTTCTCGCCAGGCGCCGAGCGCGGCGATCTCGGCGCTCGTCATCGTGGTGGCCTCGCCGCGCGGGGTGATGACGTCCCAGTCGCCGGCGCCCGCCTTCCACGCGAGCCAGCGGTGGGTGTCCTCGTTTTCGACCATGACCACGGAGTCGCGAGGCAGGGCATCGAGCGCGCTGGCCAACTCGTCGATGCGGCGTTCGTCGCCCTTGGAGGCGAGGTGCTTCAGCGCCGCCTCAGCCTGGGCGATCTCGGTCACGCCGACGGGTGAGCCGAGACCTGCTGCGGCGGTCAGCACCTTGGCGAGCTCCACGATCTCGTCCCAGTTCTCGGGGATGTCGCCCGACGACGCGTCGGCGGGGGCCGGGCGCGGGTTGAACGAGGCGAGGACGCCGACGCGGAGACCGTCGGACTCCCGCTCGATGGTGTACGACGGCTGGTCCGTGTACGCGACCGGTCGGCCGTACTGCCACTCGGTGTCGTTGTTGAACTTCCACTGGACGCGGGGCGCGTTGAGCACCTCGGCGATGGTGGGCTGCTGCTGGGTCATCGGTTTCCTCGCTTCGCTGCTCGACGGGCGGCTCTGTTGGTAAATCGGATTGGGGGCTCGTGCCCGGTGATCGGGTAGGGACTGCAGGCGTGCCAGCCCCTCGGCGGCCGCCGCGTGTCGGTGACTGCGCCGTCGTCCTCCACCTGGCCGATCAGGAGCCAGCCCTCGGCGGCGGGATCCGCGGTCTTCGGCAGCTCGGCGCCCGCCGGTGCTCGGTACACGTTGCGGCCCACGAATCGGACCTCGGTGCTGCCGTCGGTCACGCGGTGGCCTCCTCGACGGGCAGGAACGCGACCGTGCCGTCGGCGAGCATCACGTCGACACCGGTGATGACGCCGTAGGCGCGCTTCACGTCGATGCGGTCGACCTCGGCGTTCGTCTTGTGGCCGTGCTGTTTCAGCAGGGCGCGGATTCGGGCGAGGGTCATGCGGTTGCTCCTTCGACGCGGGGGATGGACGTGCCGACAGCGATCTGCCGCACGATGCGGGCGAGCTTCCGGGCGGCGGCTCGCTGGTCAGGTGCTTCTCCGCCGCCAACGTGCACGGTGCCGGCCGAGTCGGTGGACACGAGTACGCGGGTGCAGGACTCACACCAGACGGTGACGTCGCGGATCTCGGCGTCCGGCTTCCAGTCCGCGGTGACGGCGAGCTCGCCGCACACCTCGCAGGGGCGTCGCCAGTGCGGTCGGTCCGGGCGCGCCTCGAGCGGGAACCGGGAGTACACCGCCTCGATCGACACGGCGACGTCGTGCAGGAACTCGGGGCCGCCGGCGTGGGCGGCGATCCGGTCGAGGTGGAGCAGCAGCCAGTCGGTGAGGTCGCGGACGAGGCGTGCGGCGCCGGGCGGGGTGGTGGTGGACCGGAAGCCGAGGAGCACGCCGTTGGTGGTCCACTCGCCGGAGCGGAGCGCGACCTTCAGCGTGGACACGGACAGTTCGCGCGCCCACCGGCGGACGTGGCCGACGAGGTCGACGTAGATCGCGTCGGCGTCGTCGAGCGCGCCGACGTGCAGCGGTGCGGGCGGGGTCCGGGACGGTGCGCCGGGCTGGCCGTCTCGGACGGCGCCGCCGGGCTGCCGGCGGATCCGGACGTACTCGACGAGCTCGGGAGCCTCGGTGAGGCGGCGGCGTGCTCTCTCGACGAGCAGCGTGAGCGTGAGCTCGTCGTCAACGGTGTCGGGTGGGGCGATCGTCATGCTGCGCTCCTCGGGTCGGGGACGGGTGCGTCCTTGGCGGGGACGAGGTAGCTGGTGGCGGCGTCGAACACGGCGCCGGGGGCGCTGTCGTAGACGACGGTCGTGCGGGGCTCGAGGTATGTCTCGCCGCTCTGCTCCGGCGCGACGGTCGCCCACTCGGCCATCTCGGCGGTGAAGCCGTCCGGTGCGAGCGTGCCCGGGTCCCAGCCGGTGAAGTAGACGCGCTCGCCGGGCTCGAACCCCGCCGGCTTGTGGGTCGGGTGGTCCATGGTGCTGCTCCTGTCCGGCTCCTCGCGGAGCCGCTGTGCGTCGGCCGCGCGCTGGGCGGCGGCCGTCTCGTACGTGGCGGACTTCGGGTCGCCGAAATCGTGCGGGCCGATGTCGTTGCCCTGCGTCAGCGGCATCAGAACGGTGTCTCGTCGTCGAACTGGCCGGGCTGCGACCACACGTCCTGCCCCTGCGCGCCGCCCGCGGGCTGCTGGCCGCCCTGCTGCTGCGGCGTCCACGGCTGGTCCTGCTGCGGCGCGGCCTGCTGCTGGCCGGGCCACTGCGATCCGCCGCCCTGCTGCTGGCCGCCGCCCTGCCCGTTGCGCTGCGCTCGGGTGACCTGCGCCGTCGCGTAGCGGAGCGACGGGCCGATCTCGTCGACGTCGAGCACGAACCCGGTGCGCTGGTTCCCGTCGCGGTCCGTCCACGACGTCTGCCGGAGGCGGCCCTGCGCGATGACGCGGGCGCCCTTCGTCAGCGAGCCGGAGACGTGCTCGGCGACCTCGCGCCAGACCGAGGCGCGGAGGAACAAGGCGTCGCCGTCCTTCCACTCGTTCGCCTGCCGGTCGAAGGTGCGCGGCGTGGACGCGATCGTGAAGTTCGCGACCGCGAGCCCGTTCTGCGTGTACCGCAGCTCGGGGTCCGCGGTGAGGTTGCCGACGACGGTGATGACGGTCTCGCCAGCCATCAGCGCACCTGCCGATCAAGCGTCTCGAGCGCTGCCACTCCGAGCGCGATCGCCTTCACGAGGCGACTGCGATCCGGCGCTGACACCTGCGACGACCATCGGTAGTGCCATGCCTGCTGGTCAGCGAGTTCGAGCAGCTCCTCCGTGCCGTGGTCGTCGTCGTGCTCCGTCGTGTAGCCGAGTGCCTCGTGCCGCTCGCGCTCGTCGAGCACGTCGAGGATGGCTTCGTGGCGGTGAACACGGTCGAGGATGGCCCGGGCCGCATTCACGTCCTCGAGGACTGCCGCAGTGCTGTCGTCGGCGTCATGGATCTCGGCGACGGCTGCTCCGAGCCGGTCGACGGCCTCGATCGCCGTCATCGTCTGGCTGTTGGTCATGCTGCGTGTCCTTTCGGTTGTGCGGCTGCTGCCGCGTTGCTGTGTGTGGCGGCGTACCTGGTGATGGCCGCCTCGATCTCGGTGTCCTGCTCGGCGAGCTGCTGCTGCCGCTGGTGCTCGGCGCGGTCGATGAGCTGCTGCAGTCGGCGCTCGCCTCGTGCCCGCTCGGCGTCGGAGAGCTCCCCGCGGACCTTCCGCCAGAAGTCCCGCCGCACGTAGTCGTGCGCGAACCGCATCTCGTGGTCCTCACGTGACCAGGGGCGCTCGGCCTCGAGGTCACCGGGGCCGGCGTGCTCCCGCTGCAGCGCGACGGGGTCGATCGACGCGACGAAGTTGTCCCACGCCGCGTCGCCGGTCACGGTTCCCCCTGCGGCATCGGCTGCCCGACCGTGCCGACCGTCAGCGCCCGCGGGGCGTCGATCACGCCGGCCTCGATCGCCGCGGCAGTCTCGGCGAACTCGGCACGGGCCCGGGCCAGCTGCTCCGCGACCGGACGGGGCAGCGGGTCACGCTTCGGCCACGACGCCTCGATCAGCCCGCGGGCCTTCGCCGACCGGACGTCCTCCTCGATGGCCGTCGGCGTCTGCCGGGTGTCGACCCGGATCTGCTCGAGCAGCACGTCGAGGGACAGGTAGTCGCGGGGCGACGGCTTCCGGAAGTGGTTCCGCACCGCCTGCCAGGCGATGTCGAAGTCGGTGTCCGCGAGCTCCATCAACCAGACCTCGGCGGTGATCGCGGTGAGCGTGCGGTTGTCGTAGCCGCCGGAGATGAGGCTGAGGAGTCGGCGGACTTCGGGTTCGTTCACGAGGTGATCTCCTGTCGGGTGTCGGTGAGTGGGTCTGCGGCCGTCGCGAAGGCGAGGAGTTCGGCCTCGCGCTGCTGTCCGCGGGACGGGGGCGCCGCGCGGCCGGGGCGGACGTCGGCGGCCTTCCGACGCATCCAGTTCCGCCAGGTCGCGTCCCAGTCGGCCTTGACGCCCTTCTGCCCGGGCTGCGCGATCCAGTAGTCGACGAACACGCGGTGCTCGGCGCGGAGGTCGACGCCCGGGCACTCGTCGCGCATCTGTGCGATCAGCGCGTCCTCGGGCACCCACCGCTCGTCGAGCCGTGTCCCGCGCTTGCGCGGGGTGGTCTTCTCTCCTGCGACAGCAGGAGAGGGGACTGGGGATGGGTATGGGGGAGCCGTGACACCGTCGTGACTCCGGTCGGACTCACGCTGGTCGTCACGCTCGTTGTCACGTGACGGGTCACGTGACTCGTCACGGCTGTCCGCGCGTGACGCCTCGGCCTCCTCGCGCGCCTTCCGGTCCCGCTCACGCTTGCGGCGCTGCCGCTCCCGGTCGTTCTCGCGTCGGCTTTTCTCCTGGTCAGACGCGAAGTTGCCCGCCTGGTGCTCCCAGTCGTGGAACTGGAACGCGCCGTCTTCGGCGACCTCCCACAAGCCGACCTCGACGAGCTTGCGAGCCTCGCGCTTCGTCCCGAGCAGTGCGGCAACCTCGGGCGGAACACGACCGCCCGACACGTTCGCCTTGCACCACGATCCGGCGCGAGTCCAAAGCCCGATCGACGCGTTGCCTGCCGCCACGAACTTCGGATGGAACGCCGCCTGGTCGTCCACGGGGAAGTACGACATCAGTGCGTCCCTCCTTCCTTTCGTCTTCGCGCCTCGTCGGCGCTGACCTCGCGCCAGCTGGCGTTGTCGTCGTAGAGCACCCACGCCTGCCGGAGCGTGCCGAGCTCGGTGCGGAGCCACCGGCGGGCGGGGAACTCGAGCGGGTCGGCCCAGCCGGGCACTCCCCAGCCGTCGTGCGCCGCTTCGACGGGGTGGTCGGTCTTCCAGAGGTGGCACTCGGGGCAGAGCAGGTGCAGGTTCGACGTCACGGTCCGGCCGCCCTGCGAGCGGTTCTTCCGGTGGTCCCGCTGCGTTGCGCCGCCGCGGTGGCACCGCTGGCAGCGCTCCTCGTCCCGCTCGAGGACCAGCGCGTACGTCCGCGCCTCGTCGGCCGCTGACGGGAGCGGGGTCTTCGGGCCGATCACCCCGTCACCCCGAGGTCGAACGTCAGCTGCTCGAAGCGGCGCGCGCCGGCCTCCGCGAAGTCCTGCCGGCCCTCGACCGCTATCGCGCGCCGGCCGCACTGCCGAGCAGCCAGGGCCGTCGAGAACACGCCGCCGAACACGTCGACGACGAGGCCTCCGCGTGGAACGGCGTACTCGATCAGCGGGGTGAGGATGCCGAGTGGCTTCTGCGTGGGGTGCAGCGCACGTCCGTGCTCCGAGCGGACGAACTGCACAGAGCGCATGAGCCGGGGGCCGCCGTCCTCCGACGTGTACTGGGATGGTCCGGCGTTCCCCTGGTGGTGCGTCGGCTTCGCACGGCGGTGCAGACGTCGGGCGACCGCATCCGCTGTCGTCGGCACTTCGTGGTGCACCGACGACCACTCGCCTCGGTACCAGAACGTCGCGAGTTCGTGCACTCGGCGGAACCTGTCGGCAGCGAGTGACGAGCCGTTGTGCTTCTCCCACACGAGGTCCTGAGACAGCTTCCAGTCCCGGAAGTCGTCGCGTTCCTGCACGAACATCCGGAACGATCCGAAGCACCAGAGCGCGTTCGCGATCGACGCAGCATTCGTCGGGAAGTCCGGCTGCCACCGGTCCCACTCGAGGGTGGTCTCGCCGTAGGGCGGGTCGGTCACGACCGCGTCCGCACCGCAGGTAGCGAGGTCGCCGAGGATGTCGCGGTAGTCGCCGTGCCAGAGCTGCACGAGGTCGTCCTCGAACACGATGCGGGGCTTCATGCGGCCACCGCCGGACGGCCGAGCAGCACGCGCATCGCGAGCGCCGCCTGTTGTGGGACCACGCCATTGCCGAGCGCCTTCAACTGCTGCGCGCGGGTGATCGGCGCGCCGGTCACGTGACCGGTGGGCAGGCCCATCATCCACTCGACGAACTCGGGAGCGAGGCGGTGGGCGCCGTCGCGACCGTCGGGATTCGTCGGGGCCGGCGCTACTCGTCCGGTGGCTCGCTCCCATCGCTCGACAGCGGGCTGATACGGCCCCCAGTCGCGATCAGGTCGTGGTCGACCAGCACCTGCAACGAGGTCACCACGGAGCGCCCGGGCTTCTTCCGCAGGTGGTTCTCCGGGGTGTTCCCCGAGTCGTGCGCCGCTGGCGTCGGCAACAGCGCGAGCTGTTGAGCGACCCCAGGCAGCAGCAGCTCGTTGGATCGCGGCCCGGGCCTCGACTTGTGGCCGCCCGTCACATCCGCGACCTGCGGAGTCGGCAGCAGATGCCTCGGGTTTTCCCGCGTTCCGAGGTCGGTCCGTACGATCGCGTCGGTCAGCGTCACGTCCGCCGGCGAGGAGCCGCCCGACGCCTCCGAGTCCATCGCGGTCGGCGTTGGCAGGGCGCGCGACGACGAAGACGCGGAAGCGGCCGTGGGGAGCGCCGGCGTCGGCAGCTCGAAGGCCGCACCACTCCGCGTCATACCCGAGCTCGGCCAGGTCGCCGAGAACGGCTCCGAGTGCTCGGAGAGCAGGTCCATCGTGTCGGTCTCCCAGACCCCACGGGTCCGATTCCATCTGCCGATCTGCCGCTGCACTGAGCAGCCCCCTCACGTTCTCGATGACGACGAGCTCCGGGCGGAGCTTGTCGATGGCGCGCGCGAACTCGGTCCAGAGCCCGGACCGCGTGCCGTCCTTCAATCCCCGGCGAAGACCGGCGAGGGAGACGTCCTGGCACGGGAACCCGCCGGTGATGACGAGACCCGGCCGGTAGCCGTGCTCGAGGTACCCGAGTTCGGGGTGTGCCGTGATGAACGCCGCCCAGTCGACAGCCGTGACATCGCCGAGGTTCGGGACGCCGGGCCAGTGGTGGTCGAGGACGCGGGACGGGGCGTCCTCGAACTCGACGTGCGCGATGACTTCGCCGCCGATGACCGACTGGACGCCGAGGTCGAGGCCGCCGTAGCCGGAGAACAGCGAGACGATGCGCGGGCGGTTGCGGAACAGGCGCCGAGCACGACGACGGCGGATCTGCTGCGGGCGGCGAGTGCGCGTCCTCATCGGGTGCTCTCCTCTCTGGCTGGGCGTCCGCGGCCGTAGTTCGCGGGGATGCTTCGTTCCTTGCGGATCCGCTCCACTGAGGAGCGGGCGATGCCGAACCGGTCGGCGATGTGCTGGTCGCGCTCGCCCTCGAGGACGGCGGCGGCGATCGCTGCGCGGGTGCGTGTGGTGATGGGGCGGCCGTTCATGCGGACCACGTGACCTTGTCGAACGCGTCCTGCCGGGTCTGCGACAGCGGGCCCTGCTCGAGCGGTCGGCCGAGGTGACGGGCGAGCATCGCCACGAGCACGACGGCGTCGGCGGTGTTGTTGTTCGTGACGGCGGCCTGCGGGTATCGGCGGACGACCATCGCGACCACGACGTCCTTGTCGGCGCGGGTCTCGCCGGTGGCGTACTTCTTCACGTGCATCGGGTTGATCTCGTGCACGCGGTGTCCGGCAGCGACGAGGCGCGTGAGGACCAGCCAGCGGAGCCCGCCGAGGTCCACAGCGCCCTGCGGCATGCCGTACGCGGGCGACTCGATGACGACGTCGCCGCAGCCCTCGACTGCCGCGACGATCGCGTCCGCGTGCTGCTCGAACCGTCGGGCTTTCACGGCGAGGCTGTCGATCTTCTTCCCGGCGGACCGGGCGCGCTGCACGGCGATGCTGCCGACGGGATCGACCACCGCGATGCCGGTGTCGGTGAGGGAGAGGTCGAGTCCGCCGATCGGCAGGCTCGTGCGATCCTGGGGTTCCATGCTGGTGTCTCTCGCAGAGGGGTCGGTGTGGGTGGGGCGGTGGCCGTTGCAGTCGGCCACCGCCCCGGCTGAGCTACGGGCGGCCGGAGTAGACCGGCACCGAGGCGGGGATGCCCTCGTGCACGACGGTCTTCTCGTCGCCCTTGACGACGGTCTTGCCGTCGCGGATCTCGGTGACGATGTCGGCGAACGCGGCGTCGAGGATCTCGGTCGGCCGGGTGAGCACCACGCCGAGGCCGAGCTGACTGCCGCGGAGGCGGTACCGGAACCGGGCGTAGACGACGTAGACCGGGCCACCGATGTACGGGCGGAGCAGCAGCTCGAGCTCGTTGGGGATGTCGATGTGCCCCTTCTGGCCGGCCTTCGCCGTGACGGTCTCCTTGTACTCGAGCCGGACCTGCCCGGAGTCGAGCCGCTCGCCGCCCTCGAAGTCGACGGACGTCTTCGCCTGGAACGACTGCGCGATCTCGATGAGCACGGCGGTCTCCGGCGAGCGAACGTCGAGGGCCTGCTGCTCGATGAACTCGGCGAACTCGGTCTGCTGCAGGAGCACGCCGTCGACCTTCTCCCACGCCTCCCAGGACTTCGTCTTCCGCAGCTCGAGGCGAGCGGTGTGCTTCTGCCACCCGCCCTGACCGGCGTCGTGCGAGTCGAGCACGGCGACGACGGACGACGACGGGACGTCGGCGTAGACCTCGGTGTGCCCGTCGACGACGTGCTTCGTGACGTAGCGGACGAACGACTCGGCATCGCCGACGACGCGCTTCGCCTCGATGTGACGGGGGTGCTCGGCGTAGCGGTCGGTGTCGACGATGCGGCTGCCGCCGGAGCCATCGGCCTCGGCGTAGACGGTGCCGGCGTCCAGCTCCTCCGGGTGGATCGCCTGCTGGGCGAGGTTCGCGACGACGGCGGCCTCGGGGTTGTCGGTGTAGTCGTTCATGCTCAGTCGAGCTCCTTGATCTCCCCGGTGGCGGGGTCGTGGGCGGGTGCGTTGCGGATGTCGTCGTCGTCGAACAGGGGCATCGACGACGGGTCACGGCGGGACAGGGTGTGGTCCCGGTCGACGTACGTGATCGACCCCTGGCGGTTCTTCTCGGGCCGCTTGACGGTGATCTTGTCGTTGACCTTGAGGGCGCTCACCGCGTCGTCGATCGGCTTGAGTTCGAGGGTCAGGGTGATCGAGCCGCCCTTCCCCGTCTCCTCGATCGCGGCGACGAGCTTCGTCAGCTCGTCGTGCAGCTCGAGGTCGGTCTTCGGCCTCGTCGACGCGAGGAACGCGGCGAAGCTCCCGGGCTTCTTCTGCGTCTCGTCCTTGGACATGGGTGTCCTTCCTTGTGGGGTGGACCGGCCGATCGGCCGGACGTTCGTGGGGGTCATCGGCTGGCGCCGTATGCCTGGCCGAGCACCTTGTTGATGTTCTGCAGCCCCATGAGCCGAGCGGCGAGTGCCTTCTGCAGCTCCTCGGCGGCGTGCAGCGTCTCCTTCGCGGCGTCGACGTCGCGGCGGAACGTCATGGTTTCGAGGTCGGCCTCGGCGCGCTTCTCGGTGACGCTGGACTTGCCCGAGCGGAGCACCGCCTTCGCCTTCTCCTCGATCAGCGCCCGCTCGGCGTCGTACCGGGCCTTGTACAGGCCCTTCATCACGGGGACCGCGCGCTCGAGGCGCTCGCCGAGTTCACGGATCATGAACTCGAGCTCGATCGGCGTGACCGGCTCGTAGGAGACGATCTCGCCGGTGTCCATCCGGGCGATGTCGTGCGCGCTCACGGCTGCCCGCCGGCCTGGGCGAGCCACTCGTCGTCCGTCAGCTCAGCCGGAGCGGTGGGCACGGCCACGACGGCGGCCGCGGCGGGCTGTCGCGCGGCGTCCTCGGCGGGGGCGGTCGGCGGCTCGGGGGCGGCGGGCTGGTCGAGCATGCCGTGCCGGGTGAGCGCGGCGGTGCGGATCGCGTCCGTCCGCTCGCCGGCAGCGTCTGCAGCGTCGAGCAGCTCCTCGATCGCCTCGTGCGTCGATGCTGCGGCGAGCTCGGCTGCCCAGTCACGTGACGGCGGCGTCGGTTCGGGGGCGGCCGTCGGTGCGCCATCGGCGTCGACCGGCGCGCCCAGTTCCTCGGCCGTGTAGTGCAGGCCCATGAGCACGTCCTCGGCGCCGGCGGACGCGGCGTCGGAGAGGGAGCGCCAGCGGCAGAGGCGCGCGGTGTACAGCTCCCACGGCTTCGGGTTGCCGTCCTTTGACCGGGCCCGGGGCTGCCAGACGCCCTCGGCGTTCGGCTGGTACGAGTCGAGCAGCCCCGCGTCGACGGCGTCCTGCGGCGTCCAGGTGTACTCGTACGGGAAGTCCGGGTCGTCACTGCGGATCAGCGTCGTTGTGACCGCGAGGTCGCCGCCGCGGACGGAACCGGTCTGCCGGATGCGGAGCGAGTGCCCGGCCTGGCGGATCAGCGCCGACATGAGCGCCGGCTTGATCGTCGGGTGGCCCTCGATGACGTCGATGCCCTGCAGCGCGGCCATCGGGTGGACGCCGAGCATGATGCCCGTCTCGACGACGAGCATGACCTTCCCGGGCGATGGGCGCTGCTCCATCACGTTCGTGTCCGGGTTGCGGACGTTGCTCCACAGCCCCTTCGGGAGCAGCTCGCCGGCCTGGGCGATCGTCTGGACGTAGTCGCGCTTCTCGGCGAGCGTCGCTCTGACGTAGGTGGTGATCTCGGTGCTCATGCGGCACTCCGTTCGTAGGAGAGCGCGACGCGGAGTCGCGGGAGGAGGTCGGTTGCGATGGGGACGATCAGCTCGCGGGCGGCGACGATCTTGGGGTGGTCACGGGTGACGACCAGGCGGTGCGGGATGCCGCGGTGCGCGGCTCGGAGGTCCCACTCGCCGCGGGCGTTCTGCACGAGCTCCACCCACAGGAACTCGATGGCGTTCGCCTCGGGGACCACCTCGAACTGCCACGCGAGCTGCCGCCACTCGCCGGTGTTCGGGCCGTCGACGACCTTCCCGTGCTTCGCCTTGCACTCGGCGAGGGTGAGGCTGCCGTCGGGGTTCTCGCGGAGGCCGTCGGGCGTCGCCGCGAACCCGGTCTCATCGGGTGAGTGGATCAGCGCGAGGTTCTGCGGGATGCCTGCGTACGCGAGCATCAGCGGTTCCCAGCGGTGGCCCTGCTCCGTGTACGCGTTCCCCGAGAACGAGGAGGCCGCGAGCTTCGCAGCGAGGTACTTGTCGACGCTCGACGCCTTCGCGAACTTCGCGGCATCCGAGGCTCCGATCAGGCCGTTGCGGCGGGCGGCGAGCCAGGCGTCGCGGTCCATGCCGTCGACGACGATGCGGTCCTTCCAGGTCACCAGCGGTTCCTCCACTCCTGCATCGGGATCCCGGTCGTCTGCCGGTCGATCCACTGGCCGACCGCGAGGACGCCCATCAGGGCGACGGTCGCGACGGCGACGAACACGACGCTCATGCGAGGCCCAGCCGTTCGGTGATCTGGTCGGCGACGCCGTTCCACCAGGCCTGCCTCGTGCCGTTCGCCAGGTGGGTGTCGGTCGGCGGCTGCACGGCGTCGCGCTCGAAGGCGGCGATCAGGTTCGCGGTTCGCTGCTCCTCGACGAGAGCGAGCGTCGCTTCGGCCTGAGCGAGCAGCGCCTTGTCGCGCACCGAGTGCTCGTACTCGCCATCGCTCTCCTGCTGTTCGTGCGCCCATGCGATGTGCTGGCGCGCGTTCGTCGCGTGATCCTCGGCGGCGCTCATGCGACGACCGTCCCGTCCTCGATCGTGAAGCCGACCGACCGGGACTCGTCGACCCGGGAGATCCACACCTGGTACTGGTGTTCGGCGGCGAGCTTCTCGATGATCGCCAGCGACTCGGAGTCGAGGGCCTCGCCGCCGTCGATGCGCATGACGCGGATGGCCGGGTCGCCGGCCATCGCGAGGGCGGTCGAGACGCGGACCTGCTCCGAGGTGGACGCCTGCGAGAACGGGATGCCGTTGAGGGTTACCCCGTCGGCGTCGAAGCCGAGGCCGGGGACGGGGAGCTTCGCGGCTGCGATGCCGTCGGCCTTCTGCTTCGCGATCTCCTCGAGGCGGAGTGTGTGCTGTGCCTGCTCCTGCTTGCGGTCCGAGAGCTCCTCGGCGACGGCCGCACGGTCACGTTCCTTCCGGATGCGCTCGTTGACGACGTCGATCTCGCCGAGCTGGTCGAGCAGCGCCTGCGGGTCCTGCCGGTCACCGATCGCACGGGCGGCGCTGATCGCCTCGGAGGCGCGGGCGCTCGCGGCGGACAGCGCGTCCTGGGCCGCGGTGAGTGCCTCGGCGGCGCGCTGCTGGTTCGCGTGGGCCTGCCGCGCCTGCTCGACCGCCGCGTCGATCGCGCGGTTCTGGCGGGTCATCGCGTCGACCTGCGCGACGAGGTCCGCGGCGGACACCTCCACCTCAGGCAGCGACGGGTCCGGCTCCGGGTAGCCCTTCAGCCGGCCTTCGAGCTCCGCGACCTTCCGACCGACCTCGGTGCGTCGGTCGTAGACGCCCTTCCGCTCGGCGTCGAGCGTGATCGGGTCGAACCCGAGCGAGTCGCCGAGCGCGTCGACCAGGGTCGCGAGCTGCTTCTTCGCGTCCATGCGGGTGAAGGCCAGCGGGTCGAGCGTGATCGCACCGAGCATCCCGTCGAGCAGCTTCTGGGGCGACGAGAATCGGGCGTGGTCGGAGGACTCGACGGTCAGCGTGCCGGCGTCGTCCTTCGTCCAACGGCGCGTCGCGACGTAGGCGACGTTGCCGTCCTCGTCGCCGATCTCGAGTCGCGCGACCGCGGTGTCCTGGCCGTCGCGAATCGGCTGCACCGTTTCGCGGGCCGCGGCGCCGCCCTTGAGCACGGCGTAGATCGCGTCGAGCACTGACGTCTTGCCCTGTGCGTTGCGGCCGCCGATGAGGACGACGTCGCCGTCCGGTCTGATCTCGACGGCGGTGAGGCGCTTGTAGTTCTCGACGTTGAGCGCGAGAACTCGCAGCGGCGTCGGGTTCGTGGTGGTCACGGTGGCTCCTTGCGGGGTCGGAAAATGACGCGTTCCCAGGGCTGGGACGCGGGAGATCGGGTGGGGCTCAGTCGGAGTCGGCGACCCACTCGGCGGCGCGGGCGATGGCCTTCGCTTCCGCCTCGTCGTCGACTTCGAACTCGGCTCGGTCTGCAGCGGCGATCCGGTCGGCGGTCACGACGGAGGTCACCGGCCCTTCGGTGCGTTGACGACGGAGTGCACTCGGAGCAGAGCTGCGACGAACAGGATGATCACGGCCCAGACGAGCAGCACCCACGCGGGGGAGCCGTACCGGGTGATCGAGGCGAACAGGGATGCGATCCAGACGAGCGCCAAGAGCAGCGCGGCGACCTTCACGCGACGCCGCCGCTCACCACTGCTGCGATGCCGACGGCGACGACACCGGCGGCTGCGTACGCGAGGTAGAGGATGAGCGCGAGGTCCTCGCGCTGTCGGGGCGTCACGCTGCGACCTGGCCGAGGCCGAGCGCCTGCAGCACGTCGCTGCAGTCGGAGCCGAGGCGCTTCTCCACTGCGGCGCGGGCGGCGTTCGCGTTCTGCTCGGCGATGCCGGCTGCACGCGGGTCGGTGACGCGAAGGTCGACCGGCTCAACCCAGCTGCTCATGCGGCGACCGCCGTAGCGGCGAGGGGGGCGATGATGTCGGACAGGGGAACCTCGAACGCCTGGGCAATGCTCACGAGCTCGTCGATCGTGAACGCAGACTGTGCGTTGAGGCGGCGCGACAGGGTCGCGATAGGGATGCCGGTTGCGGCGGAAAGCCACGTGCGGGACTGACGCATCCGACCCAAGTGGGCCAGGACCTCATCAGCCACCGTTCGGGACGCCGGTGTCGTGGTTGCCATATGAAAAGCGTGCCACGTGGTTTTCCATATAGCAACCCAGTTCACGGGTCTTGCGCTCAACTTTCCAAAACTGATAGTTTCCTACTCATGCCAGCAAGCGCGCGTCCGGAACCGAGCGACCTCACCAAGGAGGTCGCCGCGATCATCAAGGGCCTCATGGTCCGACGAGGTCACGAGCAGCAGGCGCTCGCGAGCGCCGTCGGCGTCTCGCCAGCTCAGATGTCGCGGATGCTCAGCGGGGGCAAGCACTGGGACATCGACCAGCTCTCCCGCGCCGCGGCCTTCCTCGACGGTGACTGGCGCGAGATCCTCGCCGACGCCGAGAAGACGGTGGCTGCACGGGCGAATGTCGCACCCGTCGCGCAGGATGACGAGGACTTCGACGTCGACCTCGACACCGAGCACCTCAAGATGAGCGACCACGCACTCGCCGCCCGGCGAGGCAAGAAGAAGTCCGACCTGCCGCACGCGGACTAACCACCCGCGCTACCACTCCGGGGGAGTGATTGAGAGACCTCATGCAATGCGCTGCCACCCTGGGCGTGCGCGTCGTCCTGACGCACCTGCCTGACGACATGCTCGGCGCGTACAGCCCGATCGAGGAGCGCGTCTACCTCGACCTCGGGCTCACTCCCAGCGAGCGTCGCTCGGTCCTCGCGCACGAACTCGGCCACGTGCACTACGGACACACCTGTGACCTCGGCCCGGACAGCCACATCGAACGGCAGGCCGACGCCTACGCGGCAACGCTGCTCGTTCACCCCGAGGACTACGCCCACCTCGAGCAGATCAGCGCCGACACCCACTTCATCGCCGAGGAGCTCGACGTGACCCCGAACGTGATCGACGACTTCCGCCGCTACGTCCTCCGGAAGCTCGGCCATCGCACCTACGCCGGGCACCGTCCGGTCCTCGTCTGATGGCGCGCCCACCGCTCGTCCTCGGCACATGGGGGACCATCAGCACCACCGGCAAGGGAACGAAGTGGTCCGCCGCCGCCCGGTTCCGCGACTTCGACGGCGTCACGCGCCAGGTGCGCCGCACCGGCGGGAGCCGGCAGAAGGCGAAGGACGCACTCGTCGAGCACCTGCGCGACCGTGTCCGACTGCACGGCGCCGACCTCAGTAGCGAAGCGAAGGTGTCGATCCTCGCCGACCGCTGGTACGACACCCTGCTCGGGAAGAAGGCGACCGGCACGCTCGACGTCTACCGCCGCACGATCAAGAATCACGTCCGGCCGGCGCTCGGCGAGCTGCGCATCCGCGAGGTCACGGTCCCTGTCGTCGACCGGCACCTCGTGGCTGTCGAGGAGAACATCGGCAAGGCGACCGCCGCGCTCTGCCGCGTCGTGCTCATGGGCATGTTCTCGCTCGCGGTCCGCCACGGCGCGGCCGCAATGAACCCGGTCCGCGAGACCGAGAACGTCAACTCGGAGCCGGGCGAGATCCACACGATCAGCCGCGAGGAGGTCTTCCTCCTCCGGTCCCAGCTGCAGGAGTGGGACGCGGCGAAAGACCGTGGCGGCCGTCAGCGACTCACCGACCTCGCTGACGTCGTCGACATGCTGCTCGCAACCGGTGTTCGGACGGGCGAAGTGCTCGCTGTGCGCTGGGAGGACATCGACCTTCGCTCGGAGGTGAAGACGGTGACGATCACCGGGACCGCGGTGCACGTCCGCGGCGAGGGGCTGCAGCGGCAGCCGAAGCCGAAGACGGCCGCCGGCTTCCGCACGCTCGCACTCCCGCCGTTCGCGGTGCGCATGCTTCTTCGGCGCGCTTCGGGCGCAGGTTCCCAGTGGGTGTTCCCGTCCTCGGTCGGCACGCTGCGTTCTCCGAACAACATGCGAACGCAGTGGAGGGTGTTCCGGGAGGCGTACGACTACCCGGACTGGCTCGTGCCCTACACCTGCCGGAAGACCGTCGCGACGATGATCCGCGACGGGCAGGACCTCGACGCGGCGGCGCAGCAGCTCGGACACGTTGACACCCGCTGGACTCGAGATCACTACACCGGGCATGTGCACACGGGCCCGGACGTTCGCGACATCCTCGATCGCCTCGGGGACGATTAGCGGTACGTTTCCGTGCCCGGAACGACAGAAAGGCCCCGGATTGCCGAAGCAATCCGGGGCCTGACCTGGGGTTTCTGGGCCGACAGTCGGACTCGAACCGACAACCCCCGTATTACAAGTACGGTGCGCTACCAATTGCGCCATGCCGGCTGACGCCGCTCATCCTACCGGTGAGGGCGTCCGGGGCTCACTCGCCTGACTTCTCCGAGAAGTTCAGCGAGATCGAGTTCATGCAGTACCGGTCACCCGTGGGGGTACCGAACCCGTCCGGGAACACGTGGCCCAGGTGCGAACCGCAGTTCGCGCACCGGACCTCGGTGCGGGCCATGCCGAGGGAGTTGTCCTCGATGAGCTGCACGGCGTCCGGGTTCACCGACTCGTAG
>Ga0308160_10001078_pt1 | contig 41507 bp, 35 predicted proteins | sample PhyFR1_FD_201036 | JGI IMG/M metagenome (GOLD analysis project Ga0308160, IMG submission 201036) | Phyllosphere microbial communities from UC Gill Tract Community Farm, Albany, California, United States - DLSLF.R1 | ecosystem: Host-associated > Plants > Phyllosphere > Unclassified | place: USA... | reverse complement strand
GCCCAGGCCGGCGCGGCGCATGCGAACAGGCCGACCAGCGGCAACAACAGGTACGGACGCATCGGCACCAGGCTTCGAAGGACAGATCGATCAGTGTAGGCATCGCAGCTTGCGTCGGGCTGAACGCAAGCCTACGGTTCGATGGCCTGTCCCGGCTTGGGGTGGGACAGGTCAATTTCCGGGCGGGCCGCACCGATTTTGTGCGTCCACCGACAAGGAAGCGCTAGGAAGACGACACCTGCGATGGCGCAGCCGTCGGCGCGCGCAAGCGCGATCCTGCAGGTCGGGCCTGCAGGTTGCCAGCGGGCACGACACGACTGGATCTGGCTGCGCCACACATCGCCCGCTACCAAGCCTGGCGGACACGACGCGGCCCAGCCCGGAAGGGATGAGACGCCCTGGGCCGCTGCCGGTAGAATCGCAAGGCTTCCCCACGCCCGATGCCGATGAGCCTGCGCCTGCACAACAACCTGACCCGCCGGGTCGATGCCTTCGAACCGCTCGATCCGGTCGCCGGTCCCACGCTGTATGTCTGCGGCCCCACCGTCTACAACTACGCGCACATCGGCAACGCGCGCGGCCCGGTGGTGTTCGATGTGCTGGCCGCGCTGCTGCGGCGCCGCTACGGCGCGCTGCGCTACGCGCGCAACATCACCGACGTGGACGACAAGATCAACGCCGCCGCGCAGGCGCAGGGCGTGCCGATCGCCACCATCACCGACCGCTTCGCCGCCATCTACCGGCAGGACATGGCCGCGCTAGGGGTGGCCCCGCCGGACCTGGAGCCGGAGGCGACCGCGCACATCCCGCAGATCGTGGCGATGATCGAGCGGCTGATCGGCAGCGGCCACGCCTATGCCGCCGAGGGCCACGTGCTGTTCGCGGTGGCCAGCTTCGCCGGCTACGGCAAGCTGTCGCGGCGCGATCCGGAGGAGATGCTGGCCGGCGCCCGCGTCGAGGTGGCGCCGTACAAGCGCGATCCTGGCGACTTCGTGCTGTGGAAGCCGTCCAGTGACGACCTGCCGGGCTGGGATTCGCCGTGGGGCCGCGGCCGCCCCGGCTGGCACATCGAATGCTCGGCGATGGCCGCCGCGCACCTGGGGCCGACCATCGACATCCATGCCGGCGGCGTGGACCTGCAGTTCCCGCACCACGAGAACGAGATCGCGCAGAGCGAATGCGCGCACGGCGGCGCCACCTTCGCCCGGTTCTGGCTGCACAACGGCATGCTCAACTTCAGCGGCGCGAAGATGAGCAAGTCGCTGGGCAACATCGAGACCGTGCACGACCTGATCGCCCGGCATCCGCCGGAAGCGCTGCGCTATGCGCTGTTGAGCGCGCACTACCGGCAGCCGCTGGATTGGTCCGATGCGCTGATCGAACAGTGCAAGAACACCCTGGACCGGCTGTACGGCACCTTGCGCGCGCTGGACACGGTCCAGGCCACCGCATCGATTCCGCAGGCGATCGAGGCCGCGCTGGAAGACGATCTCAACACACCGCAGGCGCTGGCCGAAGTGGCGCGGATCGCGACGGTGGCGCGGCAACTGCTCGCGTCGGCCGGCGGTCCCGACGCAGCGCGCGATGCGCAGCTGCAAGCGCAATTGCAACAAGCCAAGTCCGACCTGCTCGGTGCCGGCCTGGCGCTGGGCCTGCTGCAGCAGACGCCCGAGGCCTGGTTCAACCGCGGCGTCGGCGACGGCGACGACGCGCGCATCCAGGCGCTGATCGACGCGCGCAGTGCCGCAAAGAAGAGCCGCGACTTCGCCCGCGCCGACGCGATCCGCCAGGAACTGGCCGCCGAAGGCGTGGTACTGGAAGACACCGCGCAAGGCGTACGTTGGAAGCGTGGCTGATCTCTTCCCTTCTCCCATTGGGAGAAGGTGCCCCGAAGGGGTGGATGAGGGTACGGCAACACTCGATAAGGGTACGGACGAAGTGGCTGGCATCGATTTCTAACGAGGCTGCGCCCCTACCCTCGCCCCAACCCCTCTCTCCCACGGGGACTCCCTACGGTCGCCGGAGGGAGAGGGGCTTTACCGATTGATCTTGGATTTGCGATGACCGATACCGATTTCCCGCTCGAACCCACGCCTGCCGACGCCCAGGCCGCCATCGCCGAGGAATTCGGCTTCTTCGGCGACTGGTCCGAGCGCTACCAGTACCTGATCGATCTGGGCCGCAAGCTGCCGGCGTTCCCCGAGGAGTGGAAGACCGAGCAGCATCGCCTGCACGGCTGCCAGTCGATGGTGTGGATCGTGCCCGAGGGCGATGCGCAGCGGCTGGTGTTCCATGCGATCAGCGACTCGGCGATCGTCTCCGGCCTGATCTACCTGGCGCTGCGGGTCTACTCAGGGCGCAGCGCCGCCGACATCCTCGCCACCGCGCCGGACTTCGTCGCCGCGATCGGCCTGGGCAAGCACCTGTCGCCGACCCGCAGCAACGGCCTGGCCGCGATCCTGGCGTTCATCCAGGACAGTGCGCGCGCGCAGGCATGAGCGCCCCGCTCCCGCCTGCACAGAGCCTGCGCACGCTGCTGGCGCATCCCGGCTTCGCGCTGGTGCTGGCCTATCGCATCTGCGCGATGCTGTCCTACCAGATCGTCGCGGTCACGGTCGGCTGGCACATCTACGAGATCACCCGCAATCCGTTCTCGCTGGGGCTGATCGGGCTGGCCGAGATCCTGCCGTTCTTCTGCATCGCGCCGTTCGCCGGCTACCTGGTCGATCACCTGCCGCGGCGCCGGCTGGGCATGCTCGCCAGCCTGGGCCTGGTCGCGACCGCGGGGGTGCTGACCGCGCTGACCCACGGCTGGCTGCCGATGCATGGCGTTTGGCCGATCTACGCGGCGATCGCGCTGACCGGCGCGGCGCGCGCGTTCCTGTCGCCGGTGTACAACGCGCTGTTCGCGCGCACGCTGCCGCGCGAGGCCTATGCGCGTGGCGCCAGCATCGGCAGCGTGGTGTTCCAGACCGGCATGGTGATCGGGCCCGCGTTGGGCGGGGTGCTGGTCGGCTGGGGCGGCAAGGGCCTGTCCTACGGCGTGGCCATGGTGGTGGCCGGCGTGGCGATGCTGTCGCTGTTGCTGCTGCGGGTGGCCGAGCCGATCAACGACGGCCCGCGCGCGCCGATCTTCCGCAGCATCGCCGAGGGCGCGCAGTTCGTGTTCTCCAACCAGATCATGCTCGGCGCGATGGCGCTGGACATGTTCTCGGTGCTGCTCGGCGGCGCGGTGTCGATGCTGCCGGCCTTCATCCACGACATCCTGCATTACGGCCCCGAGGGCCTGGGCATCCTGCGCGGCGCGCCGGCGCTGGGGTCGGTGCTGGTCGGGCTGTGGCTGGCGCGGCGCCCGCTGCAGCGCAATGCCGGCCGCATCCTGCTGCTGGCGGTGACCGGCTTCGGCCTGTGCACCATCGCCTTCGGCCTGTCGCGACATTTCTGGCTGTCGGCGGCGATCCTGCTGGTCTACGGCATGTGCGACGGGGTGTCGGTGATCGTGCGTTCGACGATCCTGCAGTTGGCCACGCCGGACGCGATGCGCGGCCGCGTGTCCTCGATCAGCGGCATCTTCATCGGCTCGTCGAACGAGCTGGGCGCGTTCTACGACGGGGTCATGGCGCGGCTGATCACGCTCGTGCCGGCGGTGGTGTTGGGTGGATGCGTGACCTTGGTCGTGGTCGGCGTTACTGCCTGGAAAGCGCCAAAGCTGCGCAAGCTGGACCTGCGCGAACTGCAGTGACGGCCTAGACGCTACCGCGTCGCGCTCAGTGCGCCGCGGCGGCGTCCAGGCGTTCGTCGGCGTCCCACGCCGTCGTGCAACCGGGCAGGTTCGCCGGCTGGGTCAGCCCGCCCTTGCCGGCCAGGAACCGGCAGGTCGCCGCGAACACCGCCGGCACCGCCTTGGAGCGGATCGGCGAGGCCAGCACGTGATTGCCGGCGCCAGGAAAATCCACCGCCTGGCGCAACGCCGGCGGCGTGCCCAGCTGCGCGAACATCGCCTGCATCGCCGCCACCGATACCGTCGCGTCCTGATGCTGCGCGTCGCGATAGTAGTAGCCGAGGAACACCGGCACATGGATCCGCGCATAGGTCGCCGGCAGCATGCCGCCGCGGGTCAGCGCAGCCAGAGCGCGATAGCCGTCGACATGGGTGGCGTCGGCCCAGTAGCCGCTGTCGACCGGGTAGCGCATGACCGGATCGCCGCCGTTGCGCGACCACAGCAGCAGCTGCGCGCCCCACGGCCACAGCATCGGCTGCAGCTGCTCGCCGTATTCGCGCACCAACGGCGACCACAGCACCAGGGCCTGCACCTGCTGCGGGTGCGCGGCCACGGTCTGCAGCGCCAGCGCGCCGCCCATCGAATTGCCGATCACCACCACCCGCCGGCCCAGCACCTTGGCGATCGCCAGCGCCTCGGCGGCGCCATCGAGCAGGCGTGGCGCATCGATGCCGCGCAAGGCGTCGGCGGCGGCCAGCCCGTGTCCCGGCAGGCGCGGCAGATACAGATTGCAGCCGAAGCTGCGCGCCAGGCGTTGATGGGTCGGCGCACCCTCGCCCTGGCTGGCGGTGAAGCCGTGCAGGTAGACCATGGCGCAGTCGCGGCGTCCCGGATGCGCCGGATCGGCCCAGACGATGCGCGCCTGATTGTCCGCGCGCAGGCCGGCAGTGGCGTGCTCGCGCGCGTCCAGCCAGGCCTGCAGCGCGAGCGGATCCTGCGGCACCGCCGGCAACGCGACCTGCGGCAGCGCCGGGCTGACGCGTGGCCCCAATGCCAGCACCGCCAGCAGCACCAGCAAGAGCAGCAGCGGCCAGCGCGCGTAGCGCCAGACGCGGGACGTGCCTGCGCGCGGCGGCGTCGCCGCAACGGACATCGGTGTAGCGGTCATGCGCACATGTCCGCGGCCTGCAGCGGATGGCACCGCGCTAGCGGCGGTCGCAGCGGCGTGGCTTGCTTAGCGCCCTCGACGTCAGCAGCACGAACCCACCACCTCGCGGGAGCGTGCGCGACCGCGACGGCCACGCGCTGCGGCTGACAGGAAAGGCGATTGGCGAGCATCGGCAAGCGGCGGCAGCGTGGCCGTCCGCCACGCGTCCAGTCTGCGGCGGCGGCATGACAGGTGCATTTAAACCCAGTCACGGTCCTGCATGCGCGGCGGATGCCTGACGGCGCAACCTCGCCCTTTTTGGCTTGCGCTTGCGTCGCCGCAGGCAGGTCCAGCGCATTTGTCTACAAGACGCGCAGAGCCGCTTGCGCACGTCCGCCTGCGCTGCGGCGACGTCGATTTCCTTGCGTTCCAGCGGCGAAATACGCACGCCGTCTCACTCGCTCGCAGCACGCGGCGCATGCGAACGCCACGGCCGGATCGCTGCGCCGCGATGCCGAAAGGTTCGCGAAAGCCATGCCTGGAACCGTTGCGCCCGGACCAGCCGCAGGGTCCTTGACGGAACGCCAGGTTCGCCGCCTGCCTGCATTTTCCCATGCGAAGTTCATACGGAAAGAACTGAAATGGAAGGTTCGCTTTTTCGCAGCGAAGTGCTGGACGCACCCAGCCAGGCATGGCTGGGGACAGTGCGGTTGGCCACGCCGGTCTCGACCCAGGCATGGACGGTCGCCGCGCTGCTCATCGGCGCCTCGATCCTCGCCTGGCTGTTCGCCGGACACTACACGCAGCGCGTCCACGTCACCGGCCTGCTGGTGCCGCGCGCCGGCCTGATCAGCCTGACCGCCAACACCGTCGGCGTGGTCGACCACGTCGCCGCCGCGGAAGGCGATCGCGTCGTCGCCGGGCAGATCCTGGTGTCCCTGTCCGGCGAACATACCAGCAAGGCGCTGGGCAATACCGCGGCCGGCGTCAGCACGCAGTTGCAGCGGCAGGCCGGCAGCCTGCGCCAGGACATCGGCGATGCGCTCACCCTGCGCGACAAGCAGGCCGAGGACAACCGCACCCAGCAAACCCTGCTGAAGGATCAGCTGGCGCAGATCGACGCGCAGATCGCGATCGAGAAGAAACAGATGGCGCTGGTCCAGGACCTGGTCAACAAATGGTCCGGGCTGGTGGCCGGCGGCTACATCCCCGCGCTGCAGGTCGAGCAGGAACAATCGGCGCTGCTCGCCGACGAATCGCAATTGCGCTCGCTGCAGCAGCAGCGCGCCGGTACGCGCCAACAACTGAGCGCGCTCGACGACCAGCTGACCCAGCTGCCGTTGGCGGTCTCGGCCAAGCTCAACGAACTGCGCCGGCAACTGGCGCAGGTCGAACAGGCGCTGGCCCAGAACGAAGCGAGCCGCGCCAGCGAACTGCGCGCGCCGGCCAGCGGTATCGTGTCCTCGCTGCTGGTGAAGCCCGGCGCGTCGGTGTCGCTCGGGCAGCCGCTGCTCGCCATCGTGCCGGAAGGCTCGCGGCTGCAGGCGCAGCTCCTGGTGCCCAGCCAGGCGGTCGGCTTCGTGCATCCGGGTGTGGATGTCACCCTGCACTACCAGGCCTTTCCCTATCAGAAATTCGGCCTGCAGCATGGCGTGGTGCGCAGCGTCTCGCGCAGCGCGCTGATGCCCGGCGAGGTTACCCTGCTGCTCGGCGGCGGCACGCCGCCATCGACCGACTCGCTGTACCTGGCGCGCGTGGATCTCGCCAACCAGAACGTGCAGGCCTACGGGCAGCAGCAGCCGCTGCGCCCGGGCATGGCGCTGGAGGCGGACATGCTGCTGGACCGGCGCCGCATCGTCGAATGGATCTTCGAACCGCTGTACGGCATAGGGCATCGCTGGAGCAGCGGTTCGTGAGTCGCCGCGCCGAGGATTGCAGCGCGAACGACGACAGCCTGCATGCCGCTCGCGCGCAGGGCACGCCGCGGCTGCGTTTCTGGCGTTCGCGCGGCCTGCCGAACGTGCTCCAGTCCGAAGCGGCCGAGTGCGGACTCGCCTGCCTGGCGATGATCGCCGGCTACCACGGCCACCATACCGACCTGGCCGCGCTGCGCCGGCGTTTCACCCTGTCGCTGAAAGGCATGACCGCGCGGCGCCTGATCGAGGTCGCGCATGCGCTGGGGCTGCAATGTCGGCCGCTGCGGCTGGAGATGGACGAACTCGGCCAGTTGCAGACGCCGTGCGTGCTGCATTGGGACCTCGACCATTTCGTGGTGCTGCAGGAGGTCGGCAGGAACAAGATCACCCTGCACGATCCGGCGGGGGGCGTGCGTACCCTGCCGCTGGCCGAGGTCGCGCGGCATTTCACCGGCGTCGCCATCGAGTTTTCGAAAGGCCCCACGTTCCAGCGCCAGCGCGAGGCGCCCCCGGTCTCGCTGCGCTCGCTTGCCGGCTCGATCCGCGGCCTGGGCCGCGGGCTCGCGCAGATCTTCGGCCTGGCGCTGGTGCTGGAGCTGTTCGCCTTGCTCGCGCCGTTGTTCATGCAACTGGTGGTGGACCAGGTCATCGCCGACGGCGACCACGACCTGCTGACCTTCCTCGGGCTCAGCTTCGCCCTGCTGATCGTGCTGGAGACGCTGGTCTCCGCGTTGCGCAGCTGGACGGTGATGTGGCTCAGCACCCACTTCAACCTGGGCTGGACCGGCAACGTATTCCAGCACCTGATGCGGCTGCCGCACGCCTACTTCGGCGCGCGCCACCTCGGCGACATCGTGTCGCGCTTCGGCGCGATCGACGCGATCCAGCAGACCCTAACCACGCGCTTCGTCGAGATCCTGCTCGATGGGCTCATGGCCAGCATCACCCTGGTCGTGCTGTTCGTCTACAGCCCGCTGCTGTCGGCCATCGTGCTAGGCGCCGTGGCCCTGTATGCGGGCCTGCGGCTGCTGTATTTCCGCATCTATCGTGAGGCCAACCTCAGCCAAATCACGGTGACCGCGAAACAGCACAGCCGCTTCCTGGAAGCGGTGCGCGGGGTGCAGACGATCCGCCTGCACAACCAGGAAGCCGAACAGACCGGGCGCTACCTCAATGCGGCGGCCGACACGCTCAACACCTCGATCGCGGTGCAGCGCCTGGACATGCTGTTCACCGCGCTGCAGGGCCTGGCCACCGGCGCACAACGGCTGGGCGTGCTGTGGCTGGGCGCGTGGCTGGGGTTGAAGGGCCAGTTCACCGTCGGCATGCTGACCGCATTCGTCGCCTACGGCGACCAGTTCAGCAGCCGCGTCGCCAGCCTGATCGATTACGCGATCGAACTGCGCATGTTGCGCTTGCAGGCCGAGCGCCTGGCCGACATCGTGCTGACCGCGCCGGAAGCCTACGCCAGCAGCGAGCACGTCGGCCCGCTGCCGGAACCGGGCGTGGCGTTCAACAAGGTCGGCTTTCGCTATGCCGAAGGCGAGCCGTGGATCCTGCGCGAGTGCAGCTTCGAGGTGCGGCCGGGCGAATCGGTGGCCATCGTCGGCCCGTCCGGATGCGGCAAGAGCACCTTGATCCGGCTGTTGCTCGGCCTGCTCGATCCGCAGCAGGGATCGATCGAGATCGGCGGCATCGACCTGCGCCGGCTCGGCAAGTCGCGCTATCGGTCGATGACCGCCAGCGTCATGCAGGACGATCACCTGTTCACCGGTTCGATCGCCGAGAACATCAGCCTGTTCGACGCCCTCGCCACGCCGCATGACATCGAGGACGCGGCGCGCCTGGCCGGCGTGCACGAGGACATCGTGGCCATGCCCATGGGCTATCACAGCCTGGTCGGCGACATGGGCTCTTCTCTTTCCGGCGGACAGCAGCAGCGCCTGTTCCTGGCCCGCGCGCTTTATCGCCGGCCGCAGATCCTGGTGCTGGACGAAGCCACCAGCCATCTGGATGTCGCCCTGGAACGGCGACTCAACCACGCCATCAAGGCGTTGAACATCACCCGCATCGTGATCGCGCACCGGCCGGAAACCATCGCGCATGCGGACCGCGTCATCGAGTTGTGCGAAGGGGCAACCCTTTCCCGTCCCCAGCCGCGCCACGCGGCTCCCATTCCAGCGACATCGTCAATCGGAGACACGCCATGAGAACACTGGACATCATCGAAATCGATCTGGTGGCAGGAGGAACGCGCGCGTCGATCGGCGCGCATCCGCTGTCCACCTCGATCCACCATGCCAAGGCGCACAAGAAGGTGCATCACGCCAAATCCAGGGCACAGCACCACTCAATGCTGCACAAGTCCTTCGGTGCGCAAATGCTGCATACCACCGAAGAGCAAGCCGAAGGTGGAGAAGGTGGAGAAGGTGGTGAGGGTGGTGAGGGTGGTGAAGGTGGCGAAGGCGATGGTGGTGAAGGCGGTGAAGGCGGTGAAGGCGACGGCGATGGTGCGACCGGAGGCGACGGCGATGGCGATGGTGGCGACGACAGCGCGCCCGACAGCGATCCCCCGCCGACCGATCATATCGGCGACTCGACCACCGGCGACAACGGCCACACCACGACCATTACCTACAACTACATCACCAGCGACGGCAAGAACGGCGACCAGGCCGTCAGCGCCAATCTCGTCACTGCCGTCCACGACATTCTGGCCGCCGACACCGACGCCAACAGCGTCGATATTTCCGCAACCACCAACGGCGTGCACACCGCGACCGGCGACCATCCCTCGGGCAACGCGGTGGATATCGACACCATCAACGGCGTGGTGGTGAGCAATTCGGGTGCGGGCCTGGCCAACGCCACCAGCCTGGAACAGGCGGCGATGAACGATCCCAACGTGCGCTACGTGGAAGGGCCGATGGGCAACTTCGCCCGCTCCACGCCGGGAGGCGACTTCTCGCCCTCCAAGAGCATCCCCGGCGATACGACCCACGTCCACATCTCCGTTTTCCAATAATCCGGCAGCGCACGCGTCCGATCAGCGCCGCTGAACGCCGGGAGGTATCCACCATGCAACGCAAAACCACGGTTCCTTGCTGGCTCCTGGCAAGCATCGTCGGCGCCGCCGCACAGCCGGCCTTCGCACAGGTGCAGCTGCAGCCCGAAGCGAGGCTTGCCGCGGTCGCGTCGAACGGGCCATTGACCGATCTGCCGATGACGATCAACACGCTCGAGCTAGTCGCCAAGTCGGACCTGAAAAACGGCGTTTCCATCGCCGTGTGGCGCTACAGCACCAAATACGGCGAAGGCGATTGCGATCGGGGCGTCGGCACGGCCGGCACCGGCGCGAAGAGTTGCCCGCGCGTGGGGCTTCTGGTGTCCACGCGCTGGGAACTCGAGGACCATTCCAGGTTCGCGCTGTGGAGCGTCTCGGATCGGCAGTGGTGGCGCGTCGCCGGCCCTGTCGATGCGAGAAAGCCAGGGACATTCGACGACCAGGGCACGACGTCCGACCTCGTGCTCTACGCCTGCGAAGCCTCCCGCAACGTCGCGACCGGCTCGGTGCAGCCATCGCTTTCCGACAACTGGCACGCGGTGCCCTACCGGCTTCGGGTCGGTGCGTACGACCAGGTCAGCCTTGTCCGCCTTCCCGAGCAAGGCCCACAACGCAACTGCTTCGGCGACGACGCCGCGCCGCAAGCTCCACCGAAACACTGATGCTTTTTCAATCCCCGCTCTTTTCGCCATCTACGAAACCATGAGGTAACGCCGTGTCGTCATCGGAAGCGTCATCCCTGAAGGTCGTCAACAACTTCGTCGACGTGCAGCATCTGCCGGAGCTGGCCAGCGGCCGCGGCGGCTGGGCATACGGCGTCTATCCGGGCCTGCTCGGCGACGCGCATCCGTCCTGGCACATCCACCTGTGCGGCAGCCGCAACGCGCAGGACCGGGCCATCCACGACGACGTGCTCAACGCCACGCCGGGGCTGGAATCGCTCAACGACGTGTGGCGGCACGTCCGCGAGGAACTGGCGCCCGACTACGGCCTGGTCCGCGCCTACGTCAGCGGCCACACGCATGGACAGGACGGCGCCGCGCATCACTACACCAAGCCGTCCGACCAGGAGCGAGTCGCCCTGCTCTACACCAGCACCGAGTGGAAGGACAGCTGGGCCGGCGAAACCGTGTTCTACGACGCCGCGCGCGAATGCATCTCCATCCGTCCGCGTCCCGGCCGACTGGTGCTGTTCGACGGGACGATCGTGCGTGCGTCGCGCGCGCCGGCGCGCGATTGCCCGACGCTGTGCACCACCCTCGCGTTGCACATGCGGCGCATCCGCCACTAGACCGGCCCAGCGAGAGACGACCTCCGATGCAGACCACCCTGCCACGCGGCGCGCTCGCGATAGCGCTCCTGGCCTTCGCCCTGGCGCCGCACGCGGCTGCGGCGGACGCCTTCGGCCGCAGCCGCGGCGACCTGGGCGAACCGTTGCGGATCCCGATCGCCGACGACAGCGGACATCCCTGGACGCTGCAAGGGCGCCTGTGCCGCCCCGAAGGCGTGCAGCGCCCGCGGCTGGTGGTGATCGCGCACGGCTCGCCGGCGAAAGCGGCGGAGCGGCCGGGCATGACGCTGGAGAGCTGCAGCGGCGAATCCGCGCAATGGTTCCTGCACCGGCACTACGCGGTCGCGCTGGTGCTGCGGCTGGGCTACGGCGCCACCGGCGGCCCCTGGACCGAGGGCTACGACGGCTGCGACCGCGCCGACTACGCCAAGGCCGGCCTGGAGACCGCGCGGCAGCTCAAGACGATCGTGGATTTCGTCAGCGCCCTGCCCGGCCTCAGTCCCAGCGGCGCCGTCGTCGTCGGCCAATCGGCCGGCGGCTGGGGCACACTGGCCTACGACAGCATGTCGCATCCGAACGTCGCTGGCTTCGTCAACATGGCCGGCGGCCGCGGCGGCCACTTCCACGACCGGGCCAACAGCAATTGCGCGCCGGAAAAACTGATCGAGGCGGCAGGCCGCTTCGGCACCAGCGCGAGCACGCCGATGCTGTGGATCTACACCGGCAACGACAGCTTCTTCGACCCGACGCTGGCCGCCGCGCTGCATCGCAGCTTCGTGCAGGCCGGCGGCCGCGCCGACCTGGTCGCGCCCGCCGCTTACGGCGACGACGGACACCACCTGTTCTTCGGCCGCCGCGGCTCCGCGATCTGGGGACCGCCGGTCGATGCCTACCTCAAGACGCTGGACGCAGCGGCGTCCCCATGACCACCCCGACCATCCGCGCAGAGCACACGATGACCATGCAATCGATCCGGGACATCATCCAGACCATCGGCCTGCATACCGCGGCCGAGAACATTCCGCTGATCACCAAGAAGGGCGGCGCCTACACCTGGCTGTTCGACCTGCGCCGGGTGTTCATGCAGCGCGAGGCGCTCGAGCAGATCGCCCACGCGTTCTGGGAACGCAATGCCGCGCGCGCACCGTTCCAGCTCGGCGGCCTGGAGACGGCGGCGATCCCGCTGCTCACCGCGCTGCTGCTGACCGCGCCGAAGGAGCGCGGCCCGGTCAACGGTTTCATCATCCGCAAGGACCGCAAGACCACCGGCCTGGGCAATGCGATCGAAGGCGAGGTGCTGGACCTGCCGATCGTCCTGGTCGACGACTCGCTCAACTCCGGCAACAGCGCCGAAAAGGCGCGCGCGGTCGTCGCCATGGCCGGCCACCCGCTTGCCGAGGTGTTCGTGGTGGTCGATTTCCTGTCCAAGGCCGGCATGCAGTGGCGCAAGACCCACGGCATCGCCGTGCAATCGCTGTTCACCCTGAAGGACTTCGACCTTCCGCCGGACCACAGCACGCCGCACCCCACGCAGGGCTACCGCGAGCTGTGGCGAACGGCGACGCCGGGCGGCTTCGCCTATCACGTGGTACCCAAGTCCGCGCCGCTGCTGGTCGGCGACACCATCTTCCGCGGCTGCGACGCGGCGAAGATGCAGGCGTTCTCCGCCGAGACCGGCGGGCTGCGCTGGGAATACCAGGTCACCGGCGCGGCCTATACCAAGAAAGGCATCTGGTCGTGCCCCGCCTATCACGACGGGCGTCTGTACTTCGGCGCCTACAACGGCACCGTCTATTGCCTGGACGCGGAAAGCGGCGAGGAGATCTGGACGCATCCGGACGGCGACTGGATCGGCGCCTCGCCGCTGCTGCTGCCGCAACACAACCTGCTGTATGTCGGCATCGAGTACGTCCGCCCCTGGGCGCAGGGCAGCCTGGCCGCCTACGACATGGGCACGGGCGAGAAGGTCTGGGAACATCAGGTCGAGAAGCTGCAGCACGGCTCGCCGGGTTACTGGGAGGGCGGCGATCTGGTGATCTGGGGCAGCGCCGATCACGAGACGCTCGCGCTCGAGGCCAGGACCGGCCGCATCGTGTGGCGCTTCCCGACGCGGCGCTCGGTGAAATACGCGCCCGCGGTCGACGAACAGCGCCGGCTGACCGCCTTCGCCTCCTTCGACAAGTCGATCTATATCCTCGACGTGGCGACCGGCGAGAAGCGGGGCGAATGGCAGACCGACGAGATCTGCTACACCACGCCGCTGTTCGCCGGCAACAAGCTGTTCTGCGGTTCCGGCGACCGGCATCTGTACGTCATCGACGTAGACACGATGCAGTTGCTCAAGAAGATCAATCTGCGCGCGCGGGTGTATGCCTCGCCCAAGCGCATTGGCAATCGTGTCATCGTCGGCAGCAATGGCGGCCGCGTCGTCGAGATCGACATCGACACGCTCGAAACCAAGGGCGTGCTGCAACTGCCGGATGCGGTCACCAACGGCGTCGCGGTCTCGCCGGACGGCCGGCGCATCTTCGTCTCCACCTACATGAACCATCTCTACGCGTTCGAGCGTCTGCGCGAGGCCGGGGAAAGCGCGGCCGGCCACGCGCTGGCCGCGTCGTCGTAGCGCAGCGCGCGGCAGGATCGATCCGGGCACGCGGCCAGACACGGCGCGCGGCCGGATCAGCCGAAGCGAGGACGGCTCCTTCCCCGCAGCATGTCAAAGGATCTACATGAGAACGCTCGATATCATCGAAATCGACATGGTCGCCGGCGGCACGCGCGCGTCGATCGGCGCGCACCCGTTGTCCACCTCGATCCATCACGCCAAGGCGCACAAGAAAGTGCACCACGCCAAGGCCAAGGCCCATCACCACCACGCGGCGATGCACAAGTCGACGACGATGCAGAAGGTCGCCGAGTTCGACGCACCGGTCGAGGCCGAAGGCGGCGGTGGTGAGGGTGGTGAAGGAGGCGAAGGCGGTGAGGGAGGAGAAGGTGGTGAAGGTGGTGAAGGTGGTGAGGGAGGGGAAGGCGGTGAAGGTGGCGAGGGAGGCGAAGGCGACGGCGGTGGCGGTTACGACGACGGCAACGATGCGGACGGCAACGGACCGGCCGACACCAACATAGGCAGCAACCATCAGACGGACGATGGCAGGACCGTGTCGATCACCTACCAGAACACGCAGGACGGTTCCAGCAGCGACAATCCGGTCACGTCCAAGATGGCCTCGGCGCTGAACTCGGTGCTCGACAGCGACGATGGCGTCAACAGCATCGACATCTCCGCGACCACCAACGGCAGCCACAACCCCAATTCTGCCCACTACACCGGCAACGCCGTCGATATCAACATCATCAACGACGTGCATGTCGGAACCAGCGGCACCGGCTTCGACAACGCGCAGGCGCTGGAGAACGCCGCGATGAACGATCCCAACGTCAGCTACGTGGAAGGCCCAGCCGGCAATTTCATCAGGTCCAGCCCCACCGCGGACTGGACCGCCGCCAGCCGAGAAAGCGGCGACACGACGCACGTGCATATCAGCGTCTTCAAGTAAGCCCACTTCCCTCTTCCGGGCCGGAGCCGTTCCGGCCCGGAAGACAATCACCCATCGGAGATTCCCCCATGAAGTCCCTCTGGCTGCCGCGCATGTGCATGGCGTCGCTTCTCGTCTTCGCCATGCAAGGATCGCTGCAGGCGATGCAACCCGCGCCCGGCAACGAAGCTCAACAGGCGCTCGCCTATGTCCTGAAGAACGACATCGTCCTGGCGAGGACGTTCGGAGAGTGCCCGAACCTGACATTCACCCGCAGCGCCGCAAAGGGGACTCACACGTTCCTGATCGAGGGCAGCTGCGACATCAAGAACAATCCCGAGGAGGATGCGGACTGTCCCGCCTATCAGGTGCACGCGAGCGGGACGATCGACACGCCGTCGCATTGGACCGTTCGCCAGCTGGAGTTGAAGCTGGTGTGCTCCAGCGAGGGAGCGGCGGCGCATCGGATGTGATCGTTCGCACGCTGCTCGTACCTCCGCGGAAACCGCGATTGTCGGAACCATGCATGGCACGCGGCGAGCGTTGCCAGGTGCCACCTCGCACCAGCATGCGACCGCAAGCGACGCTCGGCGTGGCGATGCCCTCCAGTTTTCGGGACGCATCGGCATGCCGACCTGCATGAACCATCTCTACGCGTTCGAGCGTTGCGCGCAGCCGAGGAAAGCGCGGCCGGCCACGCGCTTGTCGCGTCGCCGTAGCGCAGTGCGCGCGGCAGGATCGATCCGGACGCGCGGCCATGCGCCTGCGGCCGGATCAGCCGAAGCGAGGACGGCTCCTTCCCCGCAACATGCCAAAGGATCTACATGAGAACGCTCGATATCATCGAAATCGATATGGTCGCTGGCGGCACCCGCGCGTCGATCGGCGCGCACCCGCTATCCAGCTCGATCCATCACGCCAAGGCACACAAGAAGGCGCACCACGCCAAGGCCAAGACCCATCACCACCACCACGCGGCGATGCACAAGGCGGTGGCGATGCAGACCGCCACCGAGTTCGACGCGCCGATCGAGGCCGAAGGCGGTGAAGGTGGCGAGGGCGGTGAAGGTGGAGAAGGCGGCGAAGGTGGTGAGGGAGGCGAAGGCGGAGAAGGCGATGGTGGCGAGGGAGATGGTGGCGAGGGAGATGGTGGCGACGGCGACGGTGATGGCGATGGCGGCGATGGCAGCGACGGTGGCGAAGGCGACGGTGGTGCCGGCAGCAACGCCAATCCGGCCACGTCCGCATCGGCCAGCGGCACCACGGTGACCTACACCGCGGCGGACGGCTCCACCCAGGAGGTCACCGGCACCCATCCGAACCGCGACAATAACCCGCTCGACATCCGTTCCGGCAACTTTGCCGACGACCACGGTTCGCTCGGCAACGATCGTGGCTTCGCGATCTTCTCCAATCCCCAGGCCGGACTCGACGCCGCGGTGGCCAACATGAACCGCATCAACGACAGCAACAACGGCACCGCCACGCTCAGCCAGATCATCAGCACCTGGTCGCCGCCGAGCGAGAACCCGACCTCGGAGATGATCACCACCATCACCACCAATTCGGGTCTGAATCCGTCCGATCAATGGGGATCGTTGAGCAGCGCCCAGCAGAGCGCGTTCGTCACGGCCTACGGCCACCGCGAAGGCTGGCACGGCAACTAATTCAAGCAAACGGCGAGACCGGGATGCGCATCCCGGCCTCGTTCACCACCACACGCTACGGAGATCCCCATGACACCCCGATCCCTTTCGCTGTTCGGCCTGCTTGCCTTCGGCATGGCCGTCGCGCAGGCCCACGCCGCCGGCACCTGCACGCACGCGTTGCAGCAGGCCTTCGCCGCCTCCGCCAGCGCGGCGACCCTGCCCGCTCCGTGCACGCGCATCGGCCCGGTCGCGCTGGGTATGCGCAAGCAACAGGTGCTGGCCGCGCTCGGCCAGCCGGACGTCACCCGCGCCGATGCCGCACACCCGCAGACGCTCAGCGTCGTGTTCCTGTACCCACGCGAGCTCAACGCGCAACTGGCGCGCCATCCGCGTGCGGCCGGTACGTTCGCCCACAGCCAGCTGGCCGTGGGTTTCCGCAACGACCGGGTCACCAACCTGATCGCCTTGGCCGATCCGAATGCCCCCCTGCCCTTCGACCTGCTCGGCCAGCCGGCCGGCACCCACGTCGACCGCCTGCTGCAGGCGATCGGCGGTCACCCGCAATGGAACGACAGCCGCGACTACGTCCAGTTCGCCGCCATGCCGCTGGGCGTGGACGTGGACCCGGACACCTCGGCCATCGTCGGGCTGAACATCGCAGCCAGCAAGGCGGACCTGGACAGCTTCGGCCTGCCCGGCCTGCAACTGCTCAAGGACGCGAAAAGCGGCCTGGTCAACGGCGTCCGCTGAATGTCGCCGTCGGCTCCGCGGCGCGGTGCCCGGCATGCGCCGCAGCGCGGGTCGGGATCGGCGGCGTCAGGGACCTGCGCACGCGCCCGGACGCGCCAGGCGCAGCGGCCGCACTTGGCGCAGACGCCATCGCCACTGGCCTCCTGCCCACCGCCGCGGCACCGCACCGGATCGTACGCTTGGCGGGAGACAGGCGGATCGGCCGGATCGGCGCGATCGCCAGAAAGCACAAGGCCCCGAGCGAGCAGGGCCTTGGGCGAACGCAGACGCAGGTGTTGGCGAATCAGTCGCCCTGCTGCTTCTGCAGGTGTTCCCAGCGCTCCTGCGCATCGATGGTGCGCTCGGCGGTCAGGCGCGCCTCCAGGCGCTCCAGGCCGATTTCTTCGCCGGTATCCACGCAGTAGCCGTAGTCGCCGGCATCCAGACGCTTGAGCGTGCTGTCGATCTTGCCGATCAGCTTGCGGTAGCGGTCGCGGGTGCGCAATTCCAGCGAGTTCTCGGTCTCGCGGGTGGCGCGCTCGGCCTCGTCGCCGATGTCGCGGACTTCGTCGCGCAGGTTTTCGATGGTCTGCTTGGATTCCTCGACCAGGTCGGCACGCCAGTTGAGCAGGCGCTGGCGGAAGTACTCCTGCTGCAGCGTGCTCATGTACTCCTCGTCGCCGGCCGGCTTGTAGCCCTTGGGCAGGATCGGACGGCCGGTCGCTTCGTCGGTCTTGTACTCGACCACCTTGTACTTGGCCGGCTTGGCCGGGGTGTTGGACTTGGCGGTCACCGCGACGGCGACCTTGCCGGTCGGCTTGGCGATCGGCGCCTTGGGGGTGGATTCGGATTTGGTGGGGGTTTTCGCGGAGGATTTCGAAACGGACACGGGATTCTTATGTGACGGGGCCGAGGGCGCAGCGGGCTTGGCGGCGACCGGCTGGGAAACCGGGGCTGCGGCGGGCGTGGCGGCCTTGGCCGGGACAGACTTGGCCGGCGCCGGCTTGGCAGCCGGCTTCGGTACGGATTTGGCAACCGCCGGGGCGACCGGAGCGGTGGCCTGCTTTGGTTTCACTGCGGGCGTGGCCTGCTTGGCTGCGGTTGCCGCCTGCTTGGCGACCGGCGCGGCGGCGGATTTGGCGGCGGCTTTCGCTGGCTTGGCGGCCGGCTTGGCCGGGGCCTTCTTGGCCGGCGCGGCGGCAACCGGCTTGGGCGCCGGCTTCTTCGCCACCGCCTTGGCCGGAGCCTTCTTGGCCGGCGCGGGCTTGGCTGCCGGCTTCGCCACCGGTTTCTTCAGCGGCTTGGCAGCAGCGGACGCCGTCGCCTTCTTGGCAACGGGCTGGACGGGCTTCTTGGCGGCCTTGACGGCCTTCTTTGCAGGTTTTTTAGCAGCCACGAATCGCTCTTCCTTGGTTTCCCCGGGGCCCGGGAAAGCGGGCCTTTATAGCCTACCCTACCCCCAGCGGCAACCACACCGTCTACACGCTAGTGAACGGCAGGCCGGCGAACGGCGGCCCCGTTGCGCAACTGGCATATCATGGAGCGGTGATCGCCCGCGCTCTCATCGCCTTGCTGCACCTGTACCAGCGCTTCATCAGCCCCCTGCTGGGCCCGCGCTGCCGGTTCGTGCCCAGTTGCTCGGCCTACGCGGTCACCGCCATCGCCCGCTACGGCGCGCTGCGCGGAGGCTGGATGGCCGCCCGCCGCGTCGGCCGCTGCCATCCCTTCCATCCCGGCGGGTTCGACCCGGTGCCCGATCCCGCGGCGCCGCCGGCCTGCCGCTGCCCAGGAAAACACTGAATGTCCTCCTCCACCCTCATCGTCAACGCCCGCCTGGTCAACGAAGGCCAGGAAACCCAGGGCGACCTGCGCATCGCCGACGGCCGTATCGCCGCGATCGCCCCGCAACTGGCCGCCCGCGACGGCGAGACCGTGGTCGACGCCGCCGGGCGCTGGCTGCTGCCCGGCATGATCGACGACCAGGTGCACTTCCGCGAACCCGGCCTGACCCACAAGGGCGACATCGCCAGCGAGTCGGCGGCCGCGGTGGCCGGCGGCCTGACCAGCTTCATGGACATGCCCAACACCAACCCGCCGACCCTGGACGCGGCCGCGCTGCAGGCCAAGTACGACGCCGCCGGCGGCCGCGCCTGGGGCAACTACGGCTTCTACCTGGGCGCCAGCAATGACAACCTGGCCGCGATCCAGACCCTGGACCCGAAGACCGCGCCGGGGATCAAGGTGTTCATGGGCGCCTCCACCGGCAACATGCTGGTCGACAACCCGCAGACCCTGGACGCGATCTTCCGCGACGCGCCGACCCCGATCATCACCCACTGCGAAGACACCCCGACCATCGACGCGACCCTGGCCGCGTTCAAGGAAAAATACGGCGACGCGCTGACCCCGGAGATGCACCCGGACATCCGCTCGCGCGAGGCCTGCCTGAAGTCCTCGCAGCTGGCGGTGTCGCTGGCAAAGAAGCACGGCACCCGCCTGCACGTGCTGCACATCTCCACCGCCGACGAACTGGCGCTGTTCGCGCCCGGCCCGATCCAGGGCAAGCGCATCACCGCCGAAACCTGCATCCATTTCCTGCGCTTCGACCGCGCCGACTACGCGACGCTGGGCAACCTGATCAAATGCAACCCGGCGATCAAGGACGCCAGCGACCGCGAGGCGCTGATCCGCGCGCTGGCCGAGGACGTGATCGACGTGCTCGCCACCGACCACGCGCCGCACACCTGGGAAGAGAAGAGCAAGCCGTACGCGCAGGCGCCGTCGGGCCTGCCGCTGGTGCAGTACGCGCTGGTCGCGGCGCTGGAACTGGTCCACGAAGGCCGGCTCAGCGTGGCCCAGGTGGTGCACAAGTTCGCGCATGCGCCGGCGCTGCTGTTCGACGTGCAGCAGCGCGGCTTCCTGCGCGAGGGCTACCACGCCGACCTGGTGCTGATCGACGACACCGCCTTCACCGTGCGCCGCGAGGACATCCTGTCCAAGTGCGGCTGGTCGCCGTTCGAAGGCCGCAGCTTCCGCTCCAAGATCGCCGCGACCTGGGTCAACGGCGAACTGGCCTGGGACGGCACCCGCCTGGTCGGCAGCCCGAACGGGCAGCGCCTGGCGTTCGACCGCTGATGCGACGCGCACGCTTGCCGGGCGCCGCGCTGGCGCTCGGCCTGCTGGCCTCGGCGCTGGCGATGCCGTCGCTGCAGGCGCAGACCGGCGCCGCCGCCAGCGCCGACACGCGCAGCGTATTCCCCGCCAGCGCCTCGCAGGGCGCGCTGGTGATCGGCAAGGTGGCGCCCGGCAGCCGCGTGCAGTACGCCGGGCGCACGCTGCGGGTCAGCGGCTACGGCAGCGTGGTGTTCGGCATCGGCCGCGACGAACGCGGCCCGCTGCGGATCCTGGTGCAGCGCGCCGACGGCTCCAACGAAACCATCGACATCGCGGTGACCCCGCGCGACTGGCCGCTGGAACGCGTCAACGGCGTGCCGCCGAAGACGGTCAACCCGCCGCCGGCGATCGCCGAGCGGATCAAGCGCGAGCAGGCGCAGGTCGTCGCCGCGCGCGACCGCGACGACGACCGCACCGACTTCGCCGCCCCCTTCATCTGGCCGGTGCAGGGCCGCATCAGCGGCCGCTTCGGCAACGCCCGCGTGTACAACGGGCAACCCGGCGCCGGCCACTCCGGCATGGACATCGCCGTGCCCACCGGCACCCCGGTCAAGGCGCCGGCGGCCGGCGTGGTCACCTTCGCCGCGCCGGACCTGTACCTGACCGGCGGCACCGTGCTGCTCGATCACGGCTACGGAGTCAGCTCCAACTTCCTGCACCTGTCGCGGATCGACGTGAAGGTCGGCGACCGCATCGCCCAGGGCCAGGTGATTGGCGCGGTCGGCGCCACCGGGCGCGCGACTGGGCCGCATCTGCATTGGGGGATGAACTGGTTCGACGTGCGCATCGATCCATTGTTGGTGCTGGAGCGCACCAAGTAACAGCCTGGCGGTTCGCCTGCGGCGGCGCGCGGCGGCGCGTTCTTCATCTCCGTGGCCGAAGCGTTCGTCTTGCGCGGTTCGACGTGCGCATCGATCCGCTGTTGGTGCTGGAGCGCACGAAGTAACATCCTGGCGGTTCGCCCGCAGCGGCGCGCGGCGGCACGTTCTTCATCGATGACACCCGATGCAGTCCCTTGCGCGTCGATCCGCTGCTGGTGCTGGAGCGGACCAAGTAACCGGTTGTGCTTTTTTGTGGGAGCGACTTCAGTCGCGACGGGCCTTACCGGTAGAGCCCGTCGCGACTGAAGTCGCTCCCGCAAATGTCGCTCGCTGTCGTGTCAAAGCGTACTTGCCCTTCGCAGGAACGACTCCGGGTGGCCTCGCGCCATCCGTCTCGATCGACGCGGCGGTGGACCTTCCGGCTTCGGACAAGGTCGCGGCTGAAGCCGTTCCTACAGCGCACCCGGCAAGTACCCGCGCGCCTTGTAGGAGCGGCTTCAGCCGCGACCGGCACCATCCGCCAACGCACTATCGCAGCTGTCGCAATTCCTGCTCCAACAGCTTGGCGCTACGCCGGCGCATCCTCCGCCTGCAGCAGCCGGCCCAGCACCACGTGCGAAGGGCTGTTGGCCAGGTCCAGCGGCATCACCAGCTTGGGATTGGGATGTGGCAGCGGCGTCGGCGTGGCATCGGCGGCCGCTTCCACCAGCAGCGAACCGTCGTCCAGCGCCTGATTGGTCACCGGCAGCGGCTCCAGGCCCAGCCCAGCGCGCACCGCATTGGCGCGCGCGGCCAGCTCGTCGTCGCCAACCACGGTCAGCGACGCCGCCAGCATGCCCGCCGGCGCGCCTTCCACCGCGGCCAGGCGCTGCGCCACGTCGCCGAGCGCCTGCTGCCGCTGCGGATGCAACAACTGCCACACCTCTTCCCACAGCGCCTTCCAGTCCATGTCCGGAAACGGCAGGTGGGTCGGCCCGCTGAGCACGATCTGCGGCGCCAGCCGTCCGCTCGGCTGCGCGTCGCACTCGGCCAGGGCACGGTACACCACCTCGCTGCACACCATGTGCGAGGGGTTGTCGCGGACCAGATGGTCCAGCGCCTCGCGTACCACGATCCGCGCCAGCCAGTGCTGCGGCCACTTGCCGCGGATCGCCACCAGCACGCCCAGCGTGGCCAGGCTGTCCAGCGGATACGGCACGCCGAGCAGCGACTGCGCCTTGGCCAGCACGCTGGCGCGATCGGCATCGTCCAGCGCGACGCCGGCGTAGCTGAGCGGACGGTAGGCGTCGATCAGCAGATAGTTGCCGGTATCGGCCAGCCGCTGCTGCAGCGGATAGCGGCGCACGCCCTTGGCTGCGGCCTCGATGAGGTCGCCCTGGTCGGCCACGATCGCGGCATGGCTGTAGATGCTGTCGCCGCACCAGGCGATCAGCTCCGAGACCGGGCCGCGGCCCAGTTGCAGCAGGATGTCGGCAACGCGCAGTTGCGTGGGATCGATCGGGGAAACGGCGGGGCTTGCGGTCATGGCGGCGACTCCTCGTGGGTGGACGTGATCGGGGATACGCTGACCCGGTTGCGGCCGGCGGCCTTGCTGGCGTAGAGCGCGGCGTCGGCGCGCTGCAGCAGCGACTCGATGCTCTCGCCCGGCTGCCATTGGGCCACGCCGACGCTCAGCGTGCATGACAGCGTCTGCCCGCCGCGCTGCAGCGGCTGTTCGTGCAGATGCCGGCGGATGTCTTCGGCCACGCGCTGCGCCGCGGCGAGGGTGGCGCCCGGCATCAACACCAGCATTTCGTCGCCGCCCTGGCGGCCGAGCGTGTCGGTGCTGCGCAGGCGCGCGCGGGCGCAGGCGGCGACCCAGCGCAGGCAGTCGTCGCCGGCGCCGTGGCCATGCACGTCGTTGATGCGCTTGAAATGATCGATGTCGATATAGGCCACGGCCAGCGGCTGCGTGGCGGCCATGGCATCCAGCATCGCTTGCGCCAGGCGCTGCTGCATCGCCGCGCGGGTCAGCATGCCGGTGAGGCCGTCCACCGTCGCCAGCCGGTTCACCCGGTCGCGGTCGCGGCGCAGTTCCAGCATCTGTTCGGCCAGGCCGATCGTCACCAGCAGGCAGGAAATGGCCAGCGCCAGGCTGATGCCGTGCGCCACCCAAGGCGTGGCCTGGTCCAGGCGCAGCCATCCGCTCAGTTCCAGGCAGCGCAGCACGCATAACGTCAGCAGGGGCGCCCACGACGCCAGCAGGTGCCAGGCGTAGCGCTGCCCGCGCAAGGCAAGCAGCAGGCAGCACGGCAGCAGCAACATGGCGCTGACGATAAGCGCGAGGTTGCCGAGCAGACTCAGCCAGGATGCGGCCGAGACCACGCAGGCCGCGGCGATGCACAGCAGGAATATGGCGCAGGCCCGCAGCACCCGGTCCAGCCGCGGCAGATGCCGGTGCATTTCCAGCTGCCGGCGCTGGAAGTTGATGATGAAGAAGCCGCCGAGCGCCGCCACGATCCGTATCGGCACCGGCGAGGAAGCGAACAACACGTCCAGGCCCGGTACCGCCCGCGCTTCGCCGCCGATGCCGAGCAGGTACAGCAGCACGCACAGGACGTTGGCGGTGAAATAGCCGTAGACCCGCTCGCGCAACCGCGCCCACAGCGCGATCGCCAGGATCGCCAGCACCGCGGTCGAGCCGATGATGAAGGCGCGCCAGCCGACGTAGTGCAGATCGTCGCGGTGCACCTGCGCCAGCGGCGCGATCGACACCGGCATCGGGATCGCCGCCGGCGCATGCACCCGCAGCCACACCGAGGCGCCCTGCGGCAGGCCGTGCGGCAGCGCGATGACCAGCGCGCGGGGCGAATAGCGCAGGTCGGCGTCGGCGCCGTACAGCGCGTGCCGGGTCGGCGTGGCCTGGCCCGGCACCCAGGCTTCGATCCGGGTCAGATACGGTGCCTGCAGCACCAGTTGCGGATCGCCGTCGATGCCGATCGCGCGGTCGGCGCGGACGCGCCACCAGGTCGGCGTCTTCAGCGGCTCGTACAGGGCGCTGGCATGCGCACCGTCCTGCAATTGCGCCAGATGCGCGCCCGCCACCACCTCCGCGGCGGGCGGATCGGCCGGCAGGCGTTGCAAGTGCACATGCTGCGCGAACGCGCCTTCGGCCACGCACAGGCACAGCAACAGCAGCAAACGCGCGCAACGGCACAAACGCGTCATACGTCGATCAGGACCAGTCGACGCGAAGGGGATGGGCCATGTCGCCACGTCCGGCGTGCAACGGCTGGCGCCTGGCGCCGCGGCAGGCGCGCCGCGCGTCGGCGACGCGCGCGCCCGCCTGGGCGACGGCCACGGCAGACCCACGGAACACGCTTGAGCGCGCCCGGTACGGCGCCATCATGCGCTCGCTCATTGGCCTACATCCCACTCGGTCTTCCTCGTCGCGTCCGCGCCAACACGGCGTTGCCCGTCCCGCACCGGACTGACGGCCCCCTGAAATCTGTCCCCGAGGATAGCGCAGCCGCCGCCGCCGATCGTATCCAAATGCAGCTGCGGATCGAACCCGCGGTGCCATGCTGCTTTGCGGTATAACCCTGAAGCGGTCAGCGTAAAAGCGGCCGGCCCGGCGCCGGCAACGGCGCGCAATGCGCAATCGCAGTCCCCGCGGTGGTTCGCCGCGGCGTTCGCTCTCCCTCCCCCCGTCCAGGAGATGTGCGCAATGACGATCGACAAGCTCAAACCCACCCTCGGCACCCTGCACCTGTGGGGCATCGCCGTAGGCCTGGTGATCTCCGGCGAATACTTCGGCTGGAGCTACGGCTGGGGCGCCGCCGGCACGCTCGGCTTCCTGGTCACCACCGTGCTGGTGGCGGTGATGTACACCTGTTTCATCTTCAGCTTCACCGAACTGACCACCGCCATTCCCAACGCCGGCGGCCCGTTCGCCTACAGCCTGCGCGCGTTCGGCACCGCCGGCGGAATGATCGCCGGCATCGCCACGCTGATCGAGTTCGTGTTCGCGCCGCCGGCGATCGCGATGGCGATCGGCGCCTACCTCAACGTGCAGTTCCCGACCCTGGACCCGCGCCTGGCCGCGGTCGGCGCCTATGCCATCTTCATGACCTTGAACATCCTCGGCGTCGGCATCGCCGCCACCTTCGAACTGATCGTCACGGTGCTGGCGGTGATCGAGCTGCTGGTGTTCATGGGCGTGGTCGCGCCGGGTTTCAGCGTTGCCAACTTCGTGCGCGGCGGTTGGGCCGGGTCGGACACGTTCAGCGTGGCGGCGATCGGCGGCATCTTCGCCGCGATCCCGTTCGCGATCTGGTTCTTCCTGGCGATCGAGGGCGCGGCGATGGCCGCCGAGGAAGCCAAGGATCCCCGGCGCACCATCCCGCGCGCCTACATCGCCGGCATCCTGACCCTGGTGACGCTGGCGTTCGGGGTGATGATCATGGCCGGCGGCGTCGGCGACTGGCGCACCCTGTCCAACATCAACGATCCGCTGCCGCAGGCGATGAAGGCGGTGGTCGGGCACAACTCGACCTGGCTGCACATGCTGGTGTGGATCGGCCTGTTCGGCCTGGTGGCCAGCTTCCACGGCATCATCCTGGGCTATTCGCGGCAGTTCTTCGCGCTGGCGCGCGCCGGCTTCCTGCCGCATGGCCTGGCCAGGCTGTCGCGCTTCCGCACCCCGCACCGCGCGATCCTGGCCGGCGGCGTAGTCGGCGTGGCGGCGATCTACAGCGACGGGCTGGTGCAGGTGCAGGGCATGTCGCTGACCGCGGCGATGATCACCATGTCGGTGTTCGGCGCGATCGTCATGTACATCATGAGCATGCTCAGCCTGTTCAAGCTGCGCCGCGCCGAACCGCAGCTGGAACGCAGCTACCGCGCGCCCGGCTATCCGCTGGTGCCGGCGCTGGCGTTGCTGCTGGCGTTGGTGTGCCTGGCGGCGATGGTGTGGTTCAACGCGCTGCTGGCGCTGGTATTCCTGGGCCTGATGCTGCTCGGCGCCGGCTGCTGCGCGCTGAGCCTGCGCAGCAACGGCGGCGTCATCGCCGCCGAGGCCACCAGCGAGGCATGATCGACGACACGGCGCCCGCCGCGCGCGGGCGCCTGCAGGAGAATCCGGCATGAGCGGTTTCGCACACAGCGTCGGCGGCCAGACCTGGCGCTTCGACGACCTCAAGGACCTGCTGGCCAAGGCCACCCCGGCGCGCTCGGGCGACCGCCTGGCCGGGCTGGCCGCGGCCAGCGAGCCGCAGCGGGTGGCGGCGCAGATGGCGCTGGCCGACCTGCCGCTGCGGCACTTCCTGCAAGAGGCGGTGATTCCCTACGAAGACGACGAGGTGACCCGGCTGATCGTCGACAGCCACGACGCGGCCGCGTTCGCGCCGGTGGCGCACCTGACCGTGGGCGGCTTCCGCGACTGGCTGCTCAGCGAAGCGGCCGACGAGGCCGCGCTGGCGGCGCTGGCACCGGGCCTGACCCCGGAGATGGCCGCGGCGGTGTCCAAGCTGATGCGCATCCAGGACCTGGTGCTGGTGGCGCAGAAGATCCGCGTGGTCACCGCGTTCCGCAACACGCTCGGATTGCGCGGGCGGCTGTCCACGCGCCTGCAGCCCAACCATCCCACCGACGACCTGGCCGGCATCGCCGCCAGCGTGCTCGACGGGCTGCTATACGCCAACGGCGATGCGGTGATCGGGATCAACCCGGCCAGCGACAACACCCAGACCATCTGCGAACTGCTGAAGATGCTCGACGCGGTGATCGCCGGCTACCAGATCCCGACCCAGGCCTGCGTGCTGACCCACGTGACCACCTCGATCGAGGCGATCGAGCGCGGCGTGCCGCTGGACCTGGTGTTCCAGTCCATCGCCGGCACGCAGAAGGCCAACGCCAGCTTCGGCATCGACCTGGCGCTGCTGCAGCAAGGCTACGAGGCCGGACTGAGCCTCAAGCGCGGCAGCGTCGGCGACAACGTGATGTATTTCGAGACCGGCCAGGGCAGCGCGCTGTCGGCCGACGCGCACCACGGCGTGGACCAGCAGACCTGCGAGGTGCGCGCCTACGCGGTGGCGCGCCGCTTCAAGCCGCTGCTGGTCAACACCGTGGTCGGCTTCATCGGCCCCGAATACCTGTACGACGGCAAGCAGATCATCCGCGCCGGCCTGGAAGACCACTTCTGCGGCAAGCTGCTCGGCGTGCCGATGGGTTGCGACATCTGCTACACCAACCATGCCGAAGCCGACCAGGACGACATGGACGTGCTGCTGACACTGCTCGGCACCGCCGGGATCAACTTCATCATGGGCATTCCCGGCTCCGACGACGTGATGCTCAACTACCAGACCACCTCGTTCCACGATGCGCTGTACGCGCGCCAGGCGCTGGGCCTGCGCCCGTCGCCGGAGTTCGAAGCCTGGCTGGAACGGCTGGACATCCTGCGCATCGACAACGGCCGCTTCCGCCTCGGCCACGAGCCGCCGGCCGCGTTCCGGCGCGCGCTGGCGCAACTGAACTGAGCGGGCCGCGCATGCACGACGACAGCGAACGCCCTGCCCGCGCCGATCCCTGGGCCGCGCTGCGCCGGCTGACTCCGGCGCGCATCGCCCTGGGCCGGACCGGCACCAGCCTGCCGACCGCTGCGCAGCTGGATTTCCAGTTCGCGCATGCGCAGGCGCGCGACGCGGTGCATCTGCGCTTCGATCCGGCACCGCTGGCCGCGGCGCTGGACGCGCGCGGCCGCGATCACGTCGCGCTGCACAGCGCCGCGGCCGACCGCCACATCTACCTGCAGCGGCCCGACCTGGGCCGCCGGCTGAGCGAGGACGCGGCCAGCGAACTGCGCGGCCGCATCGCCATGCAGCACCGCAGCTACGACCTGGCCGTGGTGGTGGCCGACGGCCTGTCGGCGCTGGCGGTACATCGCCACGCCACGCCGATGCTGGAACGCATCGACGCGCTGGCCGCGGCCGAAGGCTGGACGCTGGCGCCGGTGGCGCTGGTCGAACAGGGGCGCGTGGCGATCGGCGACGAGATCGGCGAACTGCTGGACGCGCGCATGAGCGTGGTGCTGATCGGCGAGCGCCCCGGCCTCAGTTCGCCGGACAGCCTTGGGCTGTACTTCACCTACGCCCCGCGCGTGGGCCTCAACGACGCCTGCCGCAACTGCATCTCCAATGTGCGCGAGGCCGGCCTGAGCTATGCGCAGGCCGCGCACAAACTGGCCTGGCTGATGCGCGAGGCGTGCCGGCGGCAGCTGTCCGGCGTGCAGTTGAAGGACCAGGCCGACACGCCGGCGCTGTCGGCCACCGACGAGGCGGCGCCCAAGTCGCTGGGCAATTTCCTGATCCCGGAGTGAGCCGCGCCCTGCCCGTCCGCGCGATGGGCAGGGCCGGCGCAGACGCATCGGTGCGCGCGCACGCCATGGTCTTGGCAAGCATCGGCGCTGCGCACGGCCAGGCTTGCGCAACGCATCCTCACCGACGCTGCCATCACCCGAATCCTGACCCGACATCCCTCAAGCGTCGCGCAGCGCCGTGGCGCAACGCAGCAGCCGGCGCGAAGCGCTAGCGCTGCCGCCGACTGGCCTGGGATCCGCTTCCGCCCAAGCGCAGCAATCCATCACACAAGTCGTGCCGGCGGACCCAGTGCCTGGAAACGCCTACCGCGCCAAACCGTGATCGCTCCGCCACAACCGCGATTTGGCTGCGGCATCGAACGGCAGCGCGCCGAGGCGCGCCTAGCATTCGCGCCGGCCACGCCATGGCCGCCGATCGCCTCCATGCGGCCACCGAATGACACCGGTATCAATCCGGTATCGACGGCGCTGCAGCCGGGGCGCAACAGGTCCCATCCCAAACCCGAGAGCACACGCCATGACCGCATCGCGCTGGTTCCAGATTCCCGCCACCCTCGCCCTGGCCGGCGGCGCCATCGCCACCGCCTGGGCGCTGACCGGTACCGCCTCCCGGCCGCAACTGACCAGTTCGGAAGCGGCCAACCAGACCGTCGCCAAGCACCTGGCCCAGGCCGGCACCATCGGCGCACTGACGACCGACAACTGGAACCCCAGCGCCGGCGTCGCCCTGCTCACCGCCGACTACGCGGTCGCCGTCGACGGCTCCACCCGCTACCGCACCGTACAGGCCGCGGTCGATGCCGCGGTCGCGGCTGGCGGCACGATGCGGCGCTACATCAGCGTCAAGCCCGGCACCTACAGGGAAGTGGTCTGCGTGCCCGCGGCGGCGCCGCCGATCACCCTGTTCGGCCTGGGCAGCGCGCCGGCCAACACCACCATCAGCTTCGGCAACGCCAACCCGACGCCGAAACCCAGCGGCAGCGCCACCCATCCCTGCGCCAGCAACGCGTCCAGCACCACCGTCGGCACCTCCGACAGCGGCACCGTCACCGTGCGCGCGGCGCAGTTCCAGGCGCGCAACCTGGCGATCGTCAACAGCTACGTCGAGGACACCTACGCCAGCAGCAACCAGTCGGCGGTGGCGCTGGCGCTGCGCGGCGACAAGGCGGTGCTGGAGAACGTAGTGCTCACCGGCAACCAGGACACTCTGCTGGTCAGCGCCGGCAGCGCCAACGCGGTGATCCGCGCGTTCTTCAAGGGCGGCAGCATCGAGGGCGACACCGACTTCATCTTCGGCTCGGGCGTGGCCGTGTTCTCCGGCAGCACCATCCGCTACACCGCCGTGCGCCGCGGCGCCGGCAACGGCGGGGTGATCTTCGCCCCCAGCACCCGTCCCGGCAGCGGCTACGGTTTCCTGGCCGTGGCCAGTACCTTCGATGCGGTCGGCAGCCCGTCGGCGAACACCGTGTACCTGGGCCGCGCCTGGGACGAGAGCGTCGGCAGCCTGTCCAACTACGTCAACGGCAGCTCGCCCAACGGCAAGGTGGTGATCCGCGAATCCAGCCTGGGCGCGCACGTGCGCAAGAGCGCGCCATGGAACGCGTCCACGGTCGGCCGCCCGTATTGCAGCAGCGGCTGCACGCAGTCGGCCAACCGTTTCTACGAGTACGCCAACAGCGGCGCCGGCAGCGCCAACTGAGCCGCGCGCCTGGATCGGCCGTGCCCGGCGCTCAGCCCAGGCCGGCCCACCAGGCGCGCCACAGCGTGGCCATCTGGCTCGGCGGCTTGCGCGCGGCGCGGGCCTGCTGCGCGATCCGCGCACGCGCCAGCGCCGACACGATGCGCCGCGGCCGCGGCCCGTCCACGCGCCGCGGCCAGCGCTGCAGCAAGGCCTGCGCCCAGCGCTGCTGCGCCTGCGCCGCCTCGCCGCCGCGCAGCGACAGCGGCACCGCGGCGATGCCGGCGTCGGCCAGCCGCTGCGCCAGCACCTGCGTGGCCAGCGCCGCCGCCGCGTCGCGCTGTCCCTCGAACACGGCGCATTCGACCTGCGCCGCGGCCAGCGCGAACGCCTCCAGGCGCTCGTAGGCATGCGCCGGATCGGCCGCGGCCGCGCGCGAGGCGAGCAGCCCCGGCAAGGCCTCGGCCAGCTGCGCCCATGGCGCGGCGACCGGCTCCAGCACCCGCCCCAGCGGATGCCGCGAGCGCTGCCCGGCCCAACTGCGCAATTCCTCGCCCCACCACGCCAGCTTGGCGTCGGCTGGCAGCGGATCGCCGGCGATGTTGAGAATGTCGTCGAATTCCTGCAGCAGCGCGAACCAGGCTACCGCGCGCGTGCGCTGCTGCGCCGGCACGAAGGTCTCGGCCACGGTCCATTCCGGCCAGCGGCTGCGCCATTTGTCGAGGAAGGCATCCAGGGCGGAGGTGCTGCTCATGCGATCGGGAAGTCCGGAAGGTCAGGAAGCTGCGGCGCGCCGGGCCAGGCGCGCGCATCGAGCAAGTCGGCGGGCGCGGCGACCAGCGCATCGGCGCGCCAGGCCAGCGGATCCTCGCCGTCCAGGCGATAGCCCCACAGCACCGCCACCGAGGCCATGCCGGCGGCGCGCGCGGCGAGGATGTCGCGTTCGTCGTCGCCGACGTAGGCGACCTGCGCTGGCGGTACGTCGATGCGCTGCGCGGCGACCTGCAGCGGCAGCGGATGCGGCTTGCGCTCGGCCAGGGTGTCGCCGCCGATCAGCACCGCGCAACGCCGTTCCCAGCCCAGCTGCGGCAGGATCAGCCGCGCCAGGTATTCGGGCTTGTTGGTGACGATGCCCCACACGCAGCCGGCATCTTCCAGCCGCTGCAGCAGCGCCGCGATGCCGTCGAACAGCTGCGAATACCGGCCGATCCGCGTTTCGTACCGGCGCAGGAAATCGGGAATCAGCGCATCGCGCTCCGCGGGCGGCAACTCGGGAAAGGCGACGCCCAGCATCGCCCGCGAGCCCTTGGACACCACCGGGCGCAACTGCTCGAGGGTCAACGCATCGCGCCCGCGTTCGGCCAGCAGCGCATTGGCGGCGGCCAGCAGATCCGGCGCGCTATCGAGCAGCGTGCCATCCAGGTCGAACAGCACCGCGCGCGGGAAATTCCCCGATGCCGCGGCCTGCGGCGGCTGAGCGCCGCGATCCTGGCTTCGGGAATCGGAAGGCATCACGCGCACGCACGCATGCTGTTGCCAATCCCGAATCCCGACTCCCGAATCACGGCTTCACCGCACACGCCAAGTAATTCACCTCGGTGCGCGTGGACAGCCGCGCGCGGTTGCGCCACGGCTCGTACAGCATGCCGCTGACGTCGTGCAGCTGCAGCTCGGCCTGGCGCAGCCACGCCGCCAGTTCGGCCGGCTTGATGAAATCCTGGTAGCGGTGGGTGCCGGTGGGCAGCAGCCGCGCCACGTACTCGGCGCCGACGATGGCCAGCGCGAACGCGACCGGGGTGCGGTTGAGCGTGGACAGGAACAGCTGGCCGCCGGGCTTGAGCAGGGTCGCGCAGGCGCGCACGATCGCCGCCGGATCGGGCACGTGCTCGAGCATCTCCATGCAGGTGATCGCGTCGAAGCTGCCCGGGCGCTCGGCGGCCAGGTCCTCGACCGACTGCACGCGGTAGTCGACCTCCACCCCGGATTCGAACTGGTGCAGCCGCGCCACCTTGACCAGTTCCGGCGACAGGTCGATCGCGGTGACCTGCGCGCCCTCCTTGGCCAGCGCCTCGCTGAGCAGACCGCCGCCGCAGCCCACGTCGAGCACGCTGGCGCCGCGCAGCGGCAGCCGCTCGGCGACGTAGCGCAGGCGCACCGGGTTCAGCGCGTGCAGCGGTTTCTGCGGGCCGTCGGCGTCCCACCAGCGGGTGGCCAGCGCGCCGAACTTGTCCAGTTCGGCCTGATCGAAATTGGCGGACGTATTGGAAGCGGAAGCGGTCATGGCGGCGTCTCGGTTGGGCCGCGCGCGGATCGCGGCACGGCAGTAAAGCGGATCAGGCGTGCACGCTGCGGATGCGTTCGCGCCACTGCCGCGCGTTGGCGACCAGCGCATCGGTATCCATGTCCACCAGCACGCGCTGATCGAGCTTGCGCTGGCCGGCGATCCACACGTCGCTGACCTGCTGCCGGCCGGCCGCGTAGACCAGCTGCGACAGCACGTTGTGCAGCGGCTGGGTTTCCAGCGCCGACAGGTCCACGCAGATCAGGTCGGCCTGCTTGCCGACCTCGATCGAACCGATCTTCTCGCCGAAGCCGAGCGCGCGCGCGCCGCCCAGCGTGGCCGCGCGCAGCGTGGTGGCCGCGTCCAGCGCGGTGGCGTCGTTGGCCACCGCCTTGGCCAGGATCGCTGCGGTGCGGTTCTCGCTGAACATGTCCAGATCGTTGTTGCTGGCGCAGCCGTCGGTGCCGATCGCCAGGTTCACGCCCGCGCGCTGCAGCGCGCAGGCCGGGCAGAAGCCGGAGGCGAGCTTGAGGTTGGATTCGGGGCAATGCACCACGCTCACCCCGCGCTCGGCGCACAGGTGGATCTCCGCGTCGGTGAGCTGGGTCATGTGCACCGCGATCAGGCGGTCGTTGACCAGGCCCAGCCGGTCCAGCCGCGCCAGCGGGCGCTGGCCGTACTGCTTGAGCGAGTCGGCGATTTCCTGCGCGGTCTCGTGGGTGTGCAGGTGCACCGGCACGTCGAGCTGGTCGGACAGCATCCGCACCCGCTCGAAGTTGGCGTCGTTGACCGTGTACGGCGCGTGCGGGGCGAAGGCGATGCCGATCAGCGGATCGTCGCGCCACTGGTCGTGCACCTCGCAGGCGCGTTCGAAGTATTCGTCGGAGGTCTTGGCCCAGGCGGTCGGGAAATCGATGATCACCGTGCCCACCCGCGCGCGGAAACCGTGCTGCTTGTACACCGCGGCCTGCACGTCGGAGAAGAAGTAGTTCTCGTTGGCGCAGGTGGTGCCGCCGCGCAGCATCTCGGCGATCGCCAGCGCGGTGCCGTCGGCGACGAACTCCGGGCCGATCACCGCGGTCTCCACCGGCCAGATATGCTGCTGCAGCCACACCATCAGCGGCAGGTCGTCGGCGATGCCGCGCAGCAGCGTCATCGGGTTGTGGGTGTGCGCGTTGACCAGACCCGGCAGCAGCGCCGCGTCCGGGCGCGACACGGTGCGCGCGGCGGCGAAACGCGCACGCGCCTCGGCAGTCGGCAGCACCGCGACGATCTCGCTGCCGCGCACTGCCACTGCGTGGTCTTCCAGCACCACCGCATGCGGCTCGATCGGGACCACGTAGCCGGCTTCGATCAGCAGGTCGCAGGATTCGGGAATGGAGGTCATCGCAGATGCTCTGGAAAAGGAAGAATCAAGTCGCCGCGACTGCCTGCAGGATGCGCCGCCGGTACACGCGCATCACCACCCACTGCAGCACGAACACCGCCACGAAGCCCAGCCGCCCGAGTACCGGTGCGACCATCGCCAGCGGGATGCACAGCGCGAACACCACCGGCGCGACCGCCACGCGCAGCGTCATCGCCCGCGCCTGCAGCGCGCCCAGCCGCTGCACCAGGCCTTCCTTGCGCACCGCGTAGGCATGCATCAGGTAGGCGGCCGCACCGATCGCGGCCAGATGCGCGCAATACACCGCGAACGCTTCGTGGCTGCCGAAATAGTCCGAATACAGCGCGGTGGAAAACGGCAGCAGGCCGATCAGCAGCAGTTGCAGCACGTTGAGCCAGATCAGCCGGTCGTCGAACTGGCGGATATGCCGGCACAGCTGCATGTGCGACTTCCAGAACAACGCGGTGACCAGGAAGCTCACCGCGAAACCGATGAACAGCGGCAACATCCCGTGCAACGCGGCCAGGATGCCGCCTGCGGCCTCGACCTGGGCATGCCCCGGCACCTTGATCTCCACCGCCAGCAAGGTGATGGCGATGGCGAACACCGCATCGCTGAAGAACACGACCCGGTCGTGCGGGTACTTGGCATCGGCGCTGTCGGCGTGGCTCATGGTCGCGGGAATTCCTGGAAACGGATCGGCCGCGATCGCCGCACGGCGATTCGGCATTGCATCGGCATGGCGGCCGCACGCGGCGAACGCATGCGACCGGCTGCCGTCCACCGCAGCCGCTGCCGGCGGGCGGCCACGTGCCGCCCGGCCGCGCGGGCCGTCGGCTTACTTGACGCGCGAGAAGTACTCGCCCGAGCGGGTATCGACCTTGATGATTTCGTCCTGGCCGACGAACAGCGGCACCCGCACCACCGCGCCGGTTTCCAGCGTGGCCGGCTTGCCGCCGCCGCCGGAGGTGTCGCCGCGCACGCCGGGGTCGGTCTCGACGATCTTCAGTTCGACGAAGTTCGGCGGGGTGACCTGGATCGGGGTGCCGTTCCACAGCGTCACCACGCAATCCTCCTCGCCCTTGATCCACTTGGCGGCGTCGCCGACGCCGGTCTTGTCGGCCTGCACCTGCTCGAAGGTTTCCTGCTGCATGAAGTGCCAGTACTCGCCGTCGGTGTACAGGTACTGCATGTTGGTATCGACCACGTCGGCCGCTTCCAGGCTGTCGGTCGCCTTCATGGTCAGTTCGACCACGCGCCCGGACTTGATGAAGCGGTACTTGATGCGGGTGAAGGCCTGGCCCTTGCCCGGCTTGACGTATTCGGTATCGGTGATGATCGCGGGCTCGCTGTTGACCAGGATCTTCATCCCGTTCTTGACGTCGTTCATGCCGTAGCTGGCCATCTGAAACTCCTCGGGTAAGGCAAACCCGCCGCGTTCGGCGGCCGGCCGGATAGAATGGAAAGCCCCGCCGCAACCGGCGGGCACTCGTTTTATGACCGCATATGATAACCGCAGCCCCCCGCCCGATGCAGCCGTCCCCGTCCCCCGCCGTCCTGGCCCCGCCGCGCTGGCAGCAGCTGTGGCGCGATGCGGTGCGCGACCCGCACGCGTTGCTGGCGCTGCTGGGGCTGGACCCGCAGGCGCTCGGCGTCTCCGAACAGGCTGCGACGCAATTTGCGCTGCGCGTGCCGCGCGGCTTCGTCGCGCGCATGCGCCATGGCGACCCGCACGACCCGCTGTTGCGCCAGGTGCTGCCGATCGACGCCGAACTGCGCCGGGTGCCGGGCTTCGCGCTGGACGCGGTCGGCGACGCCGCGGCCAAGAAGGCCGACGGGGTGATCCAGAAATACCGCGGCCGCGCGCTGCTGGTCGCCACCGGCAGCTGCGCGGTGCACTGCCGCTACTGCTTCCGCCGCCACTTCCCGTATGCCGAGGAAACCGCCGCGCGCGACGGCTGGCGCGAGGCGGTGGCGGCGATCGCCGCCGATCCGGACATCGACGAAGCGATCCTGTCCGGCGGCGACCCGCTGTCGCTGGTCACCTCCAAGCTGGTCGAGTTGACCGAAGCGCTGGCGGCCATTCCGCACCTCAAGCGCCTGCGCATCCATAGCCGCCTGCCGGTGGTGCTGCCCGAGCGCGTCGATGCGCCGCTGCTGGCCTGGCTGCGCGCGCTGCCGTGGCCGGTGGCGTTCGTGATCCACGCCAACCACGCCAACGAATTCGATGCCAGCGTGGATGCCGCGCTGGCGCAGCTGCGCGGCACCGGCGCGCAACTGTTGAATCAGGCGGTGCTGCTGCGCGGGGTCAACGACAGCGTCGCCGCACTGGCCGCCTTGAGCGAGCGCAGCTTCGCCGCCGGCGTGCTGCCCTACTACCTGCACCAATTGGACAAGGTCGAAGGCGTGGCCCATTTCGAAGTGGACGACGCCACCGCGCGCGCGCTGCACCAGGCGCTGGCCGCGCGACTGTCCGGATATCTGGTGCCGAAGCTGGTGCGTGAGATCCCTGGCGATACCGGCAAGCGCGCGCTCTGAGGGGCCGGGATTCGGGATTTGGGATTGGGGATTCGGAAAAGCGGGTTCCGGTGCGCGATACCTGAAAGGGCGCAAATGGCTTTCGCTTTTCCGAATCCCCAATCCCGAATCCCCAATCCCAGCTCTTCAAAGGGAGACCTCGATGAATGCCTTGACCAAGACCTGGCGCCGCCGGCACTGCCGTTTCGGACTCGTGGCGCTGCTTGCGGCGGCCGCAAGCGCAGCGGTCGCGGCGGAGCCGACACCGGCCGCCGGCTCCAATCCGATCGTCCGCGACACCTTCACCGCCGACCCCGCGCCGCTGGTGGTCGGCGACACGCTGTATCTGTACGTCGGCCACGACGAGGCGCAGCGCGACGAGATGTTCACCATGCGCGAGTGGCTGGTGTATTCGACCAAGGACATGAAGACCTGGACCGCCCACGCCCCGATCATGCACGTCAAGGATTTCAAGTGGGCCAAGCAGGACGCCTGGGCCTCCCAGGCGATAGAAAAGAACGGCAAGTTCTATTTCTACGCGGCGGTGGAGCACGATGCCACGCATCCGGGCAAGGCGATCGCGGTGGCGGTGGCGGATACGCCGACCGGCCCGTTCGTGGACGCGCGCGGCTCGGCGCTGATCAGCAACGAAATGACGCCCAAGGGCACGCACAGCTGGGAAGACATCGACCCGACCGTGCTGACCGACGACGACGGCACCACCTGGATCGCCTGGGGCAATCGCCAGTGCTACCTGGCCAAGCTCAAGCCGAACATGATCGAACTCGACGGCCCGATCCGCGAGATCACCCCGCCGCATTTCGAGGAAGGCCCATGGCTGCACAAGCGCGGCGATCTGTATTACCTGACCTACGCGTCGCTGGACCGGGCCACGCAACGCGACGAACACGTGTCCTATGCGACCGCGCCCGCCATCACCGGGCCGTGGACCTATCGCGGCGAACTGACCGGCTCGGGCAAGTACAGCTTCACCATCCATCCGGGCATCGTGCAGTTCAAGCAGCACTGGTACCTGTTCCTGCACAACGCGACCCTGGCGATCGGCGACTTGAACGGCGCCATCGGCCGGCGTGCGGTGACGGTGGAGTACCTGCATTACAACCCGGACGGCACCATGCAACCGGTGCGGCAGAGCGAGGCTGGCGTGTCGATTCCCGACGCGACGCGATGATGCACCGCCTTTTGTAGGAGCGGCTTCAGCCGCGACGGGCGTTACCGATAGTGCCTGTCGCGGCTGAAGCCGCTCCTACAAAAAAGGCGCGATCGTCCGAAGCGGAACCGCGCCTAGTCGCGCGGCATGCCCTCGTTGGCCAGCAGTTGCCGGAACTCGGCAGCGCTGAGCGGATGGCTGAGCCAGAAGCCCTGCCCCAGTTCGCAGCCGCGCTCGCGCAGCAGTTCGAACTGCACTTCCTGCTCGATGCCCTCGGCGACCACGGTGATGCCCAGCGAATGCGCCATGGCGATGATCGCGGTGGTCAGGGCCAGGTCGTCGGGGTCGCGCTGCAGGTCGGCGACGAAGCTCTTGTCGATCTTGACCCCGTCCACCGGCACCTGGCGCAGGTGGCTCAGCCCGGAGAAGCCGGTGCCGAAATCGTCCAGCCACACCTTGACCCCGGTGCGGTGCAGCCGCGCCAGCATGCTCGCGGCCTGCAGCTCGTCGCCGATCACCGCGGTCTCGGTCAGTTCCAGGTGCAGTTGCGCCGCCGGCAGCCCGGATTCGCGCAGGCAGTCGGCGACGATTTCCGGCAGGTCGCCGCTGCGCAGCTGCCGCGGCGACACGTTGACCGACACGAACAGGTCGCGGCTGCCGTCGAAGCGCTGCCATTGCGTGGCCTCCATGCAGGCCGCACGCAGCACCTTCGGGCCGATGCTCTCGATCAGCCCGCTCTGCTCGGCCACGTCGATGAACACCGTCGGCGAGATCGTGCCCAGCGCCGGATGCTGCCAGCGCAGCAGCACTTCCACGCCGACCATGCGCCGGTCCAGGGTGCGGAAGATCGGCTGGTACACCAGCTTCAGTTCGTCGCGGTCCCAGGCGCCGCGCAACTCGTGCTCCATGTGCACGCGCCGCTCCACCGCATAGTCCATCGCGCGGCTGTAGAAACGGTGGCAGTTCTTGCCGGCCAGCTTGGCCTGGTACATCGCGATGTCGCCGTTCTTCAACAGCGCCGAGGCGTCCTCGGCATCGCCGGGATAGACGGTGATGCCGATCGAGGTGCCCATGAACACCTCGCGGTCCTGGATCCGCAGCGGCTCGCGCAACTCCTGCACCAGGCGCTCGGCCAGGCCGGTGGCGACCTGCACCACGTGCTCGTCCTCGACCAGGATCACGAACTCGTCGCCGCCGAAGCGCGCCAGCAGCGCGTCGTGCCCGCCCAGCTGATCCACCGCCAGCTGGATGCGCCGCGCGAACTGCAGCAGCGCCTCGTCGCCGGCCTCGTGGCCGAGGGTGTCGTTGATCCGCTTGAAGTCGTCGATGTCGGCGAACAGCAGCGCCAGGCGCCGGTGCGAGGCACGTGCCGACAGCATGCGGTGGTCCAGCGCCTCGCGGAACGCGAGCCGGTTGGTCAGCCCGGTCAGGGCATCGGTATACGCCATGTGGCGCACGTCGCGGTCGTGGCGGGCGATCGCCTCGCTCATGCGCCCGAACGCGCGCAGCAGTTCGCTGACCTCGTCGTGGCGGCCGCTGTCGCGGCGCTCCACCACGTAGTCGCCGGCCTCGATCTGGCGCGCGGCCGCGGCCAGCCAGCGCACCGGCGCCACCAGCGTGCGCTGCACGTAGATCGCCACCATCACCGCGGTCAGCCCCAGCGCCGCCAGCAGCAGCAACAGCCAGCCCAGGTGGCGCTTGCCCAGCGCGTCCAGGCGTTCGTCCAGGTTCTCGCCGGCCTTGCGCTCGTAGACCAGCGCCCGCGTCCAGGACATGCCCACGCGCACCCCGCCCACGCGCTGGTCGCCGATCATGATCGGCATCGACACGTCCAGGATCTCGTCGGACTCCTGCGCCAGCAGGCCGTTGGCCTTGATCGCCGCATCGGCCATCGGGCCGCGCATGCGCTGGCCGTAGCCGGGCAGATCGTCGCTGCCGTCGTGGATCAGGCGCCCTTCGGCGTCGTACACCAGCACGTAGGCCACCGCCACGTAGCCCAGCGCCGCGCGCACCTGGGTACCGATCGCGTCCAGGTCCGAGTAGTACACCGGATTGGCCAGCGAATCGGACAGCTGCCGCGCCAGGGTTTCGCCGCGGGTACGCATGCTGCGGTCGAACAGGCCATGGATGACGTTGCCGCTGAGCGTGCGCACCTCGTTCTGCATCGCCGCCTGCCGCTCCAGCATCAACCCCAGGATCGCCATGATCAGCAACGCGGCCACGCCCATCGCCAGCAGGAACCTGGCCTGCAATCCGAAACGCAGCCTCTTCATTCGACTTCCAGCTTGACCTGCGCAACGCCGGCACGCAGTTGGTCAAGCCGCTTCTGCGAGGCCCGGTCGACCGGGTAGAAGCCGGAGGTGCCGAAGAACTTGTGCAGCGCGGCGCTGCCCTGCGGGTCGTCGGCGGCTTCCAGCAACACCTCGCGCAGGCGTGCCTCCACCGGCGAGGCCAGGTCGCTGCGCACCATCTCCACCGCGCGCGGGAACGGCTCGGAGCGGTAGATCACCCTGAAATCGCGGCGGAACGCCGGCGGCACGCGGCGGTCGTCGTCCCAGTCCAGATTGCTCAGCGCGCCGGCGTCCACCAGGTGCTTGTGCACGTAGGAGGCGATGTTGAGCTCGGAGCGCGCGAACACGTAGCCGACCGTATTCGCCGAGGCCTGGTCCTTCGGCGAGAGCAGGATCTCCGGATGCAGATCGTGCTCGAACAGGGTCATCATCGGCACCAGGTAGGCGCTGGTGGACAAGGTGCTCTGCAACGCCAGGGTGCGGCCCTGCAGGTCGCGCAGGCTGTGCACCGGCCCGTCGCGGCGCACGAAGAACACGGTGTGGTAGTCGCGCACGCCGTTGCGCTCGGTCAGCAACAGCGGCCGCACCCCGCCGCGCTGCTGCAGCGCCATCGCGGTGGCCGCGGTCTCGGTGACCCAGTCGACGCGGCCGCGTCGCAGGTAGCTGCTCATCTGCTGGCTGTCGCGGGCCATCAGGATCTGCCCGGAGGTGATGCCGACGTCGCGCATGCGCGGCACCACGTAGTCCAGCAACGGCTTCAGCTGCTCGTAGTGGGCCTTGGGGTTGTCGCTGATGCGGCCCAGGACCAGCACCGTCGGACGCGCGTGCGCCAGCCCAGGCCAGCAGATCGCCAGCGCCAGCCACACCATGACGAAACGCCACCGCGAGTTTTGCAAACCACATTCCCCATGTAGAGGCTATAAGCCTAGCCGAAAGCGTCAGCCGGCGACAGCTGGTGAAGCCGGGATTGGGGATTTGGGATTGGGGATTCGGAGCGATCATGGCGCGGCGAGGAAGGGAACTTCCTGTGCGCTGCGACAAGCGATCCGTCGCCGATGACCGGAATCCCTGCTTTAACGGGTCCCGAGTCCCGGGTCCCGAAACTAGCTGCGCGCCTGTCCCGCCAGCCGCGCCATGCGCTGCGCATCGGACAGAATGCCGCGCAGCAGCCGCACTTCCTGCTCGGTCAGCGCGTTGCGCAGGAACAGCCGGCGCAGCTTGCGCATCGCCGAATCCGGCGCGCGGCCCTTGTGGAAGTCGATGTCGTCCAGGGTGTCGGCCAACTGCCCGAACAGGCCCTCCAACTGCGCATGGCTGGCCGGCGCCTCGCGGAAACCGGGTTCCGCGGCGGCCGGCGCCGCGGCCTCGCCGCGCAGCAGCGCCAGGCGCAGTTCGTAGGCCAGCACCTGCACCGCCGCGGCCAGGTTGAGCGAACTGAACGCGGGATCGGAGGGAATGTGCACCGCCGCGTGGCACAACTGCAGTTCCTCGTTGGTCAGGCCGGTGCGCTCGCGCCCGAACACCAGCGCAACCTCGGCCTGCCCGGCGGCCGCGGTCACCAAGCGTTGCGCGCCGTCCGCCGGCAACAGTTCTTCCAGCGACACCCGCCGGCTGCGCGCGGTGCAACCGAGCACCAGTTGGCAGTCGGCAACCGCCTCGGCCAGGGTGGCCAGCACCGGCGCCTGCTGCAGCACGTCCTCGGCGCCGGCCGAGCGCCGGTAGCCGTCCTCGTCGAGCGCGCGCTCCGGCGCCACCAGCACCAGTCGCGCCTGGCCCA
>Ga0308160_10001074_pt1 | contig 41631 bp, 54 predicted proteins | sample PhyFR1_FD_201036 | JGI IMG/M metagenome (GOLD analysis project Ga0308160, IMG submission 201036) | Phyllosphere microbial communities from UC Gill Tract Community Farm, Albany, California, United States - DLSLF.R1 | ecosystem: Host-associated > Plants > Phyllosphere > Unclassified | place: USA... | reverse complement strand
TGTTCTTCACGCGGCTCGTGATCACTGCAGTGGTGATCCCAGGCCAACATGGATAGCGCAGACGATTATCTCGGATCATTCGGTCTCGGCAAACTCCTTGCGTCTGAAGGTGTGGACTCTAGTGGACTCAACACCCTTCTATCGCGAGGCGGGGACGCATCTGCGTCCAATGAGCTAGCCAACATCGACAACAACTCGGACGATGACGCAGGCTACGAAGACGATCTCTCGGATCATGATCTACTGCCCGAGACGGAGGGTGAGAAAGCCGCTCGAGCAAAAGAGAAACAAGAGGAAGCTCGATACAGGCGGATGGCTCTGCAAATGAACAAGGAGTTGGAAGCGAAACGCGCAAGTGCTAAAGGCAAAGCCAAGTCTAAGGAGGATCCTAAGGATGTAGTCAAGAGGATATGGCCTAATTTTGAGCCTGGCAGAAGACTTAGGATGACGGATGTCATCTACGAGACACCTTATGCACGGGAGCAGTACAAGGAGGCATCATATAGGCGGAAAAGGAGAAAGGTGATCCACGAGGTTAAACGTAGGTTCCATTCCATAAGGATCGCGTCGGGGTCGGTGCTGACGTCGTAGACACGTTCGCAGCAACAATACACAAGCCTGAGGATGATGAGGATTTCTTGGCTGATCTGCACCCACTTCGAGTCTCCAAACCAGGTCAAGCACCATACGAGACCCCGCTAGGCCGTTTATTCGACAAAGACTGGGTCAAGGGAGCTCGTGATATGCGGAGACGAGCCATGAAAGAAGCACCCGCCGATATCGATTACAGTAGATTGGCGAGAGCGGATTGGGTGGCCACCGAGTCCAAGGCACTCGATCTGGCTGATTGGGAAAGGGATATCGTCATGTGTACTCTGTAAGCTAGCTGTGGCTTTCGTGGTTTGGTCGCTAACCAACAGGGATGCTCCGAAAGCGCAGCCCATCATCAATCCCCTTGCTCCTCGGAATGACTTCTTGGGATCTGGCGAATGGCTCAGCGATATTGTGTGGGATTCCACGAAAATGGCTCCCGACCTCTTCGATGACGAAGAAGGGCAAGAGCTTGGACAGCAGAAGCGAATAACGGATATCACGGGCACGAAGCCTGCTGATACCTTTAATCTGTCAAACGATGGACTGTATGAGCATTCTCGAGAAGCGAGATTTAGGATCCGTCAGACTTTTGGTGCTATCGAGGTATTCCACTCGCAGCCCGCCAAGACACTTCAAATGCCCTTTGTAAGCTATTTCACCTGTATAACGCAGTAGCTGATTATGATAGTACAAGACAGGACTCAGTAAGGCGGAGACACGATCATGGCGACGCCCCGCTATCTCGTTCCCGATCGGTGTACCCATCACGCTGCATAAGCTCAAAAACAATCCTTCCGCGTCTGTCAGCTCAAAGAAAAGACAAGTGCTCGCCGATCCAAGCGAAAGGTTCAAGACGTCCAAGGATCTCACCATGTCTGAGAAGGGGCCATGTGTGCTTCTGGAGTTTTCGGAGGAGTATCCGCCAATTATGAGTGGATATGGAATGGGGACGACGATTGTTAATTACTATCGTAAGAAGGATGATAAGGATGAGCATGTGCCAAAGGTGAGTACCCAGCGATTCCACACATGCTGACTCGCAGCTCGACTTTGGTCAACCCTCTATATTGAATCCCAGTGATGCCGAGCCTTTCTTACTGGGTTACGTGGATCGCGGCAAAGTCACGCAGATCATACATAACAACCTCATTCGAGCACCTATATTCCAGCATAAGCCAGCCACTACCGATTTCTTGGTAATACGGTAAGTTGCTCTCCTTCCTTTTACTTTCCAAGCTAAAGTGACAGCCAAACTATCAATGGTCACGCAACCTATTATATCCGCTCAATCAACAACCTCTTTACCGTTGGTCAGGTTCTACCTAATGAATCCGAAGTGGCCGGCCCGCATGCTAGGAAAAACACCAACACCGCTAAAGTCCGACTCATGATTGTCGCATGGCTGTTGATCCAGAAATCGAAAGAGAAGCGCATAAAGCTTGCGACCCTCATGAAATACTTTCCCGATCAGAGTGAATTGCAGATGAGGCAGCGGTTGAAGATCAAGGGAAACGTGAGTGTCCTGACACGATCAAAGGGTACCTCTGACATGTAGGAATTCCTAATCTACGCTCGTCACCCCCATCCGCATGTGGGTTACTGGCTTCTCAACGAGGCCTACAATTTCCCCAAAGACCGCAAAAGCGTAATCGAACAATGTACGCCCGAGCAAGCAATGTTGTTCGAGGCAATGCAAGTCGGTCAGCGGCATCTGTACGACGCAGGCTACGCGAAAACGGCAGAGGGTAATGCCGAGGACGATGTTGGTGACGACACAACTCTCGATATCGAGCAGCAACTTGCTGTCTGGTTCACCACCAAGAATTACAAGTTGGCAGAAGCGGCTAAGGCTTGGCTTCTTCTGCATGGAGAAGGTGACCCCACTGGTCGTGGGGAAGGTTTCAGCTTCTTGAGAACCAACATGAAGAATTACTTCTTGAGGAAAGGAGAGACTGAGGCCGGACGAAGACGTAAGTCGTTCCTACCGATATCTGAGTCAACTCTGATGTGCAGTCGAGGGTGAGCGGACGGGAAACCTCAAAATCTCGAATGCGGAACAAAACAGAATCTATGAAGAGGAGAAACGTAAAGTCTGGGATCTGCAAGCTTCCGCATTATCAAACCCAGTCCCACCGGCACTGGATGTGCCGGACGACGATCGCCCAGTACATATGCCAGGCATGAACCCGCGAGTGGGCCGATCGGAAAGTCGACGGGCGATGTCGAGAGGTCACTCGCTGGCCGCTACACCATTTGGCGAGAGTCCGAGGGAGATGAGTCCTTCACAGTACTCCATGGATGGGGAATCGCAATTCACAGGTAACCCCTACGGTGGAAAGGTATTGAGGATCAAGCGTATCGTAGGTCACTATTCTTGGTAACGGTTGACTGGGCTGATACGGCAGATCAAGGGCAAAGAGCAGTTCGAGATCGTCCGAGATCCGGCCGTCATTCAGAGCTACCTGAAGCGAGTCGAAGAGAGAAAAATCCTCGACTTTATGCGAAATCCAGAAATGCTCAAGCCTAGTGGAAATCCCGAAGAAGACGAGCTGAAGCGTATCGCGTGAGTGAAGCTAATATCAGCCTGGTCGTGCGTGGGCGCTGATTTATAGGCTCCTGAAAGCAGTCGAGAAGGTCAAGAAGAACCAGGAGAGACGTCTGGCGAGGAAAAAGTACGAAGCGCGAAACAGGCCCGATTTCGACGGAGAACTCGATACCAGCAAACGTCGATGCGGTGCTTGTGGTCAAGTTGGTCATACCAGTAAGTCATTTACTCTTGCTTTTGACGTGGCTGATGGTGTGACAGAGGCTAACAGGAACTGTCCAATGTTCAACGTCAATTCCATGGCACCGTCGCCTGTGGCTGCTACACCCGCCATTCCCACGCCTGGGACTGCCGCTTATGGGGAGTATTTCGCTCAGGGACCTGTTGGAGAGGCAACTACTTCGTCTCAGCCTTCATTCAAGATCCGCTTGAGCGGACTAAAATAGAGGTCTATATTTGGCATAGTGCAAGTCACTTATCTCACTCTTATAATGTATATCAATGTGAGAACGTATGGCATCGATGATCAGCTGCAAGACCTCTTCTTCCAGAAGTACGAAGCAGGGTATTGTCCCACTGACTGGGAGTCTGACCTCTCTTCGTAAGCCGTGTTGAAGACATTCGCTGTTGAAGACATTCGCTCAATTGCAACGGGGTGGCAGGATGATGTTATTGTAAGGAGGCGCCATTCATACAATGTTTACGACGATTATCGTGTCCAGATCCGCCTCTCTGGTGCGTTCATAGAGTCAGTAGGGTACCTTTGGTATCGGCCGTTTAGAGCCAGCGCTTAATCAATGTGTATGTGTCCTATCTCATCGAGTATAGGCGATTAGGCCAATTATCCTCAATTCGTCTTCGCATGCCCCTCAGATGCCCATTCGGTCTGATCCCATTATACCGAGTCACTAGATAGGCTCCATGATCGGGTGATATCTAAGAGTGCTTATATTGTTATACAGTGTGCGTTGTGTGTGTCTTACATCTGACTTGCGCCAGTCCCATCCTCATCATCATCCCGTCTAGGTTCTAAACCTTGCATCATCCCCATAGCTTTCACCAGGAAAGGCTTCAGTTCTGTTAATTCCAGCGGTGTTAGATTCGTCACCTTATGATCAGCTTGGCCCACAATATGGGTCGAGCGACGTGCCTGTAGATATGAACCTCTCATTACGCCTTCTGATTGAAGACCTATACGGATCTTTGCTTGTCTGACCTCTCTAAGGTCTTTTAATAGCGATCGCAACTGAACTGGCTGAACTAGATCGTCGGACGCTCTGATGATTCAGCTAGTACCATGAGATTGCAGTTCGACAGCTTACACGTCAAGTAAGATTTTTGAGGTTTCGAGAAACCGGCGAGGTAGGGGCTCGAAAGCTTCCGCATTCTCTTTTTCGTCTTTGAGCAGGGCTTGAAGCTTTTCTGATCATCAGCTCATTTGAGGCCAGACGGTTGAGCAAGTACCAGAACAATTGACTTACCCACTGCCAGCCAGTCCGGACAGACTATACGACATTTGCGCTTTCGTTTCAGCGATAATGCCAGCCATATAGGCACACTACAGGCGGAGGGAGGTTGGAAAGGACCGTAGATCCCCTAGTCGTCAGCTTTCGTACAGATGATAAGCAGGTGAATATTACACTCAGAAGTCTAACCCGAGTCATCGAGAACAAGGGGACGATATCAATGACATCTTCTTCCGCCAGGAAAGTGAGCTCGTCAGGCGTCAAACTTGGTTGAAGTGCCTTTGGCAGCGCCATATCGAATTCGAGATCCCTATTCCCAGCTTCGTTGTCCAGTGCGATATAGAATGGTTCTTGACCCCTCATGTTGCAGGTTGAATTGACGCGTCTCGATAGAGTCACGTGGATTTACCCTGAGCGAGAAGACATCTTTGAGTGTCCCCCCTTGGTGATATCTTCCCGTAATCTATATACGATCTTCACTCCTTCACTACTTCACTCCTCTCATCATCGCATAGCACACTTCTTCGGATAGGCCTTCTTTGGATCCGCAACACAATTCAAGGTCACTTCTCTTTTACCCGCTAGGCAACTTCGTATCTGTCATTCACTCTTTTATCGATTTTGACGCGACGGGCTACATTCGACATTTCCACTATCAGACTGGCAGTGTGACCGATCTAAGAGAAGCCTTTCTGTCAGCAGACAACACTCTCAGACATATATATTTCACGAGCATCGTGGACCATGCTGCGCGAAGTCAAGGGTAGGGATGAGGAGAAACCTGGGAACTTTTATGGTAAGGCCGCTTTCTCGCTTGTTTCTTAGCAATGCTGACAATAACAGGCATACCACTCAGGGTATGGTACATCATCCTAGCATGTCTAGGAATCTTCTCCTTCACCCGACTACTACTGCGTAAGTTGTTCAATTCTCATCGCCGAGAAGGGAACTTATCCCTCAGCGAGTTCAGACACAACATCGCAGTATTCGACAGCATCAGGTTTCCTCACACCCAAGGACTATCTGAATGCATCAGCAACTGACCCAGCACCTTTCGATTTCTGCCCCGTTTTCGGACCTGGCGACGCAGTCGCGGAACGTAGAGGACAATGGCCATTGTTGAAATCTAGAATACATACCGGAAGTGGTGCTAGAATCCAGAGGGTGATTCAGAAAGCGATGGCCGGTATGCCCATTACCGTTTCGGTCTTAGGTGGATCTGGTGAGTGACCCCGAACTCGCGACCCGAGAGTCGAACCTGACTTTAGTCTCCGCATGCCACGGGGCTGGAGATGACCCCATTTCGCCACGGTGCTACCCCTCCAGGTTTTTCGAATGGTGGAATTCGGTCTTCCCCCATCCCGCATCTGAATTGACAAATGGAGCGGAACGTCGGACGGACAGTGCCTACTTTGCTTACTGCTCGACACATCACCTTCCCGATCAGACCGACCTTGTCATCCTTGAATTCGATGCCTCAGACCCTAAGTGAGCTTAGTTCGGGGTTCTTTCTTTCGCGGAAGCTGATCCACAGCGATCCTCAATGGCTAGATCACTTCGAGCTGCTGGTCCGATCTATCCTTGTCCGACCCGATCAGCCGGCTGTCATCATTCTGGGTCATTTCTCGCCTCAGGTCCAGGCTCAGAATGGATTCGCAGGTCCAGAATTGCTACATACTGTTGTTGCCCAATTCTACGATGTCCCACATCTCAGGTATGTAGCGTTCGATGTCATGGCATCTAAGCTGACATACAGCGCCAAGGGCGTCCTGTATCACGACTATCTTTCCAATCCCGAGGAGCAAAGGTCGCTGTTCTACGTCGATCCCGTTCTCGCCAATCCATCAGGTCACGAGCTCATCGCGGACGTGCTCATCTCCTACTTCCAGTCTCAGATCTGTGCAGGATGGGCTGCTACCATGGGTCACGCCTTTGATGTCCCATACATGGGCTCACCTAGTGCAGACCTTCTAGGTGGATCCGACAAGGGAGCGGAGGATGCGTCCTTGGCGGCCAAGATGAGGGCAATTAAAGTGCCTCAAGCGATGTTGACCGACCGACCTTCTGATATCCTGAAATTCCGAGAAGTTTCGCCATTCTGCGTTAGCGCAAATGATTTGATCAACCCTCTTCCACCTTCGCACTTCTACGGATCTGGCTGGTCGGCACATCATCCCGTCAAGAACGAGGGATGGGCCGAGGAGAAACATTACTGGTGGGCCGAGGTTGCTGGAGCCAAGTTCCGAGTGCCAGTCAATCTCAGCGCGGGAGATGTCGCAATTTACTACCTACAGTAAGTACTGCTCAACTTCGCGGAAACCGTCAGCTGACCATCCAGAAACCCAGTAGAGAAGGGTCTAGGAAAGGTTGCATGTTGGGTAGACGACAACACAGCGGGAGCAGTCGAATTGACCGGAACAGCCGACGTTGGGGATACGACACCCACGTACGTCCACGCTTCCTTCGACGATGCGATACTGACATGCAGGCTTACCATGATCGATGTCGGAGTTCTTGCGGGACCACATTACGTTGAATGTAGTTTGATGGGCAAGGAGGGAGAGACGACAGCACCATTCAAGATGCTCGGCATGTAAGTGGCTCTCTCGGTCTCCTCTTACTTGGGCTGATCAGTCAGCTTCGCTACATAGGACTTTGGGTTTGAGTTGAGCTTCGAATAGGCTTGGCAAGGGGAATGCCCGCGCTCACTGTAAATAGCATTCTGGGATTACTTAGAGACATGCCATTCTTGAAACATCCTTGCTGCAGCACTCCACCCATGACCTTTTACGCGTATTCACATGTACTGCATGACCGATCGTATCCTACAATTTCATCATCTAAGCCACCGTGACCTCGGCGGGTACATTGGGTGCATCTACTTTCGCTGCCGCTCCCTGAGCCTTCATTTCGCCAATTGGATCGCTCGAAGAGAGGTTGATCTTGTGGATTCCGTCCTTGTCGATCAGAATGCAGTTGAAGTCGAACTTGATCGTAAGACCTGTACATCAGTGGCCGCTCATAGGTAAGATGATGGGACATACGCTTCTCGCACTCGTTGACACACTTCTTCAAGACATCGACACCCTCTTCTCGTCCAATGCCATCATACCACCATTTATCCATCGTACTGAGAGCAACATAGACTCCCATTCCATGTGCTGCGTATGGAACGACAGCTTTCGTACCCAGGTAATCGATCCAGTAGAGGTGAGGAAGGTCGGTGGTGGTATCGTAACCCGCTAAAAGGAGGTTGACTGCATATGGACTTCGGGATCGCAGTGATTCAGCAAGAGAGCGACGAATCCATGCGGATGCTGAGGGTGGTAATAGAGCAGTGTGATTTCTGAGAAGTCAGCTCCCGGTTCATGTGACATGAGGAAGACTGACCTGATGTGGAATAGCCTTAGATTCCTTTCGACCCAGTCGGCGAACTTGTTGGTATCTCCTGGTTCCCCGCCGAAAGCCATCGCTAGATGTGGTCCAAGGGCCTTGATCTTGTTCTCGTCGGATTTCATTTGAACAATTGATCGACCGGCCGACATGTCGGATGCCAGTAGGACAAAGTCCTTGCCTGATTGTCAGCTTTCTGGAGAGAGCAAAGCGTAGCCAAGGTAGTACGCCTGATCGAATTTGATGCTGACATACCTGTGAGACCAAAGGAGCACTCTGCCATGTTGTATACGAGTGCTTGAGTAGTAGTATAGGATGGTATAGGATATGGATAGATAGAGTGGACAGACACAGACACGCAAGTGACTCAATTAAATGAGAGGACCAATTAGTGCGACACGCGACGCGGGGTACGTGTAATGTGAGCTGGAATGACAGCTCGACCTGTATCTAATATCCTCCAAGGCCATACACACAAAGTCACTACGACCATCATGTCGGGAACAGACCTCTCGCCAGTGATGCTGTTACAGCAGGAGATCCAGACCTTGACATCTGCCATGAGGAGGAATCAGAGATGGGCTTCCACCTCGACGTCCTCGTACCAGTCTTCTTCGGCGCCTCTTCCACCTGCTTTCAGGCCAAATGGAACCAAACGTAGCCGTGGAGACTCGTCTGTATCTAGAAGAGGTCGAGCCAGCGGTGAGGGTGTAGAAGAGGGAGATTTGATGCTGGGATTTGTGGAACTGAGGCGGACAATCGGTCCCGTCAAAGGTCAGTACCTGCCAGTGTCGTAACTCAGAGACTGATGATGACAGATATTCACGAGATTACACCACTGGTCATTCTCAACCCATTCCTCGCCCTTGTGAGGTCACCACTCACTTCTGGACCCATCACCTCGCTAGCGCTGGCCGCTCTACATTCGATAGTCGTCAATATATTACCGCTCTTCTTATCGCCTGTCCAGCTCGACGTCAGGCCCTCAACACCAATACAGATCGCACTCGCCCATCTGACCTCGGCATTATCGCAATGCCGCTTCCCATCGTCCTCACCTCAGCAGGATGAGCTAGTCCTTCTCCGTCTACTAAGGGTTATCGACTCGATCCTCCTACCCCTCCCCATGCCTACCTCTAGCAGCTATGGGAGCATGCTCGACCAAATGGCCGATGAGAGTGTCTGTGAGCTATTGGAAGTAGGCTTGGGAATGCTGGCAAGGGCTAGGCTCGGTGAGGGACTGCGGACTGCCGCTCAGAGCTGTGTCCAGGGGATTGTACGTGCTTGTTTCGCTCGGCTCAAGACTTTGACCAAGGATGATGTGGACCGTTTACTGGCGTCAGTCAAGAAGAGCGGAAATGTCACCGAACCGACTGTGAATTTGGATAGTAGCAAGGCAGCCGCTGTGGAACAAGAGAACACGAACCAGGTCCGGGACGAGGAGAAGGAAAATTCGCAGGATAAGACAGAGCTGGCAACGGCCACAACGACCACAGAAGCCGAGAAGAAATCCAGTCTAGAGTCGCAGATCAGTGTGACTGATGAGGAACAGGGTCCGCCGTCATTCACGCCTCACAGTCTGCCGACAATACTCGAGCTGCTTCGAGTACTCATCGCTCTCTTGAATCCGTCGGATCAGGCTCATACTGACTCGATGCGGCTCTGCGCACTTGCTATTCTTAACACCGCCTTGGAGGTCGGTGGAGTAACACTGGGGAAATGGCCAGAGTTGCGAGAAGGATTACGCGACGAAGGATGCCGGTACCTGTTCCAGGTCAGTATTGTCTCTCCAGCTTAGACATCGTACGCTAAATCCTCTAGCTCACAAGATCGGACTCACCAGCTCTTCTATCTTCATCGCTGCGCACGACATCTACACTCTTCGCCACGCTATTACCTCACCTCAAGCTCCAGTTGGAGCTTTTCCTCTCATACGTTATTGAGCGCCTGACGCCTTCACATCCCACGCCGATCCCGCCTCACCTTCAACACATCTCGCGGCCCGGCACCCCAGTCTTGGACAACGACAGCGGCAAAATGCCTAATGCTGATCCTTCGGCATCCTCGACGCCCAGACCGCTCAGTCTATTACCACCTGTTCCCAACGAGACACGGGAGTTGATGCTCGAAACGCTCGCTCAAGTGGCCTCAAAGCCCAGCTTCATGGTGGATTGTTGGGTCAATTTCGATTGTTCAACCGAAAACGAAGATATGTTTGAGCGATTAATCGCTTTCCTCATTAGAGTAAGTGACAATGATGAAGCGGGGCTGATTGTACAGGGTGTCTATCCACCTGGCCCACCACGTGCTGATGGATCCACAAACCTCTTCGATGGTCTTGAGAATGCTCAACTCATATCTCTCGAGATACTCTTGTCGTTCGTCGCGGCCATGTCGGAAAGACTGGAAGATGGCGACGAGACCTGGCCTGAATCAGCGCCTTCCGCTGAGAGCCTTAAAACTCGGAAAGATCGAAAGGGCGTCTTGCTAATCGGTGCCGCCTTGTTCAATGCTAAACCGAAACAAGGTCTAGCTATGTTGGAAAAGGAAGGAGTTATCATTCCCGATGATGGACCTGGGACAGACGAGGAGAAACGAACAATGGGAATTGCCAAATTCCTCAGACACTCTACTCGACTTGACAAGAAATTATTGGGAGAGTACATTTCGCGACCGGATCAGGTGGATCTGCTAAAGGCTTTCATGGGATTATTCAATTTTGAAGGCGTAAGTCGACATCAGGAACGTGGGGCTCAGCTGACTTCTAGAAATCTGTAGCGGACGCCATGAGGGAGCTGCTCGAAACATTCAGATTACCTGGAGAGGCTCACCCCATTGCAAGGATTACCGAGATCTTTTCATCGCACTTCTTCTCTTACAGACCAGGTAAGCTGAATTCATGGCAATGTGGTCGGAGCTGAAACAGCCAGCGGAAATCGCCACGGAAGATGCTGTCTATGTATTGGCTTACTCGGTGATTATGCTGAACACCGATCTTCATAATCCTCAGAACAGGGTGAGCTTGATCTCGGAAACAGATTCAGACACCCAGTGCTGACAGGGCAGAAAAGGATGACTATCGATGACTACAAGCGAAACTTGAGAGGCGTTAACGATGGTGCCGATTTCCCCCCAGAATATCTCGCAGGCATTCACGAGTCTCTCAAGAGACGGGAGATCATCCTGCCCGAAGAGCATGGTGGACAGTCTGGATTTGATTATGCCTGGAAAACTCTGATGATGAAGTCTCGTGGAGCTGGTGAGTCGAGTCCAAGTGTTTGTTGCTGACGATTAGGACAAATGGTCATCTGCAATACCTCGATCTTCGACGAGGCAATGTTCAAACACGCCTGGCGACCCCTCATTGGATCGATCGCTTATGCGTTCACGACGTCAGCCCAGGACGAGCACGTCATCCAAAAAGCCATTACTGGATTCCGACAATGTGCATCTCTCGCTGGACATTTCAACATCCCCGAAGTGTTCGACACCATCGTCCTATCCTTATCGACCGCCACGGGCCTCGGCGATGAAGGCGAACATGGCTACCAGACTGCCAATTACCCTGTAGTCGACAAGGAAAACCAGTCCGTCACTGTATCCCCTCTATCGATCAAATTCGGACACGACTACCGAAGTCAAATCGCCACAGTAGTCCTTTTCACCATCGCAAATGGACACGGCAATGCAATTCGAGAAGGATGGACACAGATCTTTGAGATGTTCCAGACCCTTTTCCTGCATTCACTGCTTCCCGCGCCGATGTTGCAAATGGAGGACTTCCTCGCAGGAACCACCATGATCCCTATGAAAGCTGCTGCACCTGCAGCTGCACCCGAGAGGCGACCTGAGGGAGGACTGCTTTCGACATTGTCTAGCTATCTGCTTAGTCCATACGGGAATGGGACCGAGGGTGTTGTCATGGAGACTTCTGACGCTGATGTGGAGAGCACGCTGGTCGCTGTCGATTGTTTGGGATCGTGTAAGCTAGAGGAGCTGTACGGAGAGATCTTGTGAGCACTCTCCTACCTTTGCGAGTTTATGAACTGACGATCAGGTCGCTTGAAGTTGACGCGCTACTCCCGGCCATACTAGCCATCAGGTCTTTGGCCGAGGCCCGGACTACCAACAAGTTACAAGTCACAATCCTGACCCGCGAAGGTGTAACGCAAACTGAACGATTCGAGGGCCAACTGCCCTACGATCCCGCCTGTGTCTTCCACCTCGAGATGATGGTCAGCTTGGCCAGTCGTGGTAAACAGCATATCGGAGAGACTTGGCATGTCACCCCCGACACTGAGAGAGAATGCTGACTTGAAGGCCAATCATTTTCGAATACATCTCCACCCTACTCAACTCGGCGCAGTCGTTCAGCGTTCTCCTGATTGAACGTGCCGTAGTCGGTCTTCTCAGGCTTTGTCTGATCGTGTCAGAAACTGTGAGTGAATCGATTGGGCCAACGCGCTAAGCCTAGCCCGAGCTTAGAGACCAACTATACATCGCCCTCGATGTTCTTCGCTCACTTCCCTCCTCGGTGCTGAACGCCGTATCCGAACAACTGATGGCCGGAGTTGCCAAAATCTTAGAAAAGGACTCGACAGTCGTCAAATCTCAAACTGAATGGGGTCTTATCATAGCATTATTCAGAGCTACCGTCGCGCATCCCGAAGCCTCAAAATTGACACTAGCAATAGTCCAGAAGATGAGCAGTGGGGCGACTCCACCCGGAGGACCTGGACTGAGTGGAGACAATTATGCTGGAGTAGTTGCTTTGCTTGATGAGTTTGCGACTGCTGCTGGGGCTGCTGTGCTTGGGAGACAGCAAAAGAGGGCTCAGCAACCTACCCTGTAAGTCGGAACTCCTCGTTATCTGAGCAAAGCTGATATCCAGTGGACCTACGGTCGAAAAGGGTCTTGCTGCGCTTGATTCATTGTACGATCTCAGGAATGTCATTCCCGGTCTGACCAAGTCTAGCAATATGGGGGACCAAGAGGGTAGGCAGCCTTTCTTGATGATACAGCCGAACTGAGCTGACATGCAGCTTGGAATACATTCTGGCAGCCTCCACTTCTTGCGCTCTCGAAGCAATGTATGAATGCCAACCCCCCAATTCGCCAACGCGCAATCACCTATCTCCAGCGTCTCCTCCTTTCTACCCAACTTTCCCTAGCGCAATCAACACAACCTATATTTGACCGAGTCTTATTCCCAATCATGGATGAGTTGCTCAAATCACCTGACCCTGCACTGGCAGAGACGAGACTCAGGACGGCTGGATTACTATGTAAAGTCTTCTTGGCGGATGCTACTCGCTTAGCGGAGAGTCCCGAGGGAGTGGTCCCTATCTTCACGAGATTGTTGACGATTATGGAACGCATGGTCAGGAGTGAGAAGGATGGCATGGTAAGTCGTTTCTTATCTCACAGAACGCTGACTGACTATTCAGAACGAGGCAGGCGAATCACTGAAGAACGTCCTTCTGGTTCTGAGCTCTGCTCAATTACTCGTGTCGCCCCCTACTTCCGGCGATGACGGGAGAACGCCTCAACAGGTAGACCTTTGGGGAAAAAGCCACGCGAGGATAGGAAGAATCTTACCTGGCTTCCTGGAAGATTTCGTCGCTCAACAACCCCAGCCCGCGGCGCCAGCTCCGGCTTCGACACAGATGACGGCGGAGATACCAAAAGAAGTAGAAGCCAAGGAGGAGGCTCTGAAAGCATGATAACGTGTATCACAATATGAAATGTATATGTATAGACTGCATACTCTCCCTTTTCTCAATCTTCTGACTGCCTGATACCTTCCTTACGGCGTCTCACAACTCCCTAGCAGCCTTGACAACCTTACTCCTAAGATTCGCCCTTCCCGAACAAATCGCATTGACAAGCTGTTTCTTGGTGATCCCTAACTTCTCGTCAGCCACAGGCAATTCGCACCCTCACCTCAGCAGCTAGCTCCTCCTTCTTGATGGCAGAACAGGCGCTTCGCATCATATGGCCGACCAGCGCTTCTTTGATCTCGGGTGTCATGGTACCATTAGGCGTAGACTTGGTTCTCTTGGCTGACGATGCTTTTTCCCCGGAGCTCTTTGTAGAGGGTGCTGTAGATGACGATTTTCGTTTTGTCTTGATAGGGGTGGTTGGTTCCAGGGATTCATCGGACGTTGGGGAGCTAGGCTCGGCTTTGGGGATCATACTGCGATTCAGGTGGAACAGGAAGAGTAAGATGTTGGACGATCTGCGGTACATGCATGCCCATGGTTCCCTTCTCGCTCAATGGCCGCTGCCTAGTTACCACCCATGTTACCGTTGCCAGGCCACGGTTGTCAGCAGCCAGACCAAGTGATGATGCGATGCCGTAATAACAGGAACAATCAGAATCATGGGAATCAATCGACTTTCGAATGTCAGCTTTCGATCGTCTTCATCTCACTTTCAAACTTATCTCGACGCAATATAATGATCAACGACAGCCTACAATGCTTCTTTATGGGAACAGGGACATCCACCGGTCTTCCTCTTGCACCGTGTTTGACTCTCTCCTCGGACCTACCTCCTGACGTCAGCGATATCAAGACGAACGGTAAACGCAAATCAAAGACCAGTCCTCTACGAGGGCAATACGACCGAGACGGACCTTGGCCGAAGAACGTTTCTTGCGGATCTTGTCGTGCGGCAGTAGATAAAGATGTCCCAGAGGGATATAAGAATAAAAGGGGAAACACTAGCATGGTCATCCGGAAGAAAGTCGGAGGGAAATGGTTCAACATCGTCTTGGATGTCGGCAAGACATTTAGAGAGAATGCCAACCGGTATTTCCCAGTCTGGGGGGTTCAGACTATAGATGCTGTGATATTGACTCATGGTCGTGAGTCGATAGCAATTCATGTGGCTGGTGGCTGGTGGCTGACTAATGATAGATGCGGATGCTTTCTTCGGAATGGATGATTTGAGGGAGTGGTGTATACGTCAAAAGAGCTCTATACCTGTATATCTGAATCGACCCACGTACAATACTGTCGCCGGAGCATTTCCATATATGGTTGACAAGAGTCAAGCCAGCGGAGGCGGTGATGTGTAATTACCCGACTCATCTCGAGTGGTTCCGCAACTGACTTTCAGACCTTCACTGATCTTCAATATCATTGACGACCTGCAAGAATTCGATATCTCTGGAATCAAGATCCATTCATTCCCAAGTGAGTCACCTACTATTGCCCACTCATGCTGTGCTCACCCACAGCACACCATGGAATATATTTCCGCCAACCTCCAAAGACGGAAAACAACAAATCTCCTAAACCCCTTCCATCCCAAGTCCCGAAGAAGGATGTAGAGCCCGAACCTCTCATCTGCCTTGGTTATGTGTTTGAGGACTCGTTGGTGTACATGGGGGATGTGTCGTCGATTCCGGATAGATCTTGGAAATATCTCGAGGGATTGCGGCGGAAACAACCTCAGAATGGCAATCAAACCGCTCATAGAACGACGAATGGAGAGGTACCAGCCACGACTTCCCTGGAGGAATCTGTCGGCCAGTCGGTGGCGGACATGAAGCTGGATGAAGGTATTCATGGACATACCGAGCGCAATGGGGCCGTACTCGGCAAATTCACCTCGAAATCTAAACCTTTGATCATGGTAGTCGACAGTCTCTGGCCGCTTCGCTCTCACCCTTCACATTTCAGCTTCCCTCAAGCTCTTGCCACTGCTCTCCGGCTCAGAGCGGACTTGACATTGCTTATCGGATTCGTTCATCCAACAACACATTTCATATGGGAAGAGTTATGTTTGTCGATACGAGGCAAAGATGGTCAGAGGGATCATCCTGATTCTGAAGCTGCTCAGGCATTGGTAAAGAAGGCGTGGAGTGATCAGCAGTTTGATTGTGAATTCGGCAAGAAGCTCAAGGAGTGGGCCGGAAGGGTTGAGCCTTCTTGGGACGGACTGAAATTGGAGATTGCACCTGAAGGATGGACAGAAGTCGCGACGAGGGGAATTAGTTTGTGAGCCACCCATGAGTCCTGTCCGCGCATTCACGTCCATATTCCGTACACCATGCATAATTTCAATGTCATTACTGCTTTCCATCGCACACACAGATCTGCGGTCTCGCCTAGACTTCAAGAGGCAACCTTGCAATCTCTTCAACTTCATTCTTGTGCCATGCCCCTACAGCGACTGCAACTGTGGCACCACTCCTTCGTCCCGCATAGATTGCTCGTCCACCTCCAATGCCCAGATCTCGAATGACACCCTCGATCCGAGGTTGGACAAAAGGCCAAGCCCCTTGATTCTCTGGTTCCTCCTGAGCCCAGACGATCTTTTCCGCTTTCGTATACTTGGCCAAGACCTCGCTGAGCTGTTGACGGGGGAAAGGTGATAGTTCCTCTATTCGGATGAGGGAGACTTGGCTCAAAGCGTCGGTCTTGGTGAAATGCTCATGAAGGGTGTAGTAATGTTTACCAGAGCAGAGGATGACTCGTGTGGCCGAGTGATTCGGGTCGGTGTCGAGGACGGGTTGGAACTTCGTGCCCGGCATCATACTCTCCAGACTCGACGCTGCTGCCTGTCTGATCAGCTGTGACTCGCCACTAAAGCGAGAAAAGCTTACAGGAGACCGAAGCAAACCCTTGGGAGAAGCGATGATGAGCGGACGTCGGTAGTTCCGGACCATTTGCCTTCTAAGGAGATGGAAAAGCTGTGCGGGCGTAGAAGGGTTTGCAACTCCAAGATTGACGTTACCAACGTTATCGTATGAATTGTCATTGGATAGCTATCTCATCAGCTTGAAAGATATTGCCACAGAGATGCAGTTTACTTGTAAGAACCGCTCAACTTTGCAGGAAGAGTGTTCTGGTCCAGCGCCATCGAAGCCGTGTGGGAGAAGCATGACAAGACCGCTCTGCTTAAGCCATTTTGCTGCCACCGTCAGCCTCCTCAGAGATTTCCACCATGAGATACTGACCTGCAGCACCAACGATAAAGGTATCGATTATGGTCTGGGCACCGTTCATGAAGTCACCAAATTGTGCTTCCCAGATAGGCAAGAGACTTGGGCGAGCCCAGCTCATCCCGACCTCGAATCCTGGGAATAAGTCTCGAGTCGACAGTGAACGATCAATGACTACTCACCAAGAACAGCCATCTCACTCAAAGAACCTATTCATCAGCCTCGTCCGAACAAGTACACTCACTGTTGGCCAGTTCTAGCCGCCCTCTGTCCGCATCAATCTGCTCATTCAGGGGGATCAAGCACTGCTCGCTCTTCTGGTCCACAAACATCGCATGTCTTTCATCAGCCATAGCTTAACTTGCGGACACACCTCTGCGAGAATGTTCCTCTTCCAACGTCTTGTCCGGAGATACGAACATCGCAACCTTCCTGCATCAACGATCCAAACGCCATAGCTTCGGCGGTGGCGAAATCGACTTTTGTTTCCAATCCCTTCAGTCTTGCAGAAACATGTCGTTTCAGTCTCGAGTGGATATTCTCAATTATCAGCTTTAAACAGCGATGAGGGGCACTCACAAAATCAGCCGGCAGCGTCACACTTGCTTTTGCCACTTTGACCAGGAGTTCACGATCTACCCCGGTATCGGGTTCATGCTTGGCCTGCTCGGAGTTGGGCCAGACGACCTTCGACCATTTACCCTCGAGCATGTCAGACTTAGGTATGTACTCATCAATCTTGCTCATGTCAGCATCGAGGGTGGCGGTAAATGATTTGCGTAGTTCAGAAGCCTGATCATGGGATATGACTCCGTCGGACTGGAAGTCAGCGCTCTGTTCTCATTACGTTGGCCATGAACATGTTGACCTACAATCAGGCGTGCTTCGTATAGCTCGGGGACCGACTTTCTCGAGCGGATTTTCTCGTACATGAGAGCTGATAGTCAGCCCTGCGGTCAAACACGACTTACGCTGTGTATAAGCTGGCTCGTCAAGCTAATCAGTCAGCTCAAAGGCACACAAATCTGCCGTCTCTCAAGCATACCTCATTGTGACCCCATCTGCGTTGTCAGCCACTGGACTGCTAAGCACTGCTGTGCTTACCTTCGATAACAAATCAAGTCAATGATTACATCCTTGCGGAACATCTGCTTATATCGGAAAGCGACATCAACTGCTCGTGCCACGGCTACTTTCTCAGCCTTGATACAATCGATAACTCACCCTCAGGATGATCTCCATTGACGTGCAGGATGGGACAGCCGATCATTTTCCCTGTCATTGTCAGTCAAGGCGTGATCCCTCGCTCCTTCCAGGCTTACCGATATCTGATGAGTAGATACTGGACCGGGCGAACGATGCAGGAGTGGTGTATCCAATACTATGCGTCAGAATCTGGGAGGCGTGTGAACATACTTATTACTGCTTGTCAGCACACATCAGCATTCGCATCATCAAATATCGACTTACTTGACGACGATATGAACTGTACCGCCACAACCATAATGAGGCAATCCACTGAGCCCAAGACCCTCGGCGACCACACCTTGACCAGCAAAAGCAGCATCTCCATGAAGCTGAACACAAAGTACCTTGTCACCAAGCTGGCAATCTGCTGGTGACGACTTAAGCAAACTCATCTGTTTAGCTCGTGTAACTCCCATAGCTACTGGGTTCGCCGCCTATATATCAGCAAATTTTCGAACATTTAAGGAGACGCCTGACTTCTAAATGACTCGGGTTCTGCAGTACTTGGACTTTGATCTCCTTGCCGTCATATTCGATGTTCCTAGTACCCGAGAGATGGGAGATCACGTCCCCTGTCGCGCCAGGCGCTGTCTCCGGGTCGAACTCGGGATTGCCCTTGATCTTGGAGAATAATGCTACTGGCGGAAAAGCGATGAGATCCGGATCGCAGAGAAGTGACAAACGCCCACGATGGGGGAGCGCTAGTACAATGGATGAGACACCAGCTGATTGTCAGTCGGCCGATAGGATAGGTGGGGTAGCGACCGACCTTTGGCGCTGACTTCGAATAGGGCATCAAGCGCGGGCAACATACTTTCAGCCCCTTCACACCCTATTTATCAGCTTGTGCATCACCTCATCAAGGTCGAAACATACCATATCTTTTAAGATTTGGGAATTTCTTGCCCAAGAAGCGATCCAGCTCCTCCGATCTCGCTAATAGTTTCCAGATCTTCTTTCTTCTATCTTTGTCGAACGGCTGTTCAAAGCTCGAAGCCTCGGTCTCTAGGTGATGGCTCCACCATCTAAAATCAGCGCCCGCTACCAAGAGTGAACTCACAATCGCTCCGACTTGACAGGGGAATGCATGAACTCGACTCCTATCTTGTCGACGTATACACCCATTAGGTGTTTCTCGATCTCCTCCAATGTCAACGAGGTCCGAGTGCCCTCTCCTGCATCTGATCGCTCGGGAGCGGTTGTTGCTGGAGGAACAGATGGTGTAGACGCCGAGGGCGGAAGATGGAGGATGCCATTTAAGGGGTAAGAGGTGGTCTTGTCTAGCCCGTAACGAGACGGGTTCAAAGCTCCTACAGGGCTAGTAGCTTCAGCGTCTGAGGTTTAGCTGCCCTAAACTCACTCTCGGTCCATCAAGTCAAGGGGATCAATCTGGGCGGCTCTGTGTCCATGTCGTCTGACGCTCTCGACGTAACGGAGGAGCGGTGCGTTCTGATTCCTGTTTTCAAGCTCTTCCGTGGTGTCTGTCAGAGTCAGCGGAAGCTGCTTGGCGGTATTGATCAAGCTCACAATCAGGTAGCTCGTACTTGGCTGGTACTCGATGCCCGAAGGCCGCATCATCATGATAGAGACGAGCTGCTGGGAGCGGTAGTCGAAGTCGAAAGGTGGTAGTAATTCTTCGCCCGGTGAGCATCTTGAACGGAGTACTGCTATGGCTGGCAAGGATATTTACTGTAATGAAAGTCAATGGATACGGCTACATGACCAGAGTGGTCAGTTGATGGACGCGTTGAAGCGCGCTGTTATCGGTTAACAGACCAAGCTCCGCCCGAGAGCCGCACTACGGTAGAATGTGGGTATCACTTCCCCTCGATGTTAGATTGGTTGTATCACTTCTACCGTATCTAGGCTTGTTGTCAGCATGCTCGAGCTCGACTCATGATATCATAGAGAGGAGCCAGCGAGACAATACCCCGTCAGAGCTTACCGATTTTGCCAGCAAGGGGCCTGAAATCCGGGTATCCCTGTCTATGCATGCATATTGTCTCTTCGCCGACTTCGCTCGTCAAGCACTGGAGTAGAGGTGACTCGATCCGCATTAGTTGCCGAGTGATTGTGATCGGTGCTCATCTATGAACGTGGATCACATGAGGAACGCGTAGAAGATCAGAGATTTAGAAGTCGCGTCGTCCTGATTTCCTTCCTTTCCTTCTTATTACTCCTCTATACACTCTACATAACATGGAAGATTGGCTAGCAGACTCAAATGATGCCCTAGAGCTGCGTCTAGGTCAGTGCATTATCACTAATCCCAATCGATATGCGCAGACTGCTGACATCTGCAGTTAGATCACCTATCGATGCCGATATTTTAGAGGGCGACGAGCTCGTTTCTCAGGAGCCATTCGGTCCAGCGTTCACCTATCCAATCTTTGGAGAGAAGGAGACCATATTTGGATACAGAGGACTGGATATCAAGGCAGGACTAGCTCGCGTCAGTGTATTGCAGGAGGCTGATGTTCAGCTCCACTTTGCATCAGGTAGTCTTAAGCAATACCTCGACATCACCCACGATGATCAGATCAAATCGGAAGCGACCCCGGCCGAAGATATCGAGGGTGCGCTCTACAAGTTCATTCCTGCAGACTATACCAAGTCCAGCATCACGTTTGATGAAACGGTTGAAGCGGATGCTACGTCGTTCAAGCCTTTAGGAGAGAAATTAGCGGCATACATCAGACCTTCTGGAAGGTTGATATCGTCGCTGACGGGTGGGGCGAAGGGTAAAGGGAAAGCGAAAGGCAAAGGCAAAGGCAATACGGTCAGTGAGCCTGTGGAATTAGATTTGAAGGAGGATAGTGAGGATGCAGTGGTCTTTGAAGTCTACAAGGTGAGTCAGTCGGTTTTGCATTAAACACATGTTGATGAACAGACTACATGGGATACACCGGGTTTCAAGGAATACCATCGTCGTATGCAGCTCTTCATCCTTCTATTCATTGAGGGGGGAAGTTACGTTCATGTAAGTGAACTATATCTTAATATGTGCTGACGAGGTAGGAGGACGAAGACGCATGGGAGTTCTATGTCCTATATGAGCGACGCAAAAGGGTTGATTCGGGGGAATACACCTATCATTTTGCTGGATATACATCAGTCTATCCCTTCTGGTGTTACCCAAACTCGGTTCGTCTGAGATTGAGGTAAGTCTGCACATGATATATACGAAGCAAGCTGAACGGTCAGTCAATTCGTGATACTCCCGCCATATCAACAACAAGGGCATGGGTGTAAGTTCAGTTATCTCATACAGACATCACTGATGAATAGCAAATCTATATTCGGCATTATATCAACACTGCCTATCCCGACCAGATGTAGCAGAACTCACAGTAGAAGATCCAGCAGAAGCTTTCGAGGACTTACGAGACCGCAACGATCTACGTCATCTAGTCTCACAAGGAGTCACCGAGGACCCACAGTTCCTGCAAGGTATCGGCGCCAGCCAAAAGGGCGGTAGAGTCAAGTGGGAGCAGGAATTGAGGAAGAAGAATAAGATTGCTCAGAGGCAATTTGATAGGTTGTTGGAGATGTTACTTCTCAAGCAGCTGGATAGGGAGGATCCGGCGAAGGTCAGGGCTTATAGACTACATGTCAAGTCCAGATTGTTCAGATTCAACTACGTAAGATCCCGCATGACCCCCGTCTGAAAGTCGAGCTGACGAACAGGAAATGCTATCGCAGATGACAAGCGAAGAGAGAAAGACGGCATTGGCAAAAACGTACGATTCAGTCGTTGAGGATTACGGTAGATTACTAGAAATGACCTTCCACTAGGATAATATGGCATGCATCAAGACAAGACGAAATATATCACTCGTCCGGAGCGTCAGACAATTCATTCCCATCATCCTCTTCTTCGTCTCTCTCTTCCGACACTCGCTTGATTTGCGGGCCTGCATTTGTATCTCCCAGATTCCGGGCTGGGGCTTCTACGATTTGCTTTCGGTACATATCGGCAAATTGCTCACTTGTCGTAGCTTGCTCCCACGACTTGTCGGTTCGAAGCTTCATGAACCTCGGGAAACGGATCGATAAACCTCGTTCACTGCCCAGCATGGAAGCTGCAGCTGGGTAAACTGGCGATAAGGTGATACTGAATATCAGCATTTGCCCACTAAGAGAGAATAAACACCTACTCGGCACCTCTAATCTCCCATACTTCCGAAGGAGCGAACCAGACATTTGGACGTAACCCATTAGTCTCGTAATACCCCAAAGTAGAGGTCTTGCTACATTTCTCAGGCTCTCCTTCCGGCGGATATCGGACTAGTAAATCTTTGTAAAACTGGTCTGTGAAGCCCGATATACCTGTTCATCAGCTAGTTCTGAGTGAGGCGGACGGAGCAAACGCACACTTGCAGACCGCCTCCAGAGCACCCGTTTCTGGATTATGGCATGCGAGAAGAATCGGTGACCACCATCCGGCCTTTCTACCTTGTCCCCACCAGGCTCCTATCGGCACTAGATCAAGTGAATCCCCGAGCCCTTCGAGGTAATCTTTGATCAGCTTAATCATGTCGAATGTCTGGAATCAAGAATGGCTCACCTTTTTTGACCTTCAACCACCCCTGACTCCGCTGATCAGGCTCATAAGTAGCAGGCAGAGGTTTCTTCTTTCCTCCATTCCCACCCTTTTTCTTCTTGGGCGTATCCCCCACATCATCATCGACGTCATCTTCCCCAGTGATCCCTTCGCCCGATTCGAGAAGTTTGACCATTAATCCCTCGCATTTCTGCTCTACGACCGTCTCAAAGAAGACTTGCATTTCCGCCGGGGTGTCTGTGCAGGTGGTGGAGTCGAGGGATTCTACATGATCGAACCGCGCTAGAGTTGGGTCAGAGGGGTTCGAGAAGGGAGGAAAAAGGGTTCGAAGGAGATGTCGTCTGTGTGAGAATGGAGAGTCGAGGAGTGGCTAGCGGGTTAGGAACAATTCAAAGAGCAAACATAGCACTTACGGTATCATTCAACAGCATGAGATCGAAGGCGTAAACCCCAACAATAACCTTGATATCCTCAACCTTGACATCCTTTTTCGCACGATTCGACAGATCTTGAAAAGTCCGGTAAGCGCCGGTGTCTTTATCCACAGCCACGATTTCAGCGTCCATAGTGAACGACGTGATACTATCGGCATTGAGCATGTCCACCAGCGACTGTGCCGGAGGTGAGGCAGAGCTGGGAAAGGCATGGCGTGAGGCGATAGGACGAGTAAGAAGGGCGAGGACGAGATGGCAAACATCGGGGTATTTCTCAGTCATGTCTTCCAAATGACTGCCATCAGCTCCTGATCAGGAGATTCGAGCAGTACTGACCGACTAAATAGCCTGACCCAGACTTTTGAGTCGTCCGATTGGACCCATCTGCCCCCACCATCGTCTTCACCCTGAGGTCCTGCTGTGCGAGCATGGATCTGTACCCGTTGTCCATCCAGCTTAGCTTCCGCTGTGAATGGCAGATTGCCCAGGCGAGTGAATACCTCGCCGAGGGACCTAGTGATGGATCCCAACATGGGAGATAAAGGAATTCCTGTTGATCAGCGCCTTTATGACCGTCCACAGAAGAGGAGTGAGTACACGTACCTACGCTGACTTGCACCCTATCCTCCAGACCATCCAAACCAAGTACATCAAGGCCCTGGGCGAGGTCTCCATAATTCGGATGACGCACGTAAACCTTTCTGACACGCCGTACAGCGTCCATACATCGGTCCTCGACCTCTTCCCGGGCAGGATCAGGTTCCAATTTAGGTTTTACTACTCGTTTACCCTTTTCTTTGATCGGAGGTTGAGGTATCGGTCTGACTGATTCGATCAGGTCGCGAGGCATGTGGAATAGGGCTGTTGCTCTTGCCAAGGATGTGAGAAGTGTCTGTCATCAGCTCCATGACCATATCTGATATCTGACTCTCACATACCAAGCGGACAGCACCGATCTGAAAACGTTAGCGCGGCCATTTGGATTTGAGGGCCACTCACCCTCAGATTCCCAACCAGACTTCTGACCAGGAACCTAACCTCCTCACCCCTAGCTTGGACCATTAATTTCCTAACCACATCACCCTTGATACGACCACTCTGATTTCCCTTGATCCTCGACAAGCTCAACATCCTCGAGTATACATCCCCAACCAATAACGGGCTCGGCTTGACGAGTGTGCGTAAGTTGGATTTAGCCTCGAAAGCTACATCACCCGGATCTCCCCATTTATGCCATAAACTCCTCAAGTCTTTTGGCTGGAGGCCTGAGACTTCTTGGACCGCTTTCGTGAGGACCTGAGAACCGATACCGAGTTCGCAAGGGAGATATGAGGGGAGTAAGTGGTTCGAGAGGAGGTAGAGGGTTGGTGTCAGGTCGATTGGCGAGGCATGAAGGAGGAGATGTAGGAAACTGGGGTCAGTGTACACGCTCGCGGGACAACCGTTTGGTAGACATACTTAGTGAGAACCCGAACAATCAGGAGCCGACTCCTTGTAGAAGAGACCTGGACATATACCCCTACCAGCACCGAGTAAGGTAATCTCCCCTTGGGCCATTTCGAGATGTCGATTTCTGCAGGTCTAAAGAGAAACTGATCAACATCGAAATCGATTGGATCAACAGCTTCAGCCGAGCTCGTCGTGATTTTCGCTGGCGAACCATTCTCACTCCCATTGACCGTTCCGGGTTCTGCTTTAACCGTCGCTTCCAGTCCGTTTTTCGGTTTGGTGGGAGTCTTGACATCGGAGGGAGGGGCAAACATTGGATGGACTTTCGAAGAGCTCGATCCGTTGATTCCTTCCTTCTTGACATGGACTTCTTCCTTGACTATCTCTATCCCATCTTCATCATCCTCTTCCAACACCACTTGCTTGGCTTTCCCCTTATCTGGAGAAGTAGGGATCTGTTCCGTGTCGAACTTTTGCTGCAATTCCCTGGCTACTTTCTCATCATCCCCGCCTGTGATGCCGTCCTGAGCAGGCAATTCATCATCCGAATCAACGAAGGAGATGACGCTAGTTGATCGTTTCTTTTCGCTTTTGGGCTTTGAGGGTGAGGCGAAGAAATTGTCGATGGATGTCTGACCTGCTTTTGATTTTGTGCTCTTCTTGGGAGGCGGAGTAGCTGCTTTGCGTTTGGGAGGCATACTACCTGTACGTGTATATTGCAGGTGCAGCTATTTACTGGTAGTATAATTGGACGCGATTGACAGCGTCGATTGAACTGACATCATCAGGCACAGACTATATCACAGGTGTATCCATGCCAGCAATCATCATTTCCATTGATCACTGCTCAATCTACAATGCAGGATGCAGAAAGATCAACGAGGCGACAGCTACTGGTACATTCAAGTAAAGTAGTATTGACTATCCCAGACATTCTCCTCCGTCTCTCTCCTTATATGTCCAAAACATCTCCTCCCCTCGGGATAGCAACCCGGAATTGTAATTTGTATTGTATTTCTATTGTTAATTTATATAAATCTATGTACAAGTATAAAAGCCAAATGATTTGGTAATATTGAATGGTATTGTCGATCATCGTCTGCTGATCGTTTTATTTGAGCGAGAGGTATGTCCGGTCCTCAGATTCATGGGTTGTAAGGATTCTGTGGGGGTTGGTGTTGGGGATGGTGGGGATGATGCTGAGGAAGTGGGGGTGGAGCGTATTGCGTAAATGAATCTGAAGGTTGCATTTGGTACATCCTGTTCATTAGTTTCTGTATACATTGATTGAAGATAGGAAGTAACGTACATTGGTTGATGAGCCATTTGTGACATTGGCGGCATCCCCATTTGCGGATAGCCCATCGTCCACATTGTAGGCTGGGGTTGTCGATATGGTTCAGCAGGAGCCATGGGCGCTACCGCTTGTAATGTATATGACATATCGAGCGTATGTTGAACCCTGTCACTATCGACAAACTGGCAATCAGCACTGGTCGAGATGGGGTATGGGAGATATTGGACTTACATCCGCAATGACAAATACGGTAAATGGGGGAGAAGGGGCATCCGCCACACCGACTAATCTAACACCATCTTCCCAGTGTAACCAGTGGGGTAAGCTGCCCATGGGTGAACTGAAGGTAGCTTGAATAGTCTCGGTAGCAGCTTGAGGGTCCCAGATTTTAGGTTCATACTCATATCGTTGTCCCATGGTACTACCGATCAGCGAAACTCAAGATCCCAGACAAGGGAACAGGAAAACATACGCAAAAGGTTGAGGTTGAACCATGATACTCTTTTGGAATGGCCTAAAGACCCACCCGCCACTGGGAAGCTTTTTGCCTTCAACATTCCAAATGTGATTACCCTTTGATTTCGATTTCTTTCCATCTGGATTGAATCGAGAAATGAGAGGTTGTTTCCATAAGTAAGATTTGACCTTTTTGGCCGATATCGTCTCTTCGGTGATACCCCTATTTGCCAATTCATCCTGAAAGGCATTCGTGAAAGACTGAATCCTGAATTTGAAAGGACGATAATCTGGTGATTCGTCTAATCGAGCCATCTTTTTGGGCATGAGGACTTGATGAAGCTTATCACCCTTTGCATCGGTCGCCGAAACTGATTATTAGCTATGCAAAGTAGACAGGGTAAGAGCGACATACGATCAGAGCAGACCTTGTTTAAGAACTCTTCAAAGATCGAATCCAAATGTCTTCTGACGTCTGGCGAGACATCGACGCTGGTCATGGACGTATCATGTTCCAATGAACTTCGACGCCTTTTATTACGTCTCTGTCCATCATCTTCGGATTCCTCCTCCTCATCTTCGGGCGAGTTCGCACGTGAATGCCAAGCAGAAGGTGGATTACTCTGAGCTACACTATACGGCTGACCCTGAGAAATATTACCGTATGGCTTGTATCGATGTACAGATGAACTTCGAGTTCGAGATGCACTAGGCCGCTTTGAGCTCTCGCCCCTTGCATCCTTGAGATCCGATTCGGAATGAACGATGGGTAGAGCAGCCTGATTTGGAAGTGGGAAAGGACGAGGTGGACTTGGTGGACGCGATACTGGCATGGTAGCGAGTGGCGATGAGATTACCGGAGCATGGGGAACACCGAGAGCATTGACGAAGGAAGGTGATGCCGAGACGGGAGTGTTGGGAGCGTGATGCTGAGATGGTAGCTGATGGCCATTGGGATAAGAATGCGAATGAACCATAGGCGGTGGTTCGTATGAGACCGGAACCTGTAGAGCATTCATATCCAATGGTGCCGGTCGTCTAGTCTCGACTGGTAGAGAGGGAAGGAGCGATTGCTGTGATACTTGCATCTTGACCGGACTGATTTGCTGTGGTGGCGGCATCTGCGTCTGCACCGTGTTGATTTGAGCAAGTTGTCGAGCAGGAGGCGCAACCGAAATAGCGGGTGATTGTTGGTAATTGATAGGAGCCGCTGTTGACAATGTAGGAGGCGGCTGGTACGATACAGGCGGTGCGGTGGCGACGGCGGGAGAAGACTGGTAGGTGGCGGGCATTGCCGTCTGTAAAGCAGGAGAAGTCTGATACTGAGCAGGCGGTGCTGACGAGACAGCTGGCGAAGTCTGATATGGAGCTGGCGAAACAGATACACCCTGAGAACTAGGTGTACCAGTCCTCGGAGTAAGCATAGCAGGAGCGACAGCGACCATCTCAAGATCGTTCTTCATCTGCTTCAAAGTCGCTGTAAACGTCGCCTCTGAAGTCTGACCAGTCGAGTAAGCTTCTTGAATATTTGACAATTGTTGCCGAAAAGAAGCGGTTTGATCGGTGATAAACAGGGAAGTATTCATGTGCTCCGGTAAACGATCTGCGGCGAGTGCTTGTAAGTTGGTCGAACTACCATGCAAGTTTGATTGACTGGCGATGGGAGTCGCAACGTCTTCCATCAACGTGTCGGGATTGATAGCTTCAGTCAAGAATCCGTTGTTGCCCGAGATGATTGGCGAGCCAGACAGTGGAGAATCAACGGCAGGCGAACGGATTTGAGAGAATGCGAGATGAGATGGTAATGCCGAAGCGGGATTGGCAAGTTGACCACCGAAATCACTATACTGATATCCACCACTAAAAGTCGTACTACGTTGACGACCTGGTTGAAAGTTGTATGGATTCTGTCCGGGAGGATAGACGTTTCGTGCCGGTGAAGAGGGTTGACTAGCCGGTTGACGATTACCGAATTGAAAGGGAGCCGTTAAAGGGAGTTGTTGTTGTTCACTGGCATTTGAATCGGATGGAACGGCTGACGAAGGAAAGGATGGGTCGAATGGGAAATACTCGTTATCAAAGTTGTAGTTTGATAATGAATCGGTAAATGGTGCACCACTGCTTGCAACAGTCGCTGGAGAGGTGGTATTGGCGTACTGAAACTGTTGTGATAGACCAGCGATATTCAACGAGAGATTATGTCGTTTGATTGATGGTTGAGAGAGTGAACGGGCGCGAGAATAATCTTCATCCGCTGCTTCTGATGCCTGATAATAGTCACGTCCGTTGGAGTCAGAATTCGTCTCGACCCTGATGATCAGAAGATTCCGTGAACAATGGACAGCGACAGCTTACGTAGAGGGACTAGGAGGGGAAGAGGCGTTTGGACCGGTCAACCAGACGTCCCCCTTGACGCCCGGTCCGGTAGAATCGGGATATGCACTCGATCCGGTGTTGTATTGTAGCGGAGTGCTGGGGAATGTATTGCTAGGATTGAGTTGGAGATGAGGTGGTAACGGTGGTGTAGACGACAGCTTGAAGAAGTCGAGCTGAGTACATCAGTGACTAGACGACAGTGAAATTTATATATACCACTCACGAGACCCTCGACAGAAAACTGGAGAATTTGATTGAACGAGGATGACGGCAGTATCCCTCAAGCTACCGGTCAATCCGACAATAGGGGTCGAGGCGATGACACTGTGTGTGTTCTTGTTCTGTAGTCGTACCTTTCACACCAGAAAGTCGTTGTTCGCAGTACGCCAAGTGTTTCGAGGCAATTTCCAAAGGACGGTAAGCTAGGGAATTGGAGAACTCGCTGAAGCCTAGTGGAGGGGAGGCAGGAGGAGGTAAGTCGGTGAAAATGAAGGTGGGGGGTCGGGTGGGCGGAATTTCGCCGAGAATAGCTAAATCTGCTCGGTCTGCTTGGTTTCGGGTCGTGAGGAGACTGTCCAAGTATGAGGTGTTCGGCAGTAGAATGCGATGGAATATCGAATGAGTGATGCGGATGCAAGTGATAGGTCGGATATTGAATGCCGAAGGAGGTGGGTCCCGTGGAATGTCCTGTGTCGCAGGGTGAGCGTTTCGCCAGGGATGTGACGTGAGCTAGTGGGTTGGGCGAGGGATTAGGGACGGATGCTAAACAGTATTCGAGGGTTCGAGTTGACTACAAAGGGGTTAAGGTAGATGAGGGTGATTGTAGATTGACTTGACTGAATGCTATAGATTGACTTGGGTACAGCTACAGAATCCAAATCCAGCTTAACCCGATTCATAGATCCTCTTTTGGTATCATCCATCTCATCTCCTAATCAATCCTCTCTTCTTACCCTTCCTCGAAACTTTTTGCATGACTACAGAGGGCATCAGCAGCAGATGGTAAGCCTGCGGAAAAAGGCTAAAACCCTTCTGTCCCTGGAACCTGTTCCTCTCTTCTGGGTCCTGACGATACCCCTGAACCCATAGGGGTCCAAGGGGCAATCCGGCGCCGCAGACGCCAACCGGATTAAATGCACCATGCGGGTCCGATAATACGCAATTGATAGTCACAGTAAAAGCCGAGAGTGAACGTTGCATCGGGGAGAGGGGGATGTCATCTCCACCAAGAGAAGCGGGGAGCATGGCTGCTGGGGCTATCAGCCGATATCATCCCGAATTATACGGGATCATGTATCTCACATAACTCTAGCGCAATTGAGCTCCAGACCATGAGGTATAGTGCCTAGACACAAGGAACGATATCTTTTTACGGTAGCACCGAACCATAATGCTATAAACGGCTACCTTGCGGTGATTGCTCAAGATTGCGCATGTCTTTCCATTCCCTTTCGCGCGTCTCGCGATCGCGCGTCTCGCGTTGTTGATCGCACAAGGAACAGCTAGTCAGTCCGATTGCGATGCGATTCCGGTAGACCGAGAGATCTGAGCCGGAGGTCAGCTTGATTATGAGCTGGGAGATTAGTTAGCACCCGAGATCTACCTCGTTAGTGAACTCTTGTTACAGCACCCGTTCCTCCGATCCACTCGCCGAGATCACATTACCAAAGTTCAAGTCTAGCCTAACACAGCGAGCCTATATATTACACGACCGTCCGCAGGCAGAGCGCTGTCTCTGGCTAAATACATTTCTGCCTCCACATCGCGCGAATTATATCAAAGAGCTTATAGGCGTCCCGGCTGGTAACCAGTACCCGACCTTTTCCTCGATCTGTCTCTGACGTGGATGAATCAATGTCATTAACTTGACCAACTATATACCTCTAATCATGCTCTCGCGAGCCCAGCTAATATTCGATACCTGTACATTCACCTAGTTGGATCTGGACTATCGCTCTTTCCTTGATATGCGGTCTTCCCTTCGCTTACTATCCTCACACTTTCACCGGATGCCAATGACGAATCACAAGCACCGTATCTGACATGAGTCACCGCCAGTCATAGAAGTCTGGTGTGAACTGGAGACTAACGATAAATCCGAAAGATGATGCATTGAGGTGTCAATTCCCCTTTTTGTATACCGAATACCTTCATACACATTCTCCTTCTCATGTCTCATGTCCTCTAGAACTTGATCTCGCCCAAAGGCTCAGCCTTCACTTCCGTATAATCTATCGTTGAATCTTTCTCTTCGTCCATCTCAGCTACCATCGCCCTGGATATCAGTTTCTTTTCTTACTCAGCTTCCAGAACTTCTTGTCCACAAACAAGGAGGGAGATACCAAGCCAAACGTACACGTTATCACCTTTGATCATATATAATCCTAATGGAATCATCTCTACGCCTTGATCCATCGAATATTCGCGCTCGACACAATCTGATAATATGACATTTGTACGGGGGTCATAGCCGCGAAGTTTGCCCTGGTCATCAATCTAAAGCAACGAAGAGGATCTGAGAATACATACGACAATGACTCGGCCGTCGTAGAGGATCACCTGGACCAGCTCTGATTTGTTAGCTCTGTTGTCATAACCATTTATCGCCCCAACATGAGTTTCTAATGGTGAACCGAGCTTGATCCTGATAGGGAATTCAGAAGGATCAGGGGAGATCCAGTGACAGACATGATGTCAAGGTCGACTCGGGCGCTTGCCCACAAGAACAGTTGGAATAGTCGCTGATTGTCTATACCTCCCATCATCCTCCCACCTATATTCACTCGTGCAATTGATATAACTCACGATCCACAAAGCTCTCCACAGCGGCCATGTCGAATCAGTATCCCTGCTCGGGTCGATTCGGCCGGATGCTGATAGAGAATGTCTCGGCTGACGTTCCCAACGGGCTGGATGGGTATTGAAGGGACGTGTATGGGAGTAAGTGCAATCCTTAATCCATACCAGGGGCGGATAGTGAGACAGGTACATCCACATCCCACTTATATCCCACGTGTTAATAACGCCGTTTAAATTGCCGTTCATGGGATGTCTCGAGTGTGTTGGAGTGACCCTGACATCTAATCCCTTGCCCTTAAACAACCTACAAGTACCCTGAACTTACAGACTGGCGCATGGCTGGCTCCTATAGAGACTAGAACTCCTACTCTACTCTCCTACTGACTACTGTACTTGCTATACTCTACATTCACTACCTGGCAAGCTATCACACCGAAACCGGTCAATAGCCCGCCTTCCTCTGTCCCTCTACTCCCCAACCCCTTCCATCGAATCCAATCCTCCTCAACCTCCTTCAAACCTCCACGCGATCAAACACCGTTTACGCTCAAGCCTCTTTTCGTCACATCACAATCAACCATCATTATGGCGACCACTCATATCATCAATACTTCCAACGCGGGAGCGCATCTCACTTCATCTGGAAGCCATTCATCATCTTCGAGCAATATCGTCGGTGTACATTATAGAGTTGGAAAGAAGATTGGTGAAGGATCATTTGGTGTCATTTTCGAAGGAACCAACTTGCTCAACTCTCAGACTGTAGCTATCAAATTTGTGAGTCATGGTATATTCTATGAAACAAAGGCTAATCAGCAGGAACCTCGAAAATCAGATGCACCGCAGTTGAGGGATGAGTATAGGAGTTACAAGATTTTGTCGGGATGCGGTATGTTTCACTTATTCTTTGCTCGCTCTTCATGCTAATGTCAATCAGTCGGTATTCCGCAAGTATACTATTTCGGACAGGAGGGCCTACACAATATCCTCGTGATTGATCTTCTCGGACCATCGCTCGAAGACTTGTTTGACATGTGTGGTCGAAAATTCTCCGTCAAGACCTGTTGTATGGTTGCCAAGCAAATGGTAGGCCCATTCAGTCTGTGCAATCCATGACAATACTGACATACAGCTATCCCGAGTCCAGACAATCCACGACCGTAACTTGATTTACCGAGATATCAAGCCCGACAACTTCCTTATTGGCCGTCCCGGTACTAAATCCGCCAATGTCGTTCATGTGGTCGATTTCGGAATGGCCAAACAATACAGAGACCCCAAGACAAAGCAACATATCCCGTACCGAGAGCGAAAGAGTTTGAGTGGAACAGCACGATACATGTCTATCAACACCCATCTAGGTCGAGAACAATCACGGCGAGATGATTTAGAGGCGCTCGGACACGTATTCTTCTATTTCTTGAGAGGCGGCCTACCGTGGCAAGGACTCAAGGCGGCGACCAACAAACAAAAGTACGAGAAAATTGGAGAGAAAAAACAGACTTCACCTATTGGAGAATTATGCGAGGGTTACCCTCGTACGTCTCGGCCCCTTTTTTCATTTGCCAAGGATACAACTGATAAAACAGAGGAATTCGCTATTTACTTGAACTATGTCCGTAAACTTACTTTCGACGAGACGCCAGACTACGACTTTTTACGAGAATTGTTTACAACTGCAATGAAGAACATGGGTTCAGACGACGATCAATCATATGATTGGATGGTCTTGAACAATGGAAAAGGATGGGAAGCCAATTCGACCGCACCAGCAGATGTCTCGCGACAGCCTACGCGCACAAGGGACAACAGGGCCGATCGTTTGCGTTCAGGCAACCAGCCTTCTCCACTGTATGTCCAGCTACCCAGCTCGTCTGTATTTCTGTGAAAAAGGTAGCTGATTTGCAGAAAAGCACGAAAGTCACAGGGAGCTTCTGCTCTACCCAACGCATCCAACCAGGCCATAATCAATGGTCCTGCCCCGAGTCCACACCCCAACTCGCGACGTCAATCTACACAAGGCGGTCATCCCTTCGCCAACGTCACCAACGCCGACCGAGACGGATACGATGCCTCCAATGTCGCCGTACCCTCTCAGGCTGGTATGCAGCCCATCGCACCCATGACCGTCAATGGCCGACCGGGCAACACTGCCGCCAACTCTCAACAGGTCGGCGAGGCCGATTACGCCCAGGAGAACAAAGGTGGTGGTGGATTCTTTAGACTCATTTCGTGCGGCATGTGTCGATAGTTGCATTAGATTCCCTCTCCCTGATTCACCCCTCCCCCTTTCTCTCTTAATGACCTATACCCGGACTGTTACGAGTATAAATTCCCCTCTTTGTTGAATAGATAGTAATTTGGTATGCATGCTAATCACGAGGCTGTAGCCTATATGCATATGTTCTATGTGCTCACTATGCTGATTCACTTTGTATTGAGTACAGGTAACGGGATCAAATGATGCCGCTCATCCTACATCATTCGGCTCTTACTACGCACTATACACTTACACCATTCCCTCCCTCTTGTCAAACCCTCTATACACAATCCAAGATGGCAATGGACGGCGACTTGATCGCTTTGGTTAACAAACTCCAAGATACATTCAATGAGATTGGAGGAGACGCTGTAGATCTACCACAAATCGTAGTAGTAGGCTCACAGTCATCTGGGAAATCATCCGTTCTCGAAACGATAGTAGGCCGCGACTTTCTCCCTCGTGGTCAAGGAATCGTCACTCGTCGTCCACTCGTACTACAACTCATCCATACTCCTACGAAATCCACCAATGGCGGGCTCTCACCAACAACGTCTAAATCTGTTAGGAGGTCACCTAGGATGGGTTTGGACGAAGAGGGGAACTTACCTGATCTCGAAACGGCTGGTGCCAGTGCCGGTGCTGGAGTGATGAGACCTGGGGGAAGTAGTATGGGTGGAGGAAGTGGGGCTGAATATGCCGAGTTCTTACATATCAATAAGAAGTTCACGGATTTTGATGAGATTAGGAAAGAGATTGAGGCGGAAACGTTTAGGGTCGCAGGGCAGAACAAGGTAGGTGATAGCTTTGGAGGGTTTTGATCTTGTTACATGACTAACGGTCTAGGGTGTATCGAAACTACCCATCAATCTAAAGATCTATGGACCGGGCGTCTTGAATTTGACTTTGGTGGATTTACCAGGTCTTACCAAAGTCCCAGTCGGAGATCAACCAACCGATATCGAGCGTCAAATCAAGAACCTCGTAGTGGACTATGTCTCCAAGCCCAATGCGTATGTCCACTTGCGTTCAGACTTCAGATCATAACTGACTTCCAGTGTAATTCTCGCGGTCTCTCCTGCAAACGTCGACTTGGCCAATTCCGATTCCCTCAAATTAGCTCGTTCGGTTGACCCGCGCGGATTGAGGACATTAGGTGTTCTGACCAAACTTGATCTCATGGACGCAGGAACAAACGCCCTCGATGTTCTTCAAGGTCGCACTTATCCTTTGAAGCTTGGATTCGTCGGGGTGGTCAATAGGAGTCAACAGGATATAATGCAGGATCTACCCATGGAGGACGCTAGGAAGAAGGAAGAAGATTTCTTTAGATCTCATTCGGTGTATCGGAATATAGCACATCGATGTGGAACTAAATTCCTGGCCAAGACGCTTAATCAGGTAAGCATAATCCTGCTGGTGACCAACGAAATAATGCTGATGATAGGTCTTGATGAACCACATCAGAGAGAAGTTACCAGATATGAAAGCTAGGCTAAACACTTTGATGGGTCAGACCCAGCAGGAATTGAGCGCTTTCGGCGATGCCACCTTTTTAGGCGAGCAGCATCGGGTGAGTGTCAAGTCCGGATATTCTCTCTCATCCGCTCGTGCCACAAAATTAAAAGAATCGCGACTGATGAACAGGGCTCTCTGATCCTCAAGCTCATGACGGAATTCTCACGAGACTTTGTCTCTTCAATAGACGGTACATCGCTCGAAATCTCTACCAAGGAACTATGCGGTGGTGCCAGAGTCTACTACATTTTCAATGAAGTTTTCGGTCACGCACTTCAATCTATCGATCCTACCGAGAACTTGAGCTTGAGCGATATTCGAACTGCGATTCGAAATTCAACCGGTCCAAGACCTAGTTTATTTGTTCCAGAGGTGGCTTTTGATTTGTTGGTCAAACCTCAGATTAAATTGCTCGAGGCGCCTAGTCTGAGATGTGTCGAGTTGGTTTATGAGGAATTGATGAAGATTTGTCATAGTGGGACCGGAGGGGTGGGTCTACTATTCTATGGGTCAGGACGATTAAGCTGATAGAACAGGAACTGCAGCGATTCCCCCGTCTCCACGCTCAGCTTATCGAAGTCGTATCAGAGCTGCTACGAGAGCGACTTGGCCCAACGTCGGAATACGTCTCAAGCCTAATATCGATCCAGGCAGCGTACATCAACACTAATCACCCGGACTTCGTCGCCGGGTCAGCAGCTATTGCTCGAGCTGGCGCCCCCAAACCCGTCACTCCTCAAGCGCCGTCCATAGCAAGCTCGATTGACGAAGAAGACGATGTCGTAGATTCAGATGGTACTGGTCCAGTTATGTCCAATGGTCCCTCGTTCAATCACCACCATCCTCGCTCCGCTTCTACATCTGTTCCGGATCGCCGAAATCTCTCGAAGACTACATTCCTTGAGCCCAAGAAACGGAATCATCAGCGAGCTGCCTCTGGTTCAAACCACCTCGCCCCACCCCCGACTGCACCTGGGTCAAATCTCAGTACATCACCACATACCGTCAAAGACTCTTTCTTGCATTACTTCCTAGGCGGACCAGGTCCCACCGGAACTCAGGCGCCAACGCACGCAACATCTGCCCCAGGCTCAAGTGACGGAAGGACTGAACGACGTAATGCTCGACCACCACCCACTAACAACTTTGCTTCTCGTGAGATCCTCCCGGACCTGGCGAGCGGCCGAAGACAACCTACCAAGAATTACGAGTCAGGCACTACAGCATACGACATGAAGAGTCTCGGTAAACACCTTGAAGCTGGGCCAGTTGATCAATTACACCTATCGCCTAGGGAGGAGATGGAGACGAATTTGATCAGGTCGCTGATTGCGAGCTACTTTGGGATTGTCAGGCAGACGATCGAGGATCTGGTTCCCAAGGCTATCATGCACCTCTTGGTACGTCTTCTTTTTTCGATCACTACTTTGAGATCCCTATATCGCCTACTACCTCATGATTATGTCAATACACGCAAAGCTGCCATCGCTTCAGCCACCCAGTGTCCTTGACATTCCGGCATCACGTACCTCTTTTACCCCCTGTCCACCACCTTCACTTTACCACCACAACACACGCATCTGCGAGGATACTAATGACAGGTGAACTTTTCAAGGGATGCAATCCAACAGAGACTGGTCACGTCTTTATATAAACCCGATCTGTTTGCCGACTTGCTCTTTGAGGATGAAGCACTGGTGTCGGAGAGAACGAGGGTTAAAGCTTTGTTAGATGCTTATAAAGAAGCTTTCAAGGTGTTGGCTGAGGTATCACTGAAAAGCTCATGAGCGGAGAAGGGACGACGGACAGATGAGTAGAAGGACCATTGACGAGGCATTCCATATGTATACACGCATGCAAATGTATCGATTAGGTTGGGATGAATGGCTTATGACTCCTGGAGGCGTTCTTGATATGCCATAATGCCATAATATCATAAGCACCACCAAGACGGGCAATCTTACACACTCTTGCATCCATCTTTCTAAATCGTAATTCACACATCGACATACACACACCTACCCTGTGTCTTGAACTCTATACTGTCTAGAATCCGCCAGAGAGACAATATCCATAAAAAGGCATCGTCAACAACATAAGGTCACCTGCAATCCCCTGAAGACAGATGGGCAACTCCTCCACCACTAGATGATATTTCGTGGTCCACTTCGGCCTTTCGTCCTCCTAGCCCTGCTTGCCTTATGCATCATAGCTCTATTGACTCCATGGGGCTTGGAAGCGGGGCAAAGGACTAAGAATGTTATATTGGATGCCACGGTGAATAAGGGGGAGAAAGATGGGATTATGTGAGTTCTCTCTCATTTCGCCCGAATGCATCCCGGTCCCACTGGATCTGCAGACAGTCTCTAGTTGATGCTGATTGAAGGGAATGGGAGTACCAACGAGCTTTGACGTATCAGGGGACTGGAAGTCGGGTACAGGCTTTCTTGAAAAAGGCGAGGTCGGGAAGACCGTTTACAGTGTCCGTCATTGGGGGTAGTGGTGAGTCCTCTTTCCTAAACGAGCTCTCCGGGATGTCGCACATCAGCACCATCCGAAGGGATCCTTGCAAGACACCATGCCAGTGGTGAAGCATCTGATCTGCTCATCCATATAACCGAATACAATCCTATCACTGATTCAAATCATCTACATTCTGTGTCTCGTGGCCGACCGACAATTGGGTCAGGAATCGAAAGCTCATAATCAGTCTCAAAAGGTCGAGGACTGACGCCGCCTCTTTCTGGCCAATTCACACCTCCCCAACGACCGATTCAGAGTACAGACGAACAGGCTGAGGATATCTTGCTCGATCCGCTGAGGTTTCTCAGGCCAGGGATGGGAGCCTCGACACTCCATTCAATAGAGAATTTGCATGTCCGAATATTCGACTGGCTCAACGCCACCTTCCCAAACCCAGATAACAGGTTCGTGAATGGGGCTCAGGGAGGAGTGGGGAGTGGGTACTTCGGATGGTGTTTCAGTAAGTCCAGCTAAGTAGGGATAAGGAAACGGGCTGATAAATAGATGAGCATGTTCCCGAGACCTCCGACTTGATCCTGCTGGAACTAGGTATCAATGATCTAGTAGGCGTGGAAGTGATGAGGTCCTACGAAATTATGATGCGGGGTTTGCTCGAGCTACCTTCGAGGCCAGCAATAATCGGTATCGAGTGAGTTCACGTCTGATCAGCTTCCGATTGCCTCTGATCTTCAGGACATTTTCTACATTGTTCGCAACACTCGCCCAAGCTTCGTCACTACACCACGACGTCAATGCGTTCTACGACATCCCGTCAATCTCTGTTCGAGAAGGCATATTGCCCAAGGTCCTTGATTCGCCTGAGGTCGAGATGCCGAAGTGGTTCAGAACTGGGGATGATGTTACATTCGATGATGAGAGTAAAGTAAGGGAATGGGGCGGAGTAGCTGTGGATGTTATGCACGTGAGTATTCTACTTTGCCCAACCGTGAGTACGCTGACTCCAGATCTCGGCGCTCGGGCATGAACTCGCTGCAAACCTAGTGATCCGATACATATCCGAGCAAATGCGTCGAACACAAGTTTCATGGCACCCATCCTCGTGGGGTCGACCTTCTCTTGCCTCCCACCTCGCAGCTCACGATCTGCCATCGGTCACCTTAACAGCAAGCCACGACCTTCATCACCACGTCCGACCTCGCCATAATCCTGTCTGCCGATCTATGAATTCCCCAATTCTCCACCCCACATCAGATGGTGCTTTCCTCCAAGGATTGACCCTTGCATCCGGATCGCATGGCTGGAAGACATGGTCATGGTCAGAGAAACGATATCTGGTCGCCAGTGAACCGGGTGCATTGGCCATGTTTGACTTCACCATTTCCGAACCCGAAGACGAAGAGAAAACTTCTCATGACTCCATCGACGAAGATGCGCCTCAAGTCTCAAAGGAGGATGGCTATGCGGAGGGCTTCGAGTTGATTGAGCTCGAGACTCGTGCACCACCGCCTGCGCGAGCCGAATCGGCATCGGTCCTTATCGCATATCAGAGAAGTGCCATGTTCGGTCTCGGTAGCGTACTCTGTTGGGTCGATGATAATCGCTCAGAAGGCCAGATAATTGATGGCTATTGGCGTGAAAAGGAGAGGAACATGGGAATGGTGGCTGTCGTAGCCGAAAATTTGACGCCTGGATCGCATCGCCTGTCGTGCGAATTGCAGGAGAAAACGCAAGACCCAGGTGGGAAGCAAGAATTTAGGTTTATCGCAGTCATGTATGGTCAGTAAGTAGTCTTCCCTTGTACCAGTATGCATTGGGCTTTTTTGGAATCTGCCAGCTGCTCTAGCTGTTTCAACGCCAGCCTTCTGCCACACGTAATCCGACCATTCTGACCATGCGGCCGAATTGCTTGATCTGCTCTCTCTCCTGAGCCAGACGCTCAGGGTCTCCGGTCTGCTCAGATGCCCATATTTCGGTCATTTCTTGTTTCTCCATAGGCTCGTCCTCGATAGTAGCAATCAGAGCCAGAGACGCACTCAGACGATCGACCAGTTCGCGTGAGTTTAGTTCGTCAGCGTGGGCCATCGCTGAACGCAGCTGTCGCTGAGCGAGCACTGCTTTGTCAGCCGCAATACTGTGCCATCAAGAGGTTGCGCACCAAAGCGACCAGGATCGGCAAGATCATCTGCTAACGTAATTTCGATCTCGGCCTCGCCTAGCGCAGTCTCCGTCAATGCGACGAGTTCCAGCTCCTGTCCAGCAATGATCTTCCCGTCAGTTTTTGATTCGTGAAACATGGCATGCGGCGTACCTGATCATGGACCAAGGACAATTGTGACTTGATCTTCTCTGCAAGGTCTGCGCCCTCCATGTTGAGCATCACAAGAGACAATAGTACCGTAGCTTCCCGATAAAGTGGCCAAAGGGAGAGCTGGCTCGACAAGTGAATGGCTGAGAGTACATCGGGTAATATGAGATGTGGGGGCGTGTCGGCTTTCTGGCATTGTGAGCTGATGTCTTCAGCAAAATTGACCTACAAGCAGTTTTCGAGTCCTCCGCAGAAGATCTCTGACCTCGTCATGGGCGAACAACAACCCTGCGCGGGGAGCAATATCCTCAGTACTTCCCAATTCTCTCGCGTTGCCACCTGGGCCTATACGACGGCATAATACCGGGTTCGGACGCATGCTCTCAATAATCGCCAGAGCTTCGGTGTCCTCACTGGAGTCAGCCACAACGATCAATGACAACTCACGTCATCCTTATCTTATCCTCGAATGTGGCCCAGACCGCGCGAGACCATCGATTATAATCGTCAATGGACAGCCCCTCGAATGTGGAAGTCGTGATCAAAAGCTTCAATGCCTCATCCCAATCTCCACGTTTCGTCGCCTGATCGTAAGACTTTTAAACTCTGCGAGTCAGATATCCTTACTCGTGCAGCTCTAGCCAAGACGACAGTCAGGCGACTATCTGGCCCTGCGGTAACCCGCTCCTCAACCAAATCCTCATGCAATTGCGCCAAAGCGTCGGATCCTGATTATCAGCTCCCACTAGGGGGAATTCGCGTACCCATCATATCCCATAGACCCGCCTGAGCCGAATGCCACGCTGCAGCATCAAACTCATGCTGGCTCGCCCAACTGTCTCTCGTGTCTCTGTTTGCGTGTTTGCTAGGTACGTGCTCGTGTCGGGCAAGGGAGCGATGTATGCGGCAGAAAGCTACATGCGCGGCTTCACCCATATCAACAGCGGCTTTGATTGACCATAGATCATCCATTGGAGTGGTCGGTTCCGGTAGCCTGCTTTCTGGAATCGCTGAGGATGAAGTACGGGTGGGTTCGAGGTGACCAAATGCTGTACCATGTGTTTCTGCGTTCAAACGTGTCACAAGACTGCCATCAGCGATGCCGGATTTCGCGACTTACCTCATACAAGCTTGCAAACAGGCTTTATCTCCCTCCGACCGCGATACCTTGACCGCTTCATCGATCGCCTGTCTCGTCAGAGATCTTTCACAGCCCGCCACATACCGCCTTCGCCGACTCCAATCCACCTGTCGTGTAATAGAAGTTGGCGAGATTCAGTAATGCATGTTGATGCTGTCCTCTATCATCAGCCTCCGCCTGTTTAACAGACATACCGCCCGGGTATTGGTTGCTGGTAATCGTCGAACCTCCTGAGCGATGCCAAAGCCTTCGAATAGTCACCCGAACTTGACGCCCATTGATATCTGAAGTCAGCAGATATTGGAGGACACAGAACTGATCTGATTCACTCTTGCATTGCAGATGCTCT
>Ga0308160_10001072_pt1 | contig 41666 bp, 40 predicted proteins | sample PhyFR1_FD_201036 | JGI IMG/M metagenome (GOLD analysis project Ga0308160, IMG submission 201036) | Phyllosphere microbial communities from UC Gill Tract Community Farm, Albany, California, United States - DLSLF.R1 | ecosystem: Host-associated > Plants > Phyllosphere > Unclassified | place: USA... | reverse complement strand
AAGAAGCTCTGGATTATAAAAATGACAAAAGAATATGCACATTAAATGAAGTTTTAAATGAATATATGGTATAAGAATATTATATAGATTGAATTTTTTCGTTTTTATGTTAAATTATAGCCATCTTATAAATAATAAGGAGGTTATATGTCAAATAAAAATATAGAATTATTTAAAGATCTCAAGAGTTATAGAAAAGATCATTTAAGAGAGAACCAAACAGAATTCTGGAAAAGATTTGGTTTAACTCAACCTGGTGGTTCAAGATATGAAAGTGGTCATAATATACCAGCTCCTGCTGCTATTCTTTTAATGTTATATATTAAAGGTCAATTAACTGATGAGCAATTAAATGAAACCTTAAAAGAGCTTAATGAAATAGATAATGTAGAATTTGAATAGTTAATAAAATAATGCACCTGATGGTGCATTATTATATTATTTCCCCGACATTTGATTTAATAAAGCATATGCTTCTTTTAAATTTTTAACAGGATGAATTTTTATACCTTGAATTTCATTTTTAGGTTTATTTCTTAGAGGAATTATTATATTTTTAAAACCCATTTTTTGGGCTTCTTTAATTCTTTCTTCTGCTCGGATAACGGGCCTTATTTCACCTGTTAGCCCCACTTCACCAAAACAAGCCAAACTTGAAGGTAAATATATTTGTCCTATGGAAGAAATAATGGAAAGACACATACTTAAATCAGCAGAAGTTTCTCTTATCTTAGCTCCCCCAACAGCGTTCAAGTAAACATCTTTATTGTAAGTAGCTAATCCAGAACGGTTTTGAAGAACTGCTAATAACATAGTTAATCTATTATAATCAACTCCTACAGCAACCCTTCTTGGATTTCCAAAATTAGTCTCCTGAACCAACGTTTGAATTTCCATAAGCATAGGGCGTTTGCCCTCCATTGCCACAAAAACGGCTGATCCAATTTCAGTACTACGATCCATTGATAAAAACATAGCTGATGGGTTATCAACTGACAAGAGACCTTGCTCTGACATTTCAAAAGCTCCCACTTCATCACAAGGTCCAAATCTATTTTTAAAAGCTCTAATGAATCGATAAGGCGAATCTTCATTACCTTCAAAAAATAAACTAGCATCAACAATATGTTCTAATACTCGTGGTCCGGCTAAATCACCATCCTTTGTAACATGTCCAATTAAAATAATAGATATGCCCATTTGTTTAGCTATTCTTGTTAAAACTGTTGCGCATTCTTTTATTTGTGAAACAGTGCCAGAAGCTGATGGTAGATTCTCTGAATATATAGACTGAATAGAATCTATAATTGCAAAAGTGGGTTTTAATTCTTCTAAATTTTTTATTATTTCTTCTAATTGGCTTTCTGCTAATGCAAAAATGTTATCAGAATTAAGGTTTAGCCTTTCACATCTATCTGATACTTGTTCTAATGATTCTTCACCCGTAACGTATAAAGTAGTGTTTTCTGCTCCTATGTTCGCTGTAGCTTGTAATAATAATGTGGATTTTCCTATTCCTGGATCACCCCCTAATAATAAAATACTTCCAGGTTGAATTCCCCCACCTAAAACACGGTTGAATTCTTTAAAACCAGTATCTATTTTAACTTGCTTTTCTTGTTTTTTAACTTCTGAAAGTTTTTTTAATTTTGTTCCATCACCAGCCCAATTCTGTCTATTATTTTTAGCAGCGGGGTTAGTTTTTATTCCCCTTGTAGTTTCTTCATGAATAGTATTCCATGATTTGCAATCAGTACATTGACCTTGCCACCTGCCATATATTTGTCCACACTCTGAGCATACAAACTGTATTTTGTTTATTTTGCTTTTCACTCTTCACCTCTTGTTAAATTACAAAAAATAAAATATAGATTAGTTTATACTATATTTAAAAATACATTAATTTCAAATTTTAATAAAAGGTTAAGTAAATGTCAGAGAATACAAGTTTATATAAAGCTTTGATTAGTAGTGGAGGTTTTAAAAAGGAAAAAGTAGATGAATATCTTGATTTAGCTGAAAGAAATCAATGCTCTCTATATCAATATCTTTTTTTAAACGATGTTTTAGATGAAATAAACATTGCATGGATTATAGCAAAGTACTATAAATACAGTTTTTTAAACTTAGATAGTTTTAATAAGCAATTATTAATAAAAGAAATTGATCTAGAATTATTAAATCAAAATAGAGTAATTCCTTTATTCCGAAAAAACAGAAATTCGATTGATGAGGTTTTATATATTGCTATTAGTGAAGTTTCAGAAAAAAATAAGAATTTTAAAGATGAAAAAGAATTGTATGGAAATAAAAATATATTTCCTTTAGTTGTAGAGGAAACAAAATTAAATAATTTTATAGAATACTTAAATGAAAAATATAATTATAAAGAGACTAAAAAAAGAGAGGATATAATAAGTGAACTGGAATCTGAAATGAATAACGAGAATGAACAAAATTCGATAGAAAACCCAATTCATCTGTCTGCTTTTAGTAATCAGGAGAAAAAAGTGAGTAATAATGACCACGAAGAAAAAGAAAACACCCAAAATCCATTAATTGTTTTTATACAAAAAATAATGGTTGATGCAATTAATGGCAGAGTTTCTGATATACATTTTGAACCCTATGAAAATTTTTATAGAATAAGATACAGGCAAAATGGGGAATTATATGACGCTTCTATTCCTAAAAATACAATAAAAGAAAAATTGGCTGAAAAAATTAAAGAATTATCTAATATAATAGAAGTAGCACCCGGTATTCTTTTAGGAAGAATAAACTTAAAAGTTTTTGGTGGAAAAGATATTGATTTTAGAGTCAGTATTATTCCAACTTTACATGGTGAAAAAATAGTAATGAATGTTCAGGATAAAAGTTGGGCTTTAGAAGGATTTAAAGAATTAGGTATGAATTCTGAACAAGAAAATATTATGAAGAAACTTTTCAATGAAGATTTCTTATCACCTGGTTTATTTTTATTCTCTGGAAACCCAAGATCGGGAAAAACCTTAACTGCTTATAATGCGCTTTCATCTTTAAATTCACATACTAATAATATAACATCTATAGAAAAAGTTACAACTTTGAATATAAAAGGTGTAAATCAGATATTGAGAAAATCAAACGACAAATTCACTTTAAAGGAAATTATCGGTCAAATTTCTTATCAAGATGTTGATGTAGTATTCCTTGAAGATATAAATAATATAGAAGACTTCGATGATTTATTAAAAATAGATACTTCAAGCAAAACCCTAATAAGTACATTAAATGCCAAAAGTATACTAAATGTTTTAGAAAAACTTGAAAAATCTAATCTATCAAGAGATATTATTATAGATAAACTTAATTTAATTTGTCATCAGAAAATGTTTAAAAAGTTATGCCCTCATTGTAAAGTTAAACAATTAATATCAAAAAATGAAATGGTTAAATTTGGTTTCGAATCAATAGAACTTGATAATTATGGAATTACGTGGAATACCTATAATTCATTAGGTTGCTCAAAATGTAATGAAAAAAAATACATAGAAACTATTGTTCTTTTTGAATTATTACCAATATCAGAAAGCCTAAAAGAAACATTAAAGTCAATTCAAGTTAATAAAATAAACGAAGGAGAACTGTTAAAAGAAGTAATTGGCGATATTAAAGAAGAATTAAAAAATAAAATTAAACTTGGTGAAATTTCTTTTGAAGAAGCCCAACTAAAATACTAAAAAAATTATTTTAATAGCCTATTTTTGTGATATAATAGAAGATATGGCTATTTAAAATGGTGAATGAATGGAAAATAATAGTTGGAAAAAAATTTGGCAAAAAGGTGTGGATTTAGCAAACTCTTTTGACAGAGAAAGAAAAGATTTTGAATATGTTATAATCGAGAATCAATCAAATAAAAAACTCGGTGATACTGATATCAATGATCCTGAATGGGTTAATTCAATTAATAATGCATTAAAAAGCAAAACCCCATCAATAGCATTTGAATATTGGAGAAAAACAGGATGGTTAGCTTATGCCTTACCTGAAATAGATAAACTTTGGGGAATTCCTCAAACAGAAAAATATCATCCTGAAATAGACACTGGTATACATGCTATGATGGTTTTAGATAGAGCAGCCTATAATAATTCTAGTATAGAAGCTATGTGGGCTGCTTTAGCTCATGACTTTGGAAAATCAATAACTCCCAAAGATATTTTACCCTCGCATATAGAACATGAAAGAAAAGGGGTGCCGTTAGTTCATAATAGATTTATTAACTGGAATATTCCTAAAGAAACTTTAAATATTTGTTTAGCGGTTACTGGTTTTCATGGATTAATACATAATCTTGAAAAAATGCGTGCGGTTAAAATTTTAAAATTAATAGAAGATTTAAATTTTGAAAGTAAACCAGAAATGTTAAAATCTTTTTGCGAAGCTATTGAAGCAGATGACCAAGGAAGAAAAGGATTTTTTAATAGTGAAAGTAGAGGAACTTCTTTGTTAAAAGAAGTAGTGAATAATTTAAATCATGATAAATTATTTAATTTTGATAAATGGAACACTGAAAAATGGGAAAATAGAGTAAGAAGAATTACTCTGAATGAAAAATTTGATCCTTTTGCTATAAGTGAAGAAAAAAAACTTGCATTTTTTAACAGTGGTCTTTTAGAAAAAAATAGATTAGAGAGCGTTAAAATTTCTTTGGCAAACTATGATCGTAAAAAGAGTTTAACTAATAAAGGAATAAAAATATGAAAAAATATGCAGAGATAACAAGAATTCCTTTCCTTTCCAGTGAACAGCCTAATGAAAAAAGTTATGCAGGAATAGGTTCAAGAGCTTTAAATGAACCTTCTAAAACATTAACAGATGAATATAAAGAAGATATAAAAATGATGATGATAAAAAGTGGTTATTATTTATCATTAATCGGTTTTACTTTAAACTCTGGTGGAGCAGAGGGACCTGATGAATGGTTCGAATTGGGAGCTGATTTAGCTAAACAATATCATAATAAAGGCTCCAAGGTAATTATTCTGCCTTGGCAAGCATTTAGAGAAAATCCCTCTCACTATCATCTTGGTTCTATGAATAAAGAGTTACTTATAGAATCAATGGATTGGGCATCTGAGAATCATCCAAGATGGAAAGCTGAAAAAACATCTAAAGAAAATTATCAGTATCCCAGCCTTAGAAATTTAGAAGTATATCAAAAAATGATGACCAGAAACGTTCCACAAGTAAAAGGTTTTGATTTAAAACAAAATGTTAATTTTGTTTTATGTTGGACTCCTGATGGTTGTATCAACCATATAGAAAGAACCAGTAAAACAGGTGGTACTGGTCAGGCTATTGCAATTGCCTCTAAAATAGGTATAAAAGTATATAACTTAAAGCGTGAAGAACATTATTTACGTATAAAGAAGGCAATAAGTGAATGGGAAAATAAATTTGGTCTAATGCCAGATCCTTTAACTTTACCTCAAAAAAAAGATTTGAAAAATAATAAAATGAAACCTTGATGGAGATAAAATGAGAAACTATTTAGATTATATGAAAAAAATAATGGATGAAGGAACATTTAAAGGTGATAGAACTGGAACTGGTACCTTATCAATATTTGGACATCAAATGAGATTTAATTTACAAGAAGGTTTTCCTCTTGTTACAACTAAGAAATGCCATATAAGATCCATAATTCATGAATTATTATGGTTTATTGCGGGTGATACCAATATAAAATATTTAACAGATAATAAAGTTACTATATGGGACGAATGGGCTGATGAAAATGGTGACTTAGGTCCTGTATATGGGAAACAATGGAGATCTTGGCCGACATCATCAGGTGATTCTATAGACCAACTTTCACAGGTAATAGAGCAGATTAAAAAAGATCCCAATTCCAGAAGAATGATAGTGTCAGCATGGAACGTAGCAGAGTTAGATAAAATGGCTCTCGCTCCTTGCCATGCTTTTTTCCAGTTCTATGTAGCAGATGGCAAACTTTCCTGTCAATTATACCAAAGAAGTGCTGACTCTTTCTTAGGTGTTCCTTTTAATATAGCTTCTTATGCATTACTTGTTCATATGGTTGCTCAACAATGTGATTTAGAAGTAGGCGATTTCGTATGGACTGGTGGCGATTGTCATATTTATACAAATCATTTTGAACAGGTAGAAACCCAACTTTCAAGAGAGCCTAGACCACTACCTAAATTAATAATAAAAAGAAAGCCAGATTCTATTTTTGATTATAAATTTGAAGATTTTGAAATAGAAGGTTATGATCCTCATCCAGCAATAAAAGCACCCGTTGCTATATAATTAATTCATTAATAACCACCTGAGGAAAGGTGGTTATTATTATTTTTTTTTAATAATGTAAGGATATTATGTTTATGAGTAAATCAATATTATCAATAATAGCTGCTTTTGATGAAAATAAAGGTGTCGGGTATAAACAAACTTTGCCCTGGAATATTCCATTAGATTTAAAAAGGTTTAAAGCATTAACTAATGGTCACCCTATTGTAATGGGTAGGAATACTTTTGATAGTATAGGCAGACCATTACCAAATAGAACAAATATAGTTTTAACAAAAGATAAAAAGTGGGAAAATGAAATAAAAGAAAAATATCCAAAAGTTCATATTTTAAATAATTGGAATGAAGTCCTTTTATGGATTGAAGAACATGCACCTGAAAAATGGTTTGCAATAGGTGGTCCTTCAATTTGGAAATTAGCCTTACCATATGCTGATAGATTAGTTCTCACTTATATTAAAGGGCAACATGAAGTAGATACATATTTCCCTGAATGGGATGAAGAAAAATGGAAAATAGATTTCAAAGAAGCTTTTGATGATTTCTGTTTTATTGATTATATGAAAAACGAAAATAAATATGTGAAAAAAGACAAAAAAGATGGAAGTTTGAAAATAAAAGTAAAAATTGAGGAATTAATGGATACAAGTTCTTTTAAAGATGATAAGAGTATGTGGGAGAATTTTAGGTTCTCAAATATAAATCAAGAAAAGAAAAAAGAATTTGAAAAAACCATAATAGAGAACACAATAAATAATATAGATTTAAGTATATCATTTTTTATAAATAAAGAATTACCAGATGATATACAATTAGCTCAAAAGAATTGGTTTATAGAAAGATGGTTTCAATATAAAAATCAAGTAGTATAATTTTTTGACAATAAATTTTTTATAGTTTAATAATATAAAAAATAATTACAAAGGAGTTCAATGTGAAAAAAATATCAAAAACAGTATTAGCATTATTATTTACAGGGTTGTTCGCTGGTAATGCAATGGCAGATAGTGCAAGTGTAAAAGAATTAGTAGGGAAAAAGTTTCCTCAATTTACTGATGTTCAAGTTTCTAAAGTTGTAGGTGCGGAAAATCTGTATAGAGTTTTATCAGGTCAATCTATTGGCTTTACTAATGAAAAAGTAGATTTCTTTTTCGTGGGCGGTAATGTGATAATGAAAAACAATACAGGTAAAATTGTTGCACTGAATCCAGTGGATGTACCTGTTGAAGATAAGCAAGTTCCACTAGATACATCGGCTAACCAGAATAGAGTGGTTAATAAATTAAATGCAGAAACAGATAAAGTTGTAACTTCTGTGGAAGCCCCTAAAGTTACAGAGAAAAAAGAGTCTAATCCAGTAGTTTCTCCTACCACTAAAGCTGAAACTTCAAAAAGTGAATTTGGTGAAAGTAAAATATTTTCCAAACTTCCTTTTGATAAAGCTGTAAAAATAGTTTATGGGAAAGGTGAAAGAACAATAGCCATGTTTGCTGATCCCGATTGTCCATATTGCCAACAAATGGAAAAAGAATGGTCAGAGCTTGGTGATAAACTTAATATGACTGTCTATTTATTCTATTATCCATTAAATATACATCCTTTTGCTAAAGAAAAAGCAGAATTTTTATGGTGTCAAAAAGATCAGGCCGCTGCATGGACTGATTGGATGAAATATGCAAATGCTAATCCAGCAGAAAATGAAATAGACGAACAAAAACGTTGGGAAGATTGGAAGAAAAAAGATAACAGATCTCTCGATGCTACCTGTGATAAATCAGTAGTGTCTGAAACTCAAGCTCTTGCTCGTCAGTTAGGGTTTAATATGACTCCAACTATAATGTTCAAAAATAGTATAAAAAATAGTGGTGTTATTAGCGAAGCGACTTTAAATAAAGCTTTTGATTTTGTTGAAAAAAATCCTTTATTGCCTCAAATAGAAAATATGGGTTCTTTAAACGAAACTAAATAATATTACATAATGTCATAAAGGAGAGTATTTAATGTTTCAAGAAAATGAAAATTATTATACTCTCCTTCAAATAAATCAAAATGCAACCTATGAGCAAATTAAAAAAGCTTATAGAAAAATGGCTATTAAATATCACCCTGATAAAAATAATAATAGTAAAGAATCCAATGAGATTTTCAAAAAAATAAAAAAAGCTTATGAAATTCTATCTGATAAAAATACCAGAAAGAATTATGATGATTATTTAAATAACCGAAGTGATTTTGAAAAAGAAGATAATTTTGAAGATTATCACTATAGCAATGATGGATATAATGATACAGAAGAAATAATAAAAAATATTTATCAAGAATATAAAGATACAACTTTTAATAATACAATTCTTTATCATAAAGCACCAAGTGCTATAGAGATACCAGTTTCATTATCAGAAAAAGATTATATATATGGAAGAATGTATTTCGTAGAAGTTCATGTAGACAGAATTTGTCAAATATGTCATGGGTTAAGAAATAAATGTCCTTTATGTAAAGGCTCTGGTTTAGTAGGTGAATTTAAAAGATATGAAGTATTTATTCCTCCAAAAACTAGACCTGAAAGTATTGTCATACTCAAAGGTGCTGGTCATCATTCACCTCGACATTCAGAAAAAGGCGATATTAATTTATTAATAAGATGGCCTTATTCCGGTGAGAACTGGAGAATAGAAAAAGGTGATGTATATGTAGATTTTTATGCTCATAGAGAAGATATTTTAAATGGTAAAAAGTTTTTTTTAAAAAATTTTGACAAAACTGAACTATTTTTTTATATTGATGTCTCATCCAAGAATGGTGATCATATTATTTTCAAGGAAATGGGCTGGTTTAAAGGAATCAAAACAAGAGGCGATTTAATCATAAATATCTATATTGATGAAAACCCTATAAGTAAAGTAAAGAAACTATCCAGAATGTTTGGATTATTTAAGAATTTATTTAATAAGAAAGATTGAGCTTTTGCTCTTTTCTTTAAAATATGGTATACAATATCAACATTTTAAATAAAGGAGGATTTTATGAGCAAAAATGTTTTACATGCTAATAATAATTTAACCATAATGGATTATAGTCTACCTTCTCCTAGTAATTTTTCTCTTTATGCAAGAAGAGTTCAGAATATCCCAATGCTTTCAGAAAAAGAAGAAAGCGATTTAGCTAAAAGGTTAATAAAATATAATGATTTAGATGCTGCTAAAAGATTAATTTTATCTCATTTAAGATTAGTAGTTAAAGTAGTTAAAGAACATTCTAATTATGGTGCAAATCAAGCCGATTTAGTTCAAGAGGGAAACATAGGTCTAATGAAAGCAGTAAAAGGTTTTGATCCTTGTAAAGGTGTCAGACTTGGGGTTTATGCTTTAATTTGGATAGAATCAGAAATAAGGTCTTTTATATTAAATAATATAAGAATGGTTAAAATAGGAAGCACTAATGCATTAAAAAAACTATTTTTTAACTATAGAAAATCTATTAATCAATGGAAAAAAGAATTTGGTATTGAAGATAAATTAAATTATAAAGAAATAGCCGAAAAACTAAATGTCAAAGAAAGTGATATATATGTAGCTGAAAATTATTTCTCTGGTAAAGATATTTCAATTAATATTGATAAAGAAGAGCAAGAAAGTAATAATGAAGTGCTGCTTCTTGAAGATGTTAATTATTATAAGAATACTGAAGAATTAGATAATCCAGAAGATATTATTATGCATGAGAGGGATCATGATTCCTATATTAATCATATTTCTAATATAATTTCTGGTTTAGATGAGAGATCCAAAGATATTTTAATAAGCAGGAAAATGGTAGATAAACCCGTAAGTCTATCATTATTAGCTAAAAAGTGGAATATATCTATGGAAAGAGTAAGGCAAATTGAACAAGAAGTAATATTAAATATAAAAAAAGAAATTGCTATTTAATAAACATCAGTTTTGTTTCATTTAATTCTTTTATGAGGTTTTTCATTCTCGTATGAAAAATCTCATTTTCTTTAATGAAATAACTTAAATCAGGATTTATTATTAGATAATTATCAATAAAAAATTGTTTTATAAAAAAGAAGTCGTCCTTTTCATTTTTTATACCCTGGATAAAATTTTTTTTCTCATTTAAATAAATAATATTGTTATCTTCTGTTATATTACCAGCCAAAAAAATAATGTGATTGCTATCTACAATAGAATCATTCGCCGCGAATAAAAAAGAAATGTCTTCATTAATTAGATGAATGAATTTATTATACTTTTTTGTATCTTTGCCAAAGTTAATAGTAGCATATTCTATCAGTGCATTTTTTATTAAATTTGTTTTTTTAGTATTAAATTCAAAACTCTCATTTAAATTATTATCAAAAATATCATTATTTTTATCCAATTTTTTGCCACCTTACTTGAAATTTTAAAAAGCTATACCATATTAAAATTGTAAAAGAAATAAATATAACTTACTATGAAATAAAATATAATAGGAGGCTTACTATGTCAAATAATGAAATGAGAAGTATATTAGACTTACCTGGAATATTATTTTCTAACATGAATTTTAATGTAAAATATCCATTTAACATTAATGGAAAAGAGAATGAAAATGGTTTGGAAATAAGAGTGTTTTTACCAGGTGTTCCAAAAGAAAACGTAAATATAGAAGTATCTGGAAATGTTCTTTGTATAAATGTATCAGAAAATGATAAATTTGATGACTGGAATATGGTAGAACACAAAGGTATACAGGGTGAAAGGTATTTAAGATTACCAAATGGTTATATTGATCAATCAAAAATAGAAGCCAGTATGGTTAATGGAGTGTTAATCTTAAAAATTGGAAAAAAAGATGAAGAAAAATCCAGACAGAAAATTGTAATAGAATAAAGAATAAAGATATTATTTTCATCAGGGCAGGAAAAGAAAACTTTTCTTGCCCTTTATTTTTTTAATAGTTATAATAATCTCATAAAATATGAGAAGGTTTTTATATGAATGAGATAGAAAAATATATTCAGGATAGATTGAATGGTCTTGACATAAAAAATGATTTTAAAAGGAAGAAGGGTTCTGAATTTAAAAATGAAAAATTCTGGCTTGCACTAAATGCTATATCAAGTAATTACCTTAATAGTAAAAAAGATTTGAATGATTGGCTTTTCGCTATAAAAGATTTAAAAGGTATTATTAATTTATATGATAAAAATGGACTTAACTTTGAGATCACTAAATTAATAAACAATGAAGACGATAAATCAATATTAATACATGCTATATTAAAATTATTTAAAAAAGAATATGCAGAAACGTTAAATATCAATAACAATTTTAGCATTCCTTTTAATGATATTAATGAAAAAAATAAATGGTTATACAACATATCCAATAAATGTTTGAAAAATATCTATGATTTTATAATCGAAGAAAAAAGTGGCAATAAATTAAAGGATAAAGATATTTCTTCCTATCAATATAAAACTAAAGAAAGTTTAATCAAAACAAAGATGAACAGATGGAAAGATTTATTTAATTTTTCAACATCATTATTAGAAAATAATAAAAATATTCATTTACTTAATTACATAAAACAACAAAATATTTTATTAAAAGTACTAAATCAAGAAGAAATTCTTCTTGAGGAAAATATTGAAAAATTAATAAAAGAAATAGATAAAAAAGAAGTTATGGAAATGCCCATAAACAGGAATCTATCAATTTTTGAGAATAATAAAGAATCTTGGGCTACTTCACTGGAGGTATTGCTTAATTTTATTTGTGAAAAACCTGCATATTTTCTCTCCAAAAATTTAGAAAGTTCTCTGGAAAAAATGAAGGTTTTAATTAAAGAGCATAATAATGAATTTAAGTTACCAGAAAGAAATATCATTTTTGATAAAATGATAAATAAACTTTCTGTTATAACAGAAAAAGTTTTTAATAATTATAAATCAACAAAGATGAAGGTAGATAGTATAGTTTTAACAGATGATAATTCAAAACTTTATGAATATTATAAAAATGTGGAAAGTGAGGAATTAGCAGAATATGAAAGGCAAAATGCATGGGTTATAGGTATTGAAAAAATATGGATATTAAAAGACCTTAAACAAGATTCAGAATCTGTTATAAAAGAAGAACCTATAAAAAATAAAAAAAGAACTCGTTTATAAGCTTGATTAAATAGACATTAAAGGTATTTATTACTATAATGGTATAGTAAATTAAATTATAATTAACTAAAACGGAAAAGAATAATATGTCAAATTTTGTACATTTAAGAAGTCATTCCTTTTATACTATAGATGATGGTATGCTTGGAACGAATGAAATAGTAAAATTGGCTGCACAAAATGGTCAACCTGCTGTAGCTATAACTGATACCCATAAAATGATGAACGCTGTCAATTTTTATAAGGAAGCTCGTTATAGTGGTATTAAACCGATAATGGGTTCAGATGTATGGATTGAACCAGATGTAACTCAAGCAGGTAATGTGGATATTGAAAAACCTACTAAATTACTGCTATTAGCAAAAAACAATGATGGATATCATAAAATTATAGATGTAATAAGTCGTTCCTATTTAGAAAATCAAATTAAAGGTCGTCCTTATATAAAGCAATCCTGGTTAAAGGAAATGGATTTAACTAATGTAATTGCATTATCTGGTGATGGAGAATTTGGTGAAATAGGTCAACAATTATTAAGAAAAGATATTCCTATTGAAGAGGCAAGAAATAACTCCGTTAAAGCTGCTAAATTTTATAAAGAAACATTTGGTGATAATTTTTACATCGAAGTACAGAGAGCTGGCTTTGATTATGAATTTGAATTTGTGAAAGGTATGTATCAAATTTCAAGATATATAGAAGCCCCTTTAGTAGCAACTCATCCAATCCAATTTGGGAAAAGAGAAGATTTTTTTGCCCATGAAGTAAGAGCTTGTATTGCATCTGGTGAATTTGTGGAAGATGCAAATAGGACTGTTCATTTTACAAGAGAACAATACTTTAAAACTTCTGATGAAATGGCAGAGTTATTTAAAGATATACCAGAAGCTGTGGAGAATGCTGGTTTAATAGCTCAGATGTGTTCGGCTGAAATTAAGCTTGGTCATAACGTATTGCCAGAATTTGAGACAGCAGATGGTAGTAATCTTGATCAATTTTTAAGAAGCGAATCTGAAAAAGGTTTAGAGGAGCGTCTTGAATTTCTTTATCCTGATATAGAAGAAAGAAATAGAGTTAGAAAAGAATACGATGAAAGGTTAGATACCGAAATAAATATTATTGTAAACATGGGATTCCCTGGGTATTTCATGATCGTAGCAGACTTTATTCGTTGGGCAAAAGAAAAAGATATTCCAGTAGGTCCCGGTCGTGGTTCTGGTGCTGGTTCACTTGTAGCATATGCTTTAAAGATCACTGACATAGATCCTTTAAAATATAATCTCCTATTCGAACGCTTCTTGAACCCTGAGCGTGTTTCTATGCCTGACTTTGATATAGATTTCGAATCTAACAGACGTGAAGAAGTTATAGAATATGTAAAAAATAAATATAACCAAGCATCTGGTGAATATTCTGTATCTCAAATCTCTACATTAGGTATGATGAAAGCGAAAGCAGTTATCAGAGACGTAGGTAGGGTTCTTCAATATAACTATACAATGGTTGATTCTTTAGCTAAATTAATGCCAACTGGTCCAAAAGCTCAGGAAATGACTTTGAAGGATATGTTGGAAAGTACTCCTAAATTAAAAGAAAAATACGAGAATGATCCTGATATTAAACGTTTAATTGATGTATCAATGAAAATTGAAGGATTACCTAAGAGCATAGGTAAACATGCGGCTGGTATATTAATATCACCAACAAAAGTTAGTGATTTTTCACCTCTTTATCTTGCTGATGGTGGGACGGTTGTAAGTCAATATGATAAAAACCAAGTAGAATATGCAGGTCTTGTAAAATTTGACTTCCTGGCATTATCAAACTTGACTGCAATATATGAAGCAGTTCAACTAATAAACCAAAGACCAGAATTTAAAGATAGTGGTAAAAAATTCGACATATCAGCAATAGATATTAACGATAAAGCTGTGTATAGAAATCTTGCTAGTGGTAACTCTGTAAGCGTATTCCAGTTTGAAAGCTCTGGTATGCAAGGTCTGTTAAAAAAAGCAAATCCTGATTGTTTTGAAGACCTTATAGCTCTTGTAGCACTTTACCGTCCTGGTCCTTTACAATCAGGGATGGTTGATAATTATATTCAACGTAAACATGGTCTAGAAGAGGTTTCTTATCCAGATAAAAAATGGCAACATGAATGCTTAAAAGAGATATTGGAGCCAACTTATGGTGTTATAGTTTATCAAGAACAGGTAATGCAAATAGCTCAAAAAATGGCTGGCTATACACTTGGTGAAGCTGACTTATTACGTAGAGCAATGGGTAAGAAAAAACCAGAAGAAATGGAAAAACAAAAAAGCATCTTCCAAGCTGGTGCAGAAAAAAATGGAATAGATGGCGAACTAGCAAGTAAAATATTTGAGTTGGTAGAAAAATTTGCAGGTTATGGATTTAATAAATCTCACTCTGCTGCTTATGCGTTAATATCATACCAAACAGCATATTTAAAAACACATTATCCTTCTGAATTTTATGCTGCTACTATGAGTGACGTAGGAACAGATAAACTTGATATTGTCATAAAAGATGCACGTAAAAATAATATAAAATTACTTCCTCCTGATGTTAATGAAGGTGCTGCACACTTCTTACCTGTTGGTGATGATAAAATTCGTTATGGTTTATCAAGTTTAAAAGGAGTTTCGGGTGCTGCATTAAAAGAAATGGAAGATGCTAAATTAAAAGATGGTCCTTTTACTTCTTTATTCGATTTCTGTAGAAGAATAAATAGAAGTAAATTAAATAAAACGACTTTAGAAAGATTAATACAAGCAGGTGCTTTTGATACATTACATCCAAACAGAGCCTCTACTATGGCTTCAATGGCTGATGGTTTAGATTATTCTTCTAAATTAGCTAAACAAAAACAAGAAGTTAATGAATCTATTTTACCAGAATTATTTGGTGAGGATGGAATAGAAAAACCTAAGAAAAAGAGGAAAGTCAAAGAGAAAAAAGCTATTGTAGAACCTATGATGACAGAAGTAGATAACTGGTCTCCTTCTGAGAGATTAGAGCAAGAAAGAACTGCAATTGGCTTCTATTTTTCTGGACACCCATTTGATATATATAAAGAAAGATTAGGTGGATTCCCTGCTGCCTTACCATTAAGTGAAATAGAAACTATTGATATATCAGATGCTGGTAATAAAAGTTATTTAATTTCAGGTCTTGTAACGGAAGTGCAAAAGAAACCAACCAGAGGAAATCCAATGGGTATAATTACCATTGATGATGGTCTTGCTGAAAAAAGACTTATAATGTTCGATATAGATGAAAAAGAATCTTACTTTAAAAAAGGTGAATTTGTTGCTTTAGAGGTTAAAATCACTGAACCAAGACAAGAAGGTTGGGATAGAAGTATTATGGCTCAAGAAGTATTTAGTTTTGATGAAATCCAATTTAGGCTTGCTGTTGGAGCTTCTATTGCAATCAAACCTGAAAAAATGGATAGTCTTTATGAAGTACTTGAAAAACATAAAGGACCATTAAAAATACAGATATATCATCCTGATTTGAAAAATAACAGATATAATACATTTACTTTACCAGAAGGTTTTGGTATCAATGGAAGCCCTGAGTGTTTTAGAGATTTAAGAAATGCAATTGGTGGTGAAGAAAGAATGAAAATAGCATATGCTAAAGAAATAGTTTTTGCTGAAAAGCCAAAATATAAAAATAAATTTAAACCTTAATAAATTAAAAGCCCCGTCAGGGGCTTTTTTATTATTTAGAATATAATGTAGCTCTTTCTACTTTAAATACTCCTGGGTATTTAGTATCCAGACTTTGCTGAATATTGAAGAGGGTTTTATATTTACTCTCGTTGGTAAATAAAGGTTGTCTTCTTACATCATTAGCTACTAAAGCTTTAAGGGTAGCATCTTTAACTGCTTCAACCCCCACAACTACGGCAGGAATAGGTTTACCATCAGTATCGGGTCCAAGAACGTACTTGGTAAATTGACGTTGATCTTTTATCATTGCTTTAGCTTGTGGTTTATCATATGTATACTCTATTAACGCATTTTGATTATTATCAAGAGAAACATTTAATAAAACAGTATCTTTAGCATGGTTAGCTAAAACTTCATTTATTCTTGCTTCACCTATATTAAGGCTACCTTTACGATCCACTTTATAAGATCTTTCTTTAATTACTGCAAAATTAGGAAATACCATTTCTTTTCTAAATTCAGTAGGTGAACCACTATAATCTGGATGATTAACAGTTGTAGCATTAGTATGCTGAATAGCTGGGTCTTTAGGGTTAAAATCAAGTTTATTACTACTGCAAGCGGTTAGCACCAAAGTTGATAAAAGAGCAGGAACTAAAATTATTTTATTCATACAAATCTCCTTATTAATATAATAAAAGTATACTATTTTTTAATTATGATTTTACAATATAATATTTTAATAAATAGTGCAACATCAGAAGCTATAAAATTCGTAATATTCTGAATATTTTATTTTATATTTCAATAGTTTATTTTTAATTTGGATATTTTGTGGTGATATTGTGAAGAAAAAGGGCAAAATATTTTTACCCTTTATTAAAAGTTTAAATGATTATCTTTACTATTTTTGCTTGTTGATTTCCATTCAATAGGTTCACCATCCATAGTTTCAGATAGAATAGTAGATAAACTTTTTTGATAACAATCGAAAGAAGCCTCCTGTAAAGCTATAATTAAACCATCTACATCTAAACCTTTTTCTTTCTCTAATACAGCAAGAAGTTGTATTATTTTAGATGAAGAATTTAATTTTTTTAATTCAATTTTCTTATTTTTAGCTTTATGATAAATAATTCCTCTTTCAGGATTATATAGCCAAGAACCAGGTTCTGGTAAATTAGCCCAAGAGGGTTCCAAAGACGGTTCACCAGAACCGCCTTCTGTATCACCAGCTTCATCTTCATCAGTAAGTCTACTTTCGTCGATTATAATTTTAACTGGTCTTCTTGGAAAATGGAAATCTTTATCATCTGACATTATGGTTTTTCATCTTCTTCCGTTTCTTTGGATTTTACTGGCAATGCTTTATTGAATCCAGTCCAAATTTTGTTTTTGTTAGTAAGAACTTTGCCCTTATGACTTGAACTTCTTGCACCAAATACTTTTTTCAAATCCTTTTCTGTAAGAATAATTTCTTCTTCTTCATTTTTGAGTATAACATTACCATCTTCATTGACAATAGCAACATCAAGTAAGTTAGCATCTTTTCCAAGTCCCATTAAAGCAACACCTTTTCCTTTAGACATAACCTTAACATCTTTTAAAGGTAAACAAACAATTTTATTCTCACTTGATAGTGTAACAAGTTTATGATCTTTATCAGGATTAATATCAACTAAAATAGGAGATATTGGTGATTCATCATCTTTAAGTGAAAGCATAGACTTCCCTGCTTTTAATCTGCTCATCCAATTAGAAGCTTGTGTAATAAAACCACTACCTTTTTCACCTGCAAGTAAGAAATACTGTTCTTGATTGCCAATAGCACCTTCTACTATTTTGCTGCCTGGTTCAATCCATGAAGTTAATGCATTACTATCATTTCTACCTGGAAGATCTACAAGGTTAATACTATATCCTTGTCCTTTTTGATCTAATAATAAAAGTGTATCAGCTCGTGTGCCATAAAATATACGGCGAATACTGTCACCAGATTTAAGTTTAAAATCACTTTCTTGAGGCGTAAATTCAGATTTCATCGAGTTCCATGAAATCCATCCACGATCAGTTAAAGCAACAGAAATGTATTCGTTAGAAACTTGTTCTTGAACTAAATCAAAAGTCATACTCTTAGCACTAGAAGCTTCTGATTCAGCAATAAGAGTTCTTCTTTCATCACCATAAAGTTTGAGATCTTCATCTAACTCTTTTATAACTTCTTTTTTAAGTAATTTCTCATCACCTAATATTTTTTCAAGTCTTTCTTTTTCTTTATCAAGTTTTAATTTCTCTTTAACAAGTGAATCTTTTTCCATTTTAGCTAAAGAACGTAAGCGCATATCTAACACATCATCAGCTTGGATTTCATCAAGTCCATAATCCTCCATTAACTCAATTTTAGGATTATCAGATTTTATAATCATATCAACTACTTTATGTATTTGATCTAGAATAGCTAAACGACCATGTAAAATATGTAATCTTTTTAAAGTCCTATTTAATTGGTCAATAAACTTTCTTCTTGTTATGTTAATTCTAAATTCTGTCCACTGCATAAGCCATGAAAGAATATTATCTTGTTTAGGATTACCATTATAGTCTACTGATACAAAGTTAGTAGGCATATTACTTTCAATATCCGTATGAGCACATAGCAACAAAGCTAGTTGTTCTGGATCTTGTTTTCTATTTTTGGGTGAAACAGTAAAACGCATTTCATTATCGGAAAGGTCTTTATATTCATCAATAAGATCACCAAAAATTTTCTTCAAACGTAACTGCTCTGCTTTAAATGCTATTTTTTTACCATTCTTATCTTTTGGTTGTTTCGGATTAAAAATATCATCTAACTGTGTTGATATTTTAGCAATACTTGTATTTTGAGGAATTTCATAAAAAACAAGATCCCAATCTTTATTATTTGGTCTTTTTTCTACTCTCCATCTTGCTCTAAGACGAATACTTCCCTTGCCTGTAAAATAGATTTTTTTGATTTCATCTGGCGATGTAATTATCTGGCTTCCAGTGGGATAATCAGGACCTTTGATAATAGACATTAACTCATTAAAAGTATCAATAAAAACCGACTGAGCTTTATCATTGCTGGAAAAAATTTGATTACCAGCATTATAATCAGAACTTTTAACTATTTCTAAAAGTTCATTGAATTTAGCATCTGGTTTTTTGATTAAAAATTTAACAGCTTCAAGAACTTCATTTATTTGGTGAGATGGAAACTCTGTCGCCATACCAACACCAATACCTGAAGAACCATTAAGTAATAAAAAAGGCAATCTTGCTGGAAGTAATGAAGGTTCTTCATCTTTACCATCATAGTTTGGTTGATAATCAACAGTATCCCAAGAAAGCTCATTCAATAACGCATTAGCAATAGGCGTAAGTTTTGCTTCGGTATAACGCATAGCTGCTGCCGAATCTCCATCACGAGTACCCCAATTCCCCTCACCATGAACTAAAGGATATCTTAAACTGAATTGTTGAGACATACGAACCATAGCATCATAAACGCTTGAATCTCCATGAGGGTGATATTTACCAAGTACGTCCCCGACTACACGAGCCGATTTAGTTGGTGATGGATTAGAATGCCATAACTTCAATTGATGCATAGCATAAAGAATTCTTCTATGAACAGGTTTGAGTCCATCCTCAACATCAGGGATAGATCTTCCTTTAACAACACTCATAGCATAAGCTAAATAAGATCTTTTAGCATATTCCCCTAAATTAGTTGGTATTATATTTTGGTTTAGTTTTTCTGACATTTGTTTTTTTCCTTTATATAAAGATGAATTAAGAATCATATTCTACAGAATGACCGTCTTTTTCCATCCATTCTCTTCTCATACCCGAATTTTTAGTAACCATCATCATATCAAAAGCTTCCATTGCTCCATCCAGATCTTTAATATCTATTTGTAACATACGTCTGGTATCAGGGTTCATAGTAGTTTCTTTTAATTGTTCTGGATTCATTTCACCCAAACCTTTAAAACGGAATGTAGTCCATTTATCTGCGGTTAAACCTTCTCGTGTTAACATGTTTTCAAAGCCTTTTAACTCTTTTTCATCTAAAGCATAAAATCTACGACGACCAGAAGATTCACCTTTTTTAACATTCTTTTTAGCGGGTGCATCAATTCTATATAAAGGCGATTGTGCAATATAAATATGACCATTTTTAATGAGAGCCATAAAATGTTTAAAGAACAATGTTAAAAGTAGAACCTGTATATGTAATCCATCAACATCAGCATCTGCCATGATTACTATTTTACCATAACGTAATTTAGATAAGTCTACTGTATCAGCTTCTTCTGGTTTATGAGGTTCAACACCAATAGCTAGAGCTATATCCCCAACAGAATCACTAGATAATACTTTTTCCACGGTAGATTCCCATGTATTTAAAAGCTTACCTCTCAATGGTAAAATAGCTTGTGTATTTCTATCTCTTCCTTGTTTAGCAGAACCACCTGCTGAATCTCCCTCTACAAGGAAAAGCTCTGTAGAATCAACATCTTTACTTTGGCAATCAGACAATTTTCCTGGAAGAACAGTTACTGAACTTGAACGTTTTCTTTCAGTTTTAGTAGAATTTCTGTTTCTATCAACTGCCTCCTGAACTACAAGATCTACAATTTTTTTAGCTTCTTCTAAATTATCATTTAACCATAATTCTAAATTATCACTAATTAAATTTTGCACCAATTTAACAGCTTTAGGTGATGTAAGTTTATCTTTAGTCTGCCCCTGAAATTGAGTTTCTAATAGCTTAGTAGAAAGAACAAATGATAATTTCCCCCAAACATCTTCTGTTTCAATTTTGGTTCCTTTTGGAACTAAGTTTAATCTCTCTGAAAAGTTTCGAATTGCCTCAAAAACACCAGCTTTTAAACCATTTTCATGTTTACCACCACCAATAGTAGGAATTAAGTTTACATAACTTTCCTTAGTAGTACGTCCGAGTTCTAACCAACCTAAAGCAACACTGAATCCTTCTCCTGGAGCATAATTACTATCACTTCCATCATGATAAGCGTCAAATTTTAATACAGGGCTAACCCATAGTCCTTGTTCACCAACTTCTTCTTCAAGGTATTGTGCCATCCCACCAGGGTAATTCCATTCAATTGGTTCTTTACCAGGTTTTTCATACGTTATCTTTGTATTAGGTAATAATACAGCTTTAGCTTTAAGATAGCTTTCCATTTCAGATATTTGAATGTTAGGGGAATCAAAATAAGAACCATTAGGAAGAGATCTTACCGTTGTTCCAGTTCTATTTTTTTCTTCTTTAGGTAATTTAGTGATAGTTAAAGGCTCAACTATTATACCGTTTGAAAAACCAAGAGTATGTTTATTCCCCTCTCTATATACAGTTACTTCTAATTTCTCTGAAAGAGCATTTGTAACTGAAACCCCAACCCCATGCAAACCACCCGCAAAGGAATAGGCATTATCACCACCACTATCAAATTTACCACCAGAATGTAAACGAGAAAAAACAACTTCTAGTGTAGAAACACCTTCATCTGGATGAATTGCAGTTGGTATTCCACGTCCGTTATCTGAAACTGTTACAGAACCATCAGAATCTATTTTTACATTGATTTCGGTAGCTTCACCAGCTAAAGCTTCGTCTTGAGCGTTATCTATAACTTCTTGAATAATGTGATTAGGGCAATCTGTTCTGGTATACATACCAGGTCTTTTTTTAATTGGATCTAAACCCTTTAATACTTTGATTGATGATGCACCATATGAACTGGCGTCTTTCTTGTTTTTAGTAGTCACACGAACTCCTATTGTAATGTTTTTCAGGTATATTTATTTTAATTTTATGTTGTAGAATAAACTCTATTTTATTGAAAAAAGCAAATATTTATAAATTAAATTTTTTTAATAAAATAATATAATAAAAATGATGACATAAAAAAAAGTGGCTGACAAGAGGCAACCACTTTTAGTAAAATATTTTAAATTTTATTTTTGCTTTTTAGATTGGACTATTTTTAAAGATAAGTTTCGTATTGAATAAAAAACAATCATGGGAATTAAAGCACATACAACATATAATGATAAAAGATAAACAACACTAATGATGTCAGAAGTATTCAAAACATTATATCTTAATTTTTCTGAAGAAATTAATAAAGCCATTGCTAAAATAGCAGGGATCGATATATAACCAAAAACTAAAAATAGATAAACGATATTATTTCCAATAAATGAAAATAAATTTTTAGATTCCTTTGGTTTTGCTAGATGATTTTTTAATTCATCAATTCCGACTGATTTTGTTTGTTGAATATTTGTCATAGTATTTTCGAGAAATCATACTGGGTATGATTGGGATAGCCGCCTTCCTCGCCTCCTGTTTGCTATCTAAATTAAAGATTTAATTTTAATAACGATAATATTTATTTCAATTTTACAACTTATAGCATAGAGATTACAAACTGTTCAAATTTTTTTTTAAGGTTTTTTAATTTTGTATTTTATCTATATTCTTTTTTTTGTTTATCTATATGTTATGATATATAGAACTTATAAAGTTATTTTTGGAGAATTGAATGAATAATAAACCTATTATAATCGTTATAGCGGGAAGAACTGCCGCTGGCAAAACAGTATTATCAAATTTATTAAGAGATAAAGAAAATTTCTATGAAATAGTTAGTGCTACAACAAGAGATATGAGAAGTGGAGAAGTAAATGGAAAAGATTATCATTTTTTAAGTGTAAAGGACTTTGAAAAATCAATAGATGATAATTTGTTTATGGAACATGTTAACTTTGGTGGTAACTATTATGGTATATTATCTACCGAAGTTGAAAAAGCTTTTAAAATGGATAAACCAGCAGTAGCAGTAACTGAACCAATAGGAATAAAAAATGTAGAAGAGTTTTGTGAAAAAAATGACTGGAATGTTGTAAAAGTTTTCGTAAGTTGTGATGATGAATTAGTTTTAGAAAGATTAAATGCAAGATTTGAAAATGATGTAAAAGATTTAAATAAAGAAAGTGATTCTTATAAAAATAAAGAAAAATCATATTGTTCAAGAGTAGAAAATGCTCTTGTGTTTGAAAAAGAAAATTGGGTTATACCAGCATATAAAACTAATATGTATGATTATGTAATAAAAAATTTCAATGATGATAATCAAGATTTAATTATTCAAGATTTGAAAAAAATTATTAAAAAAAAACAAAATAAATTGGAAATAGGTAAAAGTTTTAAGGTATAGTCTCCTTTATATAATGTAATGCATTATCTTTCTGTATAATAAATAAGGGGAATACTGTGAAAAAAGACAATAAAAAAGTTGATGGAAGTAATAAAGATAAAGAAGCAGCACTAAAAGCCGTCCTTGGCATGATAGATAAAAAATTTGGTTCAGGTACTATTATGGACTTAAGTGATCCAAATGCAGTATTAGATATAGCCCCTATTCCTACTGGCTCTCTGGCTCTTGATGAAGCTTTGGGTATTGGTGGTGTTCCAGAAGGTCGTATTGTTGAAATATACGGTCCAGAATCATCTGGTAAAACGACTCTCACTCTTTCTATCATAGCTCAAGCACAAAAAATGGGTCAAAAAGCTGCTTTTATTGATGCTGAACACGCATTAGATGTCAAATATGCACAAAAATTAGGCGTAAAAACTGATGAGTTAATTCTGAACCAACCAGATAACGGTGAGCAGGCATTAGATATTGTTGGCTTGCTTGTTGATTCAAGTGCTGTTGATATTATTATCATCGACTCCGTTGCTGCATTGACTCCGAAAGCCGAAATTGAAGGCGAAATGACTGATGCTAACATGGGCTTACATGCTCGTATGATGTCTAAAGCATTAAGAAAAATAACAGCAAATGCCAAGAAAAACAACGTTACAATTATTTTTATTAACCAGATTCGTATGAAAATTGGTGTAATGTTCGGAAATCCAGAAACTACCACTGGTGGTAATGCACTGAAATTCTATGCTTCTGTTCGTATGGATATAAGAAGAACTGGTGCAATCAAAGATGGTGAAACTGTTATCGGTTCTGCTACTCGTGTGAAAGTAATTAAAAATAAAGTAGCACCACCATTTACCGAAGCTGAATTTGAGATTATTTATGGTGAAGGTATTGGTAAAGAACAAGAACTGCTGACATATGCTGCTAAATACAATCTGATTGAGAAGGCTGGTGCTTGGTTTGTAATTAATGGTGAAAAAATGCAGGGTGCTCCAAAAGCAAAAGAATACCTGCAAAAAAATCCTGAATTTACAAATAAATTGAATGAAGAAGTGCGTAGCAGATTCCTTGCTTCTAAAGTTGTAAAAGAAGTAATAGAAGGTGAAGCAGAAGAAGAATTTGACGAAAACACTGAATATGATGATGAAGGTCGTAGTCATAATGAAGAATAATAGTATAAATAAGGCAGAGGAGACTCTGCCTTCTACTAATAATGAATTTTTTGATGATATTCAAAAATTGGATGTAATGAAAATTTTCGCTCGTGTTCTACCAAGATGGTCAACTGTAAATAATGCTGATGTTAGACTAATTATTGAAGGTAATGATGAAGAAGTTGGATTTGGTGTTACTTTACCAGCCAACAGGCAAAAAGAACATGAAGAGTTATATTTAGATTTAATTCGTAAATTGAAAGACACCGAAGATTTAATGAAATTAACTTATTTAATTGATGAATTTAGAAGAGTAGGTGTTGATCCAGAAGAAATTAATGTATTGGTAAACAAAGCTGAATTATTAGCAAGGAAAATACATCCAGAACAAGAGTATTAATAATAATGAATAAATAATGAAAAAGCCCTTTCAGGGGCTTTTTTTGTTGTATTTATTTTTTGATTATGTTACTATACTCTAAATTAAATTATGAGGATCTGTCTATGAAAATTAAATCTCTAATTGCTTCTATTGTATTTTCGTCTCTGTCTTTATTCTCTTTAAATGCATTTGCTGTTGAACCTGTATCACCAAATTATGATGTGGCTCTTGGTCAAACAGTAGATTTATCTCAATATACTGATGAACAGAAAATGCAGGGACCAGATGGATTTTATTACATTGAGTTCACCCCAACTCAGGAAGTAGGTTCATTTAAAACCTATCAAATGGTGGTATCTCCTAAATCTAGTAAAATTTTTAATATTTCTATGTATGCTCCCCAAAAAGCTGTAACAACTGGTGGGATGTCGGCTGGTGGATGCCTTAAAACAAAATCAGATCTAATGAAAGTGTTAGAATCTAAATATGGCGAAGCAGAAACTCAAATGTCTACTGCAAAACAAGATTATATTACTAACACTTCTCATATTAAAAATAATGGGAAAGATATTTATATTTCCTGTGCAAGTAACAATACAATGCTTCAATTAATTTTTGAAGATGTAAATGTAAAAGCAGAGGCTGAAAAAGAAGTTCAATAATTAAATATTATTTGAGATTCTTTAAATAAAAAAGACCGAGGAAGGTCTTTTTTTTATTTGTGTCTTTGATTTAAATAAAATATAAGTTAAAATTAAGATGAATTAAGTAAAAAGGATGGTTTAAATGAATTTAAATAATATTTTTGATATTGAAAGTTTTATGATGAAAGTTGGTATGAATGGAAGCATTAACCAAGAAACATTAAGTAAATTAAATTTAGATGTTATTGTTTTGGATGTTGATGGTGTTTTATTGGATTTCAATGGTGGGTTTAAAAAAACAGCTCAAAATATATTAGGTAAAGAAATATTTGATGTTAAACGTTCTTATTCTTTAAAGGAAAGATATGCTTTAACAGAAAAAGAACATAAAGCTGTATGGACAGAAATGGATAAAAGAGGTTTAGGTGAACTACCTATGCTTCCTAATGCTGATATAGCTTTTAATATGATAAAAGAAGCAGGTTTTAAAATACACTTGGTTACAGGTATATGGGAAGAATCAAAAGGTTTGCGCCTTGAAAATTTAGCTGCATATAATATGTATCCAGATGGAATTGATTGTATTGGTGATGGAATTACAAGAAAAGATTCATTTATTCAAAAAGTAAAACCTATAGCATTCGTTGATGATAGATTGCAGCATATAAACGATAATTTAGCAGTACCTATTCGTTGTTGGATAGATCATAATGAGGATCAGTTTGGGTTGACAGAAGAACATGTAACTTATAAGACTGATAATGTATTTAAATGGGCTAGGAGTTGTGGTTTATTTGATAAAATAGAAACTACCCCTAAAGTTAACAGAAAATTAAAATTTTAAAAGGTATATATAATGGATAAAAAGGCTCCTTTTGTTACTGTCGAAGGTGTTGATGGTGCAGGAAAAAGTTCACATATAAAAACTATAGTAAAAGCTTTAGAAGATGCAGGTTGGAAAGTTATCCTAACCAGAGAACCCGGTGGCACACCTCTTGCAGAAGAATTCAGGCATATGATTTTAAGAGAAGAAATGGCTCTGACTACAGAAATAATGTTAGCCTTTACAGCAAGGGCAGAACACATAGATAAAGTAATCAAGCCTTCTTTAGAAGCTGGTATTGCAGTAGTATGTGATAGATTCACTGATTCTACATACGCTTATCAAGGTATGGGTAGAAAAGGTGATTTAGAATTAATAGAAATGCTTGAGCAAAAAATACATGGTGATTTAACTCCTGATATGACATTACTGTTTGACCTTCCTATAAGTGTATCTAAAAAAAGATTAGAGGGAACTGGTAAAATTCCAGATAAATTCGAAAGTCAAAATGAAATTTTTTTTGAAGATGTAAGAAAGGGATATCAACAAAGAGTTGCCCAAAGTGAAAGATTCGTAGTAATAGATTCTTCGGTTCCTGTAGAAGAAGTTTCACAAAATGTAGAAAATGCTATGAATGATTTTGTAGCTAATAATTTCAGTATGGTAAAAAAAAATAAATCTAAATTGAAATTTTAATTTTTTAATTTAACTAAGACGGCTTTGCCGTCTTTTTTATTGCATTTTTTATATTTTTAGTTATATGTAAATAATAACTTTTAATAATATAATATCAAAGTGTGAGAAATATAAATGAAAAAAGATGGTGTTGTAATTAGGCCGACTAACGTAAATATAAAAACAATAGAATTATTAAAAACATGTTATATAGAATATTTTGAGCATGGTGGATTATTTTTACCTATAAAAATAAATGAAAAAATGAAACCAGGCGCTTCTATGATATTAATGTTAACCTTACCAGATAATGAAGAAAGAATACCATGTTTTGGAAAAATCGATTGGTTAACACCTCCCAATAGTTGTTCTCCTGAAGGAATAGGAATAGGCTTTGAAAAAAACGAAGCGAATGAAATGCTAAAAAAAAGAATAGAAAATTTGCTTTCTACATAAAAAAATAATAATAATTTAAATCTACAATTATAAAAAGGTAAAATTTATGTTTTCTGATGTGTTTTATACTGCTAATATTTTTTTCAATGAAAATATAGTTTTTTGGATCATTTTAAATATATTTATAGGTGCTTGTTTTGCTTCATGTATAGGTCTTGTAGTAGCTCGTTATCCTGCAATGTTAAAATGGCAAATGGATCAAGATGTGAAAGAATATTTACTATCAAAAGATCCTAATAATCTTCATGAAGATAAAGATAATGCGACTGAAAATAAAAAACCTGATGGTTTGTGGTGGCCCCCTTCAAGATGTGATAGTTGTCATAATGAACTAAAATTTTGGCATAATATACCTATATTAGGATGGATAATGTTAAAAGGAAAGTGTGCTTTCTGTGACTCAAAAATACCATTTTCAGTTCTTGGGGTAGAATTAGTAGGCTGCTCTATGGGTGGCTTATTAGCTTACTATATTGGTGTGTCTCCATTAGTTTGGCTTTGGTTAGTGGCAGGTTCTTTATTACTTGCAGCTATATTAATAGATTGGGAATGTGGTTGGCTACCAGATACTATGGTTTTACCATTAATGTGGATGGGCATATTTTCTGCCTATTTCTTTGGTGGACAGAACTATTTACCAACGTTGGAACAAAGTATATTAGGTGTGGCATCGGGATATGGAATTCTGTGGTTTATAAATATATTTTCTCAAATAGTGTTTAGAAAACAAGGTATTGGTGATGGAGATTTAAAATTATTAGCTGCAATGGGGGCTTGGTTTGGATCTGTATGGGTTCTTAATGGATTTATGTTATCAACTTTTATAGCAATAGGTTTTCATTTTTTACACCAAAATAGAGAAAAGAGAAGAAAAGAGTTAAATAAAGAAAGTATAAATGATTTTGTAGAAGGTGGCTTTCCATTCGGTCCAAGTTTAGCGTTAGGTGTGATACTTGCTTATATTATTGGTTATTTTAATCTTGTAGAAGGCTTCCCTATAATATTTAACTTTTAATAATTTTTTAGATTTACAATTTTTAATATGTTATTGTTTAATGTATTAAAAGATAAAGGAAAGATAAATGACACCATTAGTATATAAAAAATATCCAGAGGGGATAACACTTGAAGATGAATTAAATTTAATTAATTCCGGTGTACATCCCTGGGTAGCAAAAAGTTTAGTATTAAGAAATATAAAAAACCCAGAGATAGCATTAGGACAATACAAAATAGTTCCTTTTACTAAGTTAAAAGGCATTAAAGAGCTATCAACCCATTTAGCTGATGCTATAGAAAAAAAAGAAAAAATAGTAATCGTAGCAGATTATGATTGTGATGGTGCAACCGCATGTGCCGTAGGACAAGTTGGATTAAAATCAATGGGTGCTAATATAGATTTCATTGTCCCTAATAGATTTAGAAACGGATATGGTTTAACACCAGGAGTAATAGATCAAATAATTGACACTGGAATGAATCCTGTCTGGATTTTAACCGTAGATAATGGAATAGCTTCTCATGAAGGTGTTGAATATGCCAATAAAAAAGGAATCAAAGTTTTAGTCACTGACCATCACCTACCAGCTAAAGATAAAGAAAACCCTAAAGCAATAAGTATAGTAAACCCTAATCAGGCTGGTGATACATCTGGTTTAAATAATATGGCAGGATGTGGTGTTATTTATTATACAGTAGCCGCTACAAGAGCAGTATTAAAATCAAGAGGTTATTTTGAAAGAAAAGGGATTGTAGATCCTAATTTAGCAGAACTTCTTGATTTAGTCGCATTAGGAACAGTTGCAGATGTGGTTAAATTAGATGATAATAATAGGTGGTTAGTAAGACAAGGTTTAAAAAGAATCAGGAATGGATTAGTTAGACCTGGAATTCAAGCTCTTTTTGAAATAGCCGATAAAAATATATATAAAGCAATAAGTCAGGATTTTGGATTTGCATTAGGTCCAAGAATAAATGCCGCTGGTAGATTAGAAGATATGACTATAGGTATTAGATGTTTGATTTCAAATAGTATGGATGAAGCTATATTCTATGCAGAACAACTAAATGAATTAAATATAAAAAGGAAAGATATAGAAAAAGAAATGAGGGATGTTGCTTGGTCTGTTGTGGACACTGAAGATCAAAGTAATAATATGACAAGGGTTGTATTTGGAGAAGAGTTTCATGAAGGTGTAATAGGGATAGTTGCTGGGAGAATCAAAGAAACTGATAATTGTCCTACTATAGTTTTTGCAAAAGCTGATGAACCAGGTTGTATAAAAGGTTCAGGTCGTTCTGTGCCAAATTTACATTTAAGAGATGCTTTGGATGTTGTATATAAAAAAGCTCCTTATATATTCAAGGGATTTGGTGGTCATGCTATGGCGGCTGGATTGACTATAATACATGAACATTTAGAAGAATTTAAAAAAGAATTTGAAATAGCTGTTAGAATGATGATGAATGATACTCCATATCAAAAAATACTTGAGATTGATGGCGAGCTATCAGGTTCTGATATTTCAATAGAAACAGCGACCATCATTAATAATGAAGTATGGGGGCAAGGATTTTTGGAGCCTGTATGGGCTGGAGAATTCAAGGTTTTAAATGCTGCTTTAATAGGAAAAAATCAAGACCATTTAAAATTAACATTGGAAAAAGATGGTTTAAGTTGGGATGCTATACAATTTTCTAATTGTAATCTACCTGAAATAGATTCGGTTATAAAAATAGCATATAAAATAGGTATCAATGAGTTTAGAGGATATATAAATCCACAAATTATGATAGTAGAAAAGGAAGAAAAAGCCATATAAAAAAAAGCTTTATTTTCCGCAATGTTTATAGTACAATGCTTTTATCTTATTAAGAATAAGTATATTAGCTGATTATATAATTATTTAAGGAGTTTTTAAAATGAGACTAATGAAAATTTCGTCTGGTGTACTTTTTATTAAAAAAGGGAAAATTCTTCTGGCACATGCTACCCGTCAGCCTCATTGGGATATCCCCAAAGGTCAACCGGAAAAAGATGAAAGTTATGAAGATGCTGCGATTAGAGAGTGCAGAGAAGAAATAGGTTTTAATATTGAAGATGAACAAGATTTACACCCACTTGGTGTTTTTAACTATAGCAATACAAAAGATCTAGTGCTTTACCTTTATACTGGCACAGATTTTCCAGATGAAAATAAATGCAAATGTAATGCTTCTTATTATTGTCCAACTAAAAAAACTGATGTTGATGAAATGGATGATTTTAAATATGTAAGTTTGACAGAAGTTGACCAGTATTGCACTTCTAACATGGCAAAAGTAATTAAAGAAATTTTGGAAAAATTCAATTACGTTTAAAAAAATTATGATTATAAAAAAAGCCCCATGAGGGGCTTTTTTATTAATTCGGTTTTTGGAAAGGTTTTAAAAATTTGTTATCCATATCCGTAGATTTTTTTAATTCATCAAATTTAGGTGAATTTATTTCATTGGACTTTTTAGCATCACCAAATAATCTCACTTTAGATTCATTCTTGCCAACCTGAATAAGCTTACTAGGTTTAACTTCTGGATTTCCTTTTAATTCTTCATTACTATTTTCTTTAACAAAAACATTTCTTGCAGCATTACCTAAAGAATTATTAACACCAACACTAACCTGAACGCTTCTGGACATCTTCCATAATTGAGATAAATTAGTTGTTTTAGACAATTTATAATCGCCTACAGCTTTTAAAACAGCAACTTTAGTATCATGAGGTGATTCGGAATTTTGGCTTTTTCTTAATCTAATAACCTCATCTACAATATTAGGCGAATAACCTTTAGATAAAGTCCATAACACTCCAAAAGAATCGGCTATTCTTTCTTCATACTGCCTCTGTCCTAAATCATCAAATAAAGCAGTCTGTTGTTTAAAGTAATCTTCTGGTGTAACACCATTGGAAGAAAATATACGTCTAATACTTGAAGGATTAACACCATATTTAGCTAAATCATTAGGGAACCAATATTTTTTAGTTGGAATAACTTTACTTCTTTCAAATTGATCTAAGCAATGAGCTACCTGGTGTCCAGTTAAATAAGCTGCTGTTCCTTTATCGCCTATTTTTTTAGAAAAAGGTGTTAATATCTGTTTATTAAAAGCAGTTAAATTCTTTCTATCAAATAATATATAGCATGTAGGAGTAATCTTACCATTAATAAATGATTGAGACATTACTGGATACATCCCCATATCGGTTTTTGATAAACGACTTTCATCATTTTTTAACATTCCTTGGACAACAAATCTTCTAAGTAAAAGGTTATTGGTTTCAATAATAGCAATTTTTAATGGAATTCCTGAATCCATAAGAATATTTGCTTGTTCCTGCATTAAATTAGCCCATTTATTCTCTAATTTATCATCAGGTGAACTAGAGTCAGGAACACTGATAGATCTACCTTGATAATTAACAGGAGGACCATTTGGATCTCCCAAATTGGTAGAGATAGAAGACGGTAATATACCAATAACTCCAGTCATGTTAGGAAGAGGTGGAAGTTTATCATTCATTCCCATACCTGGAAGGGGTGGTAGTGGTAATGCTTCTGCATTCGGAGTAGGCATTCCATTAGCAATGACAGGTAAAGAAGGTAAAGGCATAGATAATCCGTTAGCACCAGAAGGAATATTTGGTGTGTTAGAGTAATCCACATTATCTCTATTAGGTCTAGATGGTTGTTGTGGAATATTATTAAGTTCTCCCTTAAATTCTAAAACAGAACCATTATTAGCATTATTTACTCTTGGTGCATTGTTAGCGCCCCCTTGATATTGAATAACAGAAGTGCCTTCTGGAACCTCTCCATTAGCTATTTGTTTTTGGAGTTTTTCTAATTCTAATTTTTTTGATTCTTTAGATTGATTTGATGAAGTAGGTGCTCCTATAGTCACTGTAGTGCCACCCATTTTTACAGTTTTACCACTATTACTATTGTTCTTTATAGTATTGTCAGCACCCCCTCTAACAGTGATAGTACCATCACTATTTTTTGAGCTATTAGGTATATCTATAGAATTAGTATTTTTAAAGGTTTCAGTTTTTTCTTGTGGCATTTTGATACTTTCAGGCATTTTTATATTATTTTCAGGTATCTGACCAGATGAACTAATTGAAGCGTGGTTTTCAGATGTATTATTACCAGATCCACCTTTGACTACGATTTCACCATTAGCGGTGGTATAACTATTTTTTAATTTGATTTTATTAGCTATATCATTATTTGCAATAGCATGGCTAGATAATGCCAATAAAACAGAGCAATAAATTAACTTCTTTTTAAACATTCGTTTAATCCTCTAATTAAAGATTTTATTTTACAGAATATATTAATTATTAAAATTAAATCAAATATTTTATTTATAAATAAATGATGTTATAATAATTAAGATAATTAAAAAATATAGGGTGTTTATATGTCTAATCTAAATAGTGATTTTTTACAAGCTCTTCATGATAAAGATTTAAAAAGAGCTGAACAGTTGTTGAATGAAGGTGCTGATGTTAATAGTCGTTTTTATAAAGGCGAAACAGCATTTGCATTTTATGCTGTAAATGGTGTGGGCTATGAAAAAGTTGCACGATTTTTATTGGAAAAAGGTGCTGATATTAACTCACAAAATAGTGTAGGCGATACCGCATTAATAAAAGCTATAGAAACTAATAACAAACAAGCTTTTAATTTTTTAATGAGCATCAATGTTGATTTGGAAATAGCTAATGATTTTGGTGTTACAGCGTTAATGGCTGCATGTACAATGGTAGATGATCATTATGCTTTAAAACTATTACAAAACAATGCAGAAATAAATAAACAATCAATTGCTAAATCTTCTCCCTTATTAAATGCTATAAGTAGAGAAAAGCACGAAGTTGTAGATATAATGATAGAAAAAGGCGCTGATTTAAAAGTTGTAGATAATAAAGGCTTCGGTGTTCTACATATAATAGCTCATGCAAAAAATGAAGACTTCGTTTCCAGTTTTATAGATCAAGTTAAAGATAAAGTAGATTTGAATCTTAAAGCATATTCTGGAACAACACCTATAGATGTAATGATTCAAGTTGGTAACTATAAAGCAATAGCTGACTTAGTTATAAACGGTGCAAATCCTAATACAAGAGCAGCTATTGCTGATGGTAAAACTCCATTAATGTTAGCAGCACAAATGGGTAATCCAAACTTTGTAAAACTTTTACTGGAAAAAGGTGCTGATGTAAAAGCTTTAGATGACTATAAAAATAGTGTATTTCATTATGCAATGATGAACCCTGTTATAGAAACGATGCAGTTGTTAACTGATTATGGAATGGATATTAATCAAAAAAATGAAGAAGGGATGGATGTAGCTCAATTGTCAGTATATCTTGCTAAAACAAGAAATTTACCTGGTGATGAACAAATTCTTGAAGCACTTCAAAAATTAGTAGGTATGGGTTATGATCCTAAAAGAAATATTCCAAGTAGAATTACAAGAAGAGTATTTGATAAGAATCCTGACTTCAAACCACATCCAAATGCGTTATCTATAGCTCTATCAGAAAGATTAGTGAAATGTTATGCTTATCTACTGGAACAAGGTGCTGATCCTAACAAATTAGGTGATGATGGATTAGCAGCAGTTCATCATTTATCGAATGTTCAAGTTTCTACTTTGGAACAAGTTGCTTTTTCTCAGATGGCTCAGCAGGAAGGTATGACTCAAGAATTTATAAACGAACAGCAAGACCAATTACAGAAAAAATTAAAAGAAGATATGATTAACTTAATAGATTTAACTGTAGAATATGGTGGTGATGTTAATTTAAAAAATAAGGACGATAGAACTCCAATAGAATTAATGATTGAAAAATCTGGTAAATCTAATACATTGTTAGAAGAAGCTATAGGATATCTTGCTATAAAATATAATGCTGATTTATCATTAAAAGATCAGTATGGTGATGATTATCAAGTTCAAACTTTAATACAAGGAAATACTTCATTACTTAAAGAATTTATAAATTATTATGCTCAAAAAAATGAGGTTGATTTTTCGATTTTAAATAGATCTGTTTTATCTTCGCCTGAAGATACTAATAAACGTTATGCCTATTTAAAAACAATAAAAGAATGCTGTTCCGATAAAAGGTTCCTGGAATATAAAGATGAAGAGGGTAATACACCATTAATTTTAGCAGCAGCAACTAAACAACATGATTTAATTATTTGTCTGCTTGAAGAAGGTGTGGATACCAATATTCAGAATAATAATGGTGAGACTGCTATAATGCATTCTTTTGTGAATGAACAAATTCAAAGTGTTTATGAACTAAGAAGATCTAATGCTGATATTAATATAAAAAATAATAAAGGCGAAAACTTGCATACTATGACACTGAAATCTAATTTACATAAAATGGCTATTACTCTAAAAGATGAAATACCAGAAAGAAATAATGATTTCCATATTAATATTCCAAAAGCAGAATTAATAGATAAAAAAAGTTCTTGGGACAATATAACAAGACCAACTAAAAAATTTAAAGTATAAAAATGCTAAAATTAATAGGGATATATCAATATCCCTATTTTTTTATGTAAAAAACTTGAAGATTTTCTAAAATAGTATAAAAGTATATACGGTTTGTTTTGTTTTTTATGAGGTGTGAGGTGAATAAAAGTAAAGTATTAAAAAAAATAAACGCTTTTATTATATGTGGTCTTTTTATTTCTGGTGCGGTTAATGCAAAAACCTATTATGGTTCTGATTATCAAAATTATAATAGTGAATATAAACAAAAATACCAATTTAATAATAATCAAAGTGTAAGTGTTCAAAAAACAGAAGCCCCTAAAACAAATGTAGCATCAACTTCAACACAAGAAAAAATCTATTATGTTAAAGGTTCTCAGCCCTGTTGGGATCAAGCAGCTAAATATCATGGTGTAGATCCTTGGTTACTTTATTCCATAGCATTTGTGGAATCTGGTTTTAATCCAACTGCATATAACGGTAATAAAAATGGTTCTTATGATCTTGGTATGATGCAAATAAATAGTATATGGCTTCCACAATTAAAAAAAATGGGTGTTAGCAGGGAAATGTTAAAAGATGCTTGCACTGCAACATATGTTGGTGCTTGGATTTTATCAAAAAATATAAAAAGATTTGGTTATACATGGAGAGCTATTGGTGCATATAACTCTGCCAAGCCAGAATTAGGGTATAAATATGCCAAAAAAGTATATAAAGCTCATTATCAATTCACTGGAAAGACAGCAGGTAATTGGAAATAAAAATAATTTAGCATAAAAATTTGATTATTCATAAATTATAATATATTGTAATAATGTGAAGTTTTGTTATACATTTTTACTACAAAATTTTTAAATTAAAAACATGAGGATAATATGGGGAAAACTAAAGATATGACTACACATAAAGAAGGTATAGTAGCTTTTGTTAAAGAAAAACTAAGCAAAAGAGCGGAAGAACTTAAAGGTGCAGAATCTTATGAAGATAAAGTAAATCTTTTTGCTGACTTTGACTCTCTTTACTCTGGTGCAATTGAAGTTCTAACCGCAATTGGCGTAGATGGTGAAGAATTTAAAGCAATAGTTTTAGCAAAAGATTCAAACCAGAAAGCTTGGGATGCTCTTGCTCAGGAGCAAGAACTGGAAAAATTGCTGTCAGCTTAATTTTATATTTATTTAGTATAAAGCCCCTAATGGGGCTTTTTTTATTGAACTTGGTTTAAAGGAAAACTAATAAAAACCTGAAACATTCCATTTTCTATTTTAGTTCTAAATTTATGACTACTTGGATAAAGCCACTGAAGTCTTTCTGCTATATTAGGTAAAGTAATACCATGACCAATAAATTTTTTATCATCTCCTTCATAACAAGGGTTATCTATTTTAATATAAACATTTTTAGTATCAACCCATCCTTTGATTTCAATATTTCCACCACGAAGTGATGGTTCTATACCATGTTTTATAGAATTTTCCAGTAGTGGTTGTAATAGTAAAGAGGGTATTTTTACATTGTCAGGAATTTTCCAATCCCAAATAACTTGTAATCTATTTTCTAATCTAAGTTTTTCCAGGCTTAAATAAGCAATAGCATTATTTTTTTCTTTTTCTGCTGATATTTCAGGATGTTGTTCTATCATAGCTCTTGATAGATCAGCAAGATCTAATAATGCTTTTTCAGCTTTTTCTTGATCAATATAAACAAGTTCACTTAATCCATTTAATGTATTGAATAAAAAATGAGGTCTCATTCTTGCTTGTAAAATATCCAGCCTTGCCTTTACCCACGAGGCTGAGCCTCTCCTATGTTGTCCATCAAATATAAAAAGAAGAAAGACCACAAAAAATATATCTCTAAAAGTTCTTTCAAAAAGGAAAAGAAACATATTATTAATAATATTTTGTCTATCAAGATCTATAACACTTATAGTTAATGATAAAGATATAGTAACCACTGCCCATGTAACCCATGTCCATCCTATTGGGAGTGGCTTTAAATATTTTGAACCATATCCGCATATTAGTAATAGGAATAAAGATAAAGAACCCCATGACTTTAATAAAGATAAAAAAGTGTCTATCCAAGAATCAGGAGAAGAAGTTAATGTAGTAAATATTATTAAGGCGAAAGTGCTTATAACCCATCTTCTGATCATTCCAGGTCGATCTAAAGAAGGAAAAAACCATCTTTCATCATAATTTTGTATAGACATTTTATTTGATTTCCTATAAATATATGCTAAGTATTATAAAAACAGATTTTTATTAAAAGATAAAGAGGAAAATATGAAAAAGAATAAAATACTCATAGGAATTACGTTATCTGGTTTACTAATATCTCCATTAGCTGTAAATGCCGCAACTGTTTCAGTTTCTACTCAAAATGAGGTTCCTATGATAATGCCAGGTGTTGCAGCACCTCAGAATTATGTAATAACTCCGGGTGGAGCTGTTTCGACTGATCAATTTAATCAACAAGAACCACCTGCTGAAAGACCTCAAAGTGCAACCAATACTCAAGCATCACAACAACAGTCTCCGACAAATGCGACAGAAGAGATTGGTAATGCTTATTCACAAGGTTATGGTGAACAAAAAATAGATCAAGAGCAAGAGTTAAGTGATTATTTACAATACAACTCTGCTCGCCAAAAAGGAATCAAAGTAGAGGTTCCTTCATTTAGATATAATTGGTCAAGTTCAAGAGATAATAAAGTTTGGTTTGTAAACTGGAAAGGTATGTTAATAGAAAAAGCAGGTGTCCCAGCAGAAAAAGTTGACTTTGAAGCGAGAAGACTAAGTAAAGAAGAATTTAATGCTTGGGCTTCAAGAGTAATGAGAGCATCAGGATATTAATATTTATTAAGATGGTATATTTAAGAAAAGACCTTTAGGTCTTTTCTTATTTTAAAGGTTAAATATGAATAAAAATAAAAGAATATCTCCAAGTGAATTATGCAAAATTATAAAGTGTGAAAACCAGATGGTTCTTGATGATATATATGAAAATAAAAAATCTAAATTATCAGAAAAACGTATAAAAGAAGGCTTAAAAGAACATAAAAAGTTTGATAATTTAAATAATATAGATAAACGTTGTTATATAGCAACTGCTATTTATGGCTCTGATTCACCAAAAACTATTTTATTAAGAGAATGGAGAGATAAAAAATTAAAAGTTAATTGGTATGGTAAAGTTATAATTAAAATTTATTATTTTATATCACCATATCTTGTAAAATATTCTCCTAAATTTATTTTAAATATTTTTAAATATTTTATAGATAAATTAATAAATAAGATAATTAATTAATTTAACAAAAAGGTTTTATATGAATAAAGATAAAATTATTGGTTCTTTTGTAGGTTTAGCTGTTGGTGATGCGATAGGTACTACTTTAGAATTCGAAGGTCGAGATCAAAAAGAAGAGTTAAAGGATATGATAGGTGGTGGTGTTTTTCAATTAAATCCAGGGCAATGGACTGATGATACATCAATGGCTCTTTGCCTATCAAAAAGTTTATTAGAAAAAGGTTTTGATTTAAAAGATCAACTTGAAAAATACCTTTTATGGAGAAATCAGGGTTATTGTTCATCAAATGGCAAGTGCTTTGATATAGGAATGACTGTTGTAGAGGCTTTAAGTAATTATGTAAGAACAGGAAATGAGCTTTCTGGTTCAACTGATGAATATTCTGCTGGAAATGGCAGTATAATGAGACTGGCTCCAGTAGTTATATATTATTCGGCTGAAGAAAATAAAGATAACCCACTTTTTTTTAATTTATTGGATAAATCAAAATTATCTTCTAGGACTACTCATCAACATCCTTCTGCTGTAGATGCATGTGCTTTGTTAGCTATTATATTAAATAGAGGTTTTTATAATACCAATAAAAATAATATATTAAATTTTACAGAAAATATGCTTAAAGAATATCATATAAACGACGAGTTGGTAAGGAAAATAGCATTAGGATCTTATAAAAGTAAAAAAAGAAGCGAAATAAAAAGTTCTGGTTATGTAATTCATTCTCTGGAAGCTGCTTTGTGGACCTTTTATAATACTGACAATTTCAATGATGGTGTTTTACTTGCAGCAAATCTTGCTGGTGATGCTGATACTATAGCAGCTATATATGGACAAATAGCAGGTTCTTTTTATGGGGTATCTTCGATAAGAAAAGATTGGGTAAGAAAAATAACAGATAACAAAATAATAATAAAGTTAGCTCTTCAACTTTATAATAAAAATCATGATACAAAGGTAGCTTATGAATTTATTTAATATTTTATTATTACTTGTTTTGATATTTATCGTATTTGTAATTTATAAAATATTAAAACCTAAAACTATATATCTTAATGAACAATATATAGGTATAGATGAACCTATACCTTTACATGGCAGACCAGATAAAGTGAGTTTTTTAGGAAATAAATTATTAATAGAAGAATTAAAAACTAGAAATAGAGCCGTTGTGTATGAAAGTGATATTTGGCAAATGTCTATATATAGATACATACTATGTTACTCTCAAAAAAGAGAAGTTATGGATTATGGAATTGTATGGATAAAATTACCAAATAAAAAGGATTTTGTAAGGAAAGAAGTAAAGCTTAAAAGTTTAAAAGATGTAGAAGGATTATATTATAGGTATTTGAAATTAAAGAATAAAGATATAATACCTGTATGTACAAAAAATAGAAATTTTTGTAAACATTGCTCTCATTATAACACGAAATGTTTTCCTCATATAAAAAGATAATTGAATTATATTATAAATATATTAAGGTTAAGAGTAAATTATTTCATAAATTTAAAAGGAGAAGTATATGAGAAATAATATTATTAAGACATTCGTATTTTCTATTTCACTTATAATACCAAGTGTTGTGCTTGCTGAAAATAATTGTAATAGTGTAGATAAAAGTTGTTTAGAAAAAAACATTTCCAAAGTAGAGAAAAATCAAAATGGAGAAATGAAATTTAGAGATAAAAATGGCAAACTTTTAATAAAATCAAATACAGATAGTAACGGAAAAACTACATACAGAGATAATACTGGAAAAATAATAGCAACATCAACAACAGATAATAATAAAACTACTTATCGCAATGCAAATGGTAAAATAACAGGAACAATGGTTACCAGCAACGATAATAAAAAAGTATACAAAGATGCTAAGGGAAAAACAATAGGTAGTTCAACTGAAATTAATAATGCTACAAAATATAGAGATGAAAAAGGTAAATTAATAAAAACATGCAGCGAAAACATGAATAATACAGAATCATGTCATTGAAAATAAAATAAGAAGCCAGATAATCTGGCTTTTTTATTGACCTCTTACTTATAAATTGAGATAATATATAAATAGAAAATGAATGAGGTATTATTATGTCTAAGCCAATTATAGTAGCTATATCAGGTCCATCTGGTGCTGGTAAAACAGTACTATCCAATAAACTAAAAGAAGATGGTTTTGCTGAAATTATTAGTGTAACAACCAGAATGCCAAGAAAGGGTGAAATAAATAATGTTCATTATAATTTTATATCGCCAGAAGAGTTTACTTCATTAGATATAAATAATGGTTTGATTGAGAAAGTAAATGTTAATGGAAATTTCTATGGTGTAGAAGCTAAAGAAGCACTCAAAGCATCTAATCAGGGAAGTCCTATTGTTGTTGTAGCAGAACCTCATGGAGTTAAACAAATAAAAGATTATTGTGAAAAGAACAATTGGGACTGTTTAACTATTTTTGTAAATTCACCTGTAGAAGTTTTACAAGAAAGACTTAAAAATAGATTTATGAACGATCTATCAAATCTTAATAAAGATTCAGTATTTTATAATGAAGATAAAAATAAGATAGAGCAAGCATATAATTCAAGATTATCTCATGTGTTAGGTAAAGAACAAGAGGAATGGGTTAAACCAGCATATAGTAAAAATAGTATGTTTGATATGTTATTTGATGAATTTAATGAAAAAGTCGAACAATATGTTATTCAGAAAGTAAAACTAAAAGTATCGTCTATACAATTAGAACAAACAGCAAAGCCCAAATTTAAAATATAATAAAAAAGAGATGTATAAAAAGGAGGAATTAACCTCCTTTTTTATATATTTTTTTCTAAACATAAAAAAATTTCCTTAATTAGTTTAGGTGGCACTCCTTCTCCAATTACTTGTCTTATTAATGTATCTTTTGCCCATTTAGGTGGAAACCAATTATCTGGTAAACCCATTACAATAAATAACTCTAATAATGTTAAAACTCTGGGGTCAGAATAAGTATTATTAGGTAATTTATAACCAGGGTGAACATTAGTTTGAGAAGAGATTCCTCCGTTGCTCATAGTTATTGTATTCGCTGGCTTATCCCATCTCATTCTTTTATAAGCTGTGTTATATGCTTTAATTTTTCTACCATCCTTTTGTGGGAAGAATTCCATATTGTCTAAAGCACTTTTTCCAGTAGGTGTATGGCTCATCCATAAAATA
>Ga0308160_10001071_pt1 | contig 41678 bp, 35 predicted proteins | sample PhyFR1_FD_201036 | JGI IMG/M metagenome (GOLD analysis project Ga0308160, IMG submission 201036) | Phyllosphere microbial communities from UC Gill Tract Community Farm, Albany, California, United States - DLSLF.R1 | ecosystem: Host-associated > Plants > Phyllosphere > Unclassified | place: USA... | reverse complement strand
CGGTCATGCCGGCACCGCGCCTCCCGTGCGTCCGGGCCCGTCAGAGGAAGTCGGGCGCGGGCGAGCGCGGCGGCCGGCGCAGCGTGGCCACGACCCGCTCGACGAGCGGCACCGTCCACACGACGTTGGCGGCGATGCCCTCGTTCGGCTCGTCGTCGGGCTGGTGCAGGCGGTGCAGGTCGTTGAACGTCACGAATGCGCTCGGCACCCCCGCGTGCAGGAACGACGCGTCGTCGGTGCCGCTCGTCGCGGGGAACCTCGTCACGAGCTCGAGCCCCGGCCGCGTCTCCGCCGCGTGGTCGAGCACCGCCTGGCGGAACGCCGTCGAGAACGCCTCGGGCGACGCGAACGCCTCGAGGAACGACCCCCGGCCGAGCCCGTCGACGTTGACGACGAAGTCGAGCGCGTCGAGCTCGTCGGCCGACGCCTGTGCCACGTGGTGCCGCGAGCCGCCGAGGTGCCACTCCTCGGCCGTGAAGAACACCAGGCGCACCGACCGCTCCGGCGGCGCGGCCGCCCAGCGCTCGGCGAGGTGCAGCAGGGCGACGGTGCCGCTGCCGTTGTCGTACGCGCCGACCGTGTTGAAGAAGCTGTCGTAGTGGGCGCAGACGAGCACCCGCCCCTCGCCGGTGCCCGGCAGGTCGACGACGAGGTTGTCGCTGACGGCGGCGTCGACGGGGCCGCTGTCGACCTCGAGCTCGACCTCGACCCGGCGCCCGTCGCCGAGCCACTCGGTGAGCTGCAGGCCGTCGAGGCGGCCGATCGCCACGTGCGCCACCTCGCGGTCGGAGCCCGCCGGCAGGGGCTGTGGGGCGGCGGGGCCGCCGTCGCGGGCGTGCAGGTAGCCGAGCACGAGCCCGGCGTCGTCGCGCACGACGAACTTCTGCCAGACCATCGAGTCGCCCCACAGGCCCTGCGGGCCGACGGCCTCGACCGTGCCGGTCACCTCCCCCGCCGTCGCCCCCGACCACAGCATGGGCCAGGCCGGCAGGAGGCGCGGGACGGGAGCGAGGACGCCCACGCGGTGCACCGTGCCGGGCTGCCACCCCGGCAGCGAGACCGCCTCGCGGGCGACGGGCAGGCCGACCGCGGCGAGCCGGCCCTCGAGCCAGTCGGCGGCGGCGGCGATGCCGGCCGTGCCGTGGAACCGAGGGCCGTGGGCGACGAGGGCCTCGAGGTCGGCCAGCGCGGTCGCCACGAGGTCGGGGTCGGCGGGCGTGGGGGCGGGGGCGTCGGGGGTCACGGGGTGGTCCTCTCGTCGGGGGCGGGAGCGGGGGCGGGCGTCGAGCACGCCGCGGCGACGGCGGCGGCCGGCACGCCGACCAGCATCTCGACGACGCGGGCGACGTCGTCGGGGGCTCCGCGGAACCACCAGCTGGCGAAGGTGTCGGTGACCGCCTCGGGGGCGGGGCCGACGACGGGGGTGCCCCGCGCCTCCACCTCGGCGAAGCCGCCGAGGCCGCCGTCGTCGTCGTAGAGGTGCAGGGCGTCGCCGCGCACGCCGGGCGACGGGTCGGGCTCCTCCGAGTACTCGGCGGATGGGTCGACGGGGCTCGACCGGACGAAGGCCAGCGCGCGCCCGTCGGGCAGGGCCCGCACGTGCGCGACCCGGCCGGTGACCTGGGGCGCGGCGACGCCGATCTTGAAGCGGGCGTCGCCGGGCAGCGCGACGGCCACGCCGCCGACCACCTCCGTGAGCAGCTCGCCGACCGGCTCGTAGTAGTCCGTGACCTGTACGCCCGGGGTGGCGGCGACGAAGGCCGTGCCGCCGCCCGGCACCTGGTCGAGCAGCCACGACTCGGCCTCCTGCCGGCCCTCCGACGTGAACCGCAGCCGCACCTCCGTCCGGTACCCGGCGTAGTCGACGGTGTCGACCCGGCGACGGTCGTCGGCGCGGAGCCGGAGGTGGCGGAGGGGGTGCGCGGCCGCCGAGACCCGCAGGCGGAGGTCGGCGGTGGCGGCCCCCTCCGGCGGCGTGTGCGCGTGCAGGGTCGCCGTGCGCCGCAGCTCGGCGACGCCGTCGACGAGGTCGAGCTCGTGCTCGCCGGGGTCGAGCGAGGGCGGCATCGTGTAGCTGCCCCAGTAGTCGTCGCGGTCGGCGATCATGTACGCGATCTCGGGGCCGACCCAGACGCGGTCGCCGCCGACGTTCCAGGCGCCGCTCGCCACGAGCGCGCGGAGGGCGCCGACGTCGCCGAACTCCGGCGGCAGCCAGTTGGCCGGGGCGCCGCCGTCGAAGAACGGGCCGTAGACGCGCCCGCCCCAGCTCGAGACGACGACGTGGGCGCCGGGGCCCACCTCGAGCCGGAGCGCCGGCACGTCGGCCGCGGCGAGGTGGCGCTCGACGAGGTCGAGGTCGAGGACGGCGAGGAGGCGCGGGTCGGCGGGGCCGGTCACGACGCCGCCCCCGCCCCGACGAGGGGGCTCGCGTGGAACTCGTCCTCCGCGGCGAGCATGGCCCGGAACCACCCGTCGAGCTCGTCGTCGGTGACCGGCGCGGGCAGGGTGTCGACGACCTCGGCGAGGAAGGCCACCTGGGCCCGGAAGCCCGGGGTCACGTGCAGGTCGATCCACTCCTGGACGTCGTCGGGCCGGTCGACGGGCGTCGCCGCCGCCGCGGAGCACCACCGCAGGTAGAGGGTCTCGGCGGCCAGCAGGCTCGTGATCACGGCGGGGTACCCGCCCGTGACGAGCGCGCGCTCGACCTGTTGCCGGAGGGCCGCGGCGCGGTCGAGCACGACGCCGAGGTCGCCCTCGACCGGCCACCGCTCCGCGAGCGCCGCGAAGTACGACGACTGCGGCCCGACCAGGTCGGCGACGGCCGCGGCGTGCCGCTCGGCCAGTGCCCACTCGGGCTGCTGCCAGAGGCACCACCCCGCCACGCGTGCCGCGGTGCGCACGAAGTCGCGCTCGACCACGAGGTAGCGGGCGAAGACCTCGCCGGCGACCGTGCCGTCGGCGAGCTGCGTCAGCAGCGGCGCCGACGCGGAGGCGTCGAGGGCGTCCGTGCAGCGCGCCACGAGCGCGTCGGCGCGCGAGCGCCGCACCGGGGCGACGGGCCGCCCGGGCAGCACCGGGTCGACAGGCAGCCCGGCCGTCACCGGCTGGTCAGCCACGAGACGAGCCCCTGGAAGACCCGGGCGTAGCCGGGCCACTCCTCGCAGAACGCCGGGGGCGCCCAGTGCGGCGAGCAGTCGCTCGTGAAGACGGCGGTGCGCCCCTCGCCGGCCTCGCCCACGACGACCAGCGGGTCACCGCCGACGCGGGCGAGCTCGACGGCGCCGGGCTTGACGACCGTGCGGTTGTAGCCGAGCAGGGCCGGCCACTCCCCCTCGGCGCCGCCGAGCGCCGGGTGCGCGGCGTCGACGACGGTCGCGACGACCCCCGCCGGGCGCTCCACGCGGTCGTCGCCGACGAGCAGCTCGACCGGCAGCACGGCCTCGATCTCGGTGCGGGCGAAGCCCGCGCGGCCCTGCCAGCCCGAGAACGACAGATACCCGCCGATCATCAGCAGCGCGCCTCCGGCCCGCACCCAGCTCGCGAGCTCCTGCACGCGGTCGCGGCCGGGCACGCTGTGCTCGAAGACGCCGGGCGAGAGCTGCAGCGAGTTGACGCCGATGTCGGAGAGCACGACGACGTCGTACTCGCCGAGCTGCTCGGGGGTCTCGGGGAACTGCGTCGAGACGAGGTGGGCGGGCAGGTGCACGACCTCGTGCCCCCCGGCCTCGAGGGCCGTGCGCAGCTGCGCGACGCCCTCGGTGTACGAGTGGGCGGTGAACTCGTCGACGCCCTTGGTGTGGGTCGTCGCGGTGATCCAGCTCTCGCCGGCGATCAGGATGCGGGACATGGTGGTGCCTTTCTGGTGGAGACGGAGACAGCGAGGAGGCGCGGTGCCGGTCAGCCGGCCGCGGCCGCGCTCTCGAAGAGGTCGCGCACGTTGCGCGTGCCGAGGCCCGCGACGACGTCGGGGTCGACGCCCGCGTCGCGCAGCCGGTCGAGGAAGACCGCGGGCACGTACGACAGGCCGTTGCCGCCGTGGCGGCGGAGCATGCTCTTGAGGAAGAGGTCGTGGCTGACCAGCAGCCGGCGGCCGAACCCGGCGTCGACGAGCCGGCCGACGGCCGCGACCGTCTCGGTCGGCGAGGGCGACTGGCCCTCCCCCGGCAGAGAGAAGCGGTAGGGCATGCCGACCATGTCGAACTCGAGCCAGACGCCGCGCTCGGCGAGGCTGCGCTGGTAGTCGGGGTCGCCGCCCGACGGGTCCATGTGGCAGAGCACGACGGCCGTGGGGTCGACGCCCTCGTCGCGGAGGACGACGTCGAGCACGCGCCCGCCGTGGCGGACGAAGCCGGGCAGGTGCACGAACATCGGCAGGCCGGTCTCGCGCTGCAGCCGGCACGCGGCGCGCAGCGAGCGCTCCTCGCGGGCGGTGAAGCCGGGCGAGACGCCGATCTCGCCGATCACGCCCGAGCGGGGCGTGCCCGTCTCGGCGGGGTCGGCGCGGTACTGCTCGACGAGGCGGGCCGCGAGGGCGTCGACCGGGTCGGAGGCGGTGGCCCCGGGGTGGAAGCGCTCCAGGTACCAGCCGCCGCCGGTGACGACGCCGACGCCGCTCCTCCTCGAGATCTCGGCGAGGCGGCGCGGGTCGCGCCCCTGGCCGTCGCTCGTGAGCTCGATGACGGTGCCGCCGCCGAGCCCGCGGAAGGCGACCAGCTCGTCGACCGCGTCGTCGTCGCTGTCGAGCACGCAGTTGTCGCGGCAGGCGAGCGGGCGGTCGCGCAGCAGCCAGGCGATGTCGGGCGTCACGGGCACGTCGAACAGCTCGGGGAACTGCGGGTCGGGCTCGAGCCCGCCCTCCTCGATGCTGTTGATCAGGTGCTCGTGCGGCAGCACGTAGCCGAGGGAGTCGCTCGGCACCGGGCCGAGGACGGTCTGCACGTCGACCACCGCCGTCGGCTCGGTGCCGAACCCGCCGACGCGGCTCACTGGGTCACCCGGCGGCGCAGCAGCTCGGTCATCGAGCCGCCCCGGAGGTTGATCCAGATGACGATGATCAGCAGGCTGCCCGTGACGATCGGCACGAGGTAGGGGCTCAGGCCGAGCAGGGTCAGGCCGTTGGTGATGACGCCGGTCAGCACGGCGCCGATCGCGGTGCCGATCACGCTGCCCTTGCCGCCGAGCAGGTTCGTGCCGCCGATCACGACGGCGGTGATGACCGTCATGGCGAAGTCGACGCCGGAGTTGGCGTCGCCCGAGCCGAGGCGGGCGGCGGTGATGACGCCGGCCGCGCCCGCGGCGGTGCCGGTGAGCACGAGGGCCATCATCTTGACGAAGCGCGTGTCGACGCCGGCCCGGCGCACCGACTCCTCGTTCGAGCCGATGCCGGTGACGTACTGGCCGAAGCGCATCCGCTGCAGCGCGACGATGCCGACGACGACCGCGACGAGCGCGAGCCACGCCGGGTAGCCGATGCCGAGCAGGCGGCCCTGCCCGATCTGCGCGAAGACGAGGCCCGACCCGATGGCGATCGAGTAGCCTTTCGTCATCAGCAGCGCGATGCCGCGCACGATCGACATCGTCGCGAGCGTCACGATGAACGACGGGATGCCCTGGTAGCTCGAGAACCACCCGTTCACCGCGCCGCAGGCCGCGCCGACGGCGAGGCAGATGACGACGACGAGCATCGACTGCATGCCGGTGCGCAGCAGCGTGGCCCCGACGACCGAGACGAGCGCGAGCGTCGAGCCGACGGAGAGGTCGATCATGCCCGCGGTGATGACGAAGGTCATCGCGACGGCCACGATCGCGGCCGGGGCGACCTGCACGGCGACGTTCCGGAGGTTGGTGCCGGTGAGGAAGGTCGGCGTGCCGATCGAGAACCCGATGATGACGACGAGGGTCACGACGAGCATCAGCAGCGTGGACTTGTTGACGCGCTGCAGCGCCTCCCAGCGACGCTGTCGCTCGGCGGCGGCGGGCGGGGCGGGCGGGGCGGTCTTCGAGGTCGCGGCGGTCATGCGGCGGCGCTCCCTTCTCGCGTGATCATGCCGACCAGCGACTCGATGGTGAGGTCGTCGATGCGGGCGTCGTCGACGCTGCGGCCCTCGTACATGACGGTGATGCGGTCGCAGACGCGGAAGAGGTCCTGCAGGCGGTGGGTGATGAGGATCACGCCGACACCGCGGGCGGCGACCTCCTTCACGAGCCGGAGCACCGACTCCACCTCGGTCACCGCGAGGGCGGCGGTCGGCTCGTCGAGGATGAGGATGTCGGGGTCGACCGAGGCCGCCCGCGCGATGGCGACCGACTGGCGCTGGCCGCCGGAGAGCTGCGAGATCAGCTGGTGGGTCGAGGTGACCCGCACGCCGAACTCCTTGAGCACGCCCGCCGCCTCGTCGTGCATCCGGCCCGTGCGGAGGAAGGGCCCGACCCGCGGCTCGCGGCCGAGGAAGAGGTTGGCGGCGACGTTGAGGCTGTCGCAGAGCGCGAGGTCCTGGTAGACGATGCCGATGTCGCGGGCCTGGGCGTCCGAGGGCGACTGGAACCGCGCCTCCTCGCCCTTGATCCGGATCGTGCCGCCGTCGTGCTGCACCGAGCCGGCCAGCACCTTCATCAAGGTCGACTTGCCCGCGCCGTTGTCGCCGACGAGGCCGAGCACCTCGCCGCGCGCGAGCGTGAGGTCGACGCCGCGCAGCACGTCGACGGCGCCGTACGACTTGCGGATGCCGCTCAGCTCGACGAGCGGAGCCGAGGAGTCGGGGGCCGGGTGCGCCGACGCCTCGCGGGTCGCGCCGGGTCGGGTCGTGTCGCTCATCAGCCCTCCAGGTAGTACGAGAAGTCGGCCAGGTTGTCGGGCGTGACGATCGTGATCGGCACGTCGATGGTGCTCGGCACGTCGGCGGTGCCGCAGGCGAGGTCCAGGGCCGCCTTGGCCGCCTCCTGGCCGAAGCCGAAGGTGTCCTGCTGGATGACGTCGGTCACGTAGCCGGCGTTGAGGCCCTCGACGGCGCTGGCGCTGAGGTCCCAGCCGACGATGGTCACGCGGTCCTGCGCGCCCTGGCTCTTGACGGCCGCGACGGCGCCGTTCAGCGCGGGCTCCCCGGTCGCGTAGATGTACTCCAGGTCGGGGCTGCCGGTGAGCAGGTTCTCGGCCGCGGTCTGGGCGTCCTCGTTGACGTTGTGGCCGTCGACGACGGTGCCGATCGTCATGCCGCCGGCCTCGACCGCGTCGGTGAAGCCGTCCTGGCGCTGGATCTGGATCGCGCTGTTCAGTGCCCCGACGACCCCGATCTCGCCCTCGCCGCCGGTGCGCTCGAGGAAGGCCTCGCCGAGCTGGGCGCCGCCCTCGACGTTGGCCGTGCCGACGTAGGCGTCGATCGCGGTCGTGTCGTCGACCGAGCCGTCGGCCGCGACCACCGGGATGCCCGCGGCCTTCGCGGCCTTGAGCGCCGGCACGAGGGCCGTGGCGTCGACCGGGTCGACGATGATCGCGTCGACGCCCGAGGCGACGAGGTTCTCGACCGCGGTGACCTGCGTGGCGCTGTCGTTGTCGCCGCTGACGATCTGCAGGTCGGCACCCGCGGCGTCGGCGACGTCCTGCACGCCCTGGTTCATCTGCGTGAAGAAGGCGGTCTGCTCGTTGATGTCGACCATGCCGAGCTGGAAGGCGCCGCCGTCGTCGGGCGTGCACGCCGTCGGCACGTCGGTGGGCGTGGGGCGCGCGGCCGAGGCGCCGGAGCCGGAGCTGGAGCTGGAGCCGCCGGGCGCGGAGCCGGTGGAGGCGGCGGAGTCGCAGCCGGCGAGGGCGCCGACGACGAGGACGCCGAGCGCGAGGGCGGCGACGGAGGAGCGGGTCGAGACCATGGGAGAGCCTTCCTGGGGTGGATGCAGGTGACGTGCGGGAGCGGTGCGGGCGGGGTGCCCGAAGGGCGGGTCCGGCGGGCCGGTCGTGTCGGCAATCGATTTCCCTGGTGGGGTGCACCTAGAGTGCCGCTCTCGTGTTACGGCTGTCAACGCCCCCGTGTTTCGGATGTGTAAATCCCCACACCGGGGGGCAAACGGTTGCCGACCACAGCCGAGCTACGATGATCGGACCGCCCACGACGCACCGCGCCGGGCCCGGTCAGAGGAGTCCATGAACGCCGTCACCCTCTCCGACGTCGCTGCGCACGCCGGCGTCTCGCCCGCGACCGTCTCCCGCGTGCTCTCGGCGTCCCGGCCCGTCGGCCGCGAGGTCGAGGCCCGGGTGCGGCGGGCCGCGGAGGAGCTCGGCTACGCCGGCAACGGCATCGCCCGCGCGCTCCGCACCCGGCGCACCGACACCGTCGGCATGGTCGTGCCGAGCATCCTCAACCCGTTCTTCACGGCGCTCGTCGACAGCATGGAGAACGCGCTGCACGCCGAGGGCAAGCACCTCTTCCTCTGCGACTCCCGGCACAGCGCCGCCGTCGAGGCCGAGCACCTGCGGTCGCTCATCGAGCGCCACGTCGACGGCATCGTGGTCAGCCCCGTGCACGACGCCGACAGCGCCCCGGCGGTCGAGCGGTCGGCCCGCTCGGTGCCGCTCGTGCAGCTCGACCGCCGGGTCGACGTGCCGGGCACCGACTGGATCGGCCTCGACGACACCGAGGCCATGAAGCTCGTGCTGACCCACCTGGCGGCCACCGGTGTGCGGAGTGCCGCGTTCGTGACGTCCGAACTGACCAACTCGTCGACCTCGCTGCGCCTCGAGGGCTTCCGCCGCTGGACGGCGGCCCTCGGCATCCGCGTCGTCGCCGACGGAGTGGTGCTCGGCGACTTCGCCGTCGACAGCGGCGACGCGGCCGGCCGTCGGCTGCTCGACTCCGACGACCGGCCCGACGCGGTCGTCTGCGCCGACGACCTCATCGCGATCGGCGTGCTGCGGGCCGCGAGGGACCGCGGCGTGGCGGTGCCGGGCGAGCTGCAGGTCACGGGCATCGACGACATCGTCTTCGCGTCGTACGTCACGCCGGCCCTCACCACCCTGGCCCAGCCCACCGACCGGATGGCGGCGGAGGCCCTCCGCCTCCTCTCGCGGCGCGCCGACGCGCCCCGCGGCGAGGGCGGCGGCGCGCGCGTGTCGTTCGCGCCGCGGCTCGTGGTGCGGCAGAGCACCGCCGAGGTGCCGGCCTAGCGGGTCGGGGTCGGGTCGGGGTCGGGGTCGGGGCCGTCCTAGCGGGTCGGGGTCGGGTCGGGGTCGGCCTGGCGGCTCGGCTCCCCGGGCGCCGCGTCGCCGCGGGCCCAGGCCGTGCCCGCCGCGACGAAGCTCGCCACGCTCTCGTGCACGGCCGCCGTCGGCACCGACTCGTCGACGGAGTGCACGGCTGTCGGGTCGCCCGGGCCCCAGACGACCACGGGCACGTCGCTCGGCAGGGCGCGCACGAGCACGCTGCCGTCGGTGAAGTACGCGGCCGGCCGCTCGGCGACGGGGGCCCCGAGGCCGGCGAGCCAGGGGTGGTCGCGACGCGTCCAGACCGCGCCGAGGTCGAGGTCGACCGTGACGTCCGTCACCTCGGGCTGCGACCGCCACCAGGCGACGATCGCCGAGACGTCGGTCGAGACGACGCGGTGGTCGACGCGGACGGAGCACTGGTCGGGCACGATGTTCGGCACCGAGCCGCCCGAGACGACGCCGACGTTGACGCTCTCGCGGCCGAGCTCGGCGTGGTCGCGGAGCGGCAGCCCGTCGAGCCGGCCGAGCACGGCGACCATGTCGAGGACGGCGTTGTGGCCGCGCTCGGGCGTGCTGCCGTGCGCCGCGACGCCCGCCGTCGAGACGGTCAGCCAGAGCGCGCCGCGGTGGCCGAGCACGACCTCGCCGGCGGTCGACTCGGGCACGACGACGGCGCCGACGGCCCGCCCCTCGAGCAGGGCCACGAGGGCGGGCGCCCCGAGGCAGCCGACCTCCTCGCCGGTGGTCACGGCCAGCGCCACGGCGGCTCCGTCACGGAGCAGCCGCCGCACGGCGACGACGGCCGCCGCGAGCCCCGACTTCATGTCAGAGCTGCCGCGGCCCACGAGCCGGTCGCCGACCTCGGTCAGGGTGAAGGGCGGCGAGGACCACGCGGAGGCGCGGGTCGCCGGCACGACGTCGGCGTGCGCCGCGAAGACGAGCAGCGGGGCCCCGGGCGGGAGCGCGGCGGGGGCGACGAGCAGCGCCGTCGCGCGACCGTCGGGGTCGTGGGCCCACTCGACCCGCGCCTCCGGCACGGCCTCGGGCCCCGCCCCGCCCGAGCCCGTCGCGTCGGCCCGCGTGCCGTCGAACTCGGCGGCCACGCGCCGGAGGACCTCGGCCTCGCCCGGCGAGCCGGTGGTCGAGTCGATCGCGACGAGGTCGCGGAGCAGGGCCAGGACGTCGGGGGCGGGCTGCGTCATCGGGTCAGCGTAGCGAGCACCGCCGAGGCGACCCGTCCCGGGCCGCGCCGGCGCCCGGGAGGCCAGGTCGCGGCACCTCGTCGAGCGCGGCCGTGCGGCGACCACCGCCGCACCTGGTAAGCAGGGGGCATGCCCCTCGACGTCGCCGCCCTCCGCTCCGCCTTCCCCTCGCTCGGCTCGGGCATCGCCCACTTCGACGGCCCGGGGGGCACCCAGACCCCGCTCGTCGTCGGCGAGGCCATCGCCCGCGCCATGACCGGGCCCACGTCGATCCGCGGCACGAGCACCCTCGGCGAGCGCAACAGCGAGGCGACGGTCCAGGCGTTCCGTGCCGCCTACGGCGACCTGCTCGGCGTGCCGGCCCGCGGGGTCGTCCACGGCCGGAGCGCGACGCAGCTGACCTACGACTTCTCGCGCCACCTGTCGGCCGGCTGGGGCCCGGGCGACGAGGTCGTCGTCTGCCGGCTCGACCACGACTCGAACGTCCGGCCCTGGGTGCAGGCCGCCGAGGCCGTCGGCGCGACGGTCCGCTGGATCGAGTTCGACCCCGCCACCGGCGAGCTCGACCACGCCTCGGCCGCCGTCGCCATCACCGACCGCACCCGCGTCGTGGCCCTGACCGCCGCCTCCAACCTGCTGGGCACGCAGCCCGCCGTCCGGGCGATCGCCGACCGCGCGCACGCCGCGGGCGCGCTCGTCTGGGTCGACGCCGTGCACTTCGCGGCGCACGAGGTCGTCGACCGCGAGGCCCTCGGCGCGGACTTCGTCGTCTGCTCGCCCTACAAGTTCTACGGGCCGCACTGCGGCGTGCTCGGCGCCGACCCGGAGCTGCTGGAGGGCCTCCGGCCCGCGAAGCTCCTGGCGTCGACCGACGTGGTGCCCGAGCGGTTCGAGTTCGGCACCCTGCCCTACGAGCAGCTCGCCGGGGCCACGGCCGCCGTCGACTTCCTCACCGCGATCGCCCCGGGCGACGCGACGACCCGCCGCGAGGCAATCGTGGCGTCGATGCGGGCCTGCCACGAGCACGAGGGCGGGCTGCGCGCCCGGCTGGAGGCGCGCCTCCTCGCCGTCCCCGGCCTGACGCTGCACTCGCGGGCGGCGCGGCGGACGCCCACCCTCTACGTCACGATCGCCGGGCACCGCATGCGCGAGCTGTCGGCGCACCTCGCGACGCGCGACGTACTGGCGCCGTCGGGGCACTTCTACGCGATCGAGGCCTGGCGCGCGATGGGCCTCGACGACGAGACCACCGGGCTGCGGATCGGGCTCGCGGCCTACACGGACGACACCGACGTCGACCGGCTGCTCGCCGGCATCGAGGAGTTCGTCGCGGCCTGACGCCGCTCACGCGGGCCGCGCGCGAGCAGGCCGGTGGGCGGGCGTGTGCGACACCGACGGGCCGTCGTGCACGCCCGGCCGTGTCGGACTCGCCCGCCCAGCGAGAGGCGAGTCGCGCGACGGTCGTCAGCGCGAGGCGACTCCCCCGGGCGGGCGACGGGTCGGGGCCGCGGCGGCGCGGCGCTTGTCGACGACGGCGGTCACGGCTGAGCCGAGCAGCAGGACGAGGATGCCCAGGGTGACGACGGCGGCCCCCAGGACGATGAGCGCGATGATGAACGTTTCCACCCCCCGATCCTGACGGAGTCGCGGGCGCCGCGGCAAGGACCCGCGGCGGATGCCCAGGCCGACCGGCCCCTCAGGGAGCGCGCTCGACCGGGTGCCGGGGTCGGCTCAGCCCCGCCAGAACTCCCGCACCGCGTCGAGCACCTCGTCGGCCTGGCGCCGCCCGGCCTCGGCCGCGGGGCCGCGGGTCGCGCCGGAGAGGGAGTTCGCGCCGAACGCCGCGAGCGCCGCGTCGTCCGCCTGGATCACCATGACCTCACGACCGGCCGCCTGGCGCGCCGCCACGACGCCCGGCAGGGTCGGCCCGAGCGGCGACTGCGCCAGCTCGGGGCCGCACGACAGCACGAGCACGCGCTCGGCGGCGTCCGCGACGTCGGCGTTGGTGCCGGAACGCACGCCGCCGTCCATCGTCGGGCGGCCGTCGACCTCGACGGTCGGCCAGACCAGCGGCACCGAGCAGCTGGCCGCGACGGCCACGTGCAGGGGGACGCCGGAGTCGCGGGTCAGCACCCGGAACTCGCCGTCGGTCGCGTCGACGGTGCAGACCGCCAGGTCGCCCGCGGGCCACGGGGTGTCAGCACCGAGCCGCTCGCGCATGGTCGTCACCAGCTCGGGCTCGTCGCCGGTGACGGGCACCTGCCGGGCGAGCGCGCCCAGGCGGGCCCGCGCCTCCTCGGGGCTGGTGGCGCCGGCCACGGCCTGGCCGACGCGGTCCGTGAAGTCGCCGCCGTCGAGGGCGGCCTCGGGGGTCGCGCCGGCCGGCAGCAGCTGCTCGCGGTAGGCGTCGGCGACGCCGCCCAGGCGGAGCGTCGTGCCGACGACCGAGCCGGCGGACGTGCCGACGACGAGGTCGGCGTCGGCGAGGGGCACGCCGGCCTCGAGCAGGCGGGCGAGCACGCCGACCTCCCACGCGATGCCGGTGATGCCGCCGCCGCCGAGGACGAGGGCGGTGCGGGGGGTCGAGGGTGCGGTGTCGGTCACGGGGCTCCTCCAGACGATGACGGGGACGCCGTCACGCTACGACCCCCGGCCGAGGAGCGCTCCCAGCGAGCGCGACCGGGCAACCCCGAGACGGCCCCGGGTGCACCGGAGGGGGCCGGGCCACCCGAGGCCCGACCCCCTCCGGGCCTGTCAGCGCCCTGCGGGGCGCTGCTGACGAACCCCCCGAAGGGCCGTCAGACCGTCACCTCGTCCCGCAGGTCGGAGGCGAGGGCGACCGTGCGGGACTGCGCCGGGCGACCCAGCGCCCGGAACTCCCAGCCCTTCGCACGGTAGTCGTCGGCGTCGAGGGCGTGGCGCCCGTCGACGACGCGTCGGTGACGCACGAGCTGCGCCAGGTCGTCGGGGTCGGCGTCGCGGAAGACCTGCCACTCGGTGAGGAGCGCCACGGCGTCGGCGTCGACGACGCAGGCCATCATGCTCGACGCGTAGGTGAGGTCGGGGTAGAGGCGGTGCGCGTTCTCGTTGGCCTCGGGGTCGTAGACCGTGACGGTCGCCCCCTCGAGGTAGAGCATGCGCGCCACGTCGAGCGCCGGGGCGTCGCGGACGTCGTCCGAGTTGGGCTTGAACGCGGCGCCGAGGCAGGCGATGCGCTTGCCGGCGAGGTCGCCGCCGACCATCTCGCGGATGAGGTCGACCGTGCGCACGCGGCGACGGTTGTTGATGCTGTCGACCTCCTTGAGGAAGGAGACCGCCTGGCCTACTCCGAGCTCGTCGGCGCGGTGCGCGAAGGCGCGGATGTCCTTCGGCAGGCAGCCGCCGCCGAAGCCGAGGCCCGGCTTGAGGAAGCGGCCGCCGATGCGGGAGTCGTACGAGAGCGACTGCGCGAGCAGGTTGACGTCGGCGCCCGTGGTCTCGCAGACCTCGGCCATCGCGTTGATGAACGAGATCTTCGTGGCGAGGAACGAGTTCGCGGCGACCTTGACGAGCTCGGAGGTCGCGAGGTCGGCGACGACCAGGGGCGTGCCCTCCTCGAGCACGGGCGCGAAGGCCGCGGAGAGCTGGCGCTCGGCCCACTCCGACTGCACGCCGAAGACGAGGCGGTCGGGGTGCATGGTGTCCTGCACGGCGAAGCCCTCGCGGAGGAACTCGGGGTTCCAGGCGAGCTCGAGCTCGGCGCCGAGCGGCGAGAGCGACTGCACGAGCTCGGTGAGGCGGCTCGCGGTGCCGATCGGCACCGTCGACTTGCCGACGAGGAGCGCCTTGCGGGTGATGCGCTTGGCGAGCTCGCCGAAGGCCGAGTCGACGTAGCGCATGTCGGCGGCCATCGAGCCGGGCGTCTGCGGGGTGCCGACGCAGATGAAGTGCACGTCGCCGAACTCGGCGGCGGCGTCGAAGTCGGTCGTGAAGGTGAGGCGGCCGCTGTCGAGCGCCTCGCGGAGCTTCTCGGGCAGGCCGGGCTCGTAGAACGGCACGGTGCCGGCGGCGAGGGCCTCGACCTTGGCGACGTCGACGTCGACGCCCATGACCTCGTAGCCGAGGACGGCCATGCAGATGGCGTGGGTGGCGCCGAGGTAGCCGGTGCCGACGACGGTCAGGCGGGGCTTCTCGACGATGGGCAGCGGAGCGGAGCGGGTGATCGGGTCGGACAAGGGGTGCCTCCAGGCGGGTGTGGGTGAGCGGACCGTGCCGGGCGGTTCAGGTGCCCGGCAGGGTCACAGGAGGACGCCGTCGCCGGGCGTTCAGGGCGCCCGGCGGGGCGCGGTGCTGCGTTTCGGGCGCAGCGGGGGTGCATCGCGGGTGCGGTGCGGGTGGAGCACGGTGATCCGTGGTGCAGGTGATCGGGCGTAGCGGGTGATCTGGCGTAGCGGGTGATCTCGTGGTGCGGGCGGTGCGGGTGGTCAGGCGGTGCGGGTGATCGGGTGGTGCGGTCGGTGGCCCGTGGGGGCGGGGAGGGGCCGGGGCCCCGGAGGCGCGGGCAGGGTCAGCGCGCGCACTCCACGTTCCAGTCGCCCTCGCCGGCGCCGGAGACGGTGTTGTCGCACATCACGCGGTTGCCGAGCTCGGGGGTGAGCGAGAAGCCGAAGCCGGGCCCGTCGACCGCGGCCGTGTTGCCGCTGAAGACGTTGTCGGTGCCCCAGCCCTCGAGGAGCTCGTGGGTCTGGAAGCCGTCCATCGACGACGCGGTGCCGGTGTTGCCCTCGATGGTCCAGCCGTTGCCCTTGACGTCGACCCAGGAGTCGCCCTCGGTCAGCGAGGCGCCGTCGAAGCTGTTGCCGCGGACGACGCCGCCCGTGGTCCCCTCCTTGATGTCGATGTTCTCGGCCGTCGTGTCGGAGATGGTGTTGCCCTCGATGACGTTGCGGTCGGAGGTGTCGGGGTCGCCGCCGGTGATCTCGCCCCAGTTGTTCTTCGAGGTGCCGATGTAGATGCCCTCGCCGAACTTCTCCTTGCGGTTGCCGGTGTCGCTGATGGTGTTCGACGACACGACGTTGTCGGTGCTCCCGTCGCGGAGGTGGACCGCCTCGTCGCCGATGTGGTTCACGGTGAGGCCGGTGATCGTGCTGCCCACGGTGCCGTCGGCCATCAGGCCCTTCTGGCCGTTCGTGATCGTGAACCCCTCGAGGTGCCAGTACTCGGCGCCGTCGAGGTGCATGACGTAGCCCTTCTCGACGTCGTCGCCGTCGAGGACGGCGTCGGCCGAGCCGCAGAGCGCGATCGGCTGCTCGGCCGTGCCCGACTCCGACGCGACGAAGTTGCCGACGTAGGTGCCCGGCTCCAGCTGGATCACGTCGCCGGGGGCGGCGTCGGTGAGCGCCGAGGTGAGCTCGTCCGCCGAGGCGACCGAGACGGTCGCGTCCTGGCAGACGTCGCTCGCCGTGGCCGGAGCGGCCGGGGCGCGGGTGGCGCTCGGGGTGGGCGTCGCCTCCTCGAGGGGCGCCGAGGTGGCGCCGGCGGACGGAGCCCTTGACGCGCCTCCCTCGTCGTCCCGGCCGACGCCGATCGCCGTCACCGCGACTCCCCCCACGATCACGCCGGCCAGCACGAGGCCGGTCGCGGTCAGGGCGGGGTGCTTGCGGAACAGGTCGATCATGCGGTGCTTCCTCGAGGGGTGGAGGGCGGGCCGACCTCGTCACGCGAGGCCTCCCCCCGGGTGAAGGTCGACAGCGGGGCGAGGTTCGCGTAGGGGTGGACGAACCCGCGACGGTTGCGGCCGACGCTGGTGATGGCGGTGACGAGCAGGATGAGGCCGAGGCTCAGCCACATGATGGTCAGCGGCTGGAAGATCGACCGCAGGATCACGCTGAGCGGCTTGGTGCTCCGCCAGTCGCTGTCGTCGTTGTCGGCACGGACGGCGCCCTCGGTGCGGGCGGTGTCGATGGCGCTCGGGCCGCGGCCCGACACGACGTTGTCGCTGATGCTCGACCGGCCGGTGTCGCCGATGAGGGTGATGGCGTGGTTGCCGACGTCCTCGACGGTGTTGCGCGAGATCGTCGCGCCGGCGTCGCGGAGGTAGATGCCGATGTCGCCGCCGGAGATCGTGTTGCCCTTGATCGTGCCGCCGGTGCCGGCGTCGCGGAGCGCGATGCCCTGCAGCGCCGACTCCTCGATGGTGTTGTCGGTCAGGGCGACCTTCTCGGCGCCCTGGCCCACGACGATGCCGACCTCGTTGCCGGTCAGCGTGTTGCCGTCGACCTCGATGTCGGTGCCGCCGATGACCTCGACGCCGTAGCGGGCGTTGTCGCTCGACTTGCTGTTCGACAGCGAGTTGTTGCCGTAGACGCCGGTGGGCATGCCCGTCGCGCTCGGGCCCTCGGCGAGGGCGCGGCCGTTCATCGTGATGCCGTTGTGGCCGTTGCCGGTCGCCGTGAGGCGTTCGAGCACGATGCCCGAGGAGGCGCGGTTCACGTCGAACCCGTCGAGCGCGTTCCCGGTCGAGGTCGTGTTCTCGACCTCGCTGTTCGACACGTTGCGGTGGAAGACCATGCCGTCGACGAGGCTGTCCTTGATGGCGCTGTCGCGGACCACGACGCCGTCGGCGCTGGTGACGAACAGCCCGAAGGCGTTGCCGTCGAAGGTGACGTCGCGGACCATGGCCGAGACGTAGCTGTAGCCGCTGAGGTCGGGGTCCATGTCGAGCACGCTGGCCTCGTCGGTCGGCAGCAGCTCGGTGCCGAAGACCTCCGTGCTGGCGCCCTCCTCCGCGGCGGCCGCGGCGGCCGCCTCGTCGCTCGCGCTGGCGTTCGTGCCCTTGCGGGCCAGGGTGTCGGTGCCCTTGTCGGGGATGTCGGTGCCCGTCATCGAGACGCCGCCCGTCATGCCGCTCCAGAAGCCGAGGTCGGTGAAGAACGCCTTGCTCAGCTCGGCGCGGCCGCCGACGACGCGGATGTAGGCGCGGCCGTCGGAGGTGTCGGTGTCGACGGCCCCGGCGTCCGGGTCCCAGCTGCTGATGCGCGTCGGCTCGTCGTAGGTGCCGGCCACGACGAGGGAGCCGCCGAGGGTGACGATCGACGTGAACGCCTCCGAGTTCGACTGCAGGTGCAGCGTCAGGCCGTCCTTGTCGCTGAGGTCGAGCGTGGCGCCGTCCTCGACGACGATGTTCTCGCTGAGCAGCCAGCTGCCGTCGGGCTCGCGGCGGAAGGTGCGGGGCGCGAGCTCCTCCAGGTCGCTGAGCGTGTAGGGCGCGTCACGGGCGACGAGCACCAGCGTGTAGAGGTTGCCGGTGGCGAGGCGGTACGGCTTGTAGTGCGCGACGCCGCTCCAGTCGGCGGCGTTCGCGATGGCCCGCACCTCGATGAGGCGGCGGTCCTCGGTGGCGGAGACCTGCGCCTCCGCCTCCGGGTCGCCCTCGTACGACTCGACGCCGCTGGCGTCCAGGCGCTCGGAGGTCGGCGCGGACGAGCTCGACGAGCTCGGCTCGGGCGACGCGGCGGAGGCGGTGCCCGCGCCGGTGAGGGCGATGCCGCCCGCCACGACGGCGGTGACGAGGACGGCGGAGGCGCAGCTCAGCGCGGTGCGGCGGCGGAGGGCGGTCATGCGGTCACCTCCTGGGCGACGGGAGCGGTCTGGGCGGGGACGGGCTGGGCGGCGACGGGCTGGGCGGCGACGGGCTGGGCGGGGACGGGCTGAGCCGTGGCGGCCTGGACGTCCGCGGTCGACGCGGCGACGGGCACGCCGACCGACGGCGAGACCGGGGCGGGCGGCAGGGCGCCGTGTCGGCCGGCCGGGGTGACGGCCTCGTCGGAGGGGACTCCCTCGTCGGCCGGGCCGGCGGCGTAGGCCGCCTCGCTGACGAGCGACGACGCGGTCTGGCCGTCGCCGCCGATGCGGTCGGCGTGGCGGGTCAGCCAGCCCTGCTTGTTCATCGTGATCAGCGCGAAGACCTTGATGGGCAGCGAGATGAAGATGACCACGAAGGCGACGACCGGCAGGATGAAGATGTCACCGGGGTTGCGCTTGAGGTGCGAGAAGCCGCGCACGCCGCGGCTGAGCAGCACCCAGGCGAGCGTCGCGCCGATGCCGAGCGCCGTGCCGTCGATGCGGCTGAAGGCGAGGTAGCCGACCGTGAGGCCCATGGTGACCGGCGTCAGGATGATCTGCATGACCGTCACCTTGGTGACGAAGGGCACCTTCCAGAGCCAGCCCTTGGCGATCGCCGTGAAGTACGTGCGGTAGGAGTTGCGGCTCCAGCGGACGCGCTGCTTGACGAAGGCGCTGAACGTGTCGGGGAACATCGACAGGGCCTTGGCCGACGACTGGTGGACGGTCTTGTAGCCGCTGGCGAGGACGAGCCAGGTGAGGCGGCCGTCGTCGCCCGAGATGCAGCGGCGGCCGAGGAAGAACTCGTTCTCGAGGTTCTCGAGCACGGGCATCACGGCGGAGCGGCGGTAGACGGCGGTGCGGCCCGAGATGATCGCGACGGCGCCGGCGGCGCCCATGGCGGGCACGTAGTTGTAGTACCGCAGGTTGACCAGCCAGTCGGCCACGCGCCTCCACACGCTCGTGCGGCGCTGGTACACGTTCTGCTGCGTGCTGACGCCGCCTACGAGCGGGTCGGCGAACGGCTTCTGCGCGTTCTCGAGCAGGCCCGGCGTCCACGACGTGTCGGAGTCGGTGAGGAAGAGGATCTCGCCCTGGGCCCGGCGGATGCCGGCGCCGAGCGCCGAGCGCTTGCCGACGTGGTGGAAGAGCACCGGGGTGACGCGCGGGTCGCCGAGGGCGATGATGCGGTCGTATGCTTCGGTGTCGATCAGGTCGAGGACGATGATGATCTCGTCCGGCCCCTGCTCGCGCCACGTCTGGAGGCAGCGCATCAGGATGTCGGGGTCCTCGTGGTACGACGGCACGACGAGCGAGGTCGTCGAGCGGAAGTCGCTCTCGATCGGCTTCGCGCGGGCCGACAGGATGACCCGGTAGAGCCAGAGCAGCCAGACGATCGTGCCGGCGATGGCGATGGGGAAGTAGGGCTGGACGGTGGTGAAGACGTCGACGACGGACTGCCAGTTCAGGGCGATCTGGAAGTCGGTCGACAGAGCTGTGCCAAGGCGCATGGGTGGCGGGTCCTCGATCGGGGTTCGGGTAGGCGCACCGGTGGTCGACAGCCTCGATGAGGCGTGCCGCGATCGGCGGCCCCCTCAGGGGCCGCCGACCGGTGAACGACCTCTCGCGAGGTGCGTGTGGTGACCGTGTCGGGATCGGAGGGAGTTCGGGCTCCCCCCGCACGGAGCGTCGAGGTTCGGGCCTCGACGCTGGGGTACCGGCGTCTGGTGCTCAAAGTAGGGACAGCGCTGTGACCACGTCAAGACTGTGCTGTGAGCCGGGCCGGGAACCATCCGCGGATGACCCGCGACCCCCGAACGGGTGATCCCTCCCCCTTCGGGGTACACGACCCTCACGCGAGGGGAGGATACCCGGGAGTATCGGCCGGTCGGGGGGCATGGCGGGGTACGGATCCGGTCCCCCACGGGCCGTCGATCGGGGACGACGTGTACCCCGGCGGTCGTCCCCCGGTCCAGCTCCCGGATGGTCGCCCGTCGCCTCGGGCCGACGCCTCAGAGGGGCTGGACGTCGGGCTCCGACCGAGGCAGGAGCTCGGCCGGGTCGACGTCGTCGCCGTCGGGGAAGCAGGCGCTGGTGGCGGTGAAGCTCGTCTTCGCGTCCGTGATGGTGACGAGCGTCAGGAAGCCGTCGTCGCGGGCGAGGAGCAGCTCGACGCTGCCGTCCGGCCGATCGGTGCGCACCACCTCGGCCCCGTACGGCTCCAGCGCGCCCCGGACCGCGGACTCCGAGGTGCCCGGGTCCCGCGCGGGCTGCTGCTCGAAGTACCCCGCGAACTGCTCGCCGCCGTCGGGGCACGAGCTGAGGTTGAGGTCCCAGCCGCCGAGCCACTCTCCGCCGACGGCCTCCCGCCCCGCGGCCACCGCGTCGACGATCTCCTGGGCTGCGGTCTGGGGCTCCACGGTGACTCCGTCTCGTTCGTCGTTCTGGGCGCAGCCGGTCAGGGCGATCATGCCCGTCACGACCAGGGCGAGGGCCACGGGCCGCCTCACCTGATGACCTCGTCACCGTGGCCGGCAGCGATGTACCCGAGGTTGTAGACGGACGTCGTGCCCGGCCGCAGGTAGTCGCTGTGTCCGCTGCTCGCGTCGAGGGACTGACCCCCCGGAGCCGTCTCGTCCCCGGACGAGAACGACGTGACGCCGTCGATGTCGGTGGGGAAGACACGGACGCCCGACAGCGCCCACCCGGTCCTCGCGAGGACGTCCGTCGGAGACAGGGTGGCGTACACGCCGTCACGGGGTGCCTCGAAGTCGTCGAGCGAGTCCGCGTAGACCCCCGGCGACCCGTAGGTCGCGGCGACGTCGACGCCCGTGTCGGGCTCCTTGAGGGCCTCGACCAGCGTCGTGCTGCCGTAGGAGTGCGCGAGCACCGAGACGTACGTCTCCGAGCCCCGCGCGTCACCGACCGCGTCGACCCCGCGGGTGGCGTCGGCGAGTCGCTCGCCCCCGACCTGCGCGTGGAACGGCAGGTTCACGGTGGCGGCGTTCGGGCTGTCGTAGTCGAGCCAGACGATCGTGGCGGCCGTGTCGTCCCCCCTGAGTCGTGACTGGGTGCTCTGCTGCACGGCACGGCCGTCGGCGAGGGCCCCGCCGGTGCTCTCCTCGACGCTGCTGAACATCCCGCTCACCATCACCGAGACGTGGCTCGCGCGGTCGACGTCACCCAGGGCGACCGCCGCGAGCGGTGGCACGACGGACGTGTCGAGGTTCACCAGCTGACGCTGGAACGGAGTCGGGCGAGTGCCTCCGGGCGTCCCTCGGCCGACCTTGTCGCGCAGGACGAGGAGCGGGGCGAGCGCTGCCGTCGCCGTGGCGTAGTCGGACGCGGCGCTCGAGCTGCCCTCGGGGAGGACGTAGCTCCCGCTCTCGATCGCCTCGATGGTCGACTCGAGATCGTCGATCGTCGACGCGAGCACGGCACGGTTCGCCGTGTCGCGCACCGTGTAGGGCAGTCCCTCACGGTCACCGAGTGCCTCGGGCACCCAGCGGAGCAGCGTCCGCTGCGAGTCTGACAGCGAGTCCGGCGCCGCAGGGTCGGCCGCCCCCGTCCCGTCGCCGAGCGACGCCCACCACGCGGCGACGGCAGCCGGGTCGGTGTCGTGGTTCATCATCTGGAGGAGGAGCTCGTCGTTGCGGCTCGCCCACCTCCGCAGCTGCGCGGGTGGCAGGGCGGCCAGGGCGCTGAGGAGGGGCAGGTCGAAGCTGCCGCCCGAGCTGACGAGGGCCCAGTCGACGCCCCCTGCCCCGGGGTCGGCACCGAGGGAGAGCCCGGCCGTGCTCACCGAGATGCCGTCGAGCGCGCGGACGCAGTCCTGCTCCGCCTGCTCGAGGGCCTCGGCGAACGCCGACACGCGCCGACGGAGGTCGCCGTCGGCGTCGGCGAGCGTCGGGTCGTCGCTCCAGTGGCCGCCATCGTCGTCCGCCGCAGCGGCGGACTGGACGTCCGCGTCGAGGGCCGCGACGTCCTGCAGCAGCTGGTTCCTGGTCGCCCGCAGCGACTCGACGGCCGCGGCGAACGTCTGCAGGGCGGAGGACGCCTGGCCGACCGCCGACTCCACCGACGCGGACGCCGCGGTCACGGGCTCCATCGCCGAGAGGGCGGCCTGGCTCTCCGGCGCCTCGTACGACGACGAGAGCCGACGCCATTCGTCCAGCGCCGAGGCGGCGGCGTCCGGCGTGCTGCCCGACCGGGCGTCGAGGGTCATGGCGACGGCCCGCAGCTCGGCCTCGTCCACCGTGATCTCGGGGACGTCCCCGGCGCTGACGCAGCTCACCACGCCTCCCACCCGTCCCCCGCGGCGGCCCGGGCATCGTCCGCCTCTCCGGCCATGAGCGCGTCAGCCACCTCGTAGGCCGTTGCGGCCTCCACCATCGCGGCCACGCAGGCAGCGACGTGGCGCTCGACCGCGTCCTGGCCGTCGTGCACGAGATCGGCCACGCGACCCACCGCAGCCCCCACGCCCGTGCTCTGGGCACACGCCGTGGAAGCTTCGTCGAACGACGTCCCGGTCGTGGCCCGGGCCTCGGCGAGCACCTCGCCCTCGGCCCCCACGGCGAGCAGCGCCGTTCGCACCCCCTGCGTGTCCACCCTGTACCGCGTCATGGTCCCCCCAGACGTGACACGCAGTCGTCGCGCGCACTCCCCCGACGCTACCGCGAGACGTGGCACGCGTCGAGGCAGGGTCGACGGACCGGTCAGTTGTTGAAGCGGAACTCCACCACGTCGCCGTCCTGCATGACGTACTCCTTGCCCTCGATGCGGGCCTTGCCGGCCGAGCGCGCCTCCGCGATGGAGCCGGTCTCGACGAGGTCCTCGAACGAGATGACCTCGGCCTTGATGAAGCCCTTCTCGAAGTCGGTGTGGATCACGCCGGCCGCCTGCGGGGCCTTCCAGCCCTTGCCGATGGTCCAGGCGCGGGTCTCCTTCGGGCCTGCCGTGAGGTAGGTCTGCAGGCCGAGGGTCTCGAAGCCGATGCGGGCCAGCTGGTCGAGGCCCGACTCCTCCTGACCGGTCGACGCGAGCAGCTCGGCCGCGTCGTCAGGGTCGAGGTCGATCAGCTCCGACTCGATCTTCGCGTCGAGGAAGACGGCCTCGGCCGGCGCCACCAGGGCGGCCAGCTCGGCCTTCTTCGCCTCGTCGGTGAGGATCGACTCGTCGACGTTGAAGACGTAGATGAAGGGCTTGGCGGTGAGCAGCCCGAGCTCGCGGATCGGCTCGAGGTCGATGCCGGACGCCGACAGGGCCTCCCCGCGCTGCAGCGCGTCGCGGGCGGCGACGGCGGTCTCGTGCGTGAGCGGCTCGACGCGCTTGAGGCGGAGCTCCTTCTCGTAGCGCACGATCGCCTTCTCGACGGTCTCGAGGTCGGCGAGGATCAGCTCGGTGTTGATGGTGCCCATGTCGCCCTCGGGGTCGACCCGGCCGTCGACGTGCACGACGTCCTCGTCGACGAAGCCGCGCACGACCTCGGCGATGGCGTCGGCCTCGCGGATGTTGGCGAGGAACTTGTTGCCGAGCCCCTCGCCCTCGCTCGCGCCCTTGACGATGCCGGCGATGTCGACGAACGACACCGGCGCGGGCAGCGTCTTCTCGCTGCCGAAGATGCCGGCGAGCACCTGGAGGCGCGGGTCGGGCAGGTTGACGATGCCGACGTTCGGCTCGATGGTCGCGAACGGGTAGTTCGCCGCCAGCACCTGGTTCTTGGTCAGGGCGTTGAACAGGGTGGACTTGCCGACGTTGGGCAGTCCGACGATCGCGATAGTGAGAGCCACGGTCAGCCATCGTACCGGCGCGGGGCCCGACGCACCGCCCGGAGCCGGGGAGGCGCGGGCCGGGCCGGCGACGTCGGGGGTGCGTGAGAGCATGGCCCGGTGCCCATCGACTTCACCGCGATCGACTTCGAGACCGCCAACGCGAGCAGCGCGTCGGCCTGTTCCGTGGGCCTCGTCAAGGTGCGCGACGGCGTCGTGGTCGACAAGGTCGGCTGGCTGATCAAGCCGCCCGCCGGCCACGACGCCTTCCTGGAGTGGAACACCCGCATCCACGGGATCGTCGCCGACGACGTCATCGGCGCCTTCGAGTGGGAGGAGCAGTTCGACCTCATCGCCGACTTCGCCGGCATCGACGTCTTCGTCGCCCACAACGCCGGGTTCGACATGGGCGTCATCCGCGCCGCCTGCCACGCCACGGGCATCCACCCGCCCGACTGGGCCTACCTCTGCAGCCTGCAGGTGGCGCGCAAGACGTACGCCCTCGACTCCTACCGGCTCCCGATGGCGGCCGCCGCCGCGGGCTTCACGGGCTTCTCGCACCACGACGCCCTCGCCGACGCCGAGGCCTGCGCGGCCATCGTGACCCACGCGGCCGCGGTGCACGGCGCCGACGACCTCCGGCAGCTCGCCGAGGCCTCCCGCGTGACGATGAAGCGGCTCACGCCGCTGTCGGGGGCTGCTGCGACACTGCGGGCATGACCTCACCGATCGCCGTCGTGGCCCTCGTCGTCCTCTCCCTCGCCGTCGGCGTCGTGCTGGGCGTGCTGGCGACACGCGCCCGGTCGGCCGAGTCGACGGCCCGCCTCTCGGCCGACCTCGCCGGCGCCCGCGCCACCGTCGAGGGGCACCGCGAGCGCCTCGCCGACCTCGACGAGCTGCACCGCCGCCAGTCCGCCGACCAGGAGGCGCGCCTCCGCGAGTTCCAGGACCGCCTGCGAGACGTCCGCATCGCCGAGGCCGAGCGCACCCGCTCCGAGGGCCAGGTCATGACCGCGCTCAGCCCGGTCGCGCAGAGCCTCGCGGCCGTCCAGGCCAAGGTCGCCGAGCTCGAAGAGCAGCGGGCGCACCAGTACGGCACCCTGAGCGAGCAGCTGCGCAGCGCCGTCGAGTCGGAGGAGCGCCTCCGGAGCACGGCGGAGTCGCTGGCCAGCGCCCTGCGCTCCAACAGCACCCGGGGCGTCTGGGGCGAGACCCAGCTGCGCAACGTCGTGCAAGCCGCGGGGCTCATCGAACGGGTCGACTTCGACCTGCAGTCGAGCATCAGCTCCGACGCCGGCCAGGGCCGGCCCGACATGGTGGTGCACCTGCCCGGCGGCAAGTCCATCGCCGTCGACGCCAAGGTGCCCTTCTCCGCCTACCTCGAGGCGAGCACCATCCCGGCCACCGCCTCCGGGGAGGAGGCGGCCCGTCGCGACCTGCTCGTCAATCAGCACGTGAAGGCCCTCCGCGCGCACGTCGACGCCCTCTCGGCGAAGACCTACTGGGCGGGGCTCGACTCCTCCCCCGAGCTCGTCATCGCCTTCATCCCCAGCGAGTCGCTCGTCTCGTCGGCCCTCGAGGCCGACCCCGCCCTGATGGACTACGCGTTCCAGAAGCGGGTCGCGCTCGCCTCCCCCGTCACGCTGTGGTCGGTGCTCAAGACGGTGGCCTTCAGCTGGCAGCAAGACGTCGTGACCACCGAGGCGAAGGCGCTCTTCGACCTCAGCCGGGAGCTGCACGGCCGCCTCGCCACGATGGCCGGCCACGTCGACAAGCTCGGTCGGTCCCTGCGCGGGTCGGTCGTCGACTACAACCGCTTCGTCGGGTCGCTCGAGCGCACCGTCCTGCCGTCGGCCCGACGCCTCAGCGTGCTCGACGAAGCGACGGTGCTGGCGGCCCCCGCGGTCGTCGAGGAGGTGCCCCGCGACCTCACCGCTCCCGAGCTGACGGCGGCGCTCGACGAGGCCGAGCAGCGCGCCGGGCAGCCGCAGGGCGAGCACGAACACGAACACGAACACGAACACGAACACGACAGCCTCTGATCACCCCGCGATCGGCGGCGTGGGGCAGACAGAGGGGCCGGGGCGAACACGTCGCCCCGGCCCCTCCGTCACTCGGTGACTAGGCGTTCTCGCCGTACCACTTCGAGACGAGGTGGTCGGCCTCGACGCGGCGGATCGTGCCGGAGTGCGAGCGGAGCACGATGCTCGAGGTGCGGATCATGCCCTGCTTGCGCTTGACGCCCGCGACGAGCGCGCCGTCGGTCACGCCCGTGGCGACGAAGTAGGCGTTGTCGCCCTTGACCAGGTCGTCCTGGTCGAGCACGCGGGTGAGGTCGTGGCCGGCGTCGATCGCCTTCTGGCGCTCCGCGTCGTCCTTCGGGGCGAGGCGGGTGAGGATGAGGCCGCCGAGCGCCTTCACGGCGCACGCGGTGATGATGCCCTCGGGGGTGCCGCCGATGCCGACGCACATGTCGATGCGCGAGTCGGGACGAGCGGCGTTGATGCCGCCGGCGACGTCGCCGTCGAGCAGCAGCCGGGTGCCGGCGCCGGCGGCGTGGATCTGCTGGATGAGGTCGGCGTGGCGCGGGCGGTCGAGGACGGCCACCTGGACGTCCTCCACGGCGAGGCCCTTGGCCTCGGCCAGGGCCCGGATGTTGTCGCCGATCGGGCGGTCGAGGTCGATGACGCCGATGCCCTCGGGGCCGGTGACGATCTTGTCCATGTAGAAGACGGCGCTGGGGTCGAACATGCTGCCGCGGTCGCTGACCGCGATGACCGAGAGGGCGTTCATGCGGCCGGCGGCGGTGAGGCTCGTGCCGTCGATCGGGTCGACCGCGATGTCGCAGGCGGGGCCGAAGCCGTTGCCGACGTGCTCGCCGTTGAAGAGCATCGGGGCTTCGTCTTTCTCGCCCTCGCCGATGACGACGACGCCGTCGAAGGCGACGGTGCCGAGGAACTTGCGCATCGCGTCGACCGCGGCGCCGTCGGCGGCGTTCTTGTCGCCCTTGCCGATGAAGGGGGCGGAGCGGATCGCCGCCGCCTCGGTGGCCCTCACCAGCTCCATGCCGAGGTTGCGGTCAGGGTGCGAGTAGAGGTTCCCGGAGGACGAATCAGCCATTCCACGAGTGTACTCGCCACGCCTTCCCCTCACGGCTGTCATGCGATATGTTCTCACCCGGCATGAGGCATGCATGCCCGACCGGAAGGCCTCCCTTGACCCCTCTCTCCAGCCCCCTCACCCGCGGGGTGACGGCAGCCGCCGTCGCCGCTGCGCTGATCGCGGCGGCCACCGTCCCCGCGGTCCCCGCCCGCGCCTCCTCACCGCCTCCCCCTGAGCCCGGGGGGCCGTCCACAACGGCCCTGCCGAGCGAGCGATCCGAGGTCTCCGCCGACGGGCTCCGGCTCAGCGTGGCGGTCTCGTCGGACGGCCTCGGGCGCTTCAGCGACGACGACCGGCCCGGCGGCGACAGCGGTCCGCGCAACGGCGTGGTCCGCACGGCCGACGCCGTCGTCTACGCCGTCACCGTCGGCACCTCGGAGGGGTCGGCCACGGGCGGGGTGCGCCTCACGGCCGCTGAGGGCACCAGCTGGGCCGGGGTCCCCGACGAGTGCTCGGCCGGCTCGGCCGTCGACGGCGACGTGCTGAGCTGCGAGCTCGGCACGCTGACCGGCGGTGCCCGGACGGTCAGCGCCGTCGCGTCGGTCTCGACGGCGCTGCCGCACGCGGCCGTGCTCGAGGCCGGGGTCGAGGCCCGTGCCGTCGGGCTGGAGCCGGTCGAGGTCACGGCGCCCGCCGTCACCGTCTCCGCCGCCCCGCGCTTCGACGTGTCGATGTCGCGCACCGTGCCGACGTTCTCGCCGTCGCTCGGCGCCGACGGCACCACGCCCGGCTTCTCGATCGTCTACCCGCTGCAGGTGCACTGGGAGTCGCTCGTCGAGGGCGGCGGACTGCTGGGCTACGAGCAGCTCGCCGACGGCATCACGCTCGTCGACGACGTGTCGCGCATGTACGGCTCGGCGCCGAGCCCCGCCGTGCTCCACTCGTTCGACGGCGCCCCGGCCTGCGGCGTGAACACGGGCCAGATCGCCGCCGCGCCGGGCGGCGTCGGCGGCGGAGAGCGCGCGGTGGTCGACTCGGGCACCGTGACCTGCGAGCAGGCCGCCCCGGGCGAGCCCGTCTCGATCACCGTCAGCGGCACCGACACGAGCCTCGCCTCGGTGCCGACCCGCAGCGTCTCGGGCGGGCAGATCGCCGGCGGCGTGGTGCCCTACGTCGTCTCCGCCTACGTCAGCCTCTGGGTCCCGGCACCGCCGCTCGGCCAGTCGTTCACGGCCCGCAACACCTACCGTGACGTCGCCGCCACCTCGATCAGCGGTCGCGCGAACTACGACGGCGAGCCCGAGCCCGACCACGACAACTCCGTCGACCGGAACGTCAGCCAGAACGCCGGGGTCGGGGGCGTGACCCGGTACTTCGGCTGGGACGCCGAGCGCTCCGCGTCGTTCCCGTTGTCGGGCAAGAACGACCTCCCGTACGTCACCCCGGCCCAGTCGATCCTCAGCAGCACGAGCCTCAACAACCGCGGCGTGGGCCCGTGGGGCGACACCGTCGTCTGCTCCGTCTTCGACAACACCGTGCAGACGCTGCGCGAGAACGCCCCGGGGTCGTGGGCGGCCAGCAACAGCGTCGGCACCACCGGGCGGCCGGAGTTCGCGGCCTTCGTCGGCGGTGACCAGGAGGCGGCCCGCAGCGCCACCTGCGACGACGACGACCGGGAGTGGCACGCCGACCCGCGTGACGTCGAGGGCGGCCCGGCGGCCGTCGGCGCCGTGCGCTGGTCGTACGACCACCCGGCCACGACGACCATCGGCTTCAACGTCCACCTCACGGTGGCACCGCGGCTCGAGAACGACACCCGCGTGCGCACCTTCTCCAGCATGCGCACCTCGGCCGACGGCGAGTGGACCCACGACCGCGCCGACACGGAGAGCGCGAACGGCCCCTGGTCGGACTTCCTCACGACGACCAGCAACACCGCCCGCATCACGAGCGCGGTCGTCGACCCCGGCCACGACGCCGGTGACACCCCCGACCAGAGCGCCTTCGTGACGGCGGGCGGCACGGTCCGCTACGCCCTGTACCCGTCGGTGACGAACGCCAGCGACGACCGGGTGGCCGAGGTCGTCACGGTGCGGGACGTCCTCCCCGCCGGTGCCGAGTTCGTCCCGGGGTCGAGCTCGCCGGAGCCGGTGGTCGACGAGGTCGAGGTCGACGGCGAGGCCCGCCAGCGGCTGACCTGGCGTTTCGACCCGGTGGAGGTCAACGCGACGATCGCGCCGCTGGTGTTCGACGCCCGCTTCACGAGCACGCGGGCGGGGGTCGAGGCCCTGAACCGCGCGACGATCGAGTCGAGCCGTGACGTGTCGGCGGCGTCCTTCCGCACCTCCGACCGGGCCCTCCAGGTGCTGGCCGGCAGCGGCTTCGACACGGAGGAGACCGTCGACCGCCCGGTGCACGTCGTCGGCGACGAGGTGGTCTTCACGCTCTCGTACCGCAACGTCGGCTCCGAGGCGCTGCCCTCGAGCTCGTTGATCAGCACGCTGCCCCATCCGGGCGACGGCGGCACCACCGCCGCGACGCAGCCTCGGCTCGTCGCCCCGGTGGCGGCGGACGGCGACACGGAGACCGTGAGCTACACCGGCGCCCCCTCGGCCGACGTCCACACCGACCCCGCCCACGCGTCGAACCAGCCGGGAGGCGCCACCACCTGGTGCCTCGAGGCGGAGCTCGGCCGGGCCGGCTGCCCGACGGGGCTCGACGACGTCACCGCCGTGCGCGTGCACCGCGACGGCCCCGTCGAGCGCGGCGGCTCGGTGGAGCACGAGCTCGTCCTGACCGGAGCCGACGACTCCGCCGACTCCGACGTCTGGGCGTCGACCTTCGCCCTCCGGGTCGCCGGCATCGACTGGGCCACGACCTCGAACCGGGCCAGCACGCGGGTCGCCGCGGGCACGCTCGGCCACCGCGTCTGGACGGACGTCGACGCGGACGGCGTGCGCGGCGACGACGAGCCGGGTCGCCCCGGCCACCCGGTGCGGGTCACCGGCACGGACGACCGCGGCGACCTCGTCTCGCGGGCCGTCGAGACCGACGCGCTCGGTCGTTGGTCGACGACCGGCCTGCGCCCCGGCGACTACCGCGTCGACGTGGGCGCGGTGCCCGGCGGGTGGACGACCCTCCGGGCCGGCGACGACCCCGAGCGCGACTCCGACGTCGACGCCGACGGGCGGGCCGCGGTGACGGTGAGCCGCGTGCTCGACCCCAGCGGTGCGCTCGCGGGCGTCTCGCGACACGACCACGTCGACGCGGGGGCGCTGGCCGACCCGGTCGAGCCGCCCGTCGTGGAGCCCCCCGTCGTCGATCCCCCGGTCGTCGAGCCCCCCGTGGTCGACCCGCCCGTGGTCGACCCGCCGGTCGACGAGGGCGGCACCTCGACCTCCCCCGGGGCCGACCCGGAGGAGCACCTGACGGCCGGGGCGCCGGAGCCCCGACCCGCCGTCCTGGCGTTCACCGGAGCACCCCTCGTGCTGGGCCTGACGGCGCTGGTCGCCCTGCTCGCCCTCGCCGCCGGCGGCGTCGTCCTCCTCGCCCGTCGACGCTCCGCGGAGCGGGACGACAGCACGCCGAGCTCCGTCTGAGGCGACCCGGCCGAGGGTCGGCACCCCCGGGTGTCGACCCTCCGCCGCCGCCTCCCGGGCCTGGGCCGACGCCGGGCCCGCTGACTAGGCTGGGCCGAGCAGAGCCGCACCCGCACCACCGAAGGAGAAGCCATGCCCGTCGCCACCCCCGAGCAGTACGCCGAGATGCTCGACCGAGCGAAGAAGAAGGGGTTCGCCTACCCCGCCGTCAACGTGTCGTCGTCGCAGACGATCAACGCGGTGCTCCAGGGCCTCACCGAGGCGGGCAGCGACGGCATCATCCAGGTGACGACCGGCGGTGCCGACTACTTCGCCGGCCACACCGTCAAGAACCGCGCCGCCGGGGCGATCGCCTTCGCGAAGTTCGCGACCGAGGTCGCCAAGAACTACCCGATCACGGTCGCGCTGCACACCGACCACTGCCCGAAGGACGCCCTGGACGGCTTCGTCCTGCCGCTGATCGCCGCCTCCGAGGAGGAGGTGAAGGCCGGCCGCAACCCGCTCTTCCAGTCGCACATGTGGGACGGCTCGGCCGTCCCCCTCGATGAGAACATCTCCATCGCGGAGGAGATGCTGAAGCGCACGGCCGCCATCAACGCCATCCTCGAGGTCGAGATCGGCGTCGTCGGCGGCGAGGAGGACGGCGTGCAGCACGAGGGCACGAACGACGCCCTCTACACGACCGTGGGCGACGTGACCCGCGTCGTCGAGGCGCTCGGCCTGGGCGAGAAGGGCCGCTACATCGCCGCCCTCACCTTCGGCAACGTGCACGGCGTCTACAAGCCCGGCAACGTCAAGCTCCGCCCCGAGCTGCTCGGCGAGATCCAGCAGGGCATCCAGGAGCGCTTCGGCACCGCCGAGAAGCCCCTCGAGCTCGTCTTCCACGGCGGCTCGGGCTCGTCCGACGCCGAGATCTCCGAGGCCGTCTCGAACGGCGTCGTCAAGATGAACCTCGACACCGACACGCAGTACGCCTTCAGCCGGTCGATCGCCGACACCGTGCTCAAGAACTACGACGGGTTCATCAAGGCCGACGGCGAGGTCGGCAACAAGAAGCAGTACGACCCCCGCGCCTGGGGCAAGGTCGCCGAGTCCGCCATGGCGGCGCGGGTCGTCGAGGCCACGCGGCAGCTGGGGTCGTTCGGCCAGTCGGGGAGCTGACCCGCGACTCCCCCCGTGACGTCACGACGCCCCGTCGGCTCAGGCCGGCGGGGCGTCGTCACGTCCGTGCCCCGGGTCGACCGGGGCGGCGAGGTCAGGGGCGGTTGCCGGCGTCCATGACCGACTGCACGAAGGCGGCGTCGCCGAGCACCACCGAGAAGACGGCGACGAGCTGCACGGCGGTCACGAGCACGCCCGCAGCGAGAGGCACGAAGAACGAGAGACGGCCGGCGCGCAGTCGGCGCAGGGACCACCAGAGCATCACGACGAAGACGACCAGCGAGGTGACCGCGATCACGGCGCCCGCCGTCTGCAGGCCCGCCTGCGACGTGAACGTGTCGACGTCGTAGCCGCTGCGCCGGAGCAGGTCGAGCAGGGTCGCCGAGAAGTTCGGCACCAGCACGACGTTGCCCACCACGTTGTAGACGGCGAGGCCGATCAGCGCGAGCGTCGCGATGCGGTCCACCCGGCGCCCCGTGCTCAGGGCAGCAGGAGTCGCGGGGCCCGCCGTCGGGGCGGCCGGCGTCGCCGGGGCCGCGCCCGGCCGGGCGTCCACGGCCCGCGACTCAGCGGCCTTGGCCGCCAGCTCGGCCTCCCGCGCCACGGCCGCGTCGGCCACGGGGCTGACCCAGCCCTCGGGCGCGTACTCGCCGTACCGCGGGCGGGGACGGGCGTCGCGGGGGGCCGACGAGTCGTCGGTCATCGGGTCCGTCCGCCGAGGGCCCGGCTGTCGACGGCGCCGGTGGAGTCGGTGCGGAGCTCCTTGGGCAGCGAGAACATCAGGTCTTCGTGGGCCGTGACGACCTCGGAGACGTCGAGGTAGCCCGCATCGGCCAGGTCGTCGAGGACCTCCTTGACGAGCACCTCGGGCACCGACGCGCCGGAGGTGACACCGACGGTCTCGACGCCGTCGAGCCACTCCTGCTTGATCTCGCTCGAGTAGTCGACGCGGTACGCGGCCTTGGCCCCGTGCTCGAGGGCGACCTCGACGAGGCGCACGCTGTTCGAGCTGTTGGCCGAGCCCACGACGATGACGAGGTCGGCCTCGACCGACACCTTCTTGATGGCGACCTGGCGGTTCTGCGTGGCGTAGCAGATGTCGTCGCTCGGGGGGTTCTGGATGGAGGGGAAGCGCTCGCGCAGGCGGCGCACGGTCTCCATGGTCTCGTCGACGCTGAGGGTCGTCTGCGACAGCCAGACGAGGTTCTCGGGGTCGTCGACGACGAGGTCGTCGACCTCGTCGGGGTTCTGCACGAGGGTCGTCCGGTCGGCGGCGTGGCCCATCGTGCCCTCGACCTCCTCGTGGCCGGCGTGGCCGATGAGGATGATGTGGCGGCCCTGCGACCCGAAGCGGACCGCCTCGCGGTGCACCTTCGTGACGAGGGGGCAGGTGGCGTCGATCGCCTGGAGGCCGCGGTCGGCCGCGCCCTGCACCACCGCCGGCGAGACGCCGTGGGCGCTGAAGACGACGTGCGACCCCTCGGGGACTTCTTCGACCTCGTCGACGAAGATCGCGCCCTGGCTCTCGAGCGTCGAGACGACGTGGACGTTGTGGACGATCTGCTTGCGGACGTAGACCGGCGAGCCGTAGTGCTCGAGGGCCTTCTCGACGGCGATCACGGCGCGGTCGACACCGGCGCAGTAGCCGCGGGGAGCGGCCAGCAGCACGCGCTTGCGTCCGGCGACGGGGGTGTCCCGTAGCCTGTTGCGCACGGCGGGCACGCGGGGGGTCGGGAGGTCGACGGCGAGCGCGCCGTTCGTGATGTGGGCCACCAGGAGAGTGTAAGGCGCTCGACTGCCGACCCACTGGGAGCGGGGCACGCCCCGCGCCGCCGACTGAGCACCGACCACCACCCACGACCACCGGGAGCAGCATGACCATCGTCACCCCGCCGCCGACCGCCGAGGCCCCCTGGCCCGTGGGGCTGCTCGCCGCCAAGGTGCGCGACTGGATCGACCGCCTCGGCACGGCGTGGGTCGAGGGCGAGATCACGCAGTGGAACGTCTCGGGGGGCAACGTCTACGGCAAGCTCAAGGACCTCGAGCAGGACGCCACGATCTCGTTCTCGATCTGGTCGAGCGTGAAGTCGCGGGTGCCGGCCGACCTCAAGCAGGGCGACCGCGTCATCGCCGCGGTGAAGCCGAACTACTGGGTCAAGGGCGGCTCGCTCACCATGCAGGTGTTCGACATGCGCCACGTCGGGCTCGGCGACCTGCTCGAACGGCTCGATCGGCTGCGCCGCCAGCTCACCGCCGAGGGGCTCTTCGGCGCCGACCGCAAGCGCCCGCTGCCCTTCCTCCCGCAGTGCATCGGCCTGGTGACCGGCCGCGACAGCGACGCCGAGAAGGACGTCCTCCGCAACGCGCAGCTGCGCTGGCCATCGGTGGCCTTCCGGGTCGTGCACGCCGCGGTGCAGGGCGACCGGATGGTGGGCGAGGTGACCGCCGCTGTGCAGCAGCTCGACGCCGACCCCGAGGTCGACGTCATCATCGTCGCGCGCGGAGGCGGCGACTTCCAGAACCTCCTCGGCTTCAGCGACGAGGGCCTGGTGCGCGCCGTGGCGGCGTGCACGACGCCCGTGGTCAGCGCCATCGGGCACGAGGCCGACCGGCCGCTGCTCGACGACGTCGCCGACCTCCGCGCCTCGACGCCGACCGACGCCGCGAAGCGCGTCGTGCCCGACGTGTCGGAGGAGCTCCAGCGCGTGCAGCAGGCCCGCACCCGCATCGGCCAGCGGCTCACCTCGCTGGTCTCGACCGAGATCGACCGGCTCGAGCAGCTCCGCAGCCGCCCGGTGCTCGCCTCGCCCCAGACCCTGGTCGACGTCCGCGCCGACGAGGTCGTGCGGGCCGTGGCCCGCGGCGAGGAGCTGCTCGCCCGGGCGGTCGAGCGCGCCCACACGCGCGTCTCCGAGCTGACCGCGCAGCTGCGGGCGCTGTCGCCCCAGGGCACCCTGCGGCGCGGCTACTCGATCGTGCAGCTGCCGGGCGGCGGCGTGCTGCGCGAACCCGACGACGCACCGGCCGGGGTCGAGCTCGTCGTCACCCTCGAGGGAGGCGCGGTGGGGGCCGTCAGCACCGGCGCCTCCTCCCCAGGCCGGTCGCCCTCCCCCGCCGGTACGGGCCAGGGCCCCGCCGTCAGCTCTGCTCGGTAGCATGGTGCCCGTGACCACGACCCCCTCCGACTCCCCCGCGGCCAGCGCCGACTCCGCTCCCGACGTCTCGTCGCTGAGCTACGAGCAGGCCCGCGACGAGCTCGTGCGCGTCGTCGCCGAGCTGGAGCAGGGCGGGTCGACGCTCGAGCGGTCGCTGGCCCTGTGGGAGAGGGGCGAGGCCCTGGCCCGCCGCTGCGAGGAGTGGCTGATGGGCGCCCGAGAGCGCCTCGAGGCCGCTCGCCGCCAGGTAAGCGCCGAATGAGCGGCACCGGCCGGGGGCGTCGCCCGAAGGAGCCTCGTGTCGTCGCCGAGCTCGGCCGCCCCGAGACGCCCGACGAGACGGCCCGGCGCAAGGCCGAGAACACCCGCAAGCACTACGCCAACCAGACGGCGAAGAACCTCACGCTCTCCATCCTCGCGTCGCTCGGCATCGTGCTGTTCCTCGTGCTCGTGGTCGTCCGCCCCGGCGGCACCGTCAACCGCCAGGTGATCGACTACCGCAGCGTCGCCGAGCAGTCGGAGGCCAGCGTCGACGTGCCGCTCGCCTCCCCCGCCCTGCCCGACGGCTGGTCGTCGAACCGTGCCGAGATCGACACGGGCACGGCCGACGGCGTCTCGACCTGGTACGTCGGCCTGATCACCCCGGCCGACCAGTTCATCGCCCTCGAGCAGGGCATCGACGCCAACGACACCTGGGTCAGCGCCGCCGTGCAGACGGCCGTGCCGAACGGCACCACGACGATCGGCGGGCTCGACTGGCTGGTCTACGACCAGCGCGACGCCGACGACCCCGGCAACTACGCCTACAGCCTGACGACCACCGTCGACCGCAGTTCGTACGTGCTGCACGGCACGGCCGACGACACCGAGTTCGAGACGCTGGCGACCGCCCTCGCCGAGCAGATCGCCGACGAGACGAGCACCCGATCGTGACCTCCCCCGAGACCACCGCCGCCCCCTCGGCCCCCGAGCACCTGACCCCCGGCCAGGCCTGGCAGCGCATGGCCGACGGCAACGAGCGCTTCGTCGCGAACAGCCCCGAGCACCCCCACCAGGACAGCGACCGGCGGTCGCTGCTCGCCGGCGGCCAGGAGCCCGTCGCCGCGCTCTTCGGCTGCGCCGACTCGCGCCTCGCGGCCGAGATCATCTTCGACGTCGGCCTCGGCGACCTCTTCGTCGTGCGGAACGCCGGCCAGGTCGTCGGCGACACCGTGATCGCCTCCCTCGAGTACGCGGTCTCGGTGCTCAACGTGCCGCTCATCGTCGTGCTGGGGCACGACAGCTGCGGCGCCGTCGCGACGGCCATCGAGTCGATGACCTCCACCGCGCCTCCCGGGTCGCGCTTCCTCGGCGACCTCGTCGAGATGATCGTGCCCTCGGTGCGCCGCGCCACGATCGACCTCGAGCCCGGGGCCGTGCTCGACCCCCGCTCGGTCGGCAAGCTGCACATCGAGGCCTCCGTCGAGACGCTGGTCGGCCGCTCGGCCCTGGTCGCCACGGCGATCGCCGAGGGTCGGCTCGCCGTCGTGGGGGCGAACTACGACCTCGCGAACGGCCGCGTCGACCGCTCGGTCGTCATCGGCCGCCTCTGAGACCACCCCCGGCGAGCCGGGGTCGAGAGCGCCCCACGAGGGCCACAGGAAGGGACCACGACGTCGTGACCACATCCGAGTACCGCATCGAGCACGACACGATGGGAGAGGTGCGGGTGCCCGCATCGGCGCTGTACCGCGCCCAGACCCAGCGTGCCGTCGAGAACTTCCCGATCTCGGGGGCCGGCCTCGAGCCGGCGCAGATCGTCGCGCTGGCGCGCATCAAGCGCGCGGCCGCGATCGTGAACGGCGAGATGGGCATCGTCGCCCCGGCCGTCGCCGACGCGATCGTCGCCGCCGCCGACACCGTGATCGGCGGCGAGCACCACGACCAGTTCCCGGTCGACGTCTACCAGACGGGCAGCGGCACCTCGTCGAACATGAACATGAACGAGGTGCTGGCGACGCTGGCCGGCACCGTCGACGGCACCCCGGTGCACCCGAACGACCACGTCAACGCCTCGCAGTCGTCGAACGACGTCTTCCCGACGTCGGTGCACGTCGCCGTCACGGGCGCCCTGCTCGAGCAGCTCGTGCCGTCGCTCGAGCACCTCGCCGAGTCGCTCGAGCGCAAGTCCGTCGAGTGGGCCGACGTCGTCAAGGCCGGCCGCACCCACCTGATGGACGCGACGCCGGTGACCCTCGGCCAGGAGTTCGGCGGCTACGCCCGCCAGATCCGGCTCGGGGTCGAGCGCGTGCGCGCCACCCTGCCCCGCGTCGCCGAGGTGCCGCTCGGCGGCACCGCGACCGGCACGGGCATCAACACGCCCGTCGGCTTCCCCCAGCGGGTCATCGCCGCCCTCGCGGCCGACAGCGGGCTGCCCGTCACCGAGGCCCTCGACCACTTCGAGGCCCAGGGGGCGCGCGACGCGCTCGTCGAGGCCTCGGGCGCCCTCCGCGTCGTCGCGGTGAGCCTGACGAAGATCAACAACGACATCCGCTGGATGGGCTCCGGGCCGAACGCCGGGCTCGGCGAGCTGCACGTCCCCGACCTGCAGCCGGGCTCGTCGATCATGCCGGGCAAGGTGAACCCGGTCATCCCGGAGGCCGTGCTCATGGTCTCGGCGCGCGTGATCGGCAACGACGCGACGATCGCCTGGGCCGGCGCGTCGGGGGCCTTCGAGCTCAACGTCGCCATCCCCGTGATGGGGACGGCGCTGCTCGAGTCGATCCGCCTGCTCTCGAACGGCGTGCGCGCCCTCGCCGACAAGACCGTCGACGGGCTCGAGGCCAACGTCGAGCACGCCAGGGCCCTGGCGGAGTCGTCGCCCGCGATCGTCACGCCCCTCAACCGCGTCATCGGCTACGAGGCCGCCGCGAAGGTCGCCAAGCACGCCGTGGCGCAGAAGCTCACCGTGCGCGAGGCCGTCGTCGACCTCGGCTTCGTCGAGCGCGGCGAGGTGACGGAGGAGCAGCTCGACTCCGCCCTCGACGTGCTGAGCATGACCCACCCGGGCTAGCTCACCCCCAGGGCCGACGGCAGGCCCGGCCCGGGGCCGTCGACAGCCCCGGGCCGCGCCGGGCTGACCGGGGCCGTCACGCGGTGGAGGCGCCGATCGCCTCCACCGTGACGGTCGCCCACCACGCGGCGAGCAGCACGGGCCCGAGCGGGACGACCCGCGCGGGGCTCGTGCCCTCCGCGCCGCTGCCGAGCCGGGCGTCGCCCGGACCCCGGGCTCTGCGTGCCTGCCGGGCCGCGACGGCGACCGCTCCGGCGGCCGCGACGCTGCCCGTCGCGAGCACCGCTCCCCCGGCGAGCTCCGCCGCGGTGCCCGTGAGGGCCGTCGACGTCGCCAGGGCGGCGCCGAGCTTGACGTCGCCCATGCCGAGGCCGCCCCACCACGAGACCGCTCCCCCGGCGACGAGCACGGCGACGCCCACCGCCAGCCCCTGCAGCGCCGACGGCCAGGAGCCCGCGCCCGTCGCGGCGTGGAGCGCCAGGCCCCCGAGCGTGGCCGCGGCGAGCGGGCCCACGAGCCGGTCGGGCAGCCGACGGGAGACCAGGTCGGTGACCACGAGCCCGGGCGTGACCAGCAGCGCGACGGCGACGACGACCGCGACGGCCGGGGGCGGCGAGGACGCCAGCACCACGGCCGCCAGGAGCGCGGCAGGCACGGCGGCGGCCACGACCAGGTGCCAGCGCCGGCGCAGGGCACGTGCTCGGCCTGCCGGTCGGGGCGCGGGAGCGGCGGGAGCAGGGTCCGGAGGTGTCGTCATGCGCCGAGGGTGCCGTGCGGCGGACTCCGTCGCGGGCGCCGTGGTCGCCGATCGGGGACCGCGGGCCTCGTGACCGGGCTGGGGAGGACCGGGCGACCCGCGCCTCCCCGGTGGTGCCCTTCGGCCCCGGCGACGGCGCGGCGGGTCGTCGTCGGCCCCGGCGGGCGGGCGCCCACCCGCCGGGGAGGACACCGACCCGCCGCACCCCCGCAGGGTGCCGTGCGACGGCCCGGCTCCATCAGCCGCGGCGGGCGGGCGGCCGACCGGCCCGGCTCAGCTCAGCTCAGCTCGTTCGACTCCAGCAGCTCGGTGACGAGCGCCGCGATGGCGCTCCGCTCCGACCGCGTCAGCGTGACGTGCCCGAACAGCGGGTGCCCCTTGAGCGTCTCGATCACCGAGGCGACGCCGTCGTGGCGGCCGACCCGCAGGTTGTCGCGCTGCGCGACGTCGTGGGTCAGCACGACCCGCGAGTTCTGCCCGATGCGGCTCAGCACCGTGAGCAGCACGTTCCGCTCGAGCGACTGGGCCTCGTCGACGATCACGAACGCGTCGTGCAGCGAGCGCCCGCGGATGTGCGTGAGGGGCAGCACCTCGAGCAGGCCGCGCTCGACGATCTCGTCGAGGACGTTCTGCGAGACCAGGGCGCCGAGCGTGTCGAACACCGCCTGGCCCCACGGGTTCATCTTCTCGCCGGCGTCGCCGGGCAGGAAGCCGAGGTCCTGCCCGCCGACCGCGTAGAGCGGGCGGAACACCATGATCTTCTTGTGCTGCTGCTTCTCGAGCACCGCCTCCAGCCCCGCGCAGAGCGCGAGCGCCGACTTGCCGGTGCCCGCGCTGCCGCCGAGCGAGACGATGCCCACCTCGGGGTCGAGCAGCAGGTCGATCGCGAGCCGCTGCTCCGCCGAGCGCCCGTGCAGGCCGAACACGTCGCGGTCACCGCGCACCAGCCGCGCCTCGCCCCGGGCCGTCACGCGGCCGAGGGCCGAGCCGCGGTCGGAGTGCACGACGACGCCGGTGTTGACCGGCACGTCGCCGAGCGCGCGCGAGCTGAGCCGCTCCGTCTCCCAGAAGGTCGCCATCTGCTCGCTCGAGACGTCGAGCGCCATCTGCCCGGTGTACCCGCTGTCGACGACCTGCTCGGCGCGGTACTCCTCCGCGGCCAGGCCGATCGACGCCGCCTTGACGCGCAGCGGCAGGTCCTTCGAGACGACGGTGACGGCGAGGCCGTCGGCGGCGAGGTTGCTGGCCACGGCGAGGATGCGCGAGTCGTTGTCGCCGAGCTGGAGCCCGGAGGGCAGCACCGACATGTTCGAGTGGTTCAGCTCGACCCGCAACGACCCGCCGTCGCCGACCGCCACGGGGAAGTCGAGGCGGTCGTGCTGCACGCGCAGGTCGTCGAGCAGCCGCAGCGCCTGCCGGGCGAAGTAGCCGAGCTCGGGGTCGTGCCGCTTGCCCTCGAGCTCGCTGACCACCACGACGGGCAGGACGACGTCGTGCTCGGCGAAGCGGAAGACCGCCTGCGGGTCGGAGAGGAGGACGGAGGTGTCGAGCACGTACGTGCGCTGGGCGACCGACCTGCCGCGCGCCTCCCCGGTGCGGGTCTCGGCAGCGCGTCCGTGGCCGCTGCCCGGCCCGCGGTCGGTGCCGCGGTCGGTGCTCTGATCGGTCCGGGTCTCGGTGCGGGGCTCGTTCAGCGAGGTCACGACGACTCCATCTCCGGGTGCCTGGGCACCCGTTCCCTTGCGGCGGAGACGGCCGGAGTGCGACGCGAGGACGAACTTTCGTGGCCGCCTCGACCGGGCGACTTGCCCGGTGATGCGAACCTACGTCGAGCCCGGCGGCCGTGTCGACGGCGACGCGCCGCGTCGTGTGACGATCAGGTGAACGACCCTCATGCTCTGGTCGAGACCTGGACGACGACGAGGGCAGGGCCCCGAGGAGTCGCGGTGCCGGTCGCCCGCGCCGGTCGCCGCTAGTAAGTGACCGCGCTCCCGAACGACGTCAGCGCCGCCCGCAGCAGGTCGAACGACTCGTCGTCGTTCGACACGTGGGTGCTGAGCCGCACCGTCGTGTCGCGCACCGTGGCGGTGACGCCGTGGTTGATGAACGCGGCGGTGAGGGTCGTCAGCTGAGCCGGCTCGGGCTGGAGCACGACGATGCCGGCCCGCTCCGCCTCGTCGCGCGACGACATCACGGGCACCGCGGCCTCGTCGGCGAGGTCGATCAACCGGGAGGCGCGCTCGGCGACCGCCGCCGCGATGGCCGGCACCCCGACCGCCGTGACGGCCTCGGCCGCCGTGGCGAGCCGGGCCTGCGCGATGGGGTCGGGGTTCGCCACCTGGAACGCCGCCGCGCCGGCCCGGACGGGCACCGGCTGGTCGTACCGGCCGCCGAGCACGAGCTCGGAGCCCGCCACGCCCGTGAAGACCGGGGTGAGCTCGGTCGCGGCGCGCTCGCTGAGCGCCAGGAAGCCCGTGCCCCAGCCGGCGCGCAGCCACTTCTGGCCGCCGGCCATGACGACGTCGGCCAGCGACCACGGCAGGTCGGCGACGCCGAGGCCCTGGATGGCGTCGACGATCAGCAGGCGGTCGCCGATGACCTGGCGGATGCCCTCGAGGTCGGCGAGGTACCCCGTGCGGTAGTCGACGGCGCTCACGGCGACGGCCGTGGTCGACGACGTGAGGTGCTCCTGCACGAGGGCGGGCGTCACGGCGCCGTAGGTCGGGTCCATCCAGACCGGGTCGAGCACCCGCAGGGCCGACGAGGCGCGGGTCACCGCGAGCGGCAGGCTCGGGTACTCGCGGGCCGAGAGGACGATCTGCCCGGTGAGGCCGAACATCGTGTGCAGCAGGCCCTCGCTGGTGTTGGGCTGGAAGACGACCTGGTCGGCGGGGAACCCGACGAGCGCCGAGACCGCGCGGCGCACGCGGCCGGCCTGCTCGTCGAGGGCGATCTCCGAGCCGTGCCGCGAGCGGGCCTGCAGGTCGACGAGGCCGCGCTGCTCCTCCGCGACCGGGGTCGAGATGGGGCCGTACTTGGCGAAGTCGAAGTAGCCGGGCTCGTCGGCGAAGCCGGCGGCGAACTCGT
>Ga0308160_10001070_pt1 | contig 41739 bp, 38 predicted proteins | sample PhyFR1_FD_201036 | JGI IMG/M metagenome (GOLD analysis project Ga0308160, IMG submission 201036) | Phyllosphere microbial communities from UC Gill Tract Community Farm, Albany, California, United States - DLSLF.R1 | ecosystem: Host-associated > Plants > Phyllosphere > Unclassified | place: USA... | reverse complement strand
AATAATTCTTATCCAAAATTTCATAGTTAGTATCAAACATTTTATCATTCAGATCTACGAATTGTTTGTTTATTGCTAATGCTGATTTCGTTAATGTAGTTCATGCAGAAATATCAGCTTTAGACATTTTATTTCTTTGTAGTCTATAAAGTCTTATATAATTATCAAATTTTGGATTATAAGTCAAGGCTTGTTTTCTTAAGGCTTGCATTTTTTCAAATCGTAAATCAATATTCTTCAAATAATCTTTATCAAGCTCAATTAATCTTTTAAGAATGCTTGTTACTGGAACTTTGTAATGTTTTGTATTAATGAATTTCTCACCATTGGTTTCGTACAACTTATAACCATTAGTTATTAACTGTTTTTCAACCATCAGATAATCTTCTTGTGAATTAATTTTTGAAATAATTTGACGAGGAAAATAATATATCTTTCCTGTATCAATATTTTCGACAAGCCTATCAATATCAAATTTTCTATATCGAGTTTCTTTATAATTATTTTCATCAATTATTATTTCTTTATAGTTTTCCTTGCTTCCTTCAAAACTATCTATTGATTTAACTTTGGATATTTCTTTATATGTCCCATATAATTCAGACCAATTATTAAAAGATTTTTCAGACTTTATATAAACTTTTCTTTTAGATAAAGTTTTTGATTTTACTTTTCCTATTGTGTATTTATCTTCATCGGAAAATGACTGTTCTTCTTTTTGTGAATCTGAATATCTTTCTTCTTGATATGATGTATTATAATCATAACGATTTAATTCAATATTCATAGATTCTAAATACTCTTTAAGCATTCCTTTACCAGCATATTTACCATTAGAATTTTTGATAAATAGTGTTTTCTTTGGCTTCATACCCCAACCTCTATATTGGTAAGATTTATCCTCAACTACAAATTTTAAGTTTAATTCATTAGCTAATTTTTCAGCAGCATCAAGTAATTTATCATTTTTTGTATCAGATAAGTATTCATTAATAAGTTGAATGATTTTCTGTTTTTTATTTTTCTTATCTTCATATTTCTTTTTCTCGATCATCGTCTCAGAATATTCTTCTTTTACTTCTTTTTGACTATCTAAAAAGTTCTTATAAGACTCAGTGAAAATTTTCCCTTCAACAAAAGGATAATATTCAATTTCTTTATAGTCAACAAGAAAAATATTACTGTTTTCAATAGAAATTTTGTTAACTGTTTCAGCATTGATTTTAAATGTTTCTTGCGCTGATAGATTGAAGGTTGTGAACATCATTAAAGAACATGACGTTACTGTTTTGAATGTAAAAAATTCAAATTTCATTGTGTGGTAATTTAAGGTTTAACATAAAAAAATAAAGCGTGGACATTGTACCACGTCAACCTTAGGATTACCACACCCTAAAAAACAATGATACAAGCCACGCCAAAACTGGCGTACCTTATATACATTATTTGTCTTTTCTATGGGTGAAGTAAAAAATTACTTCGTTGTGGTAATTTTAGGTTGACAATAATGCAAAAAGCACGATTTATTTTGCATTCCTTTTTCGGAATGATTTTTATTTTTAATAATACAAATATATAAAAAATAGTTAAGGCTGAAAAACGCAAAACCCTCTAAAATAGAGGGTTTTGGAAATGTGTTTTAAATTATTTCTTTCTAAAATTCATACATTAAATGAGAATTGTAAGCACCAGTCGCACCAGCATATGACATTTTATACGAACTAGCTATTAATTTATATTTTAGTTTACTATAACTATGTGTTATCATTGCAATTGCAAAAATTAATAATATAATTGGGATAACAATTGGAACAATTATATAAATCCATCCACCAGAATTAACTAGCAAAGATTTAACAGCTGCTCTAGTTATATCTTTATCAATTTTTCTCAACTCATCAAATTTAGAATTTTTTATTAATTCTGTATGTTTTGATATTTCATTTAATAATTTTTCATCACGTTTTACTTTAGATGCATAATATAGATTTGAAAAATTATATAATGGTAACATATTAATTGTTTTGGAAGCATATTCATCAAGTAAATCAAATGTCTCATTATCACATTCATCTATATTTTCTAATTTAAAATTTCTTAATTTATCTCTAGTTTCAAAAAGTTTATATCTAATTTCCATTCTAAACATTGGGGATAGAATAGATTCATATATAAAATGAAACATTGCGAAAATAAATAGGATTATAAATAAATTTGCCATAATTATCTTCTTTTATTGTTATTATTGTTTTTGTTATTACTAGAACTTAGCCTTTTATTATTGAGTTTAGACTGTTGTAAGTTCTTTTTTTCTTCTGAAATTCTGTTTATTTCTTTTGTATGTAGTGTTCTTAATCGTTTGGTTCCAAAAAACCATCCTGCAGTTGAAAAAATACCCAACATCCATCCTGCATAATGCCAATTACCTGCTGCTGCTAGTAAACTGTCTAAGAAAATTTTTGTATCTGCTTGACTTAATTTAAAAATCATTATTATAAAACAAATACCAATAATTCCTAATAAAAATTGTCCTTTGTTTAAAGATGCAATTAATACATTCTGAATCATCCCCCAAAGATTGGGTCTATTAAAAGTTCTCTTAGAATTAATTTGTGCCATTTAATTAGTTTTCTCAAATATAAAATTTTGTTATTTATAAATGGAACAAATAATATAACAAATATATACAAATTTTGTTCCTAAACAACAAAAACAAAATTTGTAATGAATTGATTATGTTTTTACTATTTAATATTCTGCTAAAATAAAAATAAAAAAAATATATTCATTACGGTTTTCCGTAATTACGTCAATTAATTAAATTTCTCAAAAACTATAATATGTTGACGTCAAATCTCGACGTGTTATAATTTGTTCAATAGATTTTTAGTACAATATTTGTGATGTTCTGTCATAAAAAATAGAAAACTAAAACAATCTATAAATTTCATTTGCTTATTTCGATTGGCAAAGATAAGAGTAAAAAACGATAAAACTTGACATGTATTCCCTTTTTAATCAGTCTTTTCATCATTTGGCTGACCCTTTAGAATATTTTCATTATTCTCATTAGTTTCTTTATTATTGGGATTTTCTTGATTTTCATTAGTTTGTTTATTGTCGTCACTAACAGTTGTAAAAGCGGAACTTTCTAAATTTTCTGTGATGAATTCTTTTAATGATTTCATAATAGATTGAATTTTATATATTTATAAACTTAACGAAAATTCTTACTTTTGAAATCATGAAGTTAGATAAAAATGTAACAAAATAAAGTAATTTTGACAAAAACTTATGTTATGAAAATAAGAATACAAAACTCAACATTTAATCATAGTCTATCATTTGACGATGAAAAAGAATTTAAAAATTTCCAATTGATGATCACAGCTGCCTTATTAGATAAGGAAAATACTCAGACTGTTGTTTTTAATAAAGATGAAAAGATTAAAATTTTCCCAAGTTTATTACTAAAACATAGCGTTATTGAATTTATAGGAGTTGATGATAATGATGATCTACCAGAAGCTGAATGGAATGAATAATTGAAAATTCAATATACATCAACAAGAAACAAAAACGGCATCTAAATGATGCCGTTTTTGTTTCTTGTTGATGTTTAATTATCTTGTACATCTAAGTATATAGTTATCTAAATTTAATATGAAATTGATATAGTGAAATCTCATAATACCAATATGTAAAAAAGAGTTTTGGTCGATTGATGATTTGCTTAACAATATAGGATGTGGAAATCCATATGCTTCCATCTTCCAATCTTCACCGATTGACATTTCAGAATGCAATAATCCCATCAAAACAAAAATCAATGCCAAAATTAAAGTCTTCCAGCTTCTCAGGGTTTTCCAGTCCTGCTTTTTTAGCCTAATCATCAACAGATTGATTAACAGTAAAATGACTGAAGTCATTACAGAATATACAGGCGTGAATTGCTCATAGACTTCCATGAATGAAAAGTTTAAAATGGTTAATTAATCTTGTTAAATATATAAAAAATTCTATAGCTACTTTACTTTAAATTATCGGTTTTTGCAATTTGCAGGAGATTTCTGAGCAGCGGATACTCAACCTTTTTAATGACATCAATAAAAAAACCTGCCTCACAGCAGGTTTTCGTATGTCAAAACGTGATCAAAGATTTTAACTTTGACAAAGTCCGGAGTTCACATTAAAAAAGGCTTTCATCCACGAAATTCGGAAGTGTGACTTTCAGTTTCGGTTCGGCTTCCATGGCTCTTTTGATAGCGAATACGGCGCCTTCGTTTCTCGCCCAGCTTCGGCGGGAGATTCCGTTGTTAACGTCCCAGAAGAGCATGGATTTTAATCTCCGGTCGGCATCATCGCTGCCGTCGAGCAGCATCCCGAAACCGCCGTTGATGACTTCGCCCCAGCCTACCCCGCCACCGTTGTGGATGGACACCCAGGTGGCACCGCGGAAACTGTCGCCAATTACATTATGGATAGCCATATCTGCGGTAAATCTTGAGCCGTCATAGATATTTGATGTTTCGCGGTACGGCGAATCGGTTCCTGAAACATCGTGATGGTCACGTCCCAGGACAACCGGTCCGATCTCACTGTCTCTGATGGCTTTATTGAAGGCTTCCGCAATTTTCATTCTTCCTTCGGCATCGGCATACAGGATCCTGGCCTGCGAACCGACCACCAATTTGTTTTCCTGCGCGCCTTTGATCCACCGGATATTGTCTTTCATCTGCTGCTGGATCTCTTCAGGGGAATTCTGCTGGATTTCCTCCAATACCGCACAGGCGATTTCATCGGTCTTCCGGAGGTCTTCCGGATTTCCGCTGGCACAGACCCAACGGAACGGCCCGAAGCCGTAATCAAAGCACATCGGCCCCATAATATCCTGAACATAAGAAGGGAACTTGAATTCCCTGCCCAGTGTCGGGTGATCGGCCATCACATCGGCTCCGGCCCGGGAAGCTTCCAGTAAGAAGGCGTTTCCGTAGTCGAAGAAATAAGTTCCTTTTTCCGTATGTTTATTGATGGCTTCGGCATGTCTTCTCAGCGTTTCCTGGACTTTCTCTCTGAACAGTTCCGGATCTTCCGCCATCATCCGGTTGGAATCCTCAAAACTCTGCCCGGCAGGATAATAACCTCCTGCCCATGGATTGTGCAGGGAAGTCTGGTCGGAACCGATATCGATTCTTAAATTTTCCTGATCGAATTTCTCCCATACCTCAACGATATTTCCGAGATAGGCCAGGGAAACCGTTTCTTTGTTTTGTTGAGCGGTTTTTACCCGGGCTACCAATTCGTCCAGGTTTTCATGGATTTCGTTTACCCATTGCTGTTCGTGGCGGATTCTGGTAATCTTCGGGTTCACTTCTGCGCAAACCGTCACGCAGCCGGCAATATTCCCGGCTTTCGGCTGAGCACCGGACATTCCGCCTAATCCTGAAGTAACGAACAGACCGCCTTGCGGTTCTTTATTGATTTTCCTGAAGGCATTCAGTACCGTAATCGTTGTTCCGTGCACGATCCCCTGCGGACCGATGTACATATAGCTGCCCGCCGTCATCTGTCCGTACTGCGTTACCCCCAAAGCGTTGAACTTTTCCCAGTCGTCCGGTTTGGAGTAATTCGGGATCATCATCCCGTTGGTCACCACGACCCTCGGTGCATCTTTATGCGACGGGAACAATCCCATCGGGTGTCCGGAATACATCACGAGCGTCTGCTCGTCCGTCATTTCCGACAGGTATTTCATGGTTAAAAGATACTGGGCCCAGTTGGAGAATACGGCGCCGTTTCCACCATAGGTAATTAATTCGTGAGGATGCTGGGCTACTGCGTAATCCAGGTTGTTCTGGATCATCAGCATGATGGCTTTGGCCTGTTCGGATTTTCCCGGATATTCTGAAATCGGCCTTGCCTTCATCTCATAATCGGGACGGAAACGGTACATGTAGATCCTGCCGTATTTTTCCAGTTCTTCCCTGAATTCCGGCAGCAGTCCCGCATGAAACTGAGGTTCGAAATAACGCAGCGCATTTTTCAGTGCTAATTTTTTCTCTTCTTCCCCTAAAATTTCCTTCCGCTTCGGCGCATGATTGATCTGCGTTTCATAAGGTTTCGGCTGTGGCAGCGTGCCCGGAATGCCCTGCTGTATCTGTTCCTGGAATGTCATATCGTGTTGATCGTTATTTATACTTAATGAATTTTTGTGGTTTTAAAGATATTCAAAATAAAAAATATGAAACAAATTACAGATAAAGGAATTAGGAATCTATTTTCGGTATTCGCTGAAAGTAAAATAAAATTGATGGTAAACATAACAAAATGTATTACGGAATAGTGAAAGTCTGTTATCCTTCTGATTAAAAAGACAAGAAAATAACCCAGGAAATACCCTGCATAAGTTAAAATAAAAACAGAAGCATTACAGACCGGATTTCCGAAAATCTCATCCGTTAAGCCAAAGTTTATTGTCCGGTTCCATCCGTACGATCCGGTATCCGCTCCTGAAGAAGAAACATTAAAAAGTATTAAAACAATAAAAACCGGAAAAATGAATAGCAGAAACAAATATCTGGTAAATAGTTTTTTCATGTAATATGTATTGATTTGTAAATATATTCATTTGGAAAGAGAGTAAAAAATTACCGATTCAAATAACGAATTTAGATCAACCAAAGAATTCAGGACGGTAAAAATTCCCCTCCACACAGGAGAGGTGGCGAAAATTCAAAGAATTTTTGACGAGGTGGTTTTTGGATTATGCCTTGATTTGTCCTGTGTTGTTTCTGGGGAGCCACCCCGGCTCCGGCCTTCGGCCGGAGCTACCCTTCCAGAGGATAAAAATTGTGGTTAAGCGTATGACTGACGGTGAGAGCAGGAGCTTTTCTGTATTTTTAGAAGATAATTTTAACGTAATAATTGCCGCTTTTTTCAAAACAAAAACCTCACTGAAAATTCAGTGAGGTTTATAAAGATCTGCTGTGTCAGATTTAATTATTGTTTTTAACCAGGATCCAGCCGGTGAAGGTTCTTCCGTCGGGAAGGGTAATCACGTACCAATAACTGGAGGTCGGGATCGCCCTGCCTTTGAGGGTGCCGTCCCAATAGAATTCCGTATTGGATTTCTGTTCAAAGATCAGGGCCTGGTAGCGGTCGAATATTTTAACGGTCGACAATCTGCTGCCGAAGACCTGAAGGTTCTTGACGATCCACTGGTCATTCATTCCGTCACCGTTCGGGGTGATGGCATTCTTTATATCCAGCACAACGCCCTGCTGTTTCACGATACAGTCGCTGCCTGTAAACCTTACATAGAATGTCGTAATACCGGTGGGCAAATTATAGAACATCTTGGATGCCTGCCAGGTGATTCCGTCGATCGAGTACTCCATCGGTTTTGTTCCCGTAGCCTGTACCGTTACATTGTTGCCGCTGAATTCAAGATTTTCGATCACCGGAACCTCATAATGCTTCACTTCAAAAGTATCGGTATATGAGCATCCGTTGCTGGCCGTCACCGTCAGCGTATAGGTTCCCACGACTTTAATTCCCGTAATGGTATCGGTTGTAGAGATCACCTGCCCCGAAGGATTCGTCCAGGTATAGCTTATAATGGTGTATCCTTCAACTTTAACGGTGTAATCCAGGGCACCATCCGGACAGAAATACAAGGTCGGAATATCAAATACCGGGGTATTCTTCAGCGACAGCTTGATTTGCACCATATTCGGACATGAATCGGGAGCACTTACTTTCACATACACCGTATCAGAGCCGGCACCCTGGGTATAGGTAAAGTTAGCAGGTGTTGCAATTGCGTTGGTACCTGCATTGAGGTCGGCCAAAGACGGATAATAGGTAAAGGTAACATTAGCGCCTGTGTAAATCTGATTCTGGAACTGGGTCAGGTTCACATTTTCCGTTCCGTTGTTTCCGGTATCACAGGCAGCAAGCTGGAACGGCCCGTTGTTCTGCAGGGTCAGTTTATTTCCCAGGACAAAGCTGACCGTAGCAATATCCTGGCACCCCGGCATATTCCGCACCCTCACCCAAATCTGCGAAGGGAAAGGATTAGCCGTAAAATTAGAAGGATTCGCAATGGCATTGGTATTGTTCTGGGCATCCTGCTGCGTCAGATAGAAAGTAAATACATTGGCAGCGCTCGGAAGATCCACCATCTGACCGGTAAAGTTCAGAAGATTGACTTCATAGCTTCCGTCAAGGTTTTCATCACATACCGTAACCGTAGAGTTGATCGCCTTGGGCGGGAAAAAAGTATTCAGCTGGATCGGTGCTACCGAATAACAGCCGGTAGTTTTCGACTGGAATCTTGCCCATACCTGAACCGAAGAAATATTGGTGGTCACCGTATTTCCGATCTGGGCGGAAGGATTTCCGGCATTGGCGTCGGCTGCGGTATTGTAGTAGGTAATGGTCATATTAGACAACGCATAGGTATTCTGCGAGGCCAAAAACATCTGGGAAGTAGCATCATTCAGCTGGAAGGTTTCACTCAGGTTGAAATCTTCGTCGCACCTGTTTAACGTTGCATTGTTCAGCACCACTGCCGGCAGAAACGTCATGCTGATGTTCAGCTTTGATACCGAATAACATTCGTTACCGTTAAACTTAACCTTCACATATACCGTTGCGCTTCCTCCGGATACCGCAAACTGGGCCGGGTTTGTAATCTCATTGGAAAAAGTCTGGGCAGCAGCGTTATAATTCAGATAATATGTAAAGCTTACATTCGGGCTGGAAGAAATCTGGCTCTGCGCGCTGGTCAGATTATAGTTTTCAACACCATCATTATTGTTATCACAGATGTTGGTTAAATTAATATTGACCTGAGGATTAACCACCGGTGTCGATGTTAAACTTACCGTAAACGGATAAACCTGCTGGCAGTTGTAAGAATTTATTTTAACAAAAAACTGCCGGGTTCCGTTCAGCGTGTACACACTTACCGGGTTCGTGCCTGCTGCTGCATCGGCAGCGGTAAGAAAGAACGTCGTCGTGGCATTCTGATTACCGATGATCGCCGGAGAAAACTGGGACAACGGTATGTTTTCCGAATTGTCATTATTAAAATCGCAAACCGTAAAGCCGGACTGCACGATTACCGGATGAACCAGATTTACATTGATGGCCCGTATCGTATAGCAATCGTCGGAATTCTCAAAACGCACATAATAGGTCTGCGTCACAAAATTGCCGTCTGTAGTGATGGTCTGGTTCGGACTGATCGGGCTGGTTCCGAGAGTGGCCGCGACAAAGGTGTTATAAAATTCCGTAACCGGAACGGTAGCCGGGGACAGCAGCATCCCGGTGGACAGGGTGTTTAAATTGATACTGATATCGTCGGTCCCGTTGAAACAGATGTATTCCGTTTTTTCATTGGCCAGGATTTTTGTAAAGGTGATGTTCATATTTACCGTCGCAACGGCAAAACAGCCGTTCGGAATCTGGACCCTCACATAAACCGTATAGGTTCCTTCTTTAATGGTATTTAACACCGTACCGGTCCCGTTGAATGCTTCATCATACGTGGCATAGGCTGCAAAAGTGGCCCCCTGTGCCGTGGTGATCAGCGGCCCGATCGTAACCGGAAAATCGAAAGGTTGCTGGTTATCTGCGTTGATATCACAAACCGTAAGCGGAAAGTTGAGCGGTGAATTCATATTCACTCCCGGCCTGAACTGGAAATTTACAGGTCCTAAAATGTAAGTACAGCTTCCGTCTGCCAGCCTTACCCAAATCTGGGTGCTGGCAGTAATATTTGCGGTGGTAATCGGGTTGGTATTATTCTGCGCATTCGACTGCGTGGCAAAATAGGTGATTCCCGTAGTTCCCGGAGCAAAAAGCTCCGTATTCAGTAAGTTTAAATTATAATTGGGCTCTGATCCGTCGTTATTGGTATCACAGACCTGCACTGTACTTTTCAGCAGATTTTTAGTCAGGAAATTCAGGGTGAGGACCGCCACCCTGTAACAGTTTGGTACATTCGGATTCTGGATCCTGACGTATAAAACGGTGTTGGTACTTAATGTATAATTATTCGGTAAAGCCCCTGTATTATTCTGTGCATTCTGCAAAGTCGTATGAAAGCTGAAATTAAAATTGGCCGGGTTCTGGGTCGTTACATTGGCCTGAAAGCTGTTCAGCGTAAGGTTGACCGGCGTATTTCCGCAAAAATTCTGGGTATAATTTTTAGCGGCCGGATAAGTGGCATCAAAAGTCAGCGGAAAATCATCCGTTAACGTAAGATTGCTGGTCCCGCAGCTGTTGAAGGTAACATTTGCCGTAAAAACATCGCTTTGTGTAGGGCATATGGTAGCCTGAACACCTGTTCCTACGGTCTGTCCGGCTGAATTGGTCCATGTTACCTGCGGCTGAATCACATTTCCTAGCGGATTGAACTTCCAGCCCTCCTGCAACGCCTGCCAGGTTCCCGTATTTCTGCTTGCCGGAGATACCCCCTGGCTGCCATCGCTGTTGATCACTCCGATCAGGGCATTCGGAAACTTTCTGGTCGGGCACGGCGTCAGCTTTTTATCCACAAACACTTCAATTACATTCGTCGTTTCGTGCAGTACGATCTGTGACGAGGAACGCTCGGTGCATCCCGCTACCCTTCCTTCATAAAAGCTGATGACAAACTTCCTGAAAGGAGCAGTACCGACTGTCGTATAATAGATCTCCGAAGGATCATTTGCTGAAAAAACCACATCATGATAGACTCCGAAGATCGAATTTTTCGGTAAGCTTGTGCTCGGGTTCTGCCATTGCACATTCGGATAATTGATGTTTCCCAGCTGACTGAGATCGAAAGTGACCATTCCGTTAGAGCCTACAACCAAGGCTTCGAAGTATTGGTCGTAAAAACAGAATTTGAAAGGCAGGTCGAGCTTCACTGCAAAAAGATCGTCATAATTGGCGTTTAATGAAGTCCCCTGATTCATCGGCACCGGCGGACTGTAGGCTTCAGAAGAAACTTCATATCCTGTGGTCTGCCGGATTACCGGATATTCCGTATGAAGCGTAATGCAGCCATTGGCATCCAGCCCGTTCGTACAGGTTACATTGAAACTCTCATTTCCTAAATTATCTTTCACCTTAACGCTCGCAGGCACCTGTGAAAATCCGTAAGCACTGATAAGCACGGATAAAAAACGTAAAATTTTCCCCATAATTGTATATTTATTTCTCCCCTTTAAGAGATAAAATTAATACTTTTTATGATATAATTTTCAATCATAACTATTTATTTATATTAAATTAACACTACAAAAGCGTATAAAATTGTATTTCAATAATTTAAGTTACAGACTGTGCATAAAAAAACCTTACTTCGTAAAGTAAGGTTCATATTATTTTAAATTAAAACGTCTTAAGTTAAGACATCATCATTCTGCTCTTCATGATCGTCATCGTTATCGCTCATGCTCCAGTAGTTGTTTTCCTCATCTTCGGCACCGGTTTCCTCCATGGCATCATCGTCTTCAACGCCGGGAATATCAAGACCTTTGTCGATCTTATCTTCTTCGGCTTCTTCTTTTTCATTATAGACGGGCTTTCCGTTGCCATCAAGAGGAATATGCTCTTCCTGATTGAAAATATCTTCACTGGGCGTGTAATCTCTCTGCTCCAGTCTTCTTTCCTGTTCCTGTTCGCTGTTCTCGGATATCATGCTGTTGTTGTTTTAGTGTGGATTAATGAAAACAAAAATAATTCCAAGATGTCAAAAATCCTAAGAATATACTTCCGGATTGATACAGGCCGGCATCCGTTCCCCTTTCGAAAAAGCAATCAGGTTTTCAGCTGCTACCTTTGCCATTCCGGTCCGTGCTTCGATGGTAGCCGAGCCGATATGCGGCAGCACGCAAACATTGGAAAGCTCCAGAATAGGGTCTTCTTTAAAGATCGGTTCAGGATTTGTCACATCCAGCCCCGCTCCCCAGATTTTATGTTCTGCCAATGCATCGTACAGGTCTTTCTGGTTGTGGAATCCGCCTCTCGCGGTATTGATGAAAATAGAATTAGCTTTCATCTTTTCGAAAACCTCAGCATTGAAAAGCTCTTTCTGTTCTGCTTTAAAGTTGGCGTGAATGCTGAGCACATCCGATTGTGCAATCAGCTCTTCAAAAGAAACATATTTTGCACCCAGTTCTTTCTCGGCCTCTTCATTATGGCTGCGGTTGTGGTATATAATCTCCATCCCGAAAGCAGCCTTTGACTTCTTGGCCATCTCCATCCCGATCCTTCCCAAACCGAAAATTCCCAGCGTTTTTCCGTACAGCTCCTGCCCCAATGCATGCAGCGGATCGAAATCGCCCCAGTTTCCCGATTTTACCTTTTCAAAATTATAACTGGCCCTCCGCGCTACCGACTGCATCAGCAGAAAGGCTACATCCGAAGTCGCTTTGCTTAAAACATCAGGGGTATTTCCCACCGGAATCTTCTTTGTATTGGCTTCTTTTACATCAACATGGTCAAAACCTACGGAATATAAGGCAATGGCTTTCAGATCGGGACATTCATTGAAAAAATCCTGGTCGTACCTGAATTCGCCGCCAACACTCAGGATCAGATCCGTGCTTTTGCAGTAATTCAGCCATTCTTCACGGGATAAATTTTCATGTTCAGGAATAAAAATTTCCAGCCCTGCCTCTTTCAGCATACGGATTCCTTCTTCAGGGATTCTTTTGGTGATGAACACTTTCATACTTAATTATTTTAGCGGATTTATGTTTCTTTAAAAGTTTTAAAGCAACAAAAAGCAAACCATAAATCTTAATTTCAAATAAACAAAACCCTATTCCTATGATCGGGAATAAGGCTTATTCTATGGGTTTCTTTTAATATTCTGATGTGAAAACAGGGATAAATTCTATGACTTTTTATCCGGTTACTGATTGGTATTCCCCAGCATCGGAACAAACTTATAGGCTCCGAACTCTTCTTTTTCGAATTCGGTCGGAGAAGCTTTGGTAAAACGGTACAGTACCTGTTCGTCGGTCGGTCCCAAAGGAATTACCATTTTACCGCCTACTTTCAGTTGTTTCAGAAGTTCCGTGGGCAATACGGAAGCCCCGCAGGTGACGATGATCCTATCAAATGGCGCAAAGGTCGGCAATCCTGCAAAGCCGTCTCCGAAGCTCTGGAATTTAGGATACAGATTCATCTCGCGAAGCTTTTTCTTTGAGAAATCAAAAAGGTCTTTCTGCCGTTCAACAGTGTATACATGGGCTTTCATCGCCAGCAGAACCGCCGTCTGGTATCCGCATCCGGTTCCTATTTCCAGCACTTTTTCACCCGGCTTTACCTGCAACAGCTCCGACTGTTCCGCCACCGTGGAAGGATGGGAAATCGTCTGATGTGCCAGGATCGGAAACGCCCGGTCTTCATAGGCAAAATCTTCAAAAATACTTTCGATAAAAAGATGTCTCGGAACTTCATTCATGGCGGCAAGTACCTGCTCGTCGGAGATTCCGATCCTGTTCCGCAGGTAATCTACCAAAATCTTTCTTTTTCCTTTATGTACGAATGAATCCTGCATCATGGGAGCTAATTAGGTTTACGGAATAATTTCCACAAAAATATAAAAACATTCACTATCTGTCAAGCCCGGGAGCCGTAGGAGTTTATTAAATTGATAGGGATGATCGGAATTTAAATTCGGCATGGATTATTCAATTGCGAAGCAAAATTCACCATTGACTATTCACTTCCAGACCATTCCGTCAAAAATTCCTCGAATTATCGCCACGTCTCCGGTTTTCGGAAGGGGAATTGCGTTAAGTTTTTTTCTTCAGACTTTTAAAGATGATGATCTTGTTGGGATAGGCAAAGACGCAATTTTTTCTTTAAAATGATAACGCTTTAAGACGCAAAGAATTTGACGCTGTCAAATTTTGTACATCGCTAATACTAATTCTAAAATTTTTAATCTTCTTAAAATAAGCGGCATACCATTTTATCAAAAATAAAATCCTTGCGACCTGTAGCATAAAGCATTCAAAAAACCTCTTGCGCCCTTGCGATATTCCAACAAGATACGCAGGGTTACCGCCAGAATATTTTAAAGGATTCCGATTATTTTCCAGACCTAAAATCTATCATCCCGGCAGAAACCTTAAATTTATTATCTTTACGGAAATTTAATACAGCTATGTTAAAAGCAGGTTTGGTAGGTGCCGGGCATCTGGGGAAAATCCATTTGCGGCTTCTTAATCAGTCGGACAAATACGAATTTGTAGGATTTCACGATAAGGACGCGGAAAACGGAAGAAAACTGGAAGCGGAATCCGGATACCGGTATTTTGAAAATTTTGATGAACTGCTCGGGCAGATCGATATGCTGGATATTGTAACGCCTACCGTGTACCATTACGACTATGCATTAAAAGCCATCGAAAAGGGACTTCATTTTTTCATAGAGAAACCCGTAACCCAAACGCTGGAACAAGCTGAAGAAATCCTTAAAAAATGCGAAGACAAAGGCATCAAAGCACAGGTCGGGCATGTTGAAAGATACAACCCTGCCTTTATTGCCACCAAAGAATACATCAACAATCCGATGTTTATCGAAATCCACCGCCTGGCGGAGTTCAATCCGCGCGGAACGGATGTTTCGGTGGTGCTGGACCTGATGATCCACGATCTCGATATTTTATTGAGCATGGTGAAATCGAAAGTAAAAAACATCCATGCCAGTGGCGTCTGCGTTGTCAGCAAGACCCCGGATATTGCCAATGCGAGAATTGAATTCGAAAACGGTTGCGTCGCGAATTTAACGACTTCCAGAATTTCCATGAAAGCCATGCGGAAAAGCCGGTTCTTCCAGAAAGACGCGTATATTTCGGTAGATTTCCTGGAGAAGAAGGCGGAAGTTATCCGGATGAAAGACGCGCCTGAAACCCCTACTCCATTCGATATGATTATTGAAAATGCGGAAGGCGAAAAGAACCAGATCTTATTTGAATATCCGGACATTCAGCCGAATAATGCGATCCTTGACGAGCTGAACTCTTTTGCCGATTCCATTACTGAAGATAAGCACGTGGAAGTTTCCATCGGGGACGGAACGGAAGCGTTGAAGGTAGCGCTGGAGATTATGAAGCTGATTTCATAGACAAAATATGATGGTATTTTTAATTTTAAATAGGTTTTGAAAAACTTTGTCAAAGTTGAAATTGAATACGTTGCAGTTTTTAATTTTTACAGAAATTGACTGGATATATCTTAGTTTAACAATTCCAATATTATTTCAGGTAAAAGGCCCGTCTCAGACTTTATAATTCTTGTGAGACGGTTTTTTTTGATAATGGCAAGGATAACAAAGAATTTCATTTGTCAGACTGCAGATTAAACATAAACAAAGGCATTTCATTAAAAAATGTAATACAAGTTTCTTCGTATTTCATCGATAAGCGAAGCGCCTTTGTTTATCTTAAAAGCAAAAGCTCTTGCAGAAAAAACTTCGTTTACCCTTGTGTTTAATTAGCTAATAGCTATTAGCTTTTTGCTACTGACCTTACATTCAGAATTTTAAAATTCAAAAACGATTACTAAATTATTTCAAGTACTTATTATAAACCCAAACAGATTATCATTTTTAATTTCAATCAGAAAATCACTTTCAGACAAACTCAGATTACTTTAAGTGATAAAATTTACTGCCGTTCCATTTTTATAATTCATTTTTCAGAAAAATACATAATGGCAGGCTGCATCATTAGCATTGCTTTCTTTTTTTACGAAATTGGTATTTTCTGTCTGGATTCCATAATTTTTAAATATATTTGTGAATACGTAAAGTTCATTTTCTTAAAACAATCTCCTATTATTTAAATATTTAAAACCACTATGAAACGAGCCATCCTATTATCCGCTTTATTATTGTCTCAATTTGGGACATCACAATTATTAAAGACACAGGGCCAGAAAATTGTTAATGATAAAGGTGAAAATATACAATTGAGAGGCCTTGGCCCCGGAGGATGGATGCTTCAGGAGGGTTATATGCTGAAAACGGCCGATTTTGCCGGTCCGCAATACAAAATCAAAGAGAAAATTGCAGAACTGATCGGTGAGGACGGAATGAATGAATTCTACAAAGCTTACCTGAAAAACGGAATCACCAGGCAGGATATCGATTTTCTGAAAAAAGCGGGATTCAATTCCATCAGGCTGCCGATGCACTATGATCTTTATACTTTGCCGATTGAAAAAGAGCCGGTAAAAGGACAGAGCACCTGGCTGAAAGAAGGTTTCGACATGACTGACGCTCTGCTGAGATGGTGTGCCGACAATAAAATATACCTGATCCTTGACCTTCATGCCGCTCCCGGCGGACAGGGAAATGATGTGAATATTTCAGACAACGACAAATCGAAACCGTCGCTGTGGGAAAGCGAGGAAAACCAGAAGAAGACGATTGCCCTTTGGAAAAAACTGGCGGAACGGTACAGGGATGAGCCGTGGATCGGCGGTTATGACCTGATCAATGAGCCGAACATCAATTTTACCGGAAAAAACCCGAACGGAACGGATGAACTATCCAATGCCCCACTCTGGAAGCTTCAACAGGAAATTACCGAAGCCATCCGTACCGTAGATAAGAAACACCTCATCATTATCGAAGGAAACGGCTGGGGCAATAATTACAACGGACTAACACCGCTCTGGGACAACAATATGGTATTCAGCTTCCATAAGTACTGGAACAACAATGATGATGCGACGCTGAAATTTGCTTTAGACCTCAGAGAAAAGCACAACGCCCCGATCTGGCTCGGAGAAACGGGGGAAAATTCCAATGTCTGGTTTACGGAACTGATTCAGCTGCTGGATAAACACAACATCGGCTACGCCTTCTGGCCGATGAAGAAGATCGACAATATCGCCGGTATTACCAACGTGAAAATTACTCCGGAATATGAAAGACTTCTGGACTACTGGAAAAACGGCGGCGAAAAACCCTCTGAAGAATTTGCGAAAAAGACGTTGATGCAGATGGCTGAGAATTATAAGTTCAGCAACGTGGAGATTAAAAATGATGTGATCGATGCCATGTTCAGGCAAACCACCGACGGCTCTGCAAAACCATTTAAAAACCTTCAGGTACCCGGAAAAATTCCGGCCACGGATTATGACCTTGGAAGAATGGGTGCCGCCTATCTGGATAAAGATTTCATTAACCTCTGGGTAAGCGATCCGGCGAAAAGATCCGAATGGAATTCCGGCAATCAGCTGCGAAACGACGGGGTTGATATCTATAAAGATAAAAACAATGAATACTACGTCGGAAAAACAGAAAGCGGTGAATGGCTTCAGTATACCATCAATGCCAAATCCGGCAAAGCATATACTTTTGATATCGTCTATGCAGGCACAGTCGCTGCAAAAATTAAAATCGCAGATGCTTCCGGAAAACAGCTGGGCAGTATTTCACTACAGCCGACGGGAGGAAATGAAATTTGGAAAATGGCTTCGGTGAAAGGCATCACCCTAAAAAAAGGAGAAAATAAAATCCGTATTTATTTTGAAAACGACGGGGTCAACCTGAAGAGTTTCGAAGTGAAATAAGAAAAAATATCAAAATAAAATCCCTTTTAAATTTTTAAGAGGGATTTCATTTTTAAATAAAGCCTGAAAACAATACCCTTACCGCAATCGTTTTAACCACAAAAGACTGACAAAAGATGATCATGCTGTAAAATAAGCTGAAAATCAGGTTCTGGATAAGCGCGCAAAAGTTTTTAAAAATCGAAGATTTTTTTTACAGCGCCATTTAAATGAAGTAGTTGAACGAGCCGAAGAAATTTTAAACACATAAGAAAAAAAGGGCAAGCTTTGAAAACAAAGAGAACACATAAGAGTAAAATCGAAGATTTTTAAATGGTCAGAAAGATCCGTGAAAATCTGCGTTAATCTGTGGTTCAAATCTTACCGCAATTGTTTTAAGCACAGATGACTGACAAAAGATGATTCATGCTGTAAAATAAAGCTGAAGATCAGGTTCCGGATAAGCGCACAAAAGTTTTTAAAAACCTCGAAGAGGTTCGCTAATTCATTTAACAATATAAATAAAAGATAAGTCAAATCTTTGATTTTGAATCTGATGTGTTCTAAAATATTTTCAAGCTATTCAAATCTTCTCTGTGACTTATGTATTAAAATTAAACGCTGTCATCCGGGAAAACCTGTGACATCTGGGAAATGATTACCCCTGTCACCGGGTTAAAATTAAAAGCCTTATCTTTAATTTTAAATTTGTTCAAACAAAAATATGAAAAAAAGCATCCTTTTATTCCTCTTGATCTCAATATTCGGTTTTGCCCAGCAGCAGGGTCTTGATTCAAAGATCAATGCCATTATTCAGGGCAGGAAGGCGACCGTCGGGATTTCGGTCCTGGGTTTTGAGAATGGTTTTAAGTATCATAAAAACGGGGCGAAAAAGCTGCCGATGCAGAGTGTCTTTAAGTTTCATATTGCTGCAACGGTGCTGGATTTTGTGGATCAGGGAAAACTTTCCCTGGATCAGAAAGTTTCCCTGAATGCATCGAATTTACTGCCTGATACCTGGTCGCCCCTCCGGGACAAATATTCCAATGGCGGTGCTGAAGTTCCTTTGAGCGAAATTATTGAATATACCGTAGCGAAAAGCGACAACAACGGCTGTGATATTCTCCTGAAATTGATAGGCGGCACAAAAACCGTCCAGAAGTTTATGGATTCCAAAGGGGTAAAAGGTTTTCAGATCAGATACAATGAGGCGGAAATGCACCAGGACTGGAATGCCCAATATGAAAATTACAGCACTCCGGTTTCTGCCACCGCGGTCCTGAAAAAGTTTTACGACGGAGCCCTGCTTTCTAAAAATTCGACCGATTACCTGATGAAGGTAATGCTTTCCACATCCACAGGAACGAACAAACTGATCGGCCAGCTGCCGAAAGGCACCCCTGTCGCGAGGAAAACGGGAGCTTCCGGGAAGAATAACGGCGGTCTCACGGGTGCTGAAAACGAGATTGCTATCGTTACCTTACCCGATGGCAAGCATTATGCAATAGCTGTATTCGTCAGTAACTCAATGGAAACGCAGGAGGTAAACTGTAAGATGATCTCGGATATTTCAAAGTCGGTCTGGGATTATTTTAATAAGTAAAAATTTAAGCTTAATTTTAAAACCGTTAAAAATGAAAAAAGTATTAGCAACCCTAGGATTATTCAGCTCGCTACTGTTCTTTGCACAGAAGAGCGAAAACTATCTTCAGGTAGGATATGCCAGCGTATGTTGCGGGACACCTTCCAATCAGCCGGTTATGGATTATCTGGCTCAGTTTAAAAATAAAAATAAGGTTAAAAATCTTGAAGTGTATAAGAAAAGCGGTCTGGGCCGGGAAGGCGAATACAACCTGTATATCGGAACGGACGGGCTTTCAGGAACGCAGAAAACGGCCTTCATTAAAGGGCTGAAATCAGCCGTTAACAGCCAGAATAATGCACGGAAATCCGAAAGTACCGGATTGGTGAACTTTGATGAAAAGGAAACCGTAAGAAGAGCCGATCTTGGGAGTGTACGGAATTTAACACTGATATCCACCCAAAAACAATTAAAACTAAATAAGGAAAAATGATTAAAAACATTGTAGTTATCGGAGCGGGAACCATGGGAAATGGTATTGCACACACTTTTGCCCAAAGCGGATTTCAGGTAAATCTTGTGGATGTATCCCGGGAAGCCCTGGACAGAGGACTGAAAACCATTACCACCAATCTTGACAGAATAATTGCAAAGGGAAACCTTACAGAAAAACAGAAAGCGGAAACCTTAGGCAACATCACAACGTTTACGGCTCTTCAGGAAGCAGCCGGCAATGCCGATCTTATCGTGGAGGCGGCTACCGAAAACCAGGAGCTGAAGCTGAAAATCTTCGGACAGATGGATGAATCGGCACCGGAGCACTGCATTCTGGCTACCAATACGTCTTCGATTTCCATTACAAAAATCGCAGCGGCTACCAAGCGGGCGGGTAAAGTTATCGGAATGCACTTTATGAACCCGGTTCCCATTATGAAACTGGTAGAAATCATCAAAGGCTACTCTACTTCCAGAGAAACATTCGATGCGATTTACGAAATGAGTAAGACCTTAGGGAAAGTTCCGGTAGAAGTGAACGATTACCCGGGTTTTGTCGCCAACAGGATCCTGATGCCAATGATCAACGAATCTATAGAGACCCTTTACAACGGGGTTGCCGGAGTCGAAGAAATCGATACGGTGATGAAGCTGGGAATGGCGCACCCGATGGGGCCGCTTCAGCTGGCGGATTTTATAGGTCTCGATGTCTGCCTGGCGATCCTGAATGTGATGTACGACGGTTTCAAGAATCCTAAATATGCTCCGAACCCATTGCTGGTGAATATGGTGATGGCCGGAAAATTAGGCGTAAAATCAGGAGAAGGCTTCTACGACTATTCCGAAAGCAAAAAGGCTGAAAAAGTGGCCAAAATGTTTTCAAGATAAAGATCAATGCTGCGTTATGGATGATAAGTTATAAATTTGGGTATTAAAAACCTGATTCCATACTCAAACAATCATTTACCTTGATACGATTCAAAGAAAGAAATATTCAGATATCATTGGTCATCATTACTTTAGTGATGACCATTTTTCGTTTTTTGCTTAATGAAAAAGGCCGGGTAAGCCCGGATTCGATCCGGTACCTGCGTTTTGCCCATGTTTTCCCGACCATCGATAATACCACGACCCCTCCGGGATATCCTCTGGCCATTAAATTTTTCACTTTTTTCGGATTAGACGAGTTCTGGGGCAGCAAAGCCGTCGGAATCCTGGCCATGCTCTTCATCATTTTCTTTACCCGTAAGAAAGAATTCTATTTCAGGGAATCCGTAATCATCTGTTCACTCTTCAGCTTTCTTTCCATTTTTTCTTTTACGATGAGCGAGGCACTGATTCTGCCTTTTGTGATCCTGTTTCTGTATGCTTCCGCTTTAATTATTGAAGGCAGGCTGGAAGGCCGCAAGGCGGTATTTTATTTATCGTTAAGCCTGATCGCACTTTATAACATCCGGTACAGTTCGCTTTTCATCATCGGCGGAACGGGGCTTTTCGGACTGGTCTTTTTTAAAAGGAAATATTCACGGGCATTTATAATTTCAGGGATCATCGCGGGAGTATTTGTCGTTCTGTATAAGTTTTTATTCATCGATTATTTTAATGAAAATTATGTCCATGAAACCCTTGAAATAGGGCTGCACCCGACTTCAAAGCTTTTAAAGGAATTGTTTGAAGGGCTTTGTACCACTTTCAATCCGTTTATCCACATTGCAGATCCCGGGAGCGGCAAAATCAATTATGCCATTTACGGCATCGGGCTGGTCAACATACTGACCATGAGTTACACCTTTGTGAAGCACAGACGGTCGGAAACCGAAAGCTTCTTTATCTTTACAGGAATAACCGGCATTATCTGTTCCTATTTCATCCAATACTTTTATTCGGTCAATCCTATTGATTACAGGCTGCTGGCGCCCTTCAGCTTTCCGGTCTGGCTGGTTTATTTTAAAAAACTGTTCCGGATGGCGAACCTTAAAATATACGCCGTCGGATTTTTAAGCATTGGTTCCGGAATGCTCTTTACCTGGCTTTCCCGTGGAAACTATCTGGAAAACAGAAGGGAAATAAAGGAATTCCTGCAGTCTGAAAAGCTGGATCATGTTCCCTTAAAGTATTATCTGGAGACCGCCGAAGACCTTGATAAGATACAGGTGGCAGAACTGATCAGTACGGTAAATGCAAATACCTCACTGACTTTTAAGCCGGAAGATACCCTGCAGAGAACCACATTGACGAGATATAAAGTTTTGCAAAAAATGAAGATTGACAAGAACAAATACCAATAATTTTATTATCTTTGATTCAAAGTTAAAACATTAAAAAAATGAAATTACCAAAGTTTTTATTAGCAGATAATTCGGAATTTCCAGAGGATTTGTTCGTAGTTCATACAGAATATCCAAGATTTATCCTTAACGTTGAGGAAGAGGAAGTTGAATGGCTGGATGATCTGGAAGGCGATGACGAGGAGACGATGGCAGATGAGGCTACAAAAGTAGTGGAATCTGCGTTTAAATGGTGTGATGAAGAGTTGGCTAAGTACGACGACGAAGAGGAAGAATAATAACGACCCGAACATAAAAAAAGGAACTCCGAGGAGTTCCTTTTTTATTTTTATTCCGCCTTGTTAAATTTCAGAAGCAGAAGGTTGTCCTGATACAATTCCAGTACATTTCCGGTAACCACATATTTATTGGCTTTCCCCACCATATCCATAAAGTTTTTCTCAACACTCATATTTTCGCAAGCCATTCTGGTGGAACCCAACTGTCCGGCAGAGAAATTTCCGGTTGCCGGTTCTACCCTTGCCGTTCCGAAATAATTGTTGCATCCCGCATTTCCGTTTATTTTTTCGCCGTCGATATTCAGCGTAGGGATTTTTCCTTTTACATTATCGGCCAATGCCCATTTCGTTCCTGAAAGGGCAGGCTGTGCCTTTCCTAATTTTGCAGAAGAACCCGCAGTTGCACCACAGGAAACCAAAACCGCCGCCATACCTAAACTTAAAAAAAGATTTTTCATTTTTTTCTTTTTGATTTAAACCAAATTTACGAAATATTATAATGAGAACGGGCTTTCCGGGGATTTTATTGTGGTGCGCGCGGTTGCTGTTGTACTCATTGGGTTTAAACTTTGCAAAAGTTCAGAACTTTGACAAGGTTATATGCAGGAATGTTCTTCGGCTGAAATACTTGGGCAACAGCTTAGCTAAAAACAAAAAAAACGGACCAAAGCCCGTTTTTGCAATATTTTTAAAACCGATCAGAAATTATCCTCGCAGTTCTGCATTAAATTCTTTCTGGAAAGATTTCACCAGGGAATCCATCACGGAAGCAATTTCTTTTTCTTCCAGTGTTTTTTCCTCGTTTAAAAGCTCAAAGCTCATGGCATAAGATTTTTTACCTTCAGGAAGATTTTTGCCTTCGTAGACATCAAACAGATTGATGTTTTTGATGTAAGGCGACTTGTTCTTCTTAGCTGCCTGGTAAAGATCCTGGTAATTCACCTCTTTATCCAGCAGCAGGGCAAGGTCTCTTCTGATCTTATTGAATTTCGGGATGTCCTTGAACTTAAGCTCATTTTTAGAACGCAGTACCTGGGCAAATTCCAGCTCGATTTCGGCATAGAAACATTCCTGTTCGATATCAAAGTCTTTCAGCATCCGGGGGGCTACTTTCCCGATTCTTACCAGTGCTTTTCCATCCGCTTCATACACCAGCGCATCAGAGAATCTTTCGTCGGATAAAGCCACTTCTTTATACTCGACGCCCAGCTTTTCCAGCAATACGTTCACATACGCCTTCAGGTTGTAGAAGCTTGTGGCAGATTTCGGCTGCAGCCAGTTCTCAGCCACTTCCCTTCCGGAGACAAGGAGGGCCAGCTGTTTTCTTTCTTCGTATTTTTCTCTTTTATGATAAATTTTCCCGAATTCGAAAAACTTGATGTCCTGATTTTTCCTGTTGATGTTATAAACAGCGTTTTGTAACAGCCCTTCCAACAGGGATTTTCTCATAAAGGCCAGGTCGTTGCTCAGAGGATTCAGCAATTTTACGGCATCCGCCTCATCCTTTACGGAAGTTAAGGAATTGTTCATCACCTCATTGAATCCTAAGCCCTGTAAAGTTCTGGCCCAGCTGTTCTCCAGTTCGTCCTGATCCTGCGCGCTGAGTTTCACGGGGGTAAAGGATATTTTTTGCGGCGCATCGATTTTGTTGTATCCGTAGATTCTTAGAATTTCTTCGATCACGTCGATTTCACGGGTAACATCTGCACGGTACGCCGGAACAGAGATTTCATAACCGTTCTGAATTTCGTTCAGCACCTGGATTTCAAGCGCTTTTAAAATTTCCTTTACTTTTTCCCTGTGGATTTTTGTTCCCAGGATCTGTTCGATTTTTGAGAACCTGATGATCACATACTGGTCTTCAATTTTCTTAGGATATTCTTCCAGAAGATCCCCTGCCAGTTTCCCTTCGGCCAGTTCCTGAATCAGTTTAATGGCATGGGTAATGGCGGTCCGGGTAATGTTCGGGTCTACCCCTCTTTCAAATCTGAATGAGGCGTCGGTATTCAATCCGTGGAATTTTGCGGCTTTTCTTACCGCTACCGGATTGAAGTAGGCACTTTCCAAAAAGATGTTTTTTGTTTCTGACGAAACTCCCGAATCGGCACCTCCGAAAACTCCGGCAATACACATCGGCTTATCATTCCCGTCTTTGATGATGATCTCGGAACCGTTCAGTGTTCTTTCCACACCATCTAGGGTTGTGAATTTTGTTCCTTCCTTTACGGTTCCCACTTTTACTTTTTTACCGGCAATTTTATCGGCATCAAAGGCGTGAAGCGGCTGTCCGTAGCCGTGAAGGATATAATTGGTGATATCCACTATATTGTTGATCGGGCTTAACCCGATGGCTTTCAGGCGGTCTTTCAGCCACGACGGAGAATCCGCAACGTGTACGTTTTCGATCACTGCGCCGATATATCTCGGGCACAGTTCGGCATCTTCCACTTCTAAAGTAAACTCATGAGACCCCTCATTGTTCAGGGCGACGGAAGATACTTTCTCAAAACCGGAATTCTGCTTATTGGTCAGGAGGTAGGCGTGCAGGTCTCTTGCCACCCCATAGTGGGACATGGCATCGGTTCTGTTCGGCGTAAGTCCTATTTCAAGTACTTCATCGGTAGTCAGCTCAAAATAATCAGCGAAATTCTTTCCAACTTCGTATTTTTCTTCATCCAGCACCATGATTCCTCCATGATCGTCGCTCAGCCCCAATTCGTCTTCCGCACAGATCATTCCCTGGGAAACTTCCCCACGGATCTTGGCTTCTTTGATTTCAAAAAAGTTTCCGGTTTTATCATAGATTTTTGTTCCGACAACCGCTACGGGAACCGTCTGTCCTGCCTCCACATTCGGAGCTCCGCAGACAATGTTCAGGATTTTTCCGTTTCCTACTTCTACCGTTGTCTTTTTAAGTTTGTCTGCATTCGGATGTTTTTCGCAGGTAAGAACTTTCCCCACGACTACTCCTTCCAGGCTGCCTCTTATGCTTTCAAATTTTTCTATCCCTTCAACTTCCAGACCTATATCCGTAAGGAACTCACCGATTCTCTCCGTTTTCAATTCCGTTTTGATGTAGTCTTTAAGCCAGTTGTTTGATATTTTCATTGAATATATTTTGAATTTTTGTACAATTTTACTGTACGGTTTTAAGCTTACAAATGTCGTGTTTTTTTGATAAATACAGAAATTTATAACGGATTTTAAGCGTTAAATTTACCGCTATAAATTTCAGTTTTTATACGGAGCCGGCTGTTTGTACTGCTCTTCGTTTTCAGAAGTCAACGCATAAAAAAGAGGCTTTGAAAACCAAAACCTCTTTCTGTATTTTATGCAGAGCTGCCGTTATAATCCGATCACCGGCATCGACAGCATCAGGATGCTTTCATTGTCTTCAAGACCGTCAAGAGGTTCGATAATTCCCGGTCTGTTCGGCTGGGACATTTTCATGGTAATATCGTCTGACCCGAGGATCGTCAGCATTTCCGTTAAAAATCTGGAGCTGAATCCGATATTGATGTCTTCCCCGTTGTAATCGCAAGGAATCTGCATATCCGCTTTGTTGGCGTATTCCGTATCTTCTGCATGAAGGTGAAGGATGTTGGCCGACAGCTTAAACCGCACCTGGTTGGTGGATTTGTTGGACATGATCGATGCTCTTTTGATGGCGCCCAGCAGAAGGTTTCTGTTGATCGTCAGTACATTCGGGTTTTCTTTAGGGATTACCGCGGTATAGTTCGGGTATTTCCCGTCGATCAGACGGCAGATCCAGATATGCTTACCGAAAGTAAACTTCGCCATATTCTCATTGAATTCGATGGTGACGTCTTCATTTGAGCTGGCCAGTATATTTTTGAAAATGTTCAGCGGTTTTTTCGGCATGATGAATTCCATCGGTTCGGCATTCATCAGATCCGTTCTTTTGTATACCACAAGTCTGTGGGAATCCGTAGATACGAAATTGGTTTCGTTTTCCCCGAACTGGAACAGCACGCCCGTCATTACAGGACGCAGGGAATCGTTGCTCGTGGCAAAGAGCGTATTCGTTAAAGCTTCGGATAAAACCCCGGCAGACAGGGTTATACTCTGGGCAGCATCGAATTCCGGCAGTTCCGGATAATCGTCCGCATTGTCCAGTGCCACGGCGAAGTTGTCTTTTTCATCTAAAATCTCAAGCTGACTTCCCGTTCCTTCCGCATTATCCTTTACGACCAGCGTAAGGGGCTGTTCTCCGTAAGTCTTGATAAAATCCTGAAAAATCTTTGCCGGTACTGCAAATTTTCCCGTATCATCAGATTTCCCCTCAAGAGAAGTTACCAGCGTTGTCTCGCCATCGGATGCAGTGATGGTAACCTGAGTTCCGTCTAGTTCAAAAAGATAATTTTCTAAAATCGGTCTCGACTGAGAGCTTGATATTACGCCACTTACAGTTTGCAAAGCCTTCTGCAGTTCTCCACTTGAAATAATAAATTTCATAGATTTAAAAATAAGTTTTTACAAATATAATAAATAGAAAACAGATTAAGAAGAAATAATCATAGGAGTTTTTCACAAAGACCGTTAATCTTTTTTAAGAGCTGACATTATATTCAGGTTCCGGTAGCTGTTTATTCCGGCATCAAATATTTCGTTCCTGTAATACCGGACGCTTACTTTTTTATTTAACAGCGACGGATATTCCTTAGGCAGGTCGAGACCCGACCGTACGGCGGTTATCCAGTAGAGTTTCGTGAGATTACCATCCGCTCCCATGATGTGAAATACGATAAATCCGTCTTTTTCGATCCGGGAAACCGTTCCGCTGACCGATATTTCGGAAGACTGCATCCCGGTATCGCTTTTTTCTTCACGATCCACCATTTCCAGAAAGAGATCCGGACATTCTTTCAGGATCCAGGTTGCTACCAGTTTTCCGGTCTCTGTAGACTCGTCGTGCAGGATATCCAGATCATACTCCTTTTTGAGCTGTTTTGCATACGGTTCCGCAGCATTAATGATGCAGAATCCCAATTTTGTCTCCAGTATTTTAGGGTCTGTATTTTCCGCTTTTAATTTCTTAAAACATTCACAGGCCGATATTCCGATTTTAGCTTTATAATCCTGGGAAAATCCCGTTGCAGACAGCAGGATCAGGAGTAAGGCTAAGATAGTCTTCTTCATGGTTTTTCAATTAATCGCTTCAAAGATAACGGATAAACAGGAGAATCCCGGAATACTTGTTTTATATTTGCGGATAATTTTTCAGTATGCGAAAACCACTTCTTCATCAAAGTTTCCTGAATGCTTTCCGTGGGATTTTCATGATGATCAGAAGCGAAAGGAATTTCCGGCTTGAGATGGCTGCCTTTCTCATCAACCTGTTTTTGATTTTTTACTTTCATCTTTCAACGCTGGACACCATACTGATCCTGATGGTCTCATCAGGGGTACTGGCCGCGGAAATTTTCAATACGGCTATCGAAAAGATCTGTGACATTATCCGGCCGGAATTTGATCAGCGGATCGGATTCATCAAAGACATTTCTGCGGGAGCCGTTCTGCTGATGGCTTTGATTTCGGTCATAAGCGGTGCACTGATTTATTGGAAATATATTGTTCACTAGAACAACCCGCAGTGTAGATTGTGATGATTAATTTTAGGCTAAACAGGAAGAATAAAAGAAGCGAATGGGCTGAAACCGTCTCTGTTGACACCATTAAATATCTCCATTTCAGAGGGATTTTTCAATGACCGGAATTACCATTTAAGCCATCATTTCATATCCTTTTTCATTCGGATGAACCCTGTCTTTAAAAAGCAGGATCTCCGTACCGTCTGCCAACCCGGAGTAAAAATCCAGATAATGCAAAGCATTTTCACCGGCAATTTCTCTCAGCAGCTGATTGTATTTCAATATTCCAGCGGTGCTCCTCAGTTTTCCGGACGCCATTTTTAGTCAGTTCCAGAATCAATGCGTTATTCGTCATTTTACATTTATCTAATGTCGACATTTCCATTTTCAGATGCTCAGAGCTGGATTTTCACCTAGATGGATATAAATCCATTGAATTTTTTTTCTTCCAAAAAATTTATTACTTTAAAGTCTACAAAGGTTGTAACTGCTGATTATAAGACTATTAGAAACTTAATAAATTTAATTACCTGTATTTTAGTGATTTATAATACAAATAGCCATTGAAATTAGGAATCTTTATCAACCTCAGTTACGCAGCCATTGTCTGCTTATTTAACTTTTCTTGAAATTAATAAAGAAACTTTATGTTATTGGATTTACAACTGTTACCCGGATATCTTTTATTTATTGCCACCATACTTCTCTGCTTCTTTCGAGCAGTAAAGGAAGGCTGGGTCATTTTGGTTATCGCTTATGCGCTGGCGTTTGTTAATGGAACTATTACCATTACCGGTATTGCCCTTTTGACACTGAACGCTGTGTTGCTTTTATTGGCAAGGAAATACACTTCGGGCTGGAAAAGTACTATTAATCATATCGCAATTTTTATATTAAGTATATTGCTTTTTACTCATCAGTTGCCCGGATTTCACAATGTGTTTATTTTTGATAGTATAAAATTTACACCTGATTCGGTTCCTTTTTCCATGTATTTTAACTTCGACAAAATATTTGCCGGATTTTGTATTTTTACCTTTTTACTAAAGATTGGCCATACCGGAAAATATGATGCAAAAAAGATTTCGAAGGTAATAATTATGCCACTGGTAGTAATTATAGTGCTTTGCATACTTACTGCATGGGCATTACATTTTGTCGCATGGGAGCCTAAATTGTTGCTTAATTATTTATGGATATGGGCATTGCATAACTTATTGTTGGTAGCTGTTTCAGAAGAGATCCTGTTCAGGGGATATCTACAGGGATATATAGGTAATATGGTATTCAAGAAGCAGCCATATTACTTACCATTAATCATATCAGCATTAATATTTGCGATCATTCATACTGCCGGAGGATGGCCTCTAATTCTGATGGCATTTATAGCCGGCATCGGATATGGCATGGCATATCATAAAGGGGGTATTATGGCTTCCGTTTTTATGCACTTCTGTTTTAACTTAATCCATTTTCTACTCTTTACCTATCCAATGCTGAGCAAATCGTAATAATAGGCTGGAGCATTGGTGGCTGATCATTTCCGAGATTAATAAGATAAGGTTGAGATGAAGAATTATGTCGGCAAACACTATCCATTTTTTATAGACTCTGTAATCATCGATCCTGATAAAATTGTCTCCTTCTTTGCAGGCCAAATTTTCAAACCTCCGTTTTTCTGAAATTTGGAGCAATAACCTCTTTTAGGCCGTCTATTTTTCCGGCAATTGGAAGAATGCTGATCAGGTAAATATCTTCCTTCTATTGTTTTCCTTTTGAACGGACATTAAAACATTGGCTTTGAAACGCTCCGGTTCTACGGCCGGCACTCCTTCTTTTATGGCCAGATCATTTGCTCCGTAACCGATGAATATTATATTGCCTTCCGGGGAATTCCGGGCTCCATTCCGTTTGAAATTCTTCTGATCAATCCTTCCGTTGTTTCGTCTCCGACGTCCAAATTATAGAACGTCAGCTCCTCACTTCCTTCATTGTATTTCTGCAAAGCACAGCGCTTTAAATCCCACCCAGCCTCCGAAAATACACCGTCGTATTCTCCATAGGTGATGCTGTTGCCGAAAAACAATCCGTCTTTCACTTATTTTCCTGTTTAATCAATTCAAAATTAGCGTAATCTTTTGATGGGACTGTATGATTTCCACTAAAATTTCAAATAAGGTCTGCCCTTTTCCTGCCATCAGTTCATCCCGTTTCTGCCGGATCAATGCGACATTAAAAGTTTTTCCCAGCCTGATTTTGTGTTCATAAAATTCTTTGGTCAGGTGAAATCCTAAATCTTCTTTAGACTTCTGCGCCTCTTTCCAGATAATTTCGCCCTGAAAACCGTACAGGATGTCATTAAAGCCATCCAGGGTTCCGACCTGCCAGTCTTCGTCTTTCATCAGAAGATGTGAGACCTCCCTGTAAAATCCTTCCAGATCTGAAAAATGACGGCCGTTGATGACCGTTATAGGTTGCTTACTGTTCTCTTTTTCCACTTTACTTTTGAAAACGGTGAAATTTTTCGTTGGTAATGAATAACCGTATCACTATAAAATTATAAAAAATAATTCACTTATTTAAACATGGGTACGTATTGCAGGTTGCCGATGTAAATGGTATCATCATGTTCAACTTTAAAACTTGTTTTATTTTTTTCAAAAAGTATTTTGGCATATTGTGCCTTCTGACTCCTGTAATGCCTGTCGATATTTTCAGGATTGGCTTTAAAAACAAACCCGGTTACACTGTCAATATTCATGTTTGTACTGGCCATTAATTTCAGATTCATTTTATTTATAATCTGAGGATCAACCTCTGCATTCGGTTCCGGCCGCAGGAAGGTAACAGAATCCTTTACCGGTGTGGCGGCCAAGGTATCCTTTTCGGATATATTTTGATTAATTTGTTCGTGGTTCTGTCCGAAAATGACCAACTTTTCTTTTTCTTGCTGCTCCCAGTATAGCCAGACCAGACCTGCAATGGCAGCCGCCAGCAATACGGAAAGAACGACCGTGGCAATTTTGAAACGGTCCGGCTGATCCCCGTTTCTTTTTTGATCACCGGAATAATTTTGAAAACGATGCCCGGCCTGTTTAAATGGCTCCGCCCTTTGTGGAAGCCTGGGTTCGGAAACCGTTGCCAGATCAGGTACTTTTAAATCCCTGATATTTTCCGTAAAGACATTTTTATTCTCCTTATAAGCCTGCCGGATGCCGTTTAAAGCGGAACCGTCCGCCGTTTTCAGCTGATGTAAAAGGTCATCGATCTTCCGGGAAAAGGTTTGATACACCTCATTGATGCTGGCCAGGTTTCTTTCGGATGCTGCAATTTTTTCACCGTTTGCGGCATGCTGTTCTTTGTTTTTTTCAATCTTAGCTTTAAAGTCTTCACGGGTCTGTTTTTCAGCATCGCCAAGCCTGATTTTTTCATTTTCAAAATCGGCAATGGCCTCCCGGATTTTCCGTTTCCGTTCTTCCGCCAGCTTCCGGATTTCGTTTTCAAACCCGTCTTTCTGTACAAACTGGAAAATATTTTTCTGGTGGACAAATTCTGCGATTTTGTTGCTTGACGTAAAGTAAATGGTATCGTAAACATTCAGCAAATCAAGGGCTTTTGTATATACACCTTGTAATGCAGCCGGATTTGTTTCACAATAGACCATTAACTGTTTGTTTGTGATTTCAACGGAATCCAGCGCATCGATTTTCTTCAGGTTGAATTTGATTTTATCAAAATCGGTAAGCTTACTTACTAAGAAGTTATCTGAATGATTAACGGAAAGCGTATCATTCTCTACGTTTTTGCCGGTCAGGTTTTCATGAAATTCATTCAGGCACCGGATGGTAATGTTCTCCTCTGCAATTTCATCTATAAACAGGATGGCCGATCCGATAAAAGATCCTTCCCTTGCCGAAGTCGGTTCTTTTGCATAGGTGTAAACGGCATAAGCAATCATGGGAGAGCCGTCTTTATATTCTTTGCGTATCGAATACAGCCTGCTGTCGGGATAGATCAGTATGGAACCTCTGATGTCGAAAGTTTTTACGGCGACGGGATTTCCTGCAAAAAAAGTCTGGGTGAAGCCATTGGGATTTCCGAACGTTCCGAAGGCGATTAAATTTACACTGCCCATCAATTCGTAAAGCTAAATTTTATACGTTCCCAGAAAGTCCCTTCGTAGTACAGCGGATACCCAGAAATGCTTTCATAGAGCCACTCCGATAATTTCTTGGCCCGGTCCAGATTCAATAAACTTACCCTGTTGGTATCTTCGTTCAGCTCACCTACGGTATAGAATGTTTTTGCCAGGCTGTAGGTATCCATTGCCGTGGAAGTCATCGGAAGCCTTTCCCTGATGAATTCATCCAGCTGCGTTGAATCCTCTACTTCCGTTCTTCCTGATTTATCCCATTTGGAAATGACCAGAATAATATTGACGGATCTTAGTTTCTTCTCGTATTTTTCAAGCTTATTTAAAAAAGTGTTGATCAGGATATCATCTTTATGGGCATTTTCGTAGCTCGTTACAATAATAAACGTAAGCGGTAAATTTGCTGAAAGATAGGTTTCTATACTGCTGTGGTAGTTTCCTCCCCTTCTTATTTCGTTATGGTTTTCTCCCGAGGTTTCCAAAAATGTAAGGTTAACGGGATTCACTTTCTTCGATTTATTATTCGGTTCAAAAACCAGGTCCAGCCTGGTTACCTGATCTTTGACGGTTCCTGCCGGCAAAATACCTTTGCTGATATTCTCGAAAAAATCGTACAGCAGACTTTCCGCCTCCGCGGTATTCGGCGTGCCTATTTTCGGCCTTATGACTCCTGCTGTTGACCGCAGGTAATACAACATGGTAGCCAGTATTACCGACTTACCTGAAGATGCCGTTCCGAAAAAGAAAACAAAATTGCTGTCCTTATTTTTGATTTCCGAAACCTTTCCTTTTGCAATCGGCACAAAATGATCATCAATCGTTTCCTTTTTATCATCCAATGACAATGGCTTTAACGCATCATCATCGAAGGTCAGGGGTTTAAGCGCTTCATTGCCTTTATTGAAAGACAGTGGCTTTAGAGGTTCGTTATCCCAATCCATATTTCTAGTGTTTATCAGATGATCGTTTTTCCGCTGCGTCTGCTGTTAAAAATACTTTCATTGCGGCCCGCATTTCCTGTGTTTTCCGCAGGCATCAAAAGAATAATCAGCATAATCCCGAAATCCAGCAAAATACATCCGGCGAGAACGACCAGCTGAAACATACCGAAATTTTTGATGGCATGGCTGAACGCATATCCTATCTTTCCGACTTCCTGCGTTTCCGAATGCGCCGGCTCAAACTTTAGCTTGTCTCTTCCCAGGACCGATTCCGCTTTGCTGCCCAAACGGTTGTATTCCGTCAGGGAATTATCGATCTGGCCCTGCGACATCCCATTGATGAGATCCGGGGTCATCTGCAACAAATTCTGAATTTCTTTATTCCATCGTAAAGAAGCATCATTGATGTCGCTCATCAGTTTTTTCTCTTCGGGAGTAAGGTTATAGACCATCTGCACGATTTGTTCTTCCATCCGGTCGGCCAGGTCGGCATATCCTTCCGGGGTTTCACTCACCGGGGTAAGCGGGGTTACTTTCTTGCCGATCATTTTCTCTATCCTTGCCAGGATCTGTCTTGCCTCGGGCCCGATCCCCACGTTTTTAGGATCGCTGATCTGTATTTTCAGAAGATTCAGCTCGCTTCGTATGGCCTGCCTTACTTTAGCATCCGGCACCGAATAATTCAGCTTGGATTCAACGTCGGTTTCCAGCTTGCTGAATTTTTCATTAACCTCGCGCAGCTCGGTTGTATAAATATCGGTTCTCATAAACCGGGTGTACAACGCATTGAAATTCGCTACAAAGCAGAAGATGGCGAAGAAAAAATAAATCCATCCCAGTGATGATGCGGATCCTCCGCTGGTTTTTGCCCGCCTGATCTGCCACAGCAGAAAAAGAAGGATGAGGGAAAGCACCAGGGCGACGATGAAGGAACTTCCTCCGAAGATCTGCTGCAGGCCCATCCAGGTCTGATAAAAACTCACGCCGATCAGCATGACCGCCAGAATCCCTAGAAACAGGTCGGTTACCGTAATTTTTGTATTCATAGTTAAAAGTTGTCTTTACGTTTTATTTACGCCGGCAAGGTATTGCGGTTTTCAGCATTTCCATTACGGTTTTCCGTAAACAGGAAAATATTTATCCGATAAAGCACAAAGAAAAATACCTCTGTTTTACAACAAAGGCATTTTATTATTTTATGGATCTGATTACTTATTTAAAGTATTCCACTCCATTTTTAAAGATGTTGTGGTAATTTGCGGTCGGGATGTTTTTCATCAGTCCTTCGGCGAAACGTTCCGGGTGGCCCATTCTTCCGAAGATTTTTCCGTCCGGGCTGGTTACCCCTTCAATTCCGAATAAAGAGTTGTTCGGGTTGAACGGCATTCCATGGGCGATGTTTCCTTCCAGATCCAGGTATTGGGTGGCAATCTGCCCGTTTTCATAGAGCTTCTGAATTTCTGCCTCCGGGGCCATGAAACGCCCTTCGCCGTGGGAAATCGGGATGGTGAACACCTGATCCTTCATTCCTTTCAGCCAAGGGGATTCGTCATTCACCACCCTTACGTTTACCATCTGGGAAATATGCCTTCTGATGGCGTTGTGGGCTAAAGTAGGAGAATGTTCATCCAGTTCCTTGATTCTTCCGTATGGCAGCAGTCCGGATTTCACCAAGGCCTGGAATCCGTTACAGATCCCGATGATCATTCCGTCCCGGTCCAGCAGTTCATGAACGGCATTTCGCATTTTCTCGTTTTTCAGTACATTCACAATGAATTTGGCAGAACCGTCCGGCTCGTCACCGGCAGAGAATCCTCCTGAGAAGGCTAAAATCTGGGAAGAAGCGATTTCTTTTACCCATGCATCGATGCTTTCTTCCAGCAACTGGTGGTTGATATTGATCAATGGCAGACTGCTGGTCACAGCGCCTTCCTTGGCAAAAGCATTCAGCGTATCGTATTCACAGTTGGTTCCCGGGAATACCGGAGCGAATACTTTCGGCTGGGCGATGCCGTGTTTCCTGATGATGATGTTTCTCGGATTAACGGAATTTAATTTTTCATCCAGCTCAATCGTCAGTTTTTCTTTTTCAACCGTCGGGAAGAGTTTTTCAAAAGTATGGGTATAGGCTTCTGATAATTTCTCAATGGCAAATTCGGAATCATTGATTCTGATGCTTGCCTCTTCCTTGACTTCGCCGATTAGCTGAAGATCAACGGAGCTCAGTTCTTCCGTAGATTCGATGAGTAAGCTCCCGATGTTTTTAGATAACAGTGCTGCTTCATCAACCTTAATCTCGGCTCCCAAACGGTTTCCAAAGCTCATTTTTGCCAGGGCAACCGCAACACCGCCTTCTTTTACGGTTTTTACGGAAAGAATTTTCCCGGCTTTGATGTTTTCAAAAATCAGTTCAAAAATGGTTTTCAAGGCATCGTAATCCGGCAGTCCGCTTTCCTGGGCGGTATGATTAAAGAAGTAGATTTTATTTCCGGCTTTTTTAAATTCAGGGGAAATGATGTTTTTCTTTTCGCCGTTGGCACAGGCAAATGAAATCAGGGTCGGCGGCACATTCAGATCCTGATAGGTTCCGCTCATCGAGTCTTTCCCTCCGATGGCAGCCAGACCAAGATTCATCTGAGCGTCGTAAGCTCCTAATAACGAAGCCAAAGGCTTGCCCCATTTCTCAGGATTTTGTCCCAGCTTTTCAAAGTATTCCTGGAAGCTGAGCCTGATGTTTTTATAATCGCCGCCCATAGCTACGATTTTGGCCACGCTCTCTACCACCGCATAAGATGCTCCCAGCAGTGAATTCTGCCTGGAAATTTCCGCATCAAAGCCCCAGCTTGCCAGGGAAACGGTTTCAATATCCTTAGCTCCGATGATCGGCAGCGTCTGAACGCTTCCCTCCATTAAAGTCTGCTGGTATTTTCCGCCCAAAGGCATGGCTACGGTTGTCGCCCCGATGGAAGAATCGAACATTTCCAGCAATCCTTTCTGGGACGCTACATTTTTATCACTTAGTATTTTTAAGAAATTCTCTTCGCTGAAAGCCTGAGTTTCTTTTTTTACTTCATTCAGGTGGGTAATCTTTACTTCCTGGGTCTTGGAACAACCGTTTGTGTCCAGGAATTCCCTTGAAAGATCTACAATTTTATCGCCCTTCCAGAACATCTGCATCCTTCCGGAATCGGTTACTTTCGCCACCTCAACGGCTACGATGTTTTCCGCTTCACAGAATTTAATGAAGCTTTCTTTATCTTCCGGATCCACTACGACGGCCATCCGTTCCTGAGATTCGGAAATGGCCAGTTCGGTTCCGTTCAGACCTTCGTATTTTAAAGGTAAAACATCTAAATTCACTTCCAAAGAATCGGCGATTTCACCGATAGCTACGGAAACTCCTCCCGCTCCGAAGTCGTTGGATTTTTTAATCAGCCTCGTTACTTCAGGATTTCTGAATAACCTCTGGATCTTGCGTTCTTCTACCGCATTTCCTTTCTGTACTTCAGAGCTCATGGTATGGATCGAGGTTTCGTCCTGCTCTTTCGAACTTCCGCTGGCTCCTCCTACCCCGTCACGGCCGGTTGCCCCTCCAAGGATAATGACGGAATCCCCGGCTTCCGGCTTTTCACGTCGTACCCAATCTACAGGAACGGCACCGGTTACGAAACCGACTTCCATTCTTTTGGCTTTGTAGCCTTCATCATAGATCTCGGACACCATGGTTGTGGCCAGACCGATCTGGTTCCCATAAGAGGAATATCCGTTGGCGGCCTGTTTGGTGATGGTTTTCTGAGGCAGTTTTCCCGGTAGGGTCTGATCCACCGGCTCCAGCACATCCGCCGCACCGGTTAATCTCATTGCCTGAAATACGAAAGAACGTCCGGACAAAGGATCCCTGATCGCTCCTCCCAGACAGGTGGAAGCCCCTCCGAACGGTTCGATTTCCGTCGGGTGGTTGTGCGTTTCATTTTTGAATAACAGATACCACGGTTCTTTTTTACCGTCGTATTCCGCTTCAATCCGGATGGTGCAGGCATTGATTTCATCGGAAACCACAAGGTTGTCCAGGTTGCCTGTTTTATGGAAATACCTGGCGCAGACGGTAGCCAGATCCATTAAGGAAATCGGCTTCAGCTCGCGGCCCAGGAATTTTCTTTTTTCGATATAGTCGTTGAAAATGGTTTCCAGCGTATGCCTGAACTGCCCTTCAAATTCAATGTTGGAAAGTTCCGTCTCAAAAGTGGTGTGGCGGCAGTGGTCGCTCCAATAGGTATCGAGTACTTTCAGTTCGGTTTCCGTAGGATTCCGCTGTTCGGATTTAAAGTATTCCTGAATGAATTTTAAATCATCCAGGCCTAAGGCAAACCCATGGTTGGTATAGAAAACTTCCAATTGAGCGTCGTCAAAACTGATGAAATTTTCGTGGGTGATCACTTTCGACGGTGTTTCCTCAGCAGGAATATGCAGAACGGACAAATCTTTCTCCTGGGATTCCACTTTGTTGATCAGAAGGTCTTTGATCTTCATCAGGTCCTGTTCGGAAACGCCTTCAAATTCGATCAGCTTTCCGCTTCTTACTTTGGATTTTTCATTCCCTGTAAGCAAAGCAATGCACTGCTGTGCCGAATCAGCTCTCTGGTCGTATTGGCCCGGCAGAAACTCCATGGCAAAATGGACGGCTGAAGCCGGATTTTCCTCATGCAGGATATCCGTCACGGGATCTACAAAGGTACTGTTGACGGTCTTTTCAAACTCGCCCTCGTTCAATCCGAAGATATCGTACACATTATAGACTTTTACTTTCTGTACGGCAGGCACCACCGCTTTCACTTCATCAAAAATTTTTGGACTTTCCACATCGAAAATTCCTCTTTTTTCTACGAAAATTCTTTTGTTTTGAGACATTAGATGTCAGTTTTTATTTAGATTTATTTTTTATTTCAAATTTATTTCTCGCTATTTCTATCGAGCGGTGCAGCTTATCAAGCAATACCTTTTTAGACGGAAGCATCAAGAAGTATTCTGCAACTTTTATATTACTGCTATCAAGATTCATCAGTTCTATGTGTTCAGAATTTTTTCCTGAACAAAGAATTAAACCAATCGGAGGATTTTCGCCTTCTATTTTTTCGTAGGCATTAAGATAAGAAAGATAAAGTTCCATTTGTCCTTTATGCGAAGCCTCAAATTCACCTAATTTAAGTTCGATAACGATGAGAGATTTTAATTTTCTGTGATAAAAGAGCAAATCCAGATAATAATCTCTGTTGTCTATGGTAATCCTTTTCTGCCTTGATAGAAAGGCAAAATCGTTTCCCAATTCAGAAATAAATTTTTGCAGTTCGATAATGATTGCTTCTTCCAGATCCTTTTCCGAAAACGTCTCTTTAAGTTCCAAAAAATCAAGAAAATAAGGATCTCTAAATACCAAGTCAGGATTTAGAACATTATTTTCGGACCAATTCCTGATCTCTTTATCAATGATGTCCTCAGGCTTTTTGCTTATTGCGGTCCTTTCAAAGAGCAGAGAGTTAATTTTTTCTTTTAATGTTCTGACACTCCAGTTTTCAATTTTGCAGACTTCCAGGTAAAAGTTTCTTTTAACATCTTCTGAAATAGGGATCAGCATTAAAAAATGGGTCCATGATAATTGTCGCATCGCTGATGCGACAATCTTAAAATCTTCAAAAACAGAAGCAAACTGCATCATTTTCCGAATATTCTTTTCTGAAAAAGAACTTCCGAATTCTAAAGTGAGTTGTTGCGAGATCTGTATAATTACTTCTTTTCCGTATTGAGCCCTCTTATCTGCCAGAACATCTTTATTAATTCTCTCTCCTATTTTCCAATATAACACTACCATCGCAGAATTAACCTGAGTTGCCAACTGACTTTTTGTCGTAGCAACAAGGCCTTTTAAATCTTTCATTAATTCCTGATGGTTGTGGTTTTGCAACATACTACATCTTCAATTTACAAAAATAGTTCTATTATTAATCAATATGAAATTCTTTTAATAAAAATTTATTTCAACATTAATGCATTCGGGGCATCCGGATGTTCTCTTTGAAATTCTTCAGCCTGCTCCCGTTGTTCTTCCAGCCATTTTTCAAAAGGAATTTTTTCCTCATCAAATCCGAGGGCGAAAACTTTCAGGCCGTCTTCCGAAACCAGAAATTTCAAACCGGATAATCCGGCTTCCGCTTTCCGGTAATCATAAGCATTCACCTGGTAAAACGGAAAATTTTCCTTTGAACGCTCTACTATTTCAAAATACAGTTTCTTATTTTCCTCCGATAATCTTTCGTAATGATTGACATAATAGATGTCCGAAAGCTTTTTATTCTGCTTTTCAAAAAACCGGAGAACCTGTTTTTCTTTCGGGGTATAGGAAAACGGATACGGATAATATTTCCCATTTACTTCAACCGTCTTTCCTGACTTCGCCACAGGCTGAGTGATCTGACCTTTGGAATCCATTACGCCCCAGGTTCCGCCTGTGATGGCCTTGTGTTCCTCCTCTGTTTTTTCCCAGTCGCAGCCGTCGCAGTAAGCGGCATAGCCGTAATGAAAAGGTGAGGCAAAATCGTGCTTGGCTTCAATGATTACGTTCCCGTTTCTATCGGCGAAGCCGACTTTCCCGTTTTTGACGAACCTTCTGACGCCTTCGGAGAAATAATCGGCTCCGTTGTCATAGAAGAAAGGACGGTACAGAAAATTCCCTTTCCGGTCGTACACATAGCCCCAGGCATTTTTTTCCTCCGGTTCATCTCTTTTAGGACCGTCAAAATAAATGGTTTCCCCTTTTACCGGCTCACCGTCTTTCAGAAAGGAAAATACTTCGAATTGCGCCGGCACGATGATTTGACCGTCTGAATCTTTAATGCCAACCAGAGAATCTTTGGTTTTAAAATACATTAAAGCTCCCTTTTCCTGGGAAAAAGAAAGCAGAGGTATTAATAAAAGTGTTCCGAATATTTTCTTCATGCACTGAGGCGAAAGATGGTTAAATTTTAAACTTTGACAAAATAAATATGCAGCCCAAAAGGACTGCATATGGTGTTATACTTTAAGATCAGCCTCGAGCCCGATCAGGTCTTTGTTCTGATCAATGATCGGCTGTACTTCGTTTTTAATGAATTCTTCGGTCTGGACGGGGGCAAAACCGATGAAGTTTTTAGGATCCAACACTTCTTTCAGTTTCGACTTATCGAATTTTAAGGAATCGTCGTTCAGGATTCTTTCGATCAGGTCGTTTTCTTTTCCTTCCATTTTTACCTGCTTGGAAGCTTCCATGGAATGAACACGGATTACTTCGTGGATTTCCTGACGGTCACCGCCGGCTTTCACTTCTTCCATGATGATGTATTCCGTTGCCATAAAGGGAAGTTCTTCCATAATATGTTTGTTGATCCTGTTCGGATATACAACGATGCCGTTCATGATGTTGTTCCAGATCAATAAGATCGCATCCACGGCTAAAAAGGCCTGCGGAATGGTCAGACGCTTGTTGGCAGAATCGTCCAGGGTTCTTTCAAACCACTGGGTGGAAGCTACCATCGCAGAACTGGTCGTCAGGGACATGACATATTTTGCCAAAGCTCCGATTCTTTCGCTTCTCATCGGGTTACGCTTGTAAGCCATTGCCGATGAACCGATCTGGTTTTTCTCAAACGGCTCTTCAATTTCTTTCAGGTTCTGAAGCAGACGTAGATCGTTGGTGAACTTATGTGCCGACTGGGCGATGTTCCCCAGTAAAGCCACTACTTTGGCATCGATCTTACGGTCATAGGTCTGTCCGGAAACCCCGAATACCTTCTCAAAACCGAATCTTTTGGATAATTCCTTATCCAGATGTTTTACTTTGGAGTAATCCCCGTCAAATAACTCAAGGAAACTGGCCGCTGTTCCGGTAGTCCCTTTTACCCCTCTGAATCTTAAAGTTTCCAGGAAAAAATCCAGTTCTTCGATATCCAGAACAAGGCTCTGTAACCAAAGCGTGGCCCTTTTTCCAACGGTAGTGAGCTGTGCCGGCTGAAAATGGGTGAATCCCAAGGTCGGAAGGTCTTTGTATTCGATGGCGAAATCTGCCAGGTTTTTCATCACGTTCACCAGTTTTTTCTTCAGGATCAAAAGCCCGTCGCGGATCTGGATCAGGTCCGTATTATCGCCTACAAAAGCGGAAGTCGCTCCCAAGTGGATGATTCCTTTGGCTGAAGGGGCCACATCTCCATAGGTATGAACGTGCGCCATTACATCATGACGGAACTTTTTCTCATACTCTGCCGCTTTATCATAATCGATGTTTTCGGCATTGGCTTTCAGTTCTGCAATCTGCTCTTCGGTGATGTCCAGGCCCAAATCTTTTTCGATTTCAGCCAGCGCGATCCAAAGTTTTCTCCAGGTACGGAATTTATTGTTGTGTGAGAAGTTAAATAACATTTCTTCACTGGAGTAGCGTTCTTCCAATGGATTTTTGTAGGAATTCATTCTTTCTTTTACTTTAGGTATGCAAAAATAAGATTTTTCGGCGAGAGTTGAAAATCCTGTTCTGCTGATTTATATTCCTGAACCGTATTTTACCGGTGGGTCTGATCTGCCTTGATTCCGGGAAAATCTTTGTTAATGAGAAAGATAAGCCAGTTCCGGAAAATTTTCATCTTTTGACCCTTGCTGTTGTGAAGACAGCACACCTCCGGCGTGCTGCACCTGCGATACGTTTCTGTTTCTACACCAATCCTATTTCTACGGAATAATTTTCTGCATGGTCCCCTTAGTATTCTGCAACGGCCTGTCGCAATCAGAGGTTCCCG